>Ga0190310_1000150_pt1 | contig 25870 bp, 44 predicted proteins | sample 48700778_MG_FD_165059 | JGI IMG/M metagenome (GOLD analysis project Ga0190310, IMG submission 165059) | Hydrothermal vent sediment bacterial communities from Southern Trench, Guaymas Basin, Mexico - 4870-07-7-8_MG | ecosystem: Environmental > Aquatic > Marine > Hydrothermal vents > Sediment ... | reverse complement strand
AAAATATACACAAACGCACAATAATAGACACATCCCGACATTATTTTTAGTAACGTTACTAAAAATAATGTCGGGATGTGTCTATTATTGTGCGTTTGTGTATATTTTTGTGCATATATGTATGAAGTTTTTGTGCATAAATGTATGTATAGGGGGGTGTATGTATATTTTTATGCATAAATGTATATCTTTTTGGTGTTTTGGTTTTACTATTTTTTGTGTATATGTTTTATGCATAAAGTTGTTGTGGGGAATTGATAACTTCAATTTTTGTTTGTGTGTTAGATTATGTTTTTATGTGTTGGGGTTGTGTTCTGTGTATGCTTAATGTTTGATGTCGTTTTAAGTATGTATTAATGTTGTTATATGGCAATTGTGCTAAGAAGTTGCTAACTTCAATTTTTCTGTTTTCTTGTGTTGGTTTGTGGTGTTGTAGTGTACTATTACATTATATAATGTAGTATATAGGTTTGTGTTGGGGGGATAGGTGGGTTTTGAGTTTAGCAATTTGTTAAGCTGTGTTTGAGAAGTTGTTAACTTCAATTTTCCTAGTTTATGTTGATTATACACTTAAGGAATTGAAAACTTCAATTTTCTTAGCTTATGTTAACTATATGTTAAATTGCAGCTTTAAGATGTTGCTAATTTCAATTTTTCAGGTTTTCTATGCATAATGTTTATATACCTCTTTATGCATAAAATTATTCAAAAAAAAAGGGGGGGGATAAAATGAGGGGGATAATCAGGTTTAAGAAAAATGGTAAATATGTTGAAGTATTCTTTAGAAATCTACTTGTTTCGTTTTTTAACCCTAGTATTGTAAAAATGAAGATTGTTATCGAAAAACAAGAAGATAGAGTACTTTATGGTTTGAAAAGTAGTTTTGATAAAAAAGTTTTTTGGCTAAACGGGGGGGCTAGTTAAAATGTCAATCTGTGCTGATTGTGTACATAGAGATTACTGTTACTATAAAGCGGGAAATCAGGCTACTAATGATTGTGCGATAAAGAATAAACCTTCTCTATGTGTAAATTGTGCTGATTGTAAAAACTTAGCCAACTGTGATATTCCGGCAAGGTATAGGGGTATAACAAGTTGTCTATACTATAAGCCTATTAATCCTGATGTTAATCCCCTTCTTGGAGAAGTTGTTGTAAAAAGTGATTTAACGATAACGATAGGGATAGAGTTTGAGTTTAATCCAACAAACAAGAGATTTAATAGAACACTACTAAAAACTATTGCTATTGATTGTAACTTAGATTACCAAGATGATTATAGTTGTGGTTTTGAGTTACGAAGTCCTAAGGCTACTAGCATATATGAAATTGCTGAAAGAGTAAAGCCATTTTTCAATGAATTAGCTAGAAGAAAGATAAACTTTAAACCTACACCGATTTGGAATAAAAGCCTAATTTGTGGTAATCATATTCATGTTGGTGTAAGAGAAGGTTTAACGATTAATGAAGCCATTAAAATTGCTAAGATTGTTAAGCCTATTTACCCATTTTTAGTAGCTATCAATAATCTAAGTTATAGAGAAGGTTATCAATCTTATCGAAATTATCTAAGCAATTATCTAAACAATCTACATAATGATGAATTTATAAGGGCTAACGACCACTATTGTGAGATTAACTTTACTACTAAAAAAACTGTGGAATTTAGACGTTTCGATGGAAATATTCCACAGTTTACACTTAGCTGTGCGTATATATTACAAAAGTTAGCTAAGAGAAGTTTAGAGATTGATGTTGATGAAGTCTTAGCACACAGTTTAACACAGTACTTGTTAGCTGAATATGATAACTATATGCTTAAAGCATACAAGAATATAGCATTATTAAATTATGATTACTTCTTTAACTACTTAGACATTGTTGGTGTTAAGATTGATGATAATAACGTTAACCATATTCTAAGTTTAGCACAACAAGGTATTAACTTATGTACGTTAATGTTGTTAAATGATAAATGGGAAAAAACTAGAGGATTTTACAGTAAAGCTTACTGTAATCCAATTGACAACCAAATCATAACTAAAAGGTTTGATGTAAACTTAGTTAAGCAATTGCTAAGTCTTGGCTTTACAAGTTTAGATGATTTTGAAGTTGAAGATAAAGTCGAAAAGCTACCTACTAACATCTTAAACAAATTGCCTAGACTTAAGAAGAGGCTAAAAGAAATAATGTTGATAAAGAGAAAAGCACAATTCTTCAATGAGATTAATGCTAAAATCGTTAGGATAAGTTTTGATAGGGAAAAGCTACCTAGACTTATTGCTGAATTTCTTAATACGTATTTTAACTTTAACATAAGTGCTGATGATGTTGTAAATAGTCCTGATAGATTTTATTCTCTAATCATGTTTAATGATAACGATAAGTATGAGGTTATAGGTGTTTGCCAACTAAACATGAGAGATAACATAATCAAGTTTGTTGGGATAAAGCCAAACCTTCAAAACAAGGGTTTAGGGTTTACGTTTTTGAGAAAACTAATACATGACTTAACATTGTACAATGTTAAAACATACATTTTACAAGACAATCCAATTATCGTTAAAGTCCTTACACAACTAGGCTTTAAAGAGGTTAATCCACACTTTAAAGAATTTGTTTATAAAGCTAACTAAAGGGGGGGATAGATAGATGTGTGGAATTGGGGGGATTGTTAACTTAAACAATCTTAAACCTATACCCATTTTAAAACAGATTTTAATAAATCAAGAACATAGAGGTAAGCAAGGTTGTGGTATTGGTTTTGCCAAAAACAATAGAGTTAAAATCTTTAAAAATGTAGTTGAGCCTAGAAAATTTAGACTACCAAAAGCCATTGAGAACATGAGGGTAAGAAGTGTTATAGGTCATAATAGACAACCGACTTGTAGTGTAAACATACGAAATACGCACCCATTTTATAGCTGTGATAAAAAAATTGCTTTAGTACATAACGGATGGATAAGCAATTATGAATTACTATTAGCTGTGCTTAGAAAACATAACCATAAGATTAGGAGTACTTGTGATAGTGAGATATTAGTACATTTAATTGAAGGTGGGGATATAGAGGAAAACATGAAGATTTTTAAGAAAGTTTCGGGGTTACTTAACGTTTTGATAATAGATAATGAAGGTACTATTTATGTTTGGAAAGAAAACGATGTTTCTATTGTTAAAACTGATGATTTCATATTAATAGCTAGCGAAGAAAGTGCTATCAGAGATTTAGACATAATTGATAAGGAAAGAGAATATGAGGTTATAGATGTTAAGAGAGAAAAGCCATTAATAATCTATCCTGATGGGGATGTTGTCGGGGATTATGAAGTTGAAAAAAGAAGGTTAAGAAGTACACAAACAATATTCGTAAGAAGTACATCAGCAATAAGAGATTGTCCTTACAAAAATGGCAATTATGACGATTGTAAAGTTAAAAACTATATGAGTTGTAAATACTTTAATCCTGATTGTCCTTACAAAAAAACATCATATAGCACACAATGTTGGTGGGAAAACAGTAAACAATGTTGGTGGGAAAGATGGGTTTGGTAAAAACTTTTATTTCAATTTTTACAACAATGTTACTATACTTTAGTGTTTGGTTTTTTGTGGGTTTATCAGCAATAGCTTTTAGTTTAATATTGTTAGCTTTAGTAAAGATTAAGATAAAAATTAAGAAAAAGCTTAGGGGGGATAAATGAAAAAAATGAAGGATTATATCACTATTCTAGAAACAAAATTCCTGAGCATATACTACATGAGAATTTATAGGGAAATTTGGATATATCTAACTATTCCAAGAGTAGGGGATTTTGGAATATCCTTACCAAAACCAAGAATATGCATTATTGAGCCTTAAACCTAAAACCCAACATTTTTTTAATCATTTTAAGAAAAAGCTTAGGGGGGATAGATAGATGGATTTAATAAGTCAAGGTTTTTTGTTTTTTATTTTACTTCTTGTTTTTCTGTTTCTTTTTGGTGTTTTTAACCATTAATTTTTTTTTGTTGTTTGTGTTTGGTTTTTTTGGTTTTTTTGGTGTTGGTTTTTAGGGTTTTTTCGAGGGTAAGGGTTTACTTTTGGAATACTAATAAGATTTGCCTTTTTTCGAGGTTGAAGAATACTTTTGCTTTTTCTCCTAGTTTTATGTTCATGAGGGTTACGAGTGCTTTGGGGATATAGACGGCGTAATATCCTTCTACATGAGACCATACTTTTACGTCTTTAAAGGGTTTGAAGTTGGGGGGAGTTTCGAGGGCGATTTGGGGTCGAGCCTTTTTTCTTGCCATATTCTCACCTGATATTTTTATTTTCGAGGTTTAATATAAGCTTTATGCCTATTGTTATGCACAAAGTTTATATATGATGGGTGGTTATCTTTATTATGGGTGAGAGGATGTTCGAGATTAGGGAGTATGAAGATGTTGAAAGTTTTGTTGTTAAAATGGGAAGTAAAAGTTTGAATCTTAGCCCTAAAGAGTGGGATGCATTGGAAGATAAGGTTAAAATGGCTCTTATGGAATCAGGTAATGTTTCGATAAGGAAGAAGGTTAAAGAGATTGAGATTGTTCCTTCGCTTATTCCTGTTTCAGAGATTCCACAGCTTATGAAGAGACTTCAAAAGTATTTAACTGGTGCAGAAGAGGAGATAATGAAGAAGAAAAAAGAGTATATCTCATACGGTAAGTTGATGGAGATTTTAGCTATTGTTCCGTTTGAAAGGGGGGAGGCTATAACCAGTAGTGATGTTGCCGAGAAGTTGGGGTTTCCTCCGAGTGTTGCTAATAGAGGTCTTAGAATTTTAGCAATGAAGGGGCTAGTAGATGTTGAAAAAAGGGGGAGGAAAAAGTTTTACTGGAGAACAACAAAGAAGATGGTGTTTTCCCCTGATGTTGATAAAGTCGAGGTAAATGATTGTGTAAGCGATATAGTTGTTGATGAGGCTAAGTTTAAGAGGAAGTTATTGAGGGAGGGGTGAGTTAAAAAATGGTGTCTCTTATAAGTGTTGAAAAAATTTTTCCTATTTTTCTTAAGAGTTACTCTAATACTCCAATGTATGAGCAAATTAGGAAGATAGAGATTGATGAGATTCCTAAAAGTATTAGTGAAAAGCAATTTTTGGCGTATGGTAGGGATTTGGCTAGAAGGTATCCTGATAGAGGTTACGAGGTTAAAAGGTTGAAGGTTCTTGGGGTAGAGTACTTGGTGCTTAAGAAGAAAAAGTTTGACAGGTATTATGTGCCGATATATTACTGCTTACAAGATGGGTGGCTTTATGTTCCTAGAAGCTATGTTAAGCGAAACAGGAGAAGGGTGGGAAGGGTTCTTATTGCGACATTGGGAAGCTTAGGGTTTAAGTTTAAATATACTGTTGTGGAGGGGTAGTGATGGAAGAGGTTGATGTTATTATTTCTATTCTTGAGGAGATTAAGGAGTTATGTGAAACTGTAATAAGTAGCAGGTGTGTGGATTCTGAGTTTATTAGTGAGCTTGAAGGGTTAGTTAAAGCAGTTAAGAGGATATATGTACGTAATCAGGAAAAAGCTACTACGGAGCTTTTGAGGAAAGTTCTAGGCAAGAAATCTATGAGTTAGAGTTATTGTATGTTAAGTGAATGTGTAGGTGAATTTTTAAGTGAAAATTTTATATAGTGGTTAAGTGTATAGTATAGGTGGGGGGTGAGGTGTAAGTATGAGGTTTAGTGAATGGAAAGCTAAATCTATGGTTTTTTTAATCTCCCTAACAGAAAAATATAAAGATAATCATAAAGCTTTAAGCGACTTAAATTTCTTGATTACGAAGCTTCAGAATCTTAGAAGTCGTGATATTGCTAGCTTCTTGTATTATTGTTATCTTGTTATTCATGATACTAGGATAAATGAGGTTAGGGAGATAATTCCTAGCCGAAATGAGATAGTGGAGATACTTAAAGAGGAGGAGTGAATATAGGAAACCATATTTTTTTCTTTTTTTTGGTTTAGCATATCCATTTTATTATTGGTTCTACTTCTTCTTTTATGAGGTTTAAGGTTTGTTTTGTTGGAGTATAGGTAGTTGATGATACTTGTGTTGTTAGGTCTGTTATTGATAATGTTTCTGATGTTGTTGTTATTGTTACAGGGTATATTTCATTGCATGTTTTTATTTCACCTGTAACCTTTATTCGAGCTAACCATGAGTTAACTCCGCAACAATGTATAAAATCTTGGGAATCTATTGCTGTGCTTGAGGCAATTATAGATTCCAACTTTGTTTTTCCTATTTTTCTACTCCAGAGCATGTTTCCGTTTTCGTCGAGCTTCGATATTACAGCACCATCATACTTTCTTGATTCGTAAGGGAATATTATATTATTGTTCTTGTCTATTGAGAGGTCGTGGGTTGTACCATATATACCTGTTGTAACACCATCCCATAACCCTTTTATCCATAGGAAGTTCAAGTCATTATCGAATTTTATTAGGACAACCCTACTCCATTTAGGTTCACCATCATAGGTTGTATAGTAGCTGTAAAGGTATATATTGTCTGAGGGGTCGACTTTTAATCCTAGCCTACCTTTATCTAAGCCTAAGCATTTTATTGGGTTTCCGTTTTCATCAAGCTTTAATACTATCTCATATTCTTCAAGAGGGGAAACTCTCCTAGCACCACCATTAACTATTATGTTGTTTTCACTATCAACATCAACCCTAAAGAGGAATACGGCATCTAGTAGGTAGTATTTTTTGCACCATAGGATGTTTCCATCACGGTCTATTTTTATGATGTATGACCATGTTACAGTTCTACCTTCACCCACTATTATGATGTTACCATCTTTGTCAAAGTTCATATACCAAGCGGGGTCAGGAACTCCGAAACTGAATCTTATGCACCATAGGATGTTGCCGTTATTGTCGAGTTTGAAGATAATATTGTAATAGTCATCAACATAGTATTGACCTAGAATATAGATGTAGCCATTTTCGTCAACTAATATCTTGCTTAGGAGTTCAGGTGTAAAGTCTTTTTTGGTAAATTTGTAAAAATACCACCAGATAAGATGGTAGTTTCTGTTGACTTTTAGTAGTGAAAAAATGGGAGGATAGTCTAATGTCCCACCTAGATAGATGTTGTCATTTTGGTCTATTGTAAGTTTTCTTGTTCTAGGGTAATCTTCTGATTCATCAAACTTAAATAGGAATTGTTTTAGTAGGGTTTTACTTGAGATGCATGGTATTATTTTTCCTTCTACTAGGTCGTAAAATGTTTCTACTATATCGTTTGCGAGGTTGTGGTACATTAGTTTGAGTATTTCTCCATGACCGAAGAATGGTTTGTACTGTGAAAATTTAGCAACCTTATCTTTTAGGTTTGTTTTATCTGAATCTGTTAGGCAGTTTGCTAAAGGTGTTGTTAGGATGTAGTCTCTAATGTTTTCAAATATTGGTGCTAGGTCTTTCAGGTCTGAGGCATATATTGGGTCTTTATGTTTTACTATTCTGAGTTTTGCTAACTGGTTTTTTATTTCTGATATTGTTGCCATTGTTATGATACCTCTTCTAGTCGGTTTACGAGTTGTTTTAGGATGTAAACTCTGTTGTTGTGGTCTTCAGGTTCTATGACTACTGCACTTATTTTTAGAAGGGTGGAGATGTCAACACCTGATGGGTAGGTTACTCTCCACCAGATTAAGCCGTAACCGTACATTTCCCTCATTTTATATACGCATCTGTAAGAAAAGGGGGGGCATGGTGGAAAATCTACCCAACCATTGTATCTTTGGATTATTTTGGCTTTTCTTTCTTCTAATGACATTAGGTTATGTTGCCTCTCTTACAGCTATCCATGTAACTTCTACATCATCTGTTATTTCCACAGTATCAGAAGTGTAATGGTTTCCCTCTAAAACGTAAAAACCATAATATGTTTCTGATGGGGATGCGGGGGATAAGGTTTGTTCAAGAAGAAGGGTGTTGTTCTTGTATAGTTGATGTTTTCCAGATGGATAGTCGAAGACATGCACATACCATATTTCGAGTTCAAGGTCGATTGGGGTTGAGAGAGCTTCACCAACACCATCATATAGGCATATTTTTGTAGCATTTATTCGTGTTTGTACCCAATAATATTTATCACCAACAAGTTCACTAGCAAGTGCTGTAACAGTTCCAAAGTCAGAGTTAGCACTACTTTTAATTCTGAAGCATATTGCTACTCTTTGTGCATAAGAGCCAGCAACTTCTCTAAGTCCATAACCATATTCTCCTTCAGGAGGGTTAAACTTTACTAAGCCATCTTCTACGGTAGCATATAAATGTTCGGAGTTAAAGCAATCATCAAGTTCTGATGGGTCGTCAAAATACCAGATATGCGTCCATCCTTCAGGTGGAGCATAATCTAGTGGGTCAGGTTCGGTTGGTGCGGGTGGTGGTGCAGGTGGTGGCGGTGGTGCTACTATACCTGTTGGAGAGATTACGGTGAATATTCGGTATCCGAATATTGAGGCTATTTTGCTCATTATGTCTGTGTTTAGACCTTTTGCATACCATTTTAATGCTACTGCATCTATGTCTGCACCGCCTATCCTGTCGTATCCTCTTAGCTTTAATTTTAAGAGTTCTTGCATGTAGTGTACATAGTAGTGGTGTAGTATTGAGGGAACTCCTTGTTCGCAACATATTTTTTTAACTTTCATGTTTAGGTTGTGGAGTAGGGGTTGATATTTTGCTTCCTCATCTAGGGAGAGGTCTTTTACTTGTTGGAATCTGGATTTTACTGTTTCAGGGTCGAATTTTGCTTTGTAGCGTTTAAATCTTGTTGACATTCATTTTTCACCTGAAAGTTTCTTACAAAGTAAGTTTATTTTTTCTTCTAGCCTTGTTATTCTTCTTTCATGTTTGAGTAATGTGAGTAATTGTAAGCCTATTATTGTTACTAGGAGGGTTAGGGTTGTTCCATCCAAGTTTTCACCTTCTTTTTCTAGCTTTACGTTCACGTCTTAGCTTGTAAGCCCATATTAATAATTCTCTTTCAGTTGGAGACCAAATTATCCAATCTACACCTGCTATTTGTTTGACTTTTCCGTCTAGCGTTGCTAGTTTGTCGAGTTCATCTTTAAATGTTTTCTCATCTATTTCTCCGTCCTCAAAGTCTTTTGCTATTTCCCTGAATATTGCTTTTAACTCATCATCAATTTCCCTAGCTATGTAGTATGCATAGAAGAGGTTTTGTTCGTCTTTGGGGACGCCCATTTTTTCCATTTTGTCTATCAATTTTTCTTTTGGTATTGGTATGTATTCTGCCATAGTTATGAGGGTTAAAACTGAGGGGGTATAAACTTTGGCTCTTCCTTCAATCATGTCGTCTGCTACATCACTTGGGATACCTAGATTTACAAGCTCCTTTAGTGCAACATCTTTGGTGATTGTGCCTCTACTTAGTTTTCTTAAGATTGCTTCGGCTTTAATGGTTCTTGTAAATACGTCGAACATTGATTGTGCAATGTCTGTTAGGAGTTTTCTTTCTGTGTCTGTAAGTTTACCTTTGGTTATTAGTTCTTCGATAATCTTTTCCATTTCTTCTTTTTTCATGTATCCTTGACTAAATCTTGTTAGAAGTCTAAACATCATGTATCTTAGCCATGTTCTTACACGGTGGGTTGTGTAGATTTCTTTGTATGTTTCTGTTACAGGTTTGTATGCATCTAGGTATTTATCATCTAAGGCTAGTTTGATGCCTAGAGAATTTGCTAAGTTTTGGATTGATGTTTTGAGTTTCTCTTTTAGTTGGTCGAATGGTATTATGTTTTCAGCTATGCTTCTTACAAGCTCTCTTGTATAGTCTCTTAGGACATCTAAGGCTCTGTCGAATTTTGCTCTTAAGGTTAGGAGTTTAACTTCACCTTCTAAGAATTTGACTTCTATTTCTTTTCCAAGTATTTTTACTGTTGTAAGTTTGCTTAATGTTTGGGTTAGGTCTGATTCTGTTAGGAATCCTTCCTTGTAGCTATTTATTACTCCAGTTCTTGCGTATGTTCTTTCTTCAGCTAGGGCGTTCATACATTCAGCTATTGTTATGGGTTCAACCCAACTTGGATGGTATCCTCTAGCTATAACAATTCTTTTTACTTCCTCATCTGTGAATGGTTTGGTTAAACCTGCTGTTGGTACTTGCCATTTGTACATCCATCTTGCGTCAATTCTCATGGGTATGTCTGCCATCATTTCAATAGCTATACATCGGTCTGAGGTCATTCCACTTTTCCATGAGAAGAAGGCGTAGTCCCACCATTTTGCGTAGCTACCTATTGCATCCAAAATTACGTCTGGGTTTTTCTGTAAGTTAACAGGGGGTACAGGTTCGTAACCTAAGTTTGCCTTACTCATCATAGCTTTCTCATCAGATGAGAGGAAGGTTTTGTCTAGCCATAGCATATTTGCTTTTGCACGGCAATAGAATTCCCATAGCTTTTCTAGTGGTGGATAACGGTAGTGTAGTAAGTAGTATAGGTAAGAGATGTCAGGGCAAAAACCTTTCATAAGCATTGCTTTTTCAAAGTCTCCAACATTGAGAATTATATCGTGAATCATCATTCTACATAGGTCGCTACCTGATGGTAGGTCGTAAATTAGGCTTATTGGGAATTTTCTATCTTTTCCGAAACGGTCTTTAACATTTACATACCAATTTTCTTCGGTGTGTTGCTTTGAGAACCATTCTATGACGGTGTCTGAGTATCCGTATAGGGACATATTGTATGTTAGTGTTGATATTAGCTCCTTAAACTTTTCAGATATGGGCATTGTTCTTTGTACTATTTCCCTCATTGTTGCTAGTGATGGAAGTTCAACAGGTAGCAAGTTTCTAGCATAGTAGTTCATGGCTTTTGCTAGTGGTTGGGACATCCATATTGCGACACCGTACATTATTGCTTTTCCAAGCTCATCAGGTATTTCCTTGATTTCTTTTGCGATATGCATTAAAATTCCGCCAAAATCCCACCTGATGTTGATGGGTTTTGTTTCGCCTTTAGCTCCAACTATTCTTAAGCTGAATCCGAAACCTATGTTATGTTGACCTATTGCATAACCAAGCTTCATTAAGCCGACATAGATTGCTCTAGCTAACATTTGCCCTGCAAATAGGGATGCACCCATTGTGGCGAAGATTTCCCATTCACCGATTTTTTCCCCTTTCTTGATTTTATCTAGTAAGCCTTTATAGAATCCTTCCATTGCCTTTCCGAGTTGTCCTGAGACCTCTTCAATGATTCCCTTTGCTGTTTCTACTGTTGCTTTGCCTATCTCTTTTGCGAAGTTAATAGCATTTGTGATGAAACTTGCTACCCCTCTAGCTATTCCTTCTCCTAAGCCGTATATTATGTTTAATGCTCCAGCAATTATTGTTTTGACGGCATCAAATATGAAAGATGTTAAGCCTTTTATCGAGTTTATGATTGTGGGAATTACAGTTTGCGTTAGGAAGTCCCAAACTTTTAAGGCTATATCTTGAAGGGATGTTACTATTATTCCTATCCAATCAGGTAGTGTTTTTGTGAAGAAGTTGGTTACTGTTGATGCTAAGTTTTCAGGTAGTTTTACCAAGAATTGGGAGATTTGGATTAGTGGGTTTACGAAACCTGCTATTGCGGTTTTTACTTCTCCTAGACCTGATGAGATTAGCTCCCATGCTTTGCCGAATGTAGTTGTTATTGTGTTTACGAAACCTATTAGGGCGTTATGGATTTGTGATAGTGCAAAGCTGATTGCTGAAGTTATACTATCAACTAATGCTTGAAGTGTGGAGCTAATTGTGTTGAGAGCTGAAAGTATGGTGTTGGAGACTATTGTAAATGCTTGAGCTACTGATGTTGATATGATGTTGGGGATTTGAGATATAAAATCCCATACTTGGGAGAGTGTTGATGTTAAGGTGTTAAAAGCTGAAGTTAACCATCCTTGTAGTGTTGAGAATAGTGCTGAAACTGAGGAGGATAATGTGTTTATTAGTGTTTCTACACCTGAAACTACCAAGTCTGGAATTTGTTGTATATAGCTCCAAATGTTGTTTGCTATGTCGATTATACCGCTTACTACTGCTTGGAAGACGGATTCAACTCCAGCTAAGATTTGTGCAGAAGTTGATGCTAAAGTATCTATTATTGTTGTAAAAGTTGTGTTGATGGTGTCTATAACATTGCTGATTGAGGAGATTATAGAGTTAAAGAATCCCTCTACGGCTGATTTTAAACTGTCGAAAAGTCCTGAAATTGTTGATGTTAAGGCGTTTATTAGGTCTGTGAATGTTTTAGTTATTTGGTCTCTTATTGTTGTTAAGAATCCCCAAAAAGTGTTTTCTAAGACGTCTAATGCACCGCTTATTTGCTCCCATAACCAAGTTATAAGTTGACCTAGAGGGTCTGTTATGCCACCTATTTTCCAATCGCTTATTTCTTTGGGAATAACCTCTAAGCTAAATTCTTCAAGAGAGTAAGTTTTATCTAAAACTTGTATTTGGATTTTATGTTTACTTTTCTCACTCACCTTCTAGCTCCTCTTAACATTGATTGTTTAATTTGGATGTAGTTCTCTACTATTTTCATAACCCATTCTTTTATGTTGTCTAGGGGATGTAAAAATAGATGTGCTACTTGTGATTGGAAGTTTCCATCTATTATCTGGTAGCTTAATACTACTAGCTCTCTTCCCATGAAGTCTTTGGTTTCTATTTTTTCTACAATAGAAAAAGTTATGTTTTTGTAGAAGAGTTTTTCTCCTGTTCTTACATCTCTAACTAGCTTTGCAGATTCTCCCATTATTTATCCTCCTTAAGTTTCTATTTTTGGTGTTGATGTTTGAACTTGGATTTGGGATTGTTGTTGTAGGCTTTTAAGTATCAGGTCTGAGACATCTTTTGCTAGGTCTTTTGCTAGTTTGTATGTTTCACAGTTGCAGTTATGTTGGGTTGTTGATAATCCTATTGCGATTGCTTTTTGTATTATACGGTTTATTAGGACGCTTACTTCTTGAGCTTGTACATCAGGTATTACGCTAGTCATTTTAATATAGCCCCCAGTAATATACTATGCTAACACTTATTTTTAAGTTTATGTTTTATTTTTTCATGTTGGAAAGACTTGTTGAGAAGAGTATATATATTCTGAGAGAGGTAAAAGCTCAGTTCGATAAGCCATGTATCTTATGGTCAACTGGGAAGGATAGTACCACTATGCTTGATTTGTGTAGGAAGGCGTTTTTTGGCGAAGTACCTTTCCCTGTTTTGCACATTGATACTGGTTGGAAGTTTGAGGAGATTTACGAGTTTAGGGATAGGATAGCTAGGGAATGGAATCTAGACCTGAGAATCGTTAAGCATCCTTTAGTTGGGAAGCTTCACCCTGACCAAGTAGGGCATCTTAAATGTTGTAGTACTTTGAAAACTGAAGCTCTTAGGAATTATGTTGAGAAAGAGGGGTTCGACGCTATTATTGTTAGCATTAGGAGGGATGAGCATTATATGAGAGAACCTGAAAGAGTTTTTAGTCCGAGAGATAAAAATTGGAGATGGAAACATATAAGGGAAAAGGATGAGAGGATAGGTGATTCGCCTTTTGTTGTTGAGCAAGATGTAGAGTTATGGGAGATTTACCGTAAAGATTTTGTGGATGTTAGCCATGTGAGGATTCATCCTTTGCTTCATTGGACGGAGTTGGATGTTTGGCTTTACGTTAAAAAACAGAATCTTCCAGTAAATCCTCTATATTTTTCTAGGGATGGTAAGCGTTATAGGAGTTTAGGTTGTAAGCCATGCACTACACCTATTCCGTCTGAGGCTAAAAATGTGGATGAAATTATTGAGGAGTTGAAGAGTACTAGAGTTCCTGAAAGAGTTGGGCGTATCCAAGATAAGGAAAGGGAAGAGGTTATGAGGAGGCTTAGAGCGTTAGGTTATATGTGAAACTATGTTAAGTAAAGCTTTAAAGAAAACGATAAGTTGGAGGATAATAGCGTTTGGGATAGCTAGCATAATTCTTTATGTTGCTACTGGTACATGGCAATATACACCAACAGTTTTAATTACTGATGTGGTGAAAACAATAGTGTATTATGTTCATGAAAAGGTTTGGGCGAGGTTTTAGTGTTGAGCCTTGTTTTAGGTATTGATGCTTTAGGTTACAAGTATTTTAAGAGGTTTGCGGAGAAAGAGTTGGAGGTTCTTAGCAGGTTTCCATGTAGAAAGCTTGTTCAAGACCATCCTGCATGGTCTCCGAGAATGTGGGTGCTATATTTTAGTGGTGCAGACCTTAGATGGTATGGTAAGTATGTTGTTCCGTTGGATGATTCTAATTGGAGACTTGTAAGGAGAGAGGAGTTACCTGTAAAGTTTGTTTGGGATTACGACCCAAACATTGTTGTTGTAAATGTTCCTGTTGTTCTTCCGCCGATATGTAGGAATACTGGTTTTAGACCTGTATGTTCAGGTGTACCTGTAACTCCAAGCGAATGTATAAAGGAGATAAACGGTGTGAAACATGCGGTTAAGAATGGTTTAGCTAGAACTGGGAAAGTATGTGCGGTGTTTACTTGGGTTGATAGAATGGTGCATATACATTGGTATGATGAGACTATTAGAAACCTTTTGAGGTATTTTAATGTAGCGTTAAGGGAGATTTTAAGTGTAGCTAAAAGATGGATTATAGTTTCAGACCACGATATGAGGGTGAAAGATTTAAGTAGCAATGTTAAGGTTGAGCAAAGAAGAGACATACCGTTCCTTAGAAATATTAGCTACCCTAAAGCAGAACATGACCTTGACCCAATATTTATCAGTAACATGCCTTTTGAAGTTAAAAGTATCTATGATGTGTTTGGTGTTGTTAAGAAGCTTATGCTACAATAAATGTGAAATGTTAAGCGATAAGACTTGTAATCTTTGAATCATGTTTCTTAAGAAGGCTATATATTTCATCTAAGGTATATTTTAAAGCATCCAATTGCCAAACCAGATTTTTCATGGTTCTGTCTATTGTTATTTGGGCTTCTAAGGGAGTGTATCCTGATTTGGTTATCTTAACCGTGTAGGGATTGTTGTCTATTGTTTCTGTTGGAGTATAGGTTATGCTTACGATTGAATGTTCAGAGGTTTCTCCATTAGAATTAGTTAGTTCAGCAAAGACTAAGCCACCATTCTTATCATACAATTCTACTAAAGCGTTTTGGATAGGATTGCCGTCTTTATCTGTAACCTTCACTTTGAAGGTATATGCACGTTCAATTTTAGCGTCTTCAGTTGGTGAGCCTCCCCAATCCATAGTCCAAGCATCTGCTTCACAATCAGTAAGCCTTGCCGTTGTTTTCAAGTCCCATGTGTGTATGGTAACGTGGTTCTTGGCAAATCTAGTATTGAAAAGGTTGTATGCTTGTTCCGAATAGAAATAAACTCCTGCCGAACTTGAATACATTACAACTATGTTTGTGAATGGGTATGCTGGTTGGTAACCGTAACCTATACCGAAGCTACAATCTATTATCTCCACATCATTCATGTCAAGGTTATCTGTTGGATATACTCCCGTTCCACCACCTTCAATAAAACAACTCCATACTCTTGCTATATTGCCTCTCAAGTTAATTATAGCTATTAAGGATGCGTATCGCTCTGCTAAGAACATACAACCATATAGCCTTACATCACTTTCGCTATCAGCATCTATGAATCCACACCAAGAGTTAAGCGTCATATCCTTGCCGTTGAACATACATCCCCTATGCCCTGTTCTAGTATCCTCATCTCCTTCTCCTATCCAAAAATAGGCATGTCTGGTAACGTATATCGCTCTCTCATGATAATCTAAAACCACGTCGCTTGTAAATATGATGGTCTTCTCTTGGTCTGCAAAGTAAGTCCATGTAGAGCCATCTCCAATCTGAAGCTTAGCCCTGAAAACATAGGTATTCTCGGTAGGCTTATCCACCACTCCCCATCCGTTGCTTACTGATGCGTTATAGATGTCTTCAAATGTGCATGGGGATGCTTCGCTAAATCCTGTTACTGTTATGGTGTTCGTAGAAGCATCATAAGTTATGGGAATGGTTTATGCCCCCAGAGGGTAGGTTTCTGGTATTTCTTCACATTCGGCTAGGTTAATTTCTATGTTTACATTTTCCACGTCAATCATTACTGTTTCCCATTTTTTTAGGTAGTTTGGGATTTCTTTGCCTTGAAGTTTTAACCAAACCACGTATAGCTCCTTAAATCTGTCAGGAGTTTTGTCCCAATCTAGCCTATACCATTGGTTTCTGTAAGGGAAGACTATTTCTAAGCCTTGCCTTCCCATGTTAGTTCTGATTAGGTGGAAGGGGATTTTAACCATTCTGCTTTCACCTTTTTGTTAGTTTGTTACCTCTTCACGGATGTCTATTATGTTGCCTTCAGCATCATAGGTGAAGTGTTTGATTTTCTTTTTTCCAGTTGTTAGGTCTGTGATTGTTATTTTTGTTATTTTTCCTTCGGCATCATATTCAAATTCTTTTTGGAGTGGGTTTGTTGTAACTTCAGGGGATTTGAGTGTTAAAGCTGTTTCTAATGCTTCTTTAAAATCTTGTTTCGTGATTACTCCCACCTTGTAGTTGAATAGGAGGGCTATTTCTTTTATTATTTCTTCATTTAATCCTTTGTAGCACCAGTATAAGTATATTGCTTCTAGGTCTGGTGCTGTTTCACGTTCAAATTTTCTTAGTTTTAGGTTTAGGAAGTCGTAGGCTACGTAGGTGTAGTAGTGGTGGAATATTGGGGATACTCCTTTTGAGGCTAGTATTTGCTTTACTTTCATGTTTATGTTGTGGAGTAGGGGTTGATATTTTGCTTCTTCTTCGAGTGAGAGGTCTTTTGTTAGGGAGAATAGTCTGCCTATTGTTTCAGGGTCGAATTTTGCTTTGTAGCGTTTAAAACGTTTTGACGTTTTTACCACAACCTGAAAATCCGTTTTTTACCTAGTATTTCTTCTAGCTTGTTAAGTCTTTTTTCAAGGTCGTCAACTCTTCTTGATAAGGCTAGGATGGGGTCTATTGTATCTGTTGGAGGGTCTATTGGTTTGTTTCCAATGTAACCTGCATAGGTTATGTAGATGTAGCCGACGTGGAGATGTTTTATTCTAAGTGTGGGTTTACCAATAGAGTATATGAGGTCTATTTCAGGGATAATATGACCTGAAAGGTAACCGTAACTGAAGGGGGGTTGACGGTAGTAAAGTTCGTCTAGAGCTTCAACTACACCAACCCCCCATGCTGAACGTATAGGTCTTCCAGCTACTGGTTTTTCTACTCCTTTCCAAGACATTTTAAACCACGAGTTTTGCTAATGTTTCAAGAACTGAGCGGTTTAAACCTAGTTTAACCCATTTATCTATGATGTCTTCTTTTGTTAAAAGTTTTTTCCACATTCTATGTTTTCTGGTTTTTTCATGTTTCAAGTATAGGAGTTCTTGTAGGAAGGCGAGGTAGTTTTTATGTTGGATGCCGACTACTCCTAATCTGCAAAGTATGTTTTTGGCTCTTCTCATGTAGTGTTGTAACCTGACTTGATGGTATGCTTGGGAGTAATGCATACTATCGCTTTTTTGTAGCAGGAAAGTTCCTTGCCATAATGGTTCTATTCTTTGGTGGAAGGATTTAACTGATTCATCTAGGTGTTGTTCTACTTCTTCTTTGAGATACCAGTTTTCCCCATACCAATGTGCATAGTCCCAACAGTTACAATCCCATAATGTTTCAAATGCACATTCTGTTTCGGCTACTATTTCAGTTTCCCAATCTTGGGGGTCTCTTATTTTAACTATGGGTTTATTATCTTTTTCCTGTATCCATGAGGAGACATCCCAGCAAGCTACTCCCCAATATGCACCATGTATTAGACGTGCTTCAGCATTTGCCATTATGTATTCTAATGCGTCAAGGTATCCTTTTGAAACTCCAGCTTTTGCCATTACGTCTTTTTGGATTGTTAGTAGTTGTTTTAGTGTTTTGCCTTTCTGTTTAATGCCTATTGAATCGTGTAATGTTGAGTGGTATGTTAAGTTCCATACATATCTTTCTATATGTAAGGTTGTTACTTCTGGTGGGTCGAAAAATGAGAAGTCATAGTAGGTTTCACCATAGTAGCCTTTCTGATATGTTAAAAATTCTTTTTCAGGGTAGGGGACAACAAGTTTACTGAAGTCTTTGGGATGGAATTCTAATTGTTGGAATATTGATGGGAGGTCGATTGTTAAAGGTATGTCTATTAGTAAGCTGAATTCGAGGTTTAAGCCTATGTTTGCACGTATAAGGTCTAATAGTTCTTTGAATCTTTGGTAGGTTACCCATATTCCATCAGGGGTTGTAACCTTTTGTACGAATAGGAGCTTTCTTAGTAGGGGGTCTTTAATTATAAATGTCATTACGGTTATTATTATGATGGGAAAATATATGGATTATGCGGAATTTGTTAAGATGTTTAATGAGGAATATTTTGACGGTAAGATTAGCAATTGGGATAAGGGTTATACTTGGGAAGCTTTGAGTGGTGTGTTGAATAAATTACATAATTATATTAGAGGGAAGTTTAAGGGTGTGAGGAGGGTTATATGTTTAGGTTGTGCTAGAGGGTTTGAGGTTGATATATGGAGAAAATGGGGTTGTGAGGCTTACGGTGTAGAGATTAGCTTGTATGCTTTAAAGACGACAAATATAAAAGACCTTGTTCATGGAGATGTTAGGTTTCTACCTTTTAAGAGTAACAGTTTTGACCTTGCTATTGGTACTGAACTTTATGAGCATATACCTGTCGAGTTTTTAGACTTAGCTATCAGGGAGACTTGTAGGGTTGCACCGAGATGTTTCGCAACTATACCTATGGGAGATGAGAGGGGGAAGGAAGACCGAGACCCTACTCATGTAACTATTAAGCCTAAGTCTTGGTGGGTTAATGTGTTTAGTCAATATTATGCAAAGGTAGAGTTTGAGGAGTTTGAGATTTGGAAATGTCTTTTATGTTATCGTTAGAAGACATTTTTGATACGAATTTTTTATAGATTTTTCTGTAATCCCATCTTTTTGCATGGTTTTCGGCTTTTGCTTTTAAGTCTTCATATTTAGATTTGAAGTTTTTGTAAACGTCTATTGCGTATTCCATTGCTCCAGCTAGTTCTTTTGGGTCGTATAGGTGCATTACGAAGTATTGTTCTGCACCTGTGTTCCATAGCTCCATTCCATCATTTTCATAGTATATTGCTGTATGTTTGGTGGTGAATTCTGTTAGCGGTGGCATTTTGTTTATTATTGGTGGAGTTCCCATTGCCATTGTTTCTAGGACAGGTACTCCGAATCCTTCGCATACTGATGGGAATACAAAGAAATCGCATGCACCCATGAAGGCTAATACTTCTTTGTGGGGTTTGCTTCCAAAGGTGGAGACTATGTAGGTGTTAGGTCTCTCAAAGAAGGTTTTTGGTCTCCTGTTTAATGCAACTTCAACATGCATTAAGAGGGCAAAATCGTTTGGATATTTATTATGTAGTATTTCTACTGCTTTGAAAAGTCTTTCAAGCTGTTTTCTGTGGTCGTCTCTTCCAACATAGCAGAATATAATCTTGTCTCTGAATTCGTTTTTAATTTTTGCTTTTAGGTTTCCCACCATGTTTTTGGCTCTTTTTACTTCGTCAAGGTTTATTGCATGGTGTACAACATCTGAGACTTTCATTCCTACTTGTTCGAGACACCATTTTGTGAAGTTTGAGTTTGTTACGTAATCTACATATTTTACTCCATAACCTTGAGCTATATGTTTGAATGGGATTCCTTCAAGAGTAACGTAGTAGATTGCTCTTCCATTGCATATTTTTTTAGCTTGTATATATACTGGTGCAGAAGAAATGTTCCATGATGGGTTGAAAATGGTGAACCACATATAGCCATCTGCTATTCCTTGTTGTAAGTCTAGTAAGCTTATGTAACTTTTAAAGATGCATATATGACCGTAATGTTGAAAAGCTTTCTGTATTAGTAGTGCTTGCTCCCATATAGAAGTTGCATTATATGGATGAAATACAATACGCATGTTTAATCAAAAAAAAATAGGTTTGGGTTTTTATTTAGGTTTTGCGGTTGGGGTTTATTTTAGAGTTTAAGCGTAGGTTGGAAGACCACCAACCATTATGCTGATAATCTGGTCGATAACACTAGGGTCAAGTCCTCTAGCAACCCATTTGGCTTTAATAACTTGACATTCGTTAGCTAAGGTTTTGTCGGTGTGTCTAGTCATGGCACGGTAGATTTCCCTCATAACGTTGAGGTAGAAGGGTATAGTCATAACGGAAACTCCCATAGAGTTTAATAGACTTTTAACGGCTTCCTCATTGTTTACAAGGTTTGCGAATTGCTCCTGAGCTTGGTCTTTGGCGATGTCGCTAACTTGTCCGAATCTAGACCTTATGGTGTCGGGGTCGAACTTGGCACTCCACTTTTTATACCTTACAGTAAATCCTCTATATGGCATAAATTAATCACCAAAGTTAAATACTATGTATCGTTCAATATAAGTTGGTAAGCATAGGGTTACAGGTGGGTTAGGAAGTTAATGGAAAAAAGCAAAGACATTAAGGAATTTGATGACCGTTTTAAGCAAGTTTTACCGCATTTGGATTTGAGGAGAAGGGTGGCGAAGAGACGTTATTATGCTATTAATATTTTGCAGAGGGCGGGTCAGTATGTTCATGGGTATCTTAAAGACTATAAGGTTAGGGTTTCTCTTGATAAAAGTCATCTTAATCCTAGATTGTATGTTGAGGTTTGTATTGATGAGGAGTTACCTGAACCTTTGGAGAAGGAGTTGAAGGAGAAGGGGATATTGTATTTACCTGAGATTTGGTGGAGAAGTCAGTTTAGCTTCTTTGAGTAGTTTCTCTGTTTTTTGGTTGTAGTTTTATGTTTTTTCTGATGGTTTGATAGTGAAAAATATAGTGAAAAATATATATATGAAGGTAGCTATAATACTTGTGTTGTGGAGGGATATTATATGAGGGTTTATGTGGGAGAAGTTAAGGTTAGGTTTTCAAGTAAACCGAAACAGGGTAGTAGCTTGGAGGTTACCATTCCTAGTTCTGTGGTTAAGGTTTTACAGTTTAAGGTTGGTGATAAGGTTAAAGTTTTTTATGATACTGAAAAAGGGGAAATTGTAATGGTAAAATCGGTTGAAAAATAAGTAAAGGGGGTGAGATGGGAGATGGAGAAAGAGTTAAAAATTGGAGATGTTACCGTGAAAATTAAAGCACCAAAAATTGAGGAGGAGGAACATTTAATTCTAGCTGAAGTGTCTTATTTTGGTGCGGCTACAATAACGATAAGGACGCCTAAAGATTTCTTGATAATTAGGATAACATCAGAAGCTTAACTTAGCAAGTTGGAGGATGGTAATTATGTTTAGATGTTTAAATTGTGGGTTCATATTCAAAAACCCAAAATGTAAAGTGAAGTATAGGGTATGTTTGCTTTCAGCTACAAATAATCAGTATTCTCGTGGAGATGTGGTAAGGATTCTTTGTTGCCCTAAATGTGGAAGTGATGCCATAAAAGAGATGGGGGGTTAAAATGCATTATTGTAGGATATGTGGGGAGAAGTTTCGTGGGTTTTTGGATGCTGTTAGACATGCTTTAAGTAAACATAGAGATAAGATGGGTGAAAAGGATATTAGGGAATGTGAGGAATGGCTTAAACGTAAATGGAGTTGCCGTGATTGTGTGCATTGTGGAGCAATCTTTTTTTCGCCTTTTCCAAACGGAAGTATAACGAAGTGTTGTCCAGAGGGGTATTTATTCAACCATCCAAACCCTGCCGAAGAATGTCCAAACTTCATACCAAAGGTAGAGTGAAAACAATGAAGTTGTTGGATATAATATGGAAGGTATGTGAAAGGTGTCCTATGATGGGTTGGGCGGAAAGAAATAAGTTAAAGGTGTATTTGAAGTGTGGATGGACGTATCTTCCATGTTTTTTTTGTCCGTTGGATAAAGTTGAGGAATTTGTGTTGTGGATGATAACACGGAGAAGGGGTTGAAGGTTGAGTGTTAAGTTATATTGTTATAGGGATTGCGAGTGGGTTAACCCTGCAAAAAAATGTTTCAGTTGTTGTGGGTGTGAAGCTATACAGAACCCCCTAAAAATGTTGTTTGCATGGAGGGGGTTAAAAAGGAGGTTGAAGAGGCTTGGAAATAAAATTTATTATAAGGGAGGAGTTAAGGAGGGCTAGTAAAAATGGTTAAGTTGTATGTTGAAAGGGTGTCTATTCCTACCGTGAAGTTTACTTTTAATGTTGATTTGGATTGTTTTTGGTGTTCCTTTATGGTGGAGATAATTATATTTGGAAAAGGTTTAAGGGTAGAATTAGTTTGGGGGGAAGATTAGGTATGTGGAATGTGTTTATTAAATGGTTTTTGGTTATTCTTTTCATTTTTAACGCAATTTGTAAGGGATATAAAGTTGGGGTTTTGCGGTCTGGAGGAGATGTACAAGATAGCCCTGAAGGTTGTATGTTTGGTGCAATAGTAGATGTGATAATAGCTATAATACTTATGATATGAGAAAGTTAAAACATTAAAGGGGGGATGTGTGAATGAAGTGGCGACCTTTAATTTCATATTTAATTGATAGAGCGTTTGGAGAGCCTAGATATGATATAAAATTGCTTAAGGGTGAACATTACATTACTATTTGTATTGAATATGATGGAGAGCCAGTAGCTGAACTTGTGTTCTTTAGAGTTACTGGTGATTTGGTGTTTCTAAAGAGAGATTTTGACGAAATTGATGAAGAAATTTGGAAAACTATTACTGTTAAAAGACGTCTAGTGAGCGAAGCGGTGAAAGAAAGGAGGGGGGTTGAAGAGGAATGAGACCTGAAGAGTTGGAATTGAGGGAGAGGTTGCTTGAAGAGTTAAAGGGGAGGTATATTAGAAAGAAGGTTGAGTTGTTGAAGAAGCTTAAGGCTCTGTCCGTTTTGTTGGAGGCGGACATGATTGAGGAGTTTGAACGTGAACTTAGAAGAGGGGTTGGAGAGGCAATACTTCCGTTTGATACAAAAAGTGGGTTGGAAAGCTTAATCTCAGAATTTTTGTCTCTTCATAGAGAATTGGAGGATGAGAAAGCTATTCTAGAAAGAATGAAGAGGGGTTGAAGGTTGATAGGTTTATGCGAAAAGGAGGTTGAAAGTTATGGTAGTTGTTGAGAGGGGAACTAAGATTACATGTCCTTTATGCAAGGCAATCGTAGGTGAAGTAATAAAGGATTTAAGGAGTGGGGATGTGTTGGGTAAAAATACCATTAGGGATTATCGTGGTATGTGGAAACATGGTGAACCTCTCGTATGTACTGAGTGCGGTTTTCCCATAGCTGTTAAAACAAATATAGGGCATGTTCTCCATACTGAAAAGGGTTGGATGCCTTACGGTGTCCCAACAAGTTTCCTTGTTTATGGAATATGCGAGTATTTAAAGGAGCATGGAATGTGGAGAAAGGAATGGGATAAGCTTTTACAACAATTGTAATTAAAGGAGGTTGAAGGTTGAGTAGTAGGAGGAATTTGGTGTTAGCTGAGGAGTATAAGTGTCATATAATAATTTATGATGAAAATGGTCGTAGAGTGTGGAGTGAATGGTATAAGATGCAACTTCCGATTTCAGCGATTGAGGGGTATGTTAATTGGGTTAAAACCAAGAAACCTGAGGTAAACATTAAAAAGGTAGCGGTGTTGAAGGTGGAAGAAGTATTAGAGGTAGAAGAACATGAAGGTTACTTAAAAGTTAAAACATAAAAGGAGGTGGTAATTTGAGGAGGCTTAGTGAAGAAGAGAGAAAAGAAATAGTTAGAGGACTTCTAGAGCGAAAATACTGTTACATTCCACCTGAAGACATACCAATTTCCGCACCGTTTTTGAAGCTTTACCTTAACCATCTGACAGATGAAGACTTGAAAAATGTAGGAATGGTTCTTGGTGTTACGGATTCTATAGCACCTAGATTAGTAAACAAGAAACCCATGTTCTTTGAGGTAAAGCTAATCCACAAAGAAGATGCTAAACTGATAGCTGAAGAATACAACTCAAAAATAAAAGCAATAGAAACCATAAAACAGAGTTAAAGGAGGTTGAAGGTTGAGTTATAGGAAGGGTAGGCAAGCTGAGTATAGGTGTAGGGATGTTTTGAGGAAGATGGGTGTTGCTTTGGTTACTAGGAGTGCTGGGAGTAAGGGTTTGGCGGATTTGGTTGCCTTTTTTCCTTTGAGGAGGGAGATTTGGCTTATTCAAGTTAAGAGTTGGAAGCATGCACCTAGTTTGAAAAAGCTTATGAGGGAGTATGGGGATTTGGTTGAGCTTACAGGTGATTATAAGGTTAAGGCTTATGTTTATGTTAAGAGGCATAATAAGTATGTTTTTGAGGAGTTGAAGGGTGAGCAAGGTTGAGTGGGAAGGATGGTGAAGTGTTGGAGTTTGAGCTTAAGAAGACTAGGCAGAAGATTAGGGGTTCTATTGCTCTTATCCTGATTTTGACGCTTTGTACAGGGGTAATGTATGGTGTTGTTGTTAGGGATATTGAGGTTGTTAAGACGGTTGCTACTGTTTTAGCACCTATAACAGGTATGGCTTTAGGTTTCTACTTTAAGGAGAAGGAGTGATGGTTGTTGAGTATTCTTGATTGGATTCCTCTTCTTATCCCTTTCATTTCTATGTGGTTATGTGTTCTTATAGAACTGATGGCTATTGAGAAGGAGCTAATTAAAATTAGGAGAATATTGGAAAAGAGGGGTAAAAGTTGAGGGGGGTTGAGGTTTATGTGTATTTCGCTTAAGAAGTATGATGTAAATTGGTTAAGAATTTTAGAGGAGGTTGCCTCATCTGACCTTTGTGGACATGAGACATGGTTTATAGTGGGTTGCGAGCAACATGGGAAATTTTATTATTGTGCGATAGGGGATTGTTCGGTAACACCTGAAGAGGTTGTTAGGTTGATAAATGAGGAAGTGGATAAGGATGGAAATGAGCTTGAGAAGATTCTTAGAGAGAAAAATAGGTATGGATTGGTTTATATTGGTAAAAGTTTGTTGAATTATGATGACGCTATACGTGAGGCTTTATCTAAGCTTTTAAAACCCATCCATTTAAGAGGGTTGGAGAGGCAAAATGGAGATAGAGGTTTTTGATGACCTTTTTAGCTTGGGACACCTGATTTTCGGTGTTTTAACGGTTATTTTTCCAATATTTTTTTTGTTGTTTTTTGTTTATGAGTTGTTGGAGTTTATTTATAAGTATCCTAGAAAAAGGGAGGGGGTAAGGGATTTTATTGGGGACTTGTTTGAGTTTCTGGTTGGAGTGGCGTTTGCTGAACTGTTTTTGGCTTATTCAGGTGTTTTATGAAGTAGGATGTTGAATTCTTCAAGCATTTTCTTTTTTATTCTCCACCATTTTTTGGGTGTTACTATTTCTCCTAGAAAGATTGAGCCATAGTAGGATGAGGCTCTAGGGGTTATCCTTACAACATTTCTACTCATACATTGGGGGCATACAGGTAGAAAGTCTGGTTTGGTGATTTCCCATTCATGGAAACATTTTAGACATCCAAACCTGTATGCTCCCATGTTTAAAATCACCATCCCCATTTTTTCTCCATTCTTACAGGGTTAATATAGTAGTAAACTTTGTCTAAGAATTCGTCTATAAGGGTTTCCAGTTGCTTTTCCTTTCCCTCTTCAACCTCTATTATTATGCGTACCCTCCGAAGATTGGGGAGGGTTTCCATAGGGGAAACCTCCAACAAAATTTTTATTTTGTTATTTACATATTTATTTCTACTATGATG
>Ga0190310_1000147_pt1 | contig 26165 bp, 28 predicted proteins | sample 48700778_MG_FD_165059 | JGI IMG/M metagenome (GOLD analysis project Ga0190310, IMG submission 165059) | Hydrothermal vent sediment bacterial communities from Southern Trench, Guaymas Basin, Mexico - 4870-07-7-8_MG | ecosystem: Environmental > Aquatic > Marine > Hydrothermal vents > Sediment ... | reverse complement strand
GTTTACTATAACTATTGCATTTGGAGGTACAGAAACACCAGGTACTTCTGCACTTTCATAGCCAGAGGCTATAGCATATATTGTATAGACACCGGAAGGAATATGTAATTCATAGTATCCATTAGTATCTGTATAATTTACAACGATCGTTGAATCCACATCAACCCATACAATCGCATCTTCTATAGGTAATCCCGTGTCTGCATCTGTTACCCATCCAATTATAGTTCCATTACCAAGTGGTGCAAGATCGAAGATTACAATAACTACTTCAGCCTCGCTAACTTCAACTACTTCAGACTCTGTTTCATAATCCGTGGCAGTAGCTGTTACAGTGTATGTTCCTGGAGGAACTGATACACTGAATCCTCCAGTAGAGTTCGTATAAACTGTTAGATTAAGTTCCTCTATAGTTACAGATGCACCAGCTATAGGTAACCCAGTTATCTCATCGAATACATATCCCGCTATAGTGCCATTAACTGCTATAACTTCGACACTTAGAGATTGGGTTTCATAGCCGAATGCCTCGAAAATCAATGTATAAGTTCCAGGATCTAATGGGATCTTAAAGTATCCACTGTCATTTACACTAATCGTCTCACCTGTTTCATTAACAGTAACGGTAGCCCAGGGAATAGGCTCAGACGTCTCAGCATCATATACGAATCCTTCAACACCCGTTGTTTTAGCAAATTGTTCAGCAAGTCTTACAGCTTCATATGCATCAATACGTCCCCAACCATATCTCGTATCTTGGCCTGGATCGCCGAAGTCTATAACTGTACTATTAAGGACTAGGTATACCATTTCAGGCGTATCTGGTTCGCTAAAGTCGGTCCATCCAGCAGCCTGTAGGATCAATGCAACAGTACCGCTTACATGTGGTGTTGCCATACTTGTTCCGCTCCATGCTTCATATCCTCCGCCAGGTACTGAACTAGTAATGTCAACACCAGGTGCTGAGAAATCAGGTTTTATATAAATATCTGGATACATGTCGAAGAATGGCCATTCCCCCGGCTCATCAGGCCAATCAACTACTCCGCCACTACTCCAACTAGCCACATCATCATACTCATCAGTTGCGCCAACAGCGAAAGCACCCCATATATTACCAGGGTTATCTGTACATCCAGGTCCACAGTTACCAGCAGCTGCCACAGGTATTATGTTAGCTAATAGCATGGCCTCAATAGCTGGTAATAGCTCGTTACCATAGTAGTCAACTGCACCCCAGCTCATTGATACAACATGTGCTGGTAAGCCAGTTGGTATAAGTTCTCCCGTATCAGGATCTATGTAGAATGGTTCAACAGCCCACTGCATACCAGCGAGAACTTGGGCAAAAGTCCCACTACCATAAGGTAGTACTAGTCCATGCATTAGAGTAGCCCCGGGTGCCACACCAATCAATATATTCTCTGTATCACCGCCAAGTGCGGTACCACTAGTATGCGTACCATGCCCATCAGTATCATGTGGTTCGCTTAGAACAGGGTTACCTGATGAATCAAATTCCATCCATCCTCCCGGATAATATGGACTTGTAGGATCGAGTGTTAGCATCTTGCCAGCAAGCGCGGGATGGGTAATGTCTACGCCAGTATCTAGAACACATATTCTTATTCCTTCACCAAGATATCCCAGACCCCAGACCTCTGGAGCTCTTATCTTAAATATACCCCAACTCGATACTTCCTGCTGTGCAGAAACCTTATTCTTTGATATAGGCTCTGGAATCTTTACTTCAAAGTTCTCAAAGATCCATATGACATCGGGTAGCATCGCAATTTTCTTAAGTAGATCTACTTTAACTCTAACAAGGATGACATTATCTAGCCAAAATCTATTGAGCACTAATCCTCCATTATCTGTAATGAATCTTATAATTGGTTCTTGTACAGACTTAGCCCACCATTTAAGTATATCTACAGCAAGCCTATAATTGCCCTTTACTTTCAATACAAGCTCTCTCGATAACGGTTTAAGCCTTATTACGGCAGTTACAGTTTCATCATCCTTTAAACTTAAGATCTTTTTTAAGAATATTGGATGTATCTTTGTAGTCCATGACTCAATCTCTTCCTCTGGTACTGATAAAGCTTGCAACATAGGTGATGCTATGGATAATATGATCAATATAGAGATAATTAGAGATAAAATTTTACTCAAGCCGTGTTCACCTTTAAGCTAATATTCATATCGTTGTACTTCTTAAAATGTGGTTATATATAAGTCTATCCCACTGTGTACACGTATGTTAAATGATTTAATAGATCGTTAACAAACTACTAATTAATAACATTTTTTAGATTCAAAGACAAATATAATAGAGGTAAAATAAATGAAGGATAAAATAGATCTAAAATATTGGCTTACGATATCAATATTACTTATTATAATACTAAACTCAGTTATTAGCTTAACCAATAACAGTAGATACGTTGAAGTCAAAATCATGTATGGTAATGGTGAACCTGCAGCTGAATTAGAAGTAATTATAACAGAGCCTACGGCAGTTTTTACTTGTGGTATGAAGCCCTCCCAATATAATGTATTAGTAACGACTATGACCGATAGTCACGGAATAATTCATTTTAACTTATCAAGGGCAATAAATAAAATCTGTATATTTGTAAAATATAGAAATAATTACTTCGATTTGAATAAGACTAATCCCTATAGTAGAGGATACTTACTTGATTTAGAAGATTATAACAATACATATACCATTGTCCTTGATACATTTCCTCCTAGAGTAGTTAATTATAATCTATCTATTATTGTACAAAAGATTAGTGATATATTTGAACTTCAGGATTTTAAATTCTGGATTATAGTCTTCGATAATGATCCTAATAGTATTGATACAGAGGCCAAAGTATTTATTGGTAATAGGACCTTTTCTCTAGTCATAGCTAATGTGAAGTTATTGAATATAAGTCACATAAATATTACTTTTACTCAGTTGCTTCCTAGCTTCTATAATATTCTTGAGCAAGGTTTAAGTCGTAATGAATCAGCTTATATCGTATTGAGGCTAAGGGATGATGAGGGATTTACTTGTTCAAAAATGATTAATATTACATGGAATAATATAAAAATTGTTAAAGTAAATAAGACTTCTCTAGAAGAAAATCTGTCTAGTATTATAAGTACATTAACTTTTAAGCCAAACAATACTGTTTCAACTTCTATGATAACATTTTCTCCATCCAATATTAGTGGAGGAACAAAGGGAGTAGAAGAAAGTAGGTTATTATTGAGTTCTGGTTACGATGTCTTTATTCCTGTTCTAGGAATTGCAACAATTATTCTTGAATACTGGAGACGTCGTAGTATTCGATAAATCGTTTCTTTCTCTTTCTTCTTATTTCATCAAGAGCTTTTGTTGCCAACTCCATAGCCTTTCTAGGCCTGTGGGATATGCCAATACCAATTTTAACATAATCTGGCAAGGAGTTCATGAACTCCTTATAACCGTTTAAGGGGAGTATTGCAATGATATTGTCTCCTCCAAGATAACCTGCTAGACCACCATATCGATAAGCTATGTTTGCCACTTCTATAAAGAACTTCATTGTTAATGTATATGTTTCATAGATACTAGTCTCATATGTTAGTCTAGTAATATTGTCTACATCTATATGTAATATTACAGTTGGATCCTCCTTTCCTTCAATATAAATAAAATTCCTTGTAGATGTAGCTAAATAATACGTTGCAAGTAATTGAGCAGTTGATGGATACTCGTGGGCAATGGATACCATTCGAACTTGAACAGGTGTAGATGTAGATATAGCCGTAAAAATTTCTTCATGTTTCTTTCTAGAAATAGTGTTGGATAAGCCAAGGTAATAGTCGAAGCGTAGAGGTATTAATAAGCCATCATTTTTGGAAAAAAGCTTCTGCAAGGTAGAGTATAATTCGGCTTGACTTGACTGTATAATCCATTCTCTATCAAAGCCTAATTTTTCAGTCCAATACCTATATCTGTACAGTTCAATTACAGTTATACGGGGCAATTAGTTGAAACCTCTGATTAAGTTTACTCAATAAACAATGTCGCACCAGTAGACGTAGTGCTACCTAATAGTTTAAGTCTACGAATCATCTTAACAGCTGCCTCAACAGCTCTTCTAGCATAGTCATCTACACGCTCTAATGCCTGCATACGTGAAGCTCCAGGCCCTATAATACCCAGTGACACCGGCTTACCATATTCAACCATCAAGTCCATTATCTTCCGGCCAGCCTGACTAGCTACTAGTTCATCATGTTTTGTTTCTCCTTGAATAACTGCACCTAGAGCAACAACTCCATCAACATCGTTTTTTTCAAGAAGTTTTCTAGCAGCTACGGGAATCTCGAAAGCTCCTGGTACCTTAACTACGTATCTAACTTCTGCACCAAGAAACTTAGCATGGTTTAATGCTCTTTGCAGCATGAGATATGTAACATCATAATTAAATTCAGAAACAACTATTCCTAGTCTAATCCTTTCCTCCATATACCCCTACCTCCTATGGTTTTAATGGACCCACATCAGGATAGCCCTGACGCAGGCCTTTACCAGCATATTTTATTAGTGCTTCTCTACCATATTTTATGAGCTTCACTAAATTTAAAGCATGTTTTCTAGCCCGGTCTATCGCTATATTATATAATTCATTAGGATCATTTGCCTCATCTTCATGTACTGTTACATCTATGATGTGCTTGCCTACATTTATTTGAAGCATTATAAGGCCAATACTCATTGCCAAGTAACTATACTTATCAACAGGTTTAGCTCCAACCCATCCAAAAGTTATTACTGCTTCGCAACCTTCATCAAAGAGCTTCTTAGCTGCTACAGGTATATCCTTGATACCTGGTACGGTGTATCTTAGAATAACTGCTTCTGGAAGATGCTCCTTAAAAACCTCTATAGCATGTTTTGCCATATCTACTCGAGAAAAGGTTGTATCTACGACTCCTATCTTAATCATTAAGGACTCCTCTCCTCTCAGCTTCAACAATAATGTCAAAACCATCTATATAGTAGAGTCCATGTCTACGTGCATACCTCTGAGCATCTTCCCTAGGCAAAGATGTACCCTCACTAAGCATTTCAGCTATAACCATGCTCGGTATAAGGCCAGCTATTACAGCAAGAGCGGTTACTAGTTCAGTATGGCCTTTACGGTTTCCAAGCCCCCTACTTGTAAGGATAGGCACGTGTCCAGGTGCATAAAAATCCTTGTAAAATACATCTAGAGCATCCTCCATAAAACCTTTATAGATATCCTTGGCTACCTCATGTAGTTTACGAATAGTTAGAGCTTTATCATAGTCACTAATCCCGGTTTGTGTATCAACGTGGTTGACCCATATATTAAAGGCTGGTGGATCACCGTATCTGGGTCTTTTATTAACAAGCCTACCATATACTGGATGCTTTAGTAAAGCCTCATTAAGAAATGGAAGCTGTAAAGATTCCCGGAAAAGCCTTCCCGAAACATAGCATATGAGGCCTCCAGCATCTTTTCTAAGCCGAGCTATTTTATCATAGCTTATGGATCCAGCATAGTATACCATATCAGTTTCTGCTTCACGAGACATAGAATCAAATATTAAAACGGGTTCACCAGCTAATAATGCATTACGTATACTAATCCAATCTACGGCCAAGACATAGCTCCTCCAAATATAGCATTCTAGGTATATACTTACCTACTCCTACCTTACATATAGTATAAATAATAAATTTTGTATATACGGTACACTCGGCCGGGAATGATGGAAATTAGTATTTCAAGGTAAAATTGATTAGTATCATATTAGAGACTAAGTACTAGGCGATGAGGAATCCTAGTCCACCTGATAATGAGGTGAGGAAGGGATCTCCGGCTCTGAGCCATATATTTTGAATGTTAAGTATATAGTTTATGGAAAAGATTATGATATTATTAAGAAAGCGCATATAGTTATTGAAGATGGTATTGTAAAGGAGATTTCTAATGGCTGGATAAATAATGGTATGAGTTTCAAAAACGCCATAGCTATACCCGGAATATTCAATGCACATATTCATTTATTGGATGCAATAGTTCCAGAAGCATGTATAGGATACGATCTCCCTGGCTATGCGGGTAGTAAAGGACTGAAGCATCCATTGATAAGGCTTTATAGTAGAAACCATGATTTCTATGAATATTTTATGTCGAGAGAATTAATGTATTATAGTGGATTAGGCGATTTCTTGGAAATATATGAATTCTGTGAACTTATGAAGATCATAGCTAACAAGTATGGGATAAGATATTTATCTTTATCAAGGCCCCGTAGATACGATAATGAATGGGAATATCTTGATGTGGCTAGAAAATGTGGAGGCATAGGTATTAGTAATCCTACAAGAGTACCTCCATGGATACTTAATGTTCTGGCAAGGATATCTAGAAGAACCATAGTTGCAGCACACATTGGCGAAACGAAGAGAATGTGGAAAACAGGGGCTCTGGAATACCTGGTATATAATGGTGTATCTTTAAAGCATGTTGTACACGGAGTGTATATGGATCCATGGGAGTATGAATTACTTGTTGAACATGATATTGTTTTAGTAGCCTGTCCAAGTAGTAACCTTTGGTTTTTGGGAAAACTGCCTGACATTTATAGGGCTTGGACTAAAAATGTTGATCTAGCTGTTGGAACGGATAATACTGGTTGTTTTAAGCCTGATATATGGAGAGAAGTAAACCTGATATATAGTCTCCTCGTATCCAATGATCCACATATTAGATCAAAAGAGGTCTTAGCCAAAATAACAAGATCATCTATTAAGGCGATAGGAATAAACGATCTTCCATGGTTTATTGAAGAGGGATATAAAGCAAATATCTATTTAATTGATGCTGATCGAATTATGTTAGATAGAAGCTGGGATATTATTGGTTCAATCATGAAGAGGGCAAGTATAGATCATCATATTGCAAGAATTATAGGGAGTAGAATAATATATCTTAGATAATAATTGATATGTAATTCTTACTAAGAACTATTATGATAAAGTTTTAAACAAGTCATCATATAATAGTCTATTAAGATATCATTGTAGTAGGTGATTGAAAGCAATGTCGACAATACTAGATCCTTGGGGTCATTTTGCTATAGAGGAGTATGAGAAGTTGTTTAAGCAGTTCGGTATCGAGCCCATAGATAATGTTTTAAACAAACTTCCTAAGCCACATAGATTCTTTAAAAGAAGGATAATATTTGGACACCGTGACTTTGATAAATGGCTTGATGCTATGAAGAAGGGTGGAAAAGCAACTATACTAACGGGCTTCATGCCCAGCGGACATGTACATTTAGGCCACTATGCCCTTTTAGAAGAGCTAAGATACTATCAAGAAATAGGTATTGATATTACCATGGTTATTGCTGATGCAGAGGCATATGCTGTCCGTAGATTGCCGAGAGAGAAAATTCTTGAATATGCTAGAGAGTACATCACTTATGCTTTTGCAATAGGCCTTGATCCTAGGAAAACTAAAATTTACTTTCAGACAAACTATGAGCCCACTTATTATAGACTTATACAAATGTTTTCCCGTAAAGTAACTCTTGCTGAGATGGAGGCTATATATGGTAAGCTGGAGCCTTCAAAGATTATGGCTGCGCTTACTCAAGCAGCAGATATACTTCATCCTCAGCTAAAGGAGTTTGGAGGTTATGAGTGGGTTCTTGTTCCGGTAGGTGCAGACCAAGATCCTCATTTAAGACTATCAAGAGATATAGCTGATAGATTCAAGAACGAACTCGGCCTAAAAAGACCTGCATCTACGTACCATAAATTCATCAGAGGCCTCGATGGCAATAAGATGAGTAGTTCTAAGCCCGACTATGCTATATTCTTAGGCGATCCATTAGATGTAGTAAGGTCTAAGGTTATGAGAGCTCTTACTGGTGGGAGAGCTACAGCTGAAGAACAAAGAAGACTTGGAGGAGAACCAAATAAGTGTACAGTATATGATATGTACATGTATTATCTCGCACCAGATGATAAAGATCTCCATAAGATCTATACTAAATGTATTAACGGTGAAATACTATGTGGTATGTGCAAGAGAAGGGCTTTTGAAAGACTTAAAGAGATACTTAATACTATTAAGGAGAGGCATGTAAAAATCAGTGAATCCGGGATAGTAAGTGAGGTAGTAGATTTTCCAAGTTTCTAAATAGATGCTAATACAATAGAGGCAATTACAATAATTGTTCCAATAATATGTCTTGTCTTTACCTCCTCTTTTAGAAGCAGTCTCGCAACAAAAACACCTGTTAATGGCGTAAATGCAGTAGCTATAATTACAGGGGAGAATTTTAAGATAGTTAATGCTGTATAGAAAAAGGATCCTCCTATTCCAAATCCCAATATACCAGATAAATTAGTATATTTTAAATGATATATTGCGGATAAACTATTCTTTATACCATGTAGTTTAAAGGATATTATAAATAGTATAAGGCTTGCCATCAACAGCCTTAAGAAATTAAGAACAATAGGATCCATTATTGAGACTGCATACTTTACCAGGTGAACGAATATACCCCATGCTAAGCTAGCTATAATCGCATAAGCTAATCCTTTGGTTGATCCTTTAGACTTACTCAGTCCACCATATGCTATGTATATACCGAAAATAGCTAGAAATGATGCCAATATATCTAATAAACTTACGTTAAGACCTATAAAATACTCTATTAATTGTGCAACAACTACATACGTATATGATACTGGTATTACGAGTCCCGGGCTACCAGTTCTAAGTGCAGCCACATAAGCTGTATCCCCTATAATTGCTCCACATACACCTACAAGGAACGCTATAATCAATGTATCCCATGAAGGTGTGTAGTCCATAAATATGACGTATGGGAGAATAAATAATGATGCAAACAACGATCTAGAAGCATTAGCTACAATACTATTATATTTAGCTCGATCAAAGGCTATTAGTGATGGAGTAATAGACCATGCCATTATCGATATAGCTATATAGATCCATCCAATCTCCATAACCCTCCCTAATATAGCCTCATAATCAATGCAGCATCTATTCTTGTTAATGAAGAGTCTTATATTACACCCATTTCACTTAATAATTCCTTTGAAACACTTAGCGGGTTATTAGATTTGGTAATTGCTGAGCCAACAATCACTATATCGACTCCAGCATTTATGAAGCTACTTACTAATCCCGGTTTTAATCCACCAGCAACAGCAATGTATGCATTAGACTTTCTATTTCTAATGTTCTTAATAAGATACTTGATCTCATCAATTAAGTCAGCTACTGTTATACCTCGCTTTATTTGCACATCTATCCCAACGTGATAGATTATTATATCAGCTCCTAGATCTAGCGTTTTAATAGCTGTTTCGATCGGTGTAGGATTATTAATTAGGTCTACGGCAGCAAGTTTTCCATAGGTATGAGTTTCTCCTATAAACTCCTTAATAGTATCCTCACTAGAAACACTTAATACACTAACGATATCTGCTCCATTATCTATCATAAGCCTAGCCTCAAGTGCTCCAGTATCCATAGTCTTCGTATCAGCGAAAACAGTTGCTCCAGTTACGTTTTTCAACAATCTAGGTGCAAAGACACCCCAAGATTTAATCAATGGAGTACCAGCTTCAATTATAAGATGATCCTTTGGTAAATTAGTTGTAAGTAAAGCAGCTAGTTCTATTGCTTTATTCAAGTCAGTCATGTCTAGTGCAACTTGCAAAGCAGGTTTTCTAAACATCATCCTATAGGCACCATGTCTAATAGATAATTAGTTAGACAATTTTAAGAATATTGTACTAATTATTTATTTAGAGAGGGCTGATTATATTGATCAAGGAAGATGTAAAGAGGATAAAGAAGATTATAAGAGAAAGAATATGGAAACTTATGGAGGAGCTAGATATTGCTAAGTTTCCTAGACCTGTTTATGGGAGAATACCTAATTTTATAGGTGCTGAAAAAGCTGCTGAAAGACTTTGTAGGACAAGTATTTGGAGAAAAGCAGAGGTAATAAAGGCCAATCCAGATAGTCCTCAGCAACCAGTTAGATATAAGGCTTTACTTAATGGTAAGAAATTAGTAATGGCTACACCTAGGCTTAAGAAGGGCTTCCTATTACTAGACCCAGCTAAAATACCGTATTATAAGATAAGATATGCATCTACTATTCGTGGAGCATTTCGCTATGGTAAACTATTATCACTCACGGAGATACCATCAATAGATCTTATAGTTACTGGCTGTGTTGCTATAGATAAATATGGCGGTAGAGTTGGTAAAGGAGGTGGCTATGCTGAACTAGAGTACGCTATTTTGAGGGAACTAGATGCAATAAATGACGATACAATGGTTATAACAACTATTCATGATATTCAAATTATAGATGAAAAAATACCTATTGAAAAACATGACCTAACTATAGATGCTGCTTTTACTCCTACTAAGACGCTTTATATAAGACCTAGGCCGGCTAAGCCTAGAGGTATTTATTGGGATTTATTAGGTGATAAGGAATCTCTTGATGTATTCAAGGAGTTAAAGAGGATCATTACTGATAAGAAGCGATCTATATGATAGAAATGAGATTTTCAAAGATCTATTTAAGTGTTTTATGGTAGGCATTTATATTACTATTTGCCAATAAATGAGTAGTATGGATTTGGAGGTGATGCAGTATTTTAAAAGAATTCATAGAGAAGTATAAGGAGGAAGTTGAGAAGGAAATTAATAGGGTTCTTCAGAAGTATTTTGAAGAATCAAAGCAAATATATCATTATGTTGATGGCTTAGTCAATGCAGTATATGATTTTACATTAAGAGGAGGGAAGAGGCTCAGGGCATTATTGATCTTGATTGGTTATTGGTCTAGGAAGTGGGGCCTGGATCTCGATAGAGTACTTCCTATAATGACTGGTATAGAATTTCTTCAGAGTTATTTACTTGTCCACGATGACATAATGGATCAGGATGAGTTAAGAAGGGGCGGTCCAACGTTACATGTATGGTTTGAAAAGGAATGTAAAGAACAAGGATTAATTGGTGATTGTAAGCATTATGGTGTTTCTCAAGCTATCACCTCGGGCGATTATCTTGAGGCTTTAGCAATAGCGTCTATATCATCTGCTCCATTACCTCCTGAAACAATAAGGGCCTTAGTTAATAGGTATAGTAGAGGATTAAGAGTTGTTTCTTATGGCCAGTTTCTTGATGTACTTTTATCATATAGGCCTCTTGATAAAGTCAGTGAAAAAGATATATTAAAGATCCATGAATTAAAAACAGCATCATATACTGTTGAATTACCTCTTCATTTGGGGGTAATAGCTGCTGATCCCCATGATCGAAAATTACTTGAAGTATATTCCATGTATTCAAAGCCGGCAGGCATAGCATTTCAGTTGAGAGATGATATCATAGGTCTTTATGGTGATCCAAAGGTTACAGGAAAGCCTATGGGTAGTGATGTTAGAGAAAAGAAGAAGACACTTCTTGTTATAAAAGCCTATGAATTAGGCAGTGATGAAGATAGGAGATTCTTAAAGAAAATATATGATGAATTAAAACGTGAAGAAATTACTATTAACGATATAATGATGGTTCAAGATATTGTAAAGGAAACAGGTAGCTTAGAATATAATGAGGAACTAATTAAGAAATTCTATGAGGAATCAATAAAGATTATTGATGTGAATAGAGGACTAATAACTGATGAGGCATTTAATGTATTAAAGTCTATTACGTATAGATTAACATATAGAACATACTGATGATTATGGTTAATATGATAAGTTTATAACTATATTTATACAGTAGCTTCTTCCTTGGCCTCTTTTTCTAGTTCTCTTTTAATTCTTTCTTCTTCCTCCTTAAGCATCTTTTCCAATTCTTCTGGAGGCATAGGAGGAGGTGTTGTAACCAGTGTATATCCTATATACCCTATAATGCCTAAGATTAATGCTACTGCTACGAAAGCAGTTATCTTAATAACGATCCAGTCAATATTGGGATATATTTGAGGCGCTATAAAGAGTAGCCAGAAATAAATTATGATTCCCATAGCAGCTATAGCTATGAATAGGCTACCAATAGTTCTATCACTAGCCATGAACAATACACCTCTTAGAAATCATCATAATTAGATATAAGGCGTGCAGACTATAAGGATTACTGATCTAGGTATATAGGTGTAAGACAAATTTGGGACGTAGAAGAGGAGATATTGAGAAATGGTTAAGAAAAATCATGTGGGGTAGCGATAAAAGTAAGTATATAGTCTATATAAGGCACCGTTCTTTAGAAGGAATAGAGGATCTTAGGCCTATTTATGGAGAAGAAATAGACGATATAAGACACGGATATATAATTACTGGCGGAGAGTATATTCCATTTCATAGAGTTGTTGAGATAAGGGATAAAAATGGTAATATAGTTTATAAGAGGAAAAAGCTTCTTTAAATCCATCCACGGAGCTTCATAGCACGTACAACGCGATCTATAGCAATTACGTAAGCTGCTGCTCTCATTGGATACTCACTGTATTTTCTCTGCCATTCATCAAATACACGGTGGAAGTTTCTAGTCATTATACTATCTAGACGGTTTAATGCTTCTTCTTCTGTTAAGAAGCAACCCATTCTATTATGGCTCCACTCGATCCAGCTCATTGTCACTCCTCCAGCATTTGCTAAGATATCAGGTATTACTACAATGCCTTTCTCATGCAGTATTCTATCAGCCTCAGGTGTAGTCGGTCCATTAGCTCCTTCACTAATTATTTTAGCTTTGATCCTTGGAGCGTTCTCCTTAGTTATGACATTCTCTATGGCTGCAGGCACAAGTATATCTACATCAAGCTCTAATAACTCCTTATTACTTATTCTCTTAGCATCCTTATAGTTGATTACAGTTCTAGTTTCATTCTTAACCTTCATAACTTCTTCGATATCCAAGCCATCAGAATTATAAATACCTCCCTTACTATCACTTACAGCAACAACTTTAGCACCCCATTCAGCAAGGTATTTAGCAGCATACCTACCAACATTACCAAAGCCTTGCACAGCAACAGTCTTACCTTCCAATCCACCAATCCATTTCTTAGCAGCTTCACGGGCAGCTAATGCAACGCCGTAACCAGTGCTTATGACACGTACTCGTAATCCGCCAAGATCTACTGGCTTAGCGGTGACAACTCCCCAAGCATTGTAACCCACGATCTTACTATACTCGTCAAAATACCATGCCATGGTTTGTGGATTAGTGTAGACGTCTGGAGCTGGTATATCAACATCTGGACCGACAATACGTGAAATTGCTGCAAAGTATTTACGTGACATCTCCTCTAGTTCACGTGGGCTAAGCTTATGCGGATCTACACGGATACCTCCTTTACCACCACCATATGGTATTCCTGCAAGACTATTCTTCCACGTCATCCACATAGATAATGCTACAACTTCGCCAGGTGATACATTGGGGTGATAGCGTATACCACCCTTGTATGGTCCTAGCGCACTATTGTGCTGGCTTCTCCATCCAAGAAATACTACTATTTTACCATTATCCATTCTAATAGGTATTTTTACTTGGAGAAGTCTTTCAGGGTGTCTTAGAACCTCTACTACTTCGTCTGACAATCCAAGTATAGCGGCTGCTTCTTTAAGCTGTTTTACAGCCATTTTATAAGTTGGATCGTTTTCATATATTAAAGGGGTTTCAGACATTTTCTCATGCACCCAAATCCAAATAACTACCCTAGATTATCTATATCTATATATATAGTATATATACGTATTGTGTAAATAATATCTATAATATTTGAAATGGTGGGTGTAGTGTGGGTGCTTACAGTAGTATAACGTTAATGACTTTATATTTATCACATAAATAAATATTATCTACTAAAGCAATAACTTATATCGAGAGATCAAGATCATATAGGGAGAACTATAAAAAATTACTAAAGTTCTATAAATTCTACAGTTAACTTATTAAGATCGACTATAGCTATAGTAGCTTTACCATAAAGTAATCCATAGGTTTCTCCAGGATTAATGACAAGTATTCCATCGATATTTTTCTTATCTATCCTATGAGTATGTCCATAAAGAACTATATCGGCTATTTTCTGTTTAGCAATACTGTATGCTAGAGTTTTGGTAAAATCGATTCCATTATATCCATGCATTAAAAATATCTTTTTTCCATTTATCTCTTCAATACGTGGACCACTGTCTATTTTCCAACCAACTGAGTCAAAGATTTTACGTAGTAATATTTTATCTCCATCATTGTTTCCATATATAGCGTTGACAAATAATTGTTCCCATTTTAGTTCAATCATTTTCTTAGCGATAAATGGCGATATTATATCACCTAGATGTATTATATAGACAATACCTTTATCACGAAATATATTGAATGCCTTAATAACATTGTTTATGTTGTCATGACTGTCACTCATGATACCTAAGAGCATATGGATCACCATATTATATGAATTAAAAAATAATGAATTTACTCAACCTTTATTTCATAGCCTTTTTCTTCTTTACCGATCTTTACCTTTTTCAATCTTACCTCTAATACACCATTCTTATAGTTAGCTCTTGCACTCTTTGGATCAACGGGCACTGGTAACTCAACTTCTTTATAATACTTGTGATACTCATTACTAGCCCTTATATAGAGCTTCTTACGGTCTTCACTAACTTTACATTTAATCTTATCCTTATCAACGCCCGGTAATTCAGCTATGACAATTACTTCATCTCCTTCTTCAAAAACATCAACTAGTGGCTCTCTTTCTTCACTAATAATAGGTCTACCTCCTATTTTCCTAACATTACCGAATTCCTCGATATGAGGCTTTCCATCAGGGCCTATAGTTATTCTGAAACCATACACATAAGGTCCGAATACCTTAAATTCTCTCCTAAATTCACTAGGCTTCTCTTCTTCAAATTCTCTAGTGAAAAACTCTAGATCACGCATAAACCTATATAGCATTTCATCTAATTCTCTAAATAATTCGTCGAATGGATCATAGTATCTTCTTCTTCTACGCCAGTTCATAACTATTTCACCTCTCTATTTCACTTAATAAGATATTCCCGCCTAATTAATGTATTATCCTTAAATAACTATAGCTATAGACATGTTTATAATAGAGGGTATTTGTATGGTTAGACCATATGTGATTATATATACTACTATAAGTATTGATGGACAAATAGGTATTAAAGGACGGAAAGTTGTTCTAAGTAAAAAATGTGATCTTGAACGTCTCCATATGCTTAGATCATATGTTGATGCTGTACTAGTTGGTGCTAATACTGTTATCAATGACGATCCTTTGCTAACGGTTAGATTAGAAGGATATACTGGTAAGCAACCATACAGAATTGTGGTTGATGGTATGTTACGTTCTCCATTAAATGCCAATGTATTTAATACGTCAATAGCTCCTACAATATTATTTACATCAACTACTTCCGATCCATATAAGAAGAAGCTTCTTAAAGCTAAAGGAGTTGATGTTATAGAACTTAATGGTAAAAAGTTTAGCTTTAAGAAAATATTTAATGTTTTAAAAGATAGATATCATGATATCAATACAGTACTCGTTGAGGGAGGAGGCCGTGTTATAAGCAATATAATAATGGAGAATGTTTTTGATGAATTGATTCTTGTGATATCACCAATAATATTGGGGAAATCAATTAGTCTATTTCCAATAGAACTTCCCACGCCAATAAGCCTTACACTCGATGGACTGGCACTATGTGAATGTGGAGAGGAGGTACTACTAAGATATAGACTTAACAATAGATCTTTATAGCATGACTTATATTTCTCTAATATTATCCTTCATTATATGAACAATACTGGTCGTGAGGTAAATTACCTATGAAAGTATATTTTCAAGAAATCGTGTTTTCGACAACAAAGAGATTTCAACTTATAGATATCACTCGTGAAGTAGAGAACATAGTCAGAAAGAGCGGTGTAAGGAATGGTCTTTGCCTTGTATTCGCACCTCATGCTACAGCTGCTATTATAGCTAATGAACATGAATCAGGGCTAATGGATGACATACTTACTAGAATAAAAGAGCTTGTACAACCCGATAGGCGGTGGAAACACAACATTATAGATGATAATGCTCATGCCCACATAGGTTCAGCTCTAATAGGAGCTGATCGAATATTTCCTGTTAAGGATGGGCATCTTATCCGTGGCACTTGGCAAAACATCTTCCTCGTTGAAATGGATGGGCCGCGTAGTCGAAGATATGTTGTTGTAGAAGTTATAGGTGAGTAATAGAAGCTTACCATAGTATTAAAACAGTATCTATAGATTTACTTATAATCTTAAGGGTTTTAGTATATCACATAGTAGCCAGATATGTAGTAAGGGGTTTATCTTGAGATTCTATATTGCATCTGAAGAAGACATACTTAAAGGAATGGTTACAGACGTATACTTTGTAAGAACTAAGAAGATTCTGGAGAAATATAGTATTAGGAAAAAAGTTCGTATGGAATTACATGTATATAGTCTCCCTAAAGGCTATGAATGGGCGGTTTATGCTGGTCTTGAAGAAGCCTTGTACTTATTGAAAGATAAACCAGTAACCGTATATAGTCTTCCTGAAGGCACGTTATTTAAGCCTAAAGAGCCACTTATGGTTATTGAGGGATATTATAATGATATAGCTATTTATGAAACAGCATTACTTGGCATACTAAGACATTACACAAGTATTGCTACTAAGGCGGCTAGAATGAAGAGGCTAGCAATGGATAAGACAATACTTTTCTTTGGCCTACGTGCGTTACACCCTGCTATAGCTCCAATGGCTGATCGTGCAGCATACATTGGTGGATTAGATGCTGTATCGGGAATAGCTAGTGAAAAGTATCTTGATCTAAAGCCTGTTGGTACAATGCCTCATGCACTAATAATTGTCTTTGGCGATCAAGTTAAAGCTTGGAAAGCCTTTGATGAAGTCGTAGAAGATGACGTACCCCGTATAATGCTTGTCGATACATTTTATGATGAAAGAATAGAATCTCTTATGGCTGTTAAAGCCCTTGGTAATAGAGTCTTTGGCGTTAGACTTGATACACCCAGTAGTAGACGAGGGAACATGAGGGCCATAGTCGAAGAAGTCCGTTGGACACTTGATCTACTTGGATATAGGAATGTAAAGATCGTTGTTAGTGGAGGTGTTGGAGAAAAGGAACTCATTGAATTAAGAGATATTGTTGATGCATTTGGGGTCGGGACGAGTATAGCTTTTCCAAAGAGTATCGATATTAGCATGGATATTGTCGAGATAGAGGAGTATGGAGAGTGGAAGCCTATTGCTAAAAGAGGTAAATTACCAGGAGCTAAGAAGCTTTATCGTAAAAGGCCGGGCTTAAATGATCTTATTGTACCATGGAATGCGGATGCACCAAAGGATTATGAATTGTTACTAGTCAAATATATTGAGGATGGAAGAATTGTTAGGCATTTACCATCTATTAAGGAGATCAGAGAATATGTTTTAAGCCAATTAATTGAAGTTCCCGAACCTTCACCAACATAGTATTTCTATAATATCAAGATATTTTCATTAAACTAATAATTCCAAAGTTTATTATCAAGATAATTAAGTTCGATTATCTTAGTACAATAGGCCTCTTTTCTTTTATGTTTTCTCTAATCTTCTTAAGCTGATCATTGATTTTTTCAAGGAAATCTGGAGATAATTTGGGGAATACTGGTATCGGTTTATTTATTCTATGACCCGGCTTTATAGGGTTCTCTTTAATACTCCAGATCCTTCCCGGCCTCCATAATGGTTCATTTATATTAAGTAAATTCCATAATTCTTCTGCTTTACTTGGTATGATCGGTGCTAATAGTACTGTTAATGCATATACGGTATTAATTCCGATCCACATTGTTGTAGCAGCATTGCTTGGTTCATTCTTGATCTTATTCCATGGAGCTTTTTGGTTAATGTACTGATTACCTGCCCATGCAAGACTTAATATATCTTCAATTGCTAGACGAAGCCTAGCTTTTCCAAATTTATTATCAACGTTATCTACTACTTCCTTTATTTTAGAAATCATTGTTCTATCTATATCCGTTAATTCACCTGGCTCTGGAACGACTCCATTGAATCTCTTATATATGAATGATAGTATGCGATGTATAAAGTTACCAATATCATCACATAATTCTTTATTAATGATCCTATAGAATTCTCTCCAGCTAAAGTTAGCATCTCGCTGCTCAGGCCTTAATCTTATAAGAGCAAATCTCCAATAGTCTGAAGGCATGATTTCCAATGCTTCATCGATCCATACTCCTATACCTCGGCTTTTACTAAACTTTTCACCTTCAAATAACAAATATTCTGTAGCTGCAATACTCCATGGCAATACATAGCCTTCTCTACTTGCTAATACCATTGCCGGGAATATGACGCTATGGAATGGTATGTTATCCTTTCCTATGAAGAATATAACACGTGTCTCATTATCTTTCCAGAAATCAAGCCATTTATCTGGCTCACCTTTTTGGATAAAATATTCCCTCGTAGCAGATATGTAGCCCATAAGTGCATCAAACCATACATATATAGTCTTCTCCTCAGCGCCAGGAAATGGAGCCGGAATACCCCACTTATTGTCTCTTGTAAGACTACGAGGCTTCAATCCTTCTCCGATCCATGATAATGTAAAATTACGTACATTATCCGGTAAGTATTTGTTGTTTTTGACCCATTTAAGGATATCTTCTTGTAGTTTTGGTAGATCAAAGAACCAATGTTTAGTACGCTTAAAAACTGGTTTAGATCCACATATTACACAATAAGGATTGATCAGTTCAGTTGGATGAAGTAGTCTACCACAGTTATCACATTGATCACCACGAGCTCTAGGATATCCACAGTATGGACATTGTCCCTCAATGAATCTATCGGGTAAATAGATCCTATCATGGGGGCAATATGGAACTATATCGTCTTGTACAAATATGTATCCATTCTCATAAATCTTTAGTAGTATATCACGTACGAAATTCTTATGGACAATACTTTCTGTCCTTGTGTAATTGTCAAAACTTATACCCCATTCTTTAAATAATTTAGAAACATATTCATGGACTTGATCAGTTAATTCCCTAGGCTTAATCCCTTTTTTAACAGCTTCAACCTCAATAGGAGTTCCGTGCTCATCACTGCCACTTACAAATACGACTTCATCTCCACGAAGCCTCATATAGCGAACAAATACGTCTGCAGATAGTATTGAACCAATTAAATTTCCTAAATGTGGAACTGTATTAACATAAGGCCATGCAGCTCCAACAACCCACTTCACCAATGGAATCACCTATACTATACACTTTATCTAGATAACTCTATACCATCTTACTTAAATACCTAGCCTATGTTATCAAATTTAATTATATGACGAATTCCATTATTGTCTATAATTAAGTCTTGATAGACATTCTCAAAATCAATGGATTCTAAGGCGTTAAGCACTCCATTCATACTTTTCGAGATTATAGTTAATGAGTTCCTCCAGCTAGGAATAAGTATATACTCGTTTCCAGCTTCAAATCCATAGCTCCTCGAAATACTCTTTAATAAATCATAGTCGGTCTTTCTAAGACAATAGCCTAAAAGACTCCAAAAACCTATATCTGCTTCAGACATATTGTTCTTCTTACTTAATACAGCAACAGATATCTGTAAACCAGGTTTTACGTATTCAAGATCCATTAGATCTATTTTATTAGAACGAATTATTGATAAAACGAATCCTCCATAAAACCAGTTTAGGAGCACTTGACTAGACAATCCCTTAGTTCTTTCTAATAAGGATACCATTTTTTCATCCGATATTCTTGGGCAAAGCTTTTCAATTATATCAACGCCAAACACGTGATCTATCCTATTGTATACTTTTATTTTTGATCCATCTTTAATAATGATATATCTATAGTTTAAAATAGCTAATGAAGCATATCCGTAAGCATCTTCACTAATAAAGTATTTGCCTAGAACATGTATTCCTGGGCAACTAACTATTTCAATAAATTCTACCACCCTATTTGTGATCAAATACTACTTATAATATATTTGTACCGTTCCACCGTTCCCTATGTGGTATCTGGAACGGTCTGATGTAGTTTATGATGAGAGTCCTTTTAAAAACTGGTACCAGAAGGTATCTGCAGAGGTTGGAAAAGGAGGTTGGATAGGATGAGGCTCAACTTAAAAATACTCTCTCTAACTATAGTAGCTTTACTCATAGCATCAATGGTTGCACCATTAACTCTAGCATACGCCGAAGATGTAAGCGAAGATGCACCTGATCAGCCAGTTGTTGAAAGAAGAGGTTTCCTCGAAAATGTTACATTTGAGGAGTTACTTGATTTAGCATACATGATTAGGAATGAGACATATCCGTTACTAGACTGGGCTATAGAACATAATTCAACTATTGCCGTCAAGATCAAGACTCGTGGAGACTGGTTCTTTGAGAAGGCTATGGAGTATAGGGATATTGATGAGAGATTCGCAAAGGCTGCATTAGTTATGGCAATAATAACATACTCTGGTGCGCCAGTATCTGCATATCAAGTATTAGTAATTACGATACGTGAGAATCGTGGAGAAAATGGTACAATAACTAACGAGACTGTTTTGGCTATACATGAAATTGCTGGCGAATTAAGAGAGCTTGTTATGAATGCTCGTGACTATGCTCTAGAAAATAATGTATCTCTACCATATATTGTCGAAGGACTTATATTACGTGGAGATTACAGACTCGAATTATCATTACAGAAATTAGAAGAAAATAGAACTAGATTAGCATTTGCACTAGCTATAGCTGGTTATACCGATTATACAAAGGCTTATGGAATAATAGTTAGATCTACAATAATTGATTTCATAAGAGAGCACGGAGCAAATATACGAGATTTCGAAATAGAAATCGGCATGATAAATGAAAATGAAGTTAGAAATAGAGTTGAGAGATTAAAGGCAAAGTTACCTACATGGATAACAATAAAGGTTGTAAAAGGTAATGCTAATGTGACTGTATTACCATTAGATAAGGAAGCTGTGATCGATAGATTGACAAACTATATAATGAATCAGATAGAAAAGATCGTTAATAATAAGCCAATGATCAAGGCATGGCTTATAAATAAGTATGGTTTGGGATGGAGAGAAGGGCTTAGAATGATCATTAAGAATAGATTAATGGAGCAATTTGGTCAGGTGCATTCACTTAGAGAACTCGTAAAGAATTTAATACTTGATGTACTTGGGCATCAACATGGTGTGGAAGCACCACATATAGTTGTAATAGTTAAAAGACATTAACCCAATAGTATTTTTTAAATTCTTATACATTTTCATATAATTTTATTCTAATTATCTTCTTTATTTTAAGCGGAGTATTTATTATCCTAATCATTGATACATTAACTATGACATGAAGGGGGAAGTAACATGTTATCAAAGATGCTATGGATCATTATGGTATCCATAATGCTATTAACTATTAGTTGTCATAGCATTGTTTCTTCTAACATTCCTTATTTACAGAATACAATATACATATCTAAAGTTGAAGTTTCAGTTACTGTTGATCCAGAGCTAAATATATCTTATGTTGAAGAAACAGTGTATTTAAGTAGTTATGTTAGTGAACTAACAACTTTATATATTGATTTAATAAGTGATGATATTTCTAATGTAAGGTTTGTAAGGGCATATGGGGAAGAAGACGTAGAATTTCCTGCCCGTTATATTATTAATAATAAGACTATAGAAGTAGTTGTATCCAATACTTCATTTATAAAAATAGAGTATATACCAATATGTCTTGTAACACCTATTGGTCTAGGATATTATGAGCTATCAATAGATCTTAGCTTTGAGAACATCGAACAAGTATCAGGAGAAGTTATTGTTCCCAAGAATTTCGACATCCTTGTTATAGGAACAGGAGATTACTCGGTTGAACGTAATGATTTCATAACTATATTGCTTCATGATCCAGAGAAGTATACCATAGTATTAATGAAGAATTTTACAACAACCATACCTACTTCTCCAACTACAACGCCTCCAACCGGAACTTCTCCTACAACTTCTCCCGCAACATCTGCTCCAACTGAAACTACATCTCCGTCTTCAGAATCACCAACTACGCATACCTCCCCGAGTCCGCCAGTAACTGATACTGGAAAGTGGTTGCCTCTACTATTAGTTATCGCCTCAGCCTTGATCGGTATTGGTATTGCATGGTTCTTTATGAAGAGGCGTAGGGAGGAAATAGTCATTGAGACTATTTCTCCAACTGACATACTGTCGGATGACATTATAAGAGATATACTCCTAGTTGTTGGAGATTCTGGAGAAAAAGGTATTGCTCAAAATAGACTTGTAACAATCATAGGTAAGCCTAAATCAACTATATCTCGTAAAATCAGGCGTCTAAGCGAAGCAGGATACATTGACGTTGAAAGAGCTGGCAGAAGTAATATTATTAGGCTAACTGGTAAGGGATGGGAGATTTATAGGAAATTAAAATCTGGGGAATTTGAGTGAGGGAACCAAAGCCTATCTATGCGCAGGGATTTTTCCATTTGAGACGTAATGGATTAGTTGATCAAACGATCATATTTGATTATTACGATCCTGATAAATATTATTATAAGATCCTGCGACATAGGCTAAAGCTCGATCATGAAATAAATTTGCTAAGAAAAAATATGCAGTATTTTCTAGATCAGGAAAGAGTACTAATTAATGGTGCCGATGCTTCACCTAAGGTAATGCATGTAGAAATAGGTATTAGAGGACGCCCTGATCTAGCTTATGTCTTGTTTTTGATTAGTTTTAAGGGAGAATTAGTTGATGGCCTTAATACATATGAAAATATATACGAAGAGGAAACCGTAGACTATGATTATATTGTGTACTGGATTTTTCCAGATAATGCAAGAATAGTTGAAGCTGATCTAGGTGTTCCATATATAGTGTATGGAAATAGAATCTTATACTTTAGAGTACCCAAGGGTACACATGTAGGTGGTTATGAAAGAATAGTTTTTGAAATGAGGAGGTAGTGCTTATTTGGAAATGGAAACTATAAGAGAACGTATAATGAGGCTTTTTATAGAAAATATAGGCAGGTTTTATACCGTAAATGATATTATTACGATTCTTGCCCTTGATCTTAAGCCTTTTGAAGTATATAGGCACATTGAACATATAGCTAAATCAATTAAAAGAAAAACTAATGGTAAAATTGAAATAGCTATGCAACCACCACGATGTCGTAAATGCGGCTACTTATTTAGAGATCTTAAAAAGCCTAGGAAGCCGAGTAGATGTCCAAAATGTAAAAGTGAGTGGATAGAACCGCCAGCTTTTGGAGCTATAATGAAGTAGCATGATATAGTCATATATTTTAATAAACCTCAAAACAATACTTATACCGGATGATGAATGGGGACCTCCCATTATAGGGAGGAGCTCTGAACTGTGATGTGGGGCCAAAGCGCTGAATAAAGAATCCGATGAAGAATACGCCATCGGGTGATCCGTGAACGGTAGTCCGCTTCCGAGGATTTATCCTCCTCTTTATAAGCCTCTTATTTTCTTAATGGGTTATCTAGGTAGGTGTATAGTATAGATGCTGAGAATAACATACATTGATTATAGGAAGTATCCTTTCTTAGAGAAAGTAGATAGGGTTCTTACTCGGGTATGGCCAGGACTGAATTTAATAGATCTAATCTCTTCTAAATCGGGAATTGTATATGAGAATGCAATGAAAAGTTTCAAGTATATATTGGAAACTGGAAAAGCTCCTCCACCACAGTCAACTTCGGAGAATGAGGTTATAACATTTTATTCAACAATATTTCTAGCATCATTAACAAATAATAGATGGGTTATCGAGAGAGTAGCTATTGCATATTCAAAGAGAGCTAGCGAATTCTTAGCTAAAGATTCTCCAGAATCAATTATTGTAGTCGCTCATAGACTAGGTATAGAGGTTAAGTACGTTACTGATAATGCTCCTCGTATACCGATTGGTATAAAGAGGTCATCAATAATATATCGTACCCTACCATATGCTATAGCATTAAAAGATTATGTAAAATACTCTCGTAGGTTATCAAGTGATCCTAGGTATGCTCTTGTAAATCAGATACTTGATCGTGGATGGGTTTATGTAGATAAGAAAGTATTGTCAAGAATTTTAGAAGAAGCTATTATGAGTTACATAAAATCTATGATTAAACCTATAAAAGAAATTCCTTCAGAATTAAATGAATTAGTTATGGAGATAATGAATGTTTTAAGAGAATACATTGGTGAAGAACAATCATTTAAACTATTGAGTACTACTGGAGAAAGAATAATTGAAGAGGAGCTAAAAGGAATAATAGACTATGAATTATTTCCTCCTTGTATGAAAAAATTAGTAAATGAACTACGCAGTGGTGAAAACCTAAGCCATCATGCTAGATTTACTATTGCTGCATTCCTATCAAGAATAGGTATGGATGTTAATGATATACTCGATCTATTTAAGAACTCGCCAGATTTTAATGAGAGAATAGCAAGATACCAAGTAGAACACATTGCTGGTTTAAGAGGATCGAGAAAACAATATATGCCCTATAGTTGCCAAACAATGAAAAGCCTGGGTCTATGTCCAGTACCTAATAATGATTGCGGTGTTAAGAATCCTCTTGTCATATATTATAGAAACTTACGTAAAAAGTATAGGAAAAGTAGATTGGAGAGTAAGTCGAATAAATAGATATACATTTATTAATGCTATAGATTAGAATGTAGTTTTTAAGAGGTGTATCTGAGGATATGGATATAAACAAAGTAGTTGTAGTGTTTGCTAAACAAGGCACTATAATGATGAAGAAAGTAGTTGATGGAGATTTAAAAGATATTTTGAAGAAAGTTGCATTTGAAGCACTTCAAAAATGGGATCCCCTTGATTCTAATTTTGATATTATAAGATATGATTATAAAATTGAGAAAAAACTTCCATTAAAGCCTGAAGAAGTAGATATAATTTTAAAACTTAATCCTATAAGACTTAAAGGAAGCGTTGTATTTACATTACCCATCTATATTATAAGTTATAAAAATTATTCAACAGATCAAGGGACAGTTGATGAGGAAGTATATGTTGTCGCACCTTATATTAGTGATGAATATATGGGTTATGTAGAGGAAGTAGCTATTATGACTACATCGCCTAGCGAGGAATCTATGTGATTACTGGGTGAAATAATAGATCATGGATAGAATAACATCATCATTCTATCTAAAGGAGATCGTATCTATAGTATTTGCTGCACCATTTATTGCCCTATACATTTTATTTATACTAAATTTTCAAGCAATGATAGATAAAGAGGATCTACTTGTAGGATCTATATTTCTCACAATAATACCCTTGATCATATCTGTAGGATTTTCTACATACTATCGTGTTGAATGGGATTATAGGCAGCGAGAAAAGAGAATTATTCCTTTAGTGTTAATTAACCCTTCCTACATAGTTCTATGTATTTTATGGATGGACAGAGGATTCCCTGAAATATTTCTTTCTTTTTCTTACTTAGTGAACGGCTTAGTATCATTAATTATAACAAGATGGTATAAAATAAGTATACATATAATAGGTATAGCTGGGCCTTCAACATATCTTTTATTAATTAATCAATATGGATATGCAATATTATTCTATATGATTAGTGTTATAGTTGCGTTTTCAAGGATTAAATTAAAAAGGCATAGCATAGATCAAGTAATAAGTGGATATATAGTGTCTATAACTACAACGGTAGTAGGCTATGTTATTTTATTGGCGATATATAATGTTTAGAGTATTGATAACATTAATATTATTAATGCTTATAACATTACCTATCACTATTGCATCAACGCCCTCTATTTATTATAAAGTATCTTACTCTATTGAAATAGATAATAAAGTAATTGAGAAGGAGTTCTTTATAAAATTC
>Ga0190310_1000146_pt1 | contig 26360 bp, 28 predicted proteins | sample 48700778_MG_FD_165059 | JGI IMG/M metagenome (GOLD analysis project Ga0190310, IMG submission 165059) | Hydrothermal vent sediment bacterial communities from Southern Trench, Guaymas Basin, Mexico - 4870-07-7-8_MG | ecosystem: Environmental > Aquatic > Marine > Hydrothermal vents > Sediment ... | reverse complement strand
ATCCATAAGGATCAGAGTCAGCTAGTACATAGACTGGTAATTTAAGTTCCTCACTAAGCCTCCTCACAAAACGCCGTGTAGCACGATCTGGCTGACCTGCACTAGTGATCAATATAGCTTTATATTTCCTCCAGAAACCATAGCGATGTAGTTGCTGGAAAACAGCATCTTTCTCAACAACAAGTACAAACTCTGCATCAACATCCAGAAACTCTATGAGATCAGGTGTAGGCTCTATAGCATTGCTCCATGGCCCATCCTACTAAGATCAATTACATCATCTCCACTACGTATCTTCATATTACCAACAACTTTACCCTTCTCCTTACTAAGTATTAATAGCTCTTCACGTAGAAGCCCTAGGTAAACTTCAAGATCTCTTATAACACTATCGCTTTCTCTTTGTTCATCCCATGTATACTCGCTTCTTAATCTGCTTTTTTCATCACGATATACTATAGTGTGTTTACCGCGATAATATAGATCGCGGATTGTTGGATACTCATTATTCACAAGGGCATCATATATTATTGCGGCCATAAGCGTTGTCTGCATAAACTTACGTGATTCATTAACATCCAAGAAACTTCTCCGAAGTATCTCCGGGCCTAGCAATAATAACCTTCTCCTCTCATCATATATGGTATTAGATAGCGTGCGTTTAGGGATAATGAATGTCGGTGGGCGTCCCTCAAGAATTCTTTTTGCTAGCCTCTGAAACTTTTTCTTAAAGACCTCAATACCTCTTTCTCTAACCCTTTTATCAATGCCGGAGATATATGCCATGCTTACCACCTATCCTATGTTTCTACCCCTACATTCTCGATGGTCTTCATAATTTTCATTTTATCTATACCTGTTCTTACAGCAATAGCTTCAATAAGTTTTTCACGAAGTAAAGGTTCGATTCCATCAGTTCCCATTATGTCACGAAGTATGATAGAAAGATTACGGGCTATTTCAGGTACGTACCTTGCAAGTACCGTTATACGGCGTCTCTTTTCTTCTTCCTTCTTTTTCTTAAGTATGTATATTCTTAATCTACGCGCAACTTCTCTTAGTGCAAGTTTTAATTCATTCTCTATTTCTGGGACGTCAGCAACACTCTCCTTACCGACCCCCTTAAATGGTATCTTGGTACTACATATATGTGTAAAAACTATTAATGGAGCAGGAAACTCTATTCCGTACGCCTTCCAGTCAAATCCTTCTTTTCCCCTCTTTTCCTTTTCATCTTTCTTAGGCTTAACAACTTTCCATGCCACATCTGATGACTCATCATATATTAAGGGTATGCGGTTTGCAAATCTCACTAATACTGGCTTATCGGAAGTCAATATTTTGCCTCCATAAGCTATTCCCACCTCAATTATAAAGGGATGCCCTTGATACGACAATGGTTTCCTTGTAACGGCAGTTACGAATTCCGGTTCATAAACTCTCTTTAAACCTTCAATAATGATCTCTTCTCCCAGAGGAGAGAGAGCTGATGGAGATGGGGGTCTTATTCTTGGATAATACTTCTTTAAAGCTCTTACTAATGCATCTATGTGTTCTAGTTTTAACTTAGTTGGATCAAATTTAGAATTTAATCTTTCCAGTTGTCCTTTATTAATCTTATTTACTAGTATTTTATTAACATATTCTATGGCTTGAATTATCTTCTCTTTTGAAAGCCATGGAAAAACTTCTTGAAGCATTTTTAATAGAGTTTTATATTTGCCTGAATCCTTGAATTGTAAAATAACTTCACGATCAATGCCTCTTAATATATTTGCTAGTTTCTTTATCTCGTTCTCGGTTAAGGAGTCAACTTTTTTGTTATTATTTATTTTAATTAATTGCAATAGCTCATCTACGGTTTTATAACCAATTCCGTGAAAGGAATTTATTAAGAAATCCTTTATCGTCTTTTCCGAATTATGTTTTATCATTTCCTTAAGAAGTTCCAGATCTATTCCATGAGGATGTGGTTTCACTATTTTTGGTGGTATCGGCACCTTCGTTATCGTTCTCTTATAATATATTATTTCGCCATCTGGAGATACAAATACTATGTTCGCATATGGTGTAACAACGGCTGTTCTTCGTATATACTCTATAACGTTTCTCTTAGCCCTAGACCAGTCACCTTCAATAGTTATGGATGCTATTGTCCCATGCCAATCCCTAATTTTTCTCCAACTTCCTCTTTCAAGTATTACTGGTTCATTTTTCTTCAAATCAATTCTTAATTTAAAGTAATATATTCTTTTAGAACCCATAGTACTTGTAATTATTTCTACAGGGTTACCCGTAGTCATTTGTCCGTAAATTATTGCCGCCTTAACACCTAGTCCAAACATACCACGTGTCTGTCTCAATACATACTTTGAGCTAAATAATACTCTACCAAATGCATTTGGCACATGTTGTGGTGGTATACCTATACCGTTGTCCTCAACGGTAATTGTATAATGACTGGGATTTTCCGGGCTACGCCTTATAACAATCTTTATATTCGGAAGTATTCCATGACTATCCGTGGCATCCAATGCGTTTTCAACAAGTTCTCGTACAGTCTGGTATAGTGCCCTCGTAGGATTGGAGAATCCTGCTATCTCACGATACTTTGCAAAGAACTGTGCCGGGCTTAAAGCCCTAAACTTCTCTGGCGTTAGTGTTTCAGCTATCATTTTAAATCTTCACCCTTCTTCTATACATTTCCTTAACCCTTTTAATTACTTTTAAAACCGGGGATACAAGGGTGGGAGGTTTTATAGAGCGATTAGTTACGCTCTACTCTCTCTAAAACCTATATTTATTCCTTTCAATAGCTCCCCCAATAAAACATTATTTCTAGAATATGGGTGTAGAGCGTGAGAGCTATTTCACCATTAGTAGCAACAGCTATATTGCTTGTAGCAACTGTTGCAGGAGGGATAATATTATATAATTATCTAATGGAGACGCTTAGCTCCCCCGGAGAATATATAACTTTATCTCCCATATCAGCTAAAATAGTTGATCTAGGTACAGGAACTATATATGTAAATGTAAAGGTAGTCGCTGTTGGTACTAGCGCTACAACAATAGATAAGATAGTGATTTTACCTGAAAACATAGAGATCACCGATGTCAATGAGACTATAAAGCCTGGTGAGACAAAAAGTATAACACTTTCTAAAAATGGTGTAACGCTAACTAATACAGAACACTATATAATAATTTATTATGAGGGACAAGCTACTGAGCCTATTGAAGCTGAACTTCTTAGCTAACTATGAATTATTTAGGTGATGGATCATTGCTTAAGACTATTTTTAATGGAGTATCTAGTTTGAAATATAAGCTTAGAAATAGATCTCCGAATCTTAGATCATTATTTATGAAGAATATATTTATAGATGAACAAATATCCTTAATTCTAAGAGATCTAGTTAGCAAATATTACATAGGAAACAGCAATATACAGGGAACCGTGATCTCTGTTTACAATATTAGAGACTGCATTGAAATCATTATTAAAAGAAATAATGAAAAGCTATATTACATTGTCAATGAACCCGTGATTGATAGTGATTCTATTAAAGTCATAGAAGTGCTTTACAGGGAAAATGTATATTCCAAGTGTAAGTCAATGGAGTGCATATCTAGGGTTCTTGAATCTAAAGATATAGAGCTTGTTAATAAATTTTTCAAGAATCCCATGGCAATAATGTATCATTATAGTAAATTAGAAAGTGGTTATGGCCCATTATACCCATTAGTTATTGATGAAAAAATTGAAGAAATAGGCTGTAACCAAGATGATAAGAAGGTTTTCATTATACATAGAGAATATATGTGGTATGGTTGGATGGAGACAAACATTGTACTAGATAAAGAGATTATTGATAATTTGGTATTAGCATTGGCTCGTAAAACAGGGCAACACATAAGCTTAGCACATCCAATAGCAGAAGGATTAACGAAGGAAGGCATACGTGTAGCTTTAACATATTCAAATGAGGTTTCTAGGAAAGGTAGTAGCTTTGTATTACGTAAGAAACAAGGTACTCCATGGACAATTACTAGACTAATAGATCAAGGAGTATTATCTCCCCAGATAGCAGCCTATCTATGGCTAATTCTAGAGCTTAGAGGTTCAATAATGATTGTTGGGAGTATGAGTACGGGTAAAACAACATTATTACAAGCACTACTTACTCTAATTCCACCTACAAAGCGTGTAATAACAATAGAAGATACACCTGAGATAACAGCTACAACCGGATTATGGGATCCCTTGGTTATAAGGCCTAATCCAAATACACAGCTATACATTGATGAATATAGGTTGTTAAAGTTTGCACTGAGAAGAAGAGCTGACTACATAGTTGTTGGTGAGGTACGCAGTAGAGAGGCTAGATTACTTATACAAGCATCTAGGCTTGGTCATGGAGTATTGGCTACCATGCATGCAGATGATGCACAGGCAGCTATTGAAAGATTATCTTCTCCACCGATATCCATACCAAGGAATCTATTGGATAGTATATGGACTATAGTTGTAATGGATCCTGGTGGAAGCAGCGGATTTAGAAGAGTTAAAGATGTTTATGAAATAGCTCATGGGGCCCGTAGCCTTCGGAGAATAGCATGGTTTAAAAACGGATCATTTGAACCTAATAGTATAGAAGCTCTTATAAACAATAGTATAAGGCTTCCCTCATCACTTGATCAAGAAACCGCTATCGATGAGCTAAGTAATCGTACAATATTCTTATCACAGTTGGTCTCTAATGGGGTATTCGATATTAATGATATATCTAATGAACTTCATAGATTCTATAGTGTTACATTAGAAGAAATTTCAGAGGCTATTATGAATGCTGACAGAGGACATTAGAAGAACTTCTATATTGATTTCTATAGCTCCTGCAATTATTTATCTATGGATTATAATTTATTTAGAACTATATCCTCTCGCATTGATTGCACCATTCATATCGTTAATTATCTATCCATATGTAAAGATCTTTATTTTTAGAAATAGAATTAAGAGAATAGATAATGAATTACTGGAATTTCTATCGTTACTTATTAACTTTGAAGCTATTGGTCTACATATGAATGACTTGTTTAAAATGATTGCTTCTAGAGAAGTAGAAGTTGGTAAAGCATTAAGTTATGTTGCCCAAAAATATGTGTCTCTCGAAAAACTATATAGTGACCACGTACGTGCATTATCTAAGTTAGCTATAATGTTCAAGAATACTAGATTCTCTAGATTCCTTGAAGGATATATAGGTATTTTACAAACTACTGGTGATACACTTAATTATACAGAGACTATGCTTAATGAGGAATTGTCTAGACTTGAAACAGACATTAATGGTGTAGTGGGCTTTATTGAAAACTTTTATGAAGCATATCTAATAATATTGTTAACAGTCATTGTATTGTCCGGTCTTCCGGGAGCCATTAAAGCTAAAGCCCTTGTATACTATATATTATTGGCTATTAATAGCGTTGCATTCATGCTATCATGGCATATTATTTATAGGTTATATAGATATGAGCCTTCAATAATAACAATATTTTCATATTTAAATATACTATTAGCATCCTTATTGCCGTTATTCGTCCCAACATACATAGTTTTTCCAATACTTTTTATAGTAGCTATCACTTCAGTCATTATATCAAGAGTCTCCATTGATTGGATAAAAAATGTTGAGAGTTCACTATATGAACTAACAGAAGATCTCTATAGTGAGACAAGACACGGATTTACTATAGATCGGGCTCTTGAACGTCTTTCCGATAGAAGTGTCAGTTATAAAGGTATAGCTTATGAAATTACTAGACTGCTTAAAATAGGACTAAAAGGTGATCGTATAGCATCTGCTGTTAATACATCCCCTCTTGTAGCTAAGATTCTAAAAATGCTGTTATCACCGATCGAATATTCCTATGATCATAGTCGTCATGTAGGATTTACTGTTAGATTTCTGCGTAGACTTTATAGCATTCGTGATCATCTCATTATGCGTGCTCGTATTCTTTTCTTATATACACTTATACTGCCCGTTACAGCATATGTTATAGCTTATGGATTGCTTTCAATGGCCTCTTCTCCCTTCATAACTATTGATCCTAATGGGCTAAATGGTTATATTATTGCTTCATCCATTCCGGCATGGTTCATTGCCTGTAGAATTATCGATGGATATAGTCTCTATAGCTGGAAAAATATTATAATGATCATAGAAAACATACTATTGTATATACTATTTAGCCTTTAACGACACCTATAGGCCTAAGTCTAACAACTAATTTAGCAATACCAACATGATGTGCCACGAGAGCCACTCGATCAACATCTTTATATGCGCCAGGCGCTTCTTCCGCTATGACTCTACGTGTAGCTGCTCTTAGTATAATACCTCTATTGGCTAAGTCCCGCTGTATCCTTGACGGATTATATGTACGGATCGCTGCATGTCGGCTCATCCAACGGCCAGCACCATGTGGTGCACTATACCATGTACGTGCACCCTTAGTTGTACCAACCATTACATAACTTGCAGTACCCATTGACCCGGGTATAAGCACTGGCTGTCCAATATCCTTATAGTCCTTTGGTATATCCGGGTGTCCGGGTGGAAATGCCCGGGTTGCTCCTTTACGGTGTACTACTAACTTCATCCTTCTACCATCGACATCATGTTCTTCAATCTTGGCAATGTTATGTGCTACATCATATATTATTCTAAGATCAAACTTATCCGGATCAGTATGGAATACCTGCTTAAAACTTTCACGAACCCAATGAGTGATCAATTGTCTATTGGTCCACGCAAAGTTAGCTGCTGCAGCCATGGCCTTGAAATAATTCTGTGCTTCGGGTGTGTTAAATGGTAGGCTTGCAAGTTCGCGATCAGGAGGCCTAATACCATATTTCCTCATAGCACGCTCCATCACCAATAGATAATCACTAGCAACCTGATGTCCTAGTCCGCGAGAACCAGTATGTATCATGACAGTTACTTGTCCCTCATGAGTGATCCCCAGAACCTTAGCAATACTTGGGTCATATATTTTATCAACAACTTGTATCTCAAGGAAATGATTACCTGCACCAAGTGTACCAAGCTGGTTATGGCCACGTTGCTTAGCACGATTACTAACACGGCTGGAATCAGCAGCTCTCCAACTACCACGTTCCTCGATATGTTCAAGATCATCTGGCCATCCAAAACCTTTTGAAATAGCCCACTCAACACCCTCGTCCAAAACCTTATTCAATTCACTAATACTAAGCCTAAGCCTACCAGTACTACCAACACCGCTAGGGACATTGCGGAAGATAGCCATAACAAGATCCCTAAGTCTGGGCCTAACATCATTTTCATCAAGATTAGTCCTTAACAACCTAACACCACAGTTAGATACAATAATGCCGTTTGCAATGAAGTTATGGGCTTCATCGTCTACGGTTATGTCATAGACATAGCCATTGTATTCTTCAACACTTACATCCTCCACTACATCCCATATGATGTCTCCCTCAACATTCTCCCTAAACCATTCCTCAAATGCTGGGAAACCCTTAGGTACTCTAGGAGCACCTATGCCGTTATAAACTGCTCTCTCCACAAACCTCCTATTAACCCAGGGGGTTCTCTCCCGGAGAAGCAGTGTAATGGCACCAGGGCAAGTACCTGTTGCATGTAATGCTATTGCCTCCTCTACGGCTCTCTCCCTAGTGCTCAGTACCTGCGTTTTCCACATTAGCCATGCAACTGCTGCAAGCCCTAGCCTATGCCTAGCTGGATTGTATATGTACCCTATACGGGACCATAAGTTAATTAGAGAACTAGGTCTCGTCGAAATTCTTAGCTTAAGCCTCACCTTATCCCCTAGATCCTCTATTGTGATCCCTAGCGCTCTAATGCCGAACTCGCCTAGAAGACTAGCTATATCATTGAGGAACCTGTATGCGTTTTCCTTTAGCTTCTTTATCTTCGTTATCGATATAAATGGTTGCTCGAAGTTATATCCATTAATAGTCTGAGGCTTATTCATCTCGGCACCGAAGTACGCAGCTAGATATAGTCTCTTCATCCACAGTGGTAGCTCCTTAATCCAGCTTGGGACGCGGAAGGGAGTATGGGTCTTTTTACCAGCTGGGGCACCGAGTTTCTCTAATAGTTTTCGGAAGCTTCTAGCTGATACATAAATAGAGTTCTCAGTACCACTTATCTCCTTACCGCCGTAGCATTGTTTCCTCCTACGCGTTATTACCCTCGATGGCTTGTAGCCGAGCCTCCTAATATCCTCTGCTATCTCTCTCAATCCCTCAATACTTCCATAAAACCATGTCTTCCTGCCATCGAAAGACCCATCTCCAGTAAAGTAGCCAAGTAGCTTTAACAGTATAGGTAACTTAGGATTATCTGTATAGAGTGGGAGCAATCCCCTCTTAGCTAGCTCCCGGGCAGTATATCTATCAAAGTCCCCATAGTCCAGCAAAAGCTTCCTTACCGGCTTCTCATACCTTACACCCATGAAAGGATATATAGCGATCCTCATACCCCTCCTCAAATCCCTAGCACAAACCATCCCCTTATCAGTAAGCACCGGATGATCATGGCTAGCCCTTAAAACAAGCCCAGACCTCGTCCTCACAACATAGACACTATACTCCCACCTATAGAACCAATAAACAACTCTAGCACCACGCACAACTCCATCATTAACAACAACGCCATCGCCAACCCTAAGATCACTAATAAATCTCCAAGCACCATACTCATCCAAAACCCTAGTATCAGGAGTCAAACAATTAATATCATAGCCAACGCCACCAGGGCTAATGACACCCTCATCAACACTAAAACCAGCAACACCACCGATCGCAAACCCGTAGCCTTGGTGACCGTCAGGCATTACATAACTAGCTTTTACAATACCATTAAGGCATGCAACATTGGCTGCTTGTACGAGTGTTAAATCGGATCTCATTTTTTCAAGTAAATACTCATCTGCAAAGACAATAGCATCTACCTTCATACAAGGTTTTGTATCTTTAGGTATTCTCCATTCATACTTACCTATTCTTTCAATTCTAATACTATGACTCAAAACAAACACCTCCAATTAAGCTAACTATTTTAAATGAATATATTAGGTACACCTACCAAATAGTATCCAAATAATCCTCTTAATAACTTTACCACTTAGATAACATAGCTTCTTTAAATAATATGGTCATCTACACGGAAAATAAACTATGAAGTAATTAATCAGCTCAATAAATGTATATTTTTAGTACATTAAAGACTTTACATAGTTGTCTATTCAATTAAGTTGGTGCTTATATAATGATTTTCCAATGTAATACATAGGATTAATACTATTTATTCATAGAATTCGTGTTCAAGGCCATTAAAACCAATGAACTATTTGATTAGGGATTGCGTGTTGAGAATATAGTAGGTGTAACTCTATGCTTATCGGTATTATAGGCACTGGTTTAATGGGATCAAGTTTGACAAAATGTCTTGTAAACCGTGATTATAGTGTTATAGTCTACAATAGGAATCGTTGGAAGGCTGAAAAACTAAGAGAATAGCTAGGTGTTAAAGTAGCTGCTGACAATCCTAAGGAATTACTTGACCAGACTAAGATAGCTATAGCATTTATTTCAGGCGATAATGCATTATATGACGTTGTCTTTGAGGACAATGGAGTATCTATGGCCAATGAAGAATCTATCCTTATCAATGCTAGTACCGTTACACTTATGGCCAGTCTAAGGGTCTACAAGCATCTTAAAAGACATAATATATTCTATCTAGAGGCCGCCCCAGTTTATGGCAGTACAAGTGAAGCCATGGAATGCCGGCTTCTCTCAATAGTGGCTGGTAAGAAAGATGTTTATGAAGAAGTGCATGATCTATTAAAAGATTATAGTTATAGGATATACTATGTCGACGAAATACCTGAGGCATCTGTCATTAAATTAGCATTAAACAACATAGGCCTTGCACTACCAGCACTATTAGCTGAAATCGTTTCTCCCCCTCACGGTATTTCTAGATAGTTTTCAATACTTTTAATTCGTGAGGGAGTCAGCCCTTGGTGTGGGTTCATTAGTTTTACCCGCACCTCATGGGGCTCGGTCGAGCCCAACGCCATAGGGCTCCCATCTGAGGATAGATATCTTAACCCGATGTTAATTGATCCAATGACGTCTCTATCCAAGACTAACCCATTACCTAGCTTTGCTAGTCTTAGCGGAATTTTGGCTACTCTTACTCTCTTTCTCCCTCTCACCGCAATGCGGGTCATAGAGGGAGTAAAACTACGAATGGGTTTACCAGTAAATGGGTTTCTTGTAGAAGTATATGCTTCTGAGACCTCAACTACATGTAATGGCTTATTATTTAAAATTTCTAAGAGAGTTTATATACTCCATTGATGTATTCTGTGTCTTAAAGTGGTCTTTCTAGTCTTTTTGGCTAGTTTCCTCTTACCTCTATGTACATTCCCGATAACCACAATGGCATTGTTTTGTACTGTTAATTCTTCAATGATTTTAGCTGTTTTATAGATTATGTCTTGTTTCCTCTCCTTCTCCCTAAGCTTCTTAAGAGCTTTCTTCACACCCCTAGTCTTCGTGGATCTACCTCTAGTTATCCTCTTCCTCCTCTCGGCATAGGAGATGACCAATCTTCCAAGACCAGTCTCTATCCTATATACTCCACATAGCTTCTTGTCCCTGAATACAGCTATCGTTACATTGTTCTCATTAACATCAACCGCAACAACATTGCTTGAACTGTATACGACTTCAAAGTCCTTCGTAAACGTTAGGTATATGATAACCTCTACCATTTAGTTTAAGTCTTAACTCACTTGAGAGCTTCCATCCATTATAGAGGTACCCAAGCAGTTGCTTATGACCTCTATAGTGCATCTTTACCCATCCTTTATGAGCTCTTACCTCAATAGCTCCATCTCTTAGTCTCCAGTCCTGCGAATCAGAATAAGTTATTGTGATTCTCTTCACTACAGGTTTATCGGTCTTAATTACTCCCCTCTTCTTTAGCTCTCTAAACGACTTAGCTCTCCTAACAGCATCTCTGTAGCATCCCTTGATTATCCTTGTTGGTAGCCAAGGATACTTCTCCCTAAACTTATGATAGAACATCTTATGTAAAGTTGATTGTGATGCTTTGTGTTCTACAGCGTATTCTACCATTTCTTGGAGCATTTCCTTATATGCTTTAGTAATCTCTCTAAGAGTCTGCTTACCATATCTGTTAGTCCATCCCTTTAGAACAACAGTTCTCTTAAGGGTCTTTAACTGCTTGCTCAACAGCTTCCACCACCTTCTTATACTTCCTACTATGTTTACCATAGATTCTACCAGCAAAGCTAGTAACAATCGCTATCAAGTCCTCAACTAGTTCCTGATAGTAGTCCTTTGGTTCCTCGTGAAAGGTAACTATTACTTTAACACCGTATGCTTCAAAAAGTTCTTTGAGGTATGTGAAACCGAATCTTGTTAACCTATCTTTGTATGCTACCACTACAGCATCTACTTGTCTCTTCCTAGCCATTTCCATGAGTCTCCTTAATCCCCTCCTATCTTCCTTAAGACCACTAGCAATGTCCTTAACAACTATGTATTTAGCTTGTGGAAAATGCTTCCTAACATAGTCCTCTAAAGAAGATATTTGTCTTTCTAAGTCATCCTTCTGTGTATTATCACTGACTCTAGCATAGATGACAATCCTCTTTAAACCAGTATAGAATCCTTTGGTTATTCTCTCAAGCTCTGATTCCGGTATATACCATCTACCATGAATATTAACAGCTCTAACCTTACCTTCCCTAATCCATTTAATCACACCACTACGACTAACACCAACCAACCTAGCAAACTCACTAAGCTTATACAGCTTTTCCATCTCCCATCAAGTAATTAAAAGTAATTAAATGTATCGCTAAGCCTGAAACAGCCTATTATTGCTTGGGGCATGGAATACCGATCCAGAGATATTTCGTGAAGTAGCTGGTAGCCTATGGTTTGGAAAAGCTGTTGAGAGGTATTGGAATAGGATTATGGGGATTATGGAGGAGAGACCGCCAAGGTTCAAGGTTTGGATGGCTGGTAAGGATTATTGGTATGTAGCTCAGTCACTTAAGGAGAAGAGACTGCCTTCAAACCCATGTGAGACTCTATCATCAATGTATATGCAGGCTGCAGTACATGGATACATGGATAAAGACTATCCACTTATAGCAAGATACTACATAGAGTTAACTAAGAGACAAATGAAATAAGTTTCAAAATTGAGACTTAGTAATAAGTTCCATAATCTTATTTTTATTTATCGTCTCCTGCCTACCAGTTAACAGATTTTTAATTGTAACCTTATTTTCAGAGATCTCTTTACTACCTATAATAACTGCATGTGTATAACCTTTCTTTGACGCGTATGATAGTAGTTTTGAAGGTCTACCTGTATGTAATGATGCAATTACCCCAAGACTATGGAGTATTTTAATAACATTATAACTATATCTATATCCTTCAAGATCGCCTTTCATGAGTACCACTATGACTCTGCGATCGCCTTCTTTAGAATTAATTATGTTCTCTTCATCGATTACAAGCATTATCCTATCAAGACCAAGAGCTGCACCAGTCATATATTCTGGCGAACCACCATAGACAACTGTTAGATTATCGTATCGTCCTCCACCACCAATACTTATATCGAGTCCTCGAGCCTTAACCTCATAGATTAATCCAGTGTAGTACGCTAATCCACGAACAAGCTTTGGCTCATACTTTATCTTTAAACCTAGTTCTCTAGAATATTCAATAAATCTTATAGTATCGTTCACATGATCTAAAGCAATGTTGTACTTAGCACCTAGTACGTCCTTATATTCATTAATATAGTTTACTAGATCGTCAAGACTTATACTTGCTATGCTAGTTATTATACTAGCAGCTTTAGAACCATATTTTTTACTAAGGAATTCCTTTGCCCTATCAATTAGGTCCTTATCTATAAGATGTAATACGTGATCTTGATCTTCTTGAGGGATTTTAAGTGATTCCATAAAAGTCCTATAAACACCTACATTACCAACAACAAACCAATGATCAATATTTATTTCTCCTAAATACTCATTTATAGTTAGTACAATACGAAGATCACTATTCAGCTTATTCCTCTCACCAATAACTTCGAGACCAAGCTGCCAAAACTCACGATAACGCCCGCGTTGAGGCTCTTCGTAGCGGAAACATTGTGATACATAGTATAACAGTATAGGTTTAGGCTCACCAACAAGATTACGGAGATAAGCACGGACAATACTAGCAGTGACTTCAGGTCTCAAAGCTATGAGGCGGCCAGCCTTATCCTTAAAAACATACATAGACCTGACAATTTCTTCACCGGATTTGCGAGAGAATAATTCAAAGAACTCTATAGTAGGTGTAATGATCGGTTTAAACCCGTTGAGCCGGGCAATTCTCTTAAAACTATTAATTAAGTATTCAAAAACTTCAGCGTCCGATCCAATTAGATCTCTTGTACCCCGCGGAGTTTGAACAAACTTTGCCAAAGACTAATCCCTCCTAAGATCAATAACATTTAATTCGTAATATGTAAGATCACCTTGTAAAGACACTATAGCAGCTATGAATATAAGTCCATTCCTCTGAGCTTGTCTCACAAGATCAAGTAACTGGGATGTACTAATCAATTGCTTCTCCTCAAGAACAACAAGTAATCTCAAAGTATTATCCTTATGCTTAACAAGAAACTTCCCATCCTCAAGGACACGGACCCTCCTACCTCTGTCGCGTAGATCATTATACACTAGTAGTCTCGGCCAAAACATTCTCTGAAAGCAACTATAATAGTCATCCATGAGTTTAGATAAGTCATCATAGACCTTATCATTTATACTTACACAAACTTGATTCTTTAATAATAGATAGGCAAGTTCTTCGATAGATAATATTAACTTATCGCCATCCTTACGGCCAAACCAACGTCTATCAAGAGCATTAGTTAAAACACGATCACTACATATACCAACACATTTACTGGGATCGAATTCTATGATCTTACTGCAATTCTGTATCACTATGATACACCCTACTAAGCTAGTTATCATGCTAATAATATTATAAGGATTAATATAAGATATGTTAAAATCTAGGACAAGATCCATAAATCCTTATTTCCTACTTGAAACTTATTGTTTTCCAAGAGGAGGTGGTTTGTTTGAATTATAAATATCCTCTAAAGGTTAGGGCTGTTTGGTGGCGTAATGAGAAGGTTTGCTGGATTGATACTCGTCTCCTACCATTTGAGGAGAGAATATACTGTACAGACGATCCTTGGAGACTAGCTATTGCTATAAAGGATATGGAAATACGAGGTGCACCTGCTATTGGCGTAGCTGCAGCACTTGGCATAGCTGCTTATGCGCTTACATTAATAAATGAAGACTATAATTCATTTAGAAGGAAAATCCTTGAAGCAATAGATGCTTTATGGAAGACTAGGCCTACCGCTCATAATCTTTTCTGGGCTCTTGAGAGGATGAAGGAAGTCCTTGATCGAACAGATGATGTACTCGAAGCTAGGCAATTACTTAGGAGTGAGGCCCTTTCTATTATGGACGAGGACCTAAGGGCTAATATTGCTATTGGTGAACATGGTCTAGAGATCGTTAATGATGGAGATACTATAATGACACACTGTAATGCTGGTGCATTAGCTACTGCAGGCTATGGTACTGTAGGTGCTGTAATAAGAATTGCATGGTATAGTGGTAAAAAGATCAAGGTAATAACTACTGAGACAAGGCCTGTGCTACAGGGTGCTAGATTGAATACATGGGAGTATACTAGAGAGGGTATCTCAGTAACGCTCATAACAGATAATATGGCCGGTTATGTTATAAGGAAGGGATTAGTTAATAAGATAGTTGTTGGAGCTGATAGAATCACTAGGGAAGGCTATGTAATTAATAAAATAGGCACTTATATGATAGCATTAGCTGCTAAGAGAAACAATATACCATTCTATGTAGCAGCACCAACAAGTACTATAGACTTGGAGTCAAGTATTAATGATGTGATCATTGAAGAAAGAGACCCGAATGAAGTTAGAAAAGTTATGGGTAAATACTTAATCACATTACCCGATATACCAGCTCTTAACTATGCATTTGATATAACAGATCCTGATCTCGTTACCGGGATCATTACAGAAAAAGGAATAATCTATCCTCCGTACGAGGAAAACCTAAAGAAGATCTTATAAAAAGGAGCAACGTCTCATCATACTTCTAAGTTCCCATAATACTAATCTAAATTAAATAGTAATGGGCCCGCGGGGATTTGAACCCCGGGTCACGGGGAGTTTCGCCCAGTCCAGCGGCATGGGTCCCGAGTCGGGCACCCTTTGAGGGTGTACCCCGCATCCTAGTCCAGGCTAGACGACGGGCCCTTCCTCATATTCTATGGTAGTCCGTGTTTCCGGTTATATGTCTTTATAGTTGTTTCTATAGATAATTTATCTGATATCCTTAGTTTTGGCGGTGATGTTTAGTGAATATTGAAGCCATTAAGGAGAAAGTTGGTGTTAAAGCTTTTAATGATTTGATACCATTAATTGAAGAATCACATATTATTGGTCTAGGTACTGGTTCAACTGTCAAATACTTTATTCATGAACTTCTTAGAAATAGACTTTATAGAGAAAAAATATTTGTAGTATCATCTATTGATACACTATTATTTGTGAAAAAATATTCCAAAGACTTATGCTTAGCTAATATATCTAGTGTTGAGACAGTAGATATATATGTTGATGGAGCAGACGAAGTATCAAGTAATCTTGACTTGATTAAGGGTAGGGGTGCAGCATTTCTAAGAGAAAAAATGATTGCACTAAGAGCAGAATATAGAGTTTACCTAGTTGATTATAGCAAGTATAACGGGAAAAATTATCTCTATAAAAAACCCGTGCCCGTAGAGGTAACTATACATGCATTGCCATGGATTTTAGAGAAACTAAGTCTTAATGATCAATTCAAACCTATTATTAGAATGGGTAAGGCGAAAGACGGCCCTATAATAAGTGATAATGGTAATATAATAATAGATCTATATCCTTTAAAGCCTATTGAGAGACCTGATGAAATTGATAAAAAACTTAGATTAATTAATGGAGTTATAGAAACAGGTATATTCCCAAGAGATCTTGTCGATAAGGTATATATCGGCTATGAAGATAAGATAACGGTGTTAACGGGTACACGATAATGGATTATCGAGTAGTTAAGGAATATATAAACGAGCTTAGTGTAGAACAATTAGAGTCTATGAAGAGAATTGTGTCTCCAGTAATATTGAGAAAGTTTATAAAAATAGTTATAAAAGAAGAGAAGAGCAAGTATGAAGCACCTATATGGCTCTATATAGGTACTAGAAGTGATCACATAATAGTTCCTAGATTATATTGTTCATGTAAACACTTCGTCATAAGAGTTATGAGTGAGAAGCAAAGCCTTGGATGCATACATATTATTGGACAAAAACTTGCAGAAGAGAAGAGATTATATAGGGTTATTGAGATGACTCATAAAGAGTATCTTGAGGCTATTTACGAAATAATAAGATATGGTAGGTCGCGCGTTATACGTAAAATATTATACTCCAGTAAAGCTAGAAAGTAATCGTAGTAAATCGATATAGGTGATCTATATGGGTAGGAGAAGAAAGAAGTATAAGAAAGTCATTAGGAAAGTACGTAGGATACCTAGTGTATTTCAGTGTCCAAACTGTGGATCTAGGAGTCTAACTATAGAGTTTAATAAAGGATTCGATGAAGAGGGCCGGAAAATAGCAGTTATTAGATGCGGTACTTGTGGATTAAGAGCAGAAATGCATGTGCCAGAAATATATGAAACTGTTGATGTATATGGGAAGTTCATAGATAGATTTACAGAAGGTACTATCGAGATCACGTTTGTTAAGAAGGCGGAGGAGGAAGTTCCAGAGTTTACCGGGGAGATATAGTGAGTATCCATAAATATATAGTTAACAAGATATCTTCTGGTAAAAAACTACATTTTACATTAATAGATCCTGATAAGCCTCTAGAGGATATTGATAAAATATCATCTGAGATGGTTAAAGCAGGTACAGATGCATTCCTAATAGGTGGGAGCCTAGGTGTTACCCCAGAGGAAGCCTCAAAGACAGCTAAAGCTTTGAAAAAACATGGATTACCAGTAATCGTTTTTCCTGGGAACATTAATTGTCTAACACCAGAGGCCGATGCAATACTCTTCATGATCCTCCTTAACAGCCTAGAACCATATTATCTAATGGGTGCTCAATTAGCTGGTGCACCACTAGTAAGAAAATATGGCTTAGAATCTCTTCCAACAGGCTACCTAGTAGTTTATGGTTCCACGGCAGTAGCTCATGTTGGGCGAATAGTTCCTATACCAGAAAGTAAGCCCGAGATTGTTGGAGCTTATGCACTTGCTGCTGAAATGCTTGGATTAAAATACTTGTATATAGAAGGTGGTAGTGGTGCACCAAAACCAGTGTCTCCAGACTTTATAGCAGCTGCTAGGAAAGCATCTAAGAAATTAATAATTATTGCTGGCGGCGGTGTTAGAGAACCAGATATAGCTAGGAAAATAGCTATGGCTGGTGCGGATGTACTTGTTACAGGAACTATTGTTGAAAGAGATCCGGGTAAAGCTAAGGAGATTATTATGTCATTCAAGTCTGTACATACTTCTTCCTGAAAGCATTGTCTAGATCTACTCCAACTAGATTAGCTATACTTAATAGCCAAGCAAATACATCAGCAATCTCCTCATTTAAAGCTTTATAGTCGCTCTTAAGCAATGCCTCAGCAAGTTCTCCAACCTCCTCAACAAACCATGTGAACGTAGAGAATAATCCACGGCTCTTATCACGTTCATAATATGTTCTTCTAATAATCTCTTGAGCCTCCCTTATATCCATATAAAGTCACCACCTACATTCTTTATCAAGATATTTAATCTAACTATAAGGATTACTATCAAGAATTATTTAAACAAAGGATTTTTAAGCGAGGTAAAGTAGATTGTTATGCTGATAGAAGGTGTAAGTAATGCCTAAGTCTAGGAGGAGTAAGAAGAAAAAGGAAGCACCTGGACCATTTACTGCTGCTGGACTTGTGAGATTCTATGAGGAAGCTGATGTAGGTATTAAGATGAAGCCTTATATAATCATAATATTTGCTGTAGCTCTTACAATAACGGTTATTGTATTACAAAAAATCCCATTACCTACAACGTAGGTTTAAAAAGTATTTGAATAAAAACTATATATGCTTCTTAATCCATTCCCACATATTATCAACATATCTCTCAATAACCTTTACATCCTCATCACGTATTTTCTTAAACCTACCTTGAAGTTTTAGGTACTCCTCTATAGGCTTTCTCTTACTCTTATCAATATAGGGTCTACTAGGGCCTGATAAGTGTATTCTTCCATCATAGTACTCGTAGAGAGCTAAAAGCCCTGTCTCAACAGCTAATTTTGCAATCTTAATAGTATGTGCTGGATCGAATCTCCACCCTGTAGGGCATGGAGCATGTAGATATATGAATTTAAAGCCTCTAATGCGGGCCGCTTTCTTAAGCTTTGCATAAAAGTCATGGGGGTATCCTACACTGGCAGTAGCTACATAAGGTACTCCATGTGCAATCATTATTCTAGCAACATCCTTCTTAGGCTCAAGTTTGCCAAGCGGAGTAGTAGTAGTCCATGCACCGGGTGGAGTTGCACTAGATCTCTGGATACCGGTGTTCATGTATGCCTCATTATCGTACATTATATAGATAAAGTCGTTATTGCGCTCTGCAGCTCCGCTTAAACTAGCCATACCTATATCTGCAGTACCTCCATCACCAGCCCATGCAATAACCTGTACATCCTTCACTCCTCTCTTCCGTAGTCCCTCAGCTATACCACTTGCAACAGCTGCTGCACTTGCAAATGCAACATGGACTATGCTTCCATTAAATGCGTTTCCAGGCCATGCCCCAACAACAACACTGGTACAACAAGCAGGTATAACGAGTATTACCTTATTACCAAATGCTGCACCAACAACTTTCAATCCAATAGTTATTGGGCAGCCATGGCATGCTGCGTGACCCGGTAATACGGTATTCCTCATATCACGTGGTAGAGGCGGAATAGGTCTAGCCATACATGATCACCTCCGATGATACCATGTGAATACGGGTGGTTCAACTCCCTTCTCAAGATCATCTATTGTAGTCTTGACTAGTTCATAGAAGTCCTTATGAGTCACATTAACTCCGCCAACACCGGCAATAATATTTCTCATATAAGGTAGTTTATGTGTATATTTGGTCAAATTGGCAGCGACATCTAGATATAATGGACCCAAACTTCCAAAGCTTATTGCACGGTCAAATACTATGACTCCTTTTGAACCATTAAGTATCTCATACATTTCCTCGTCAGGAAACGGGCGTATAAATCTCATACGTATAAGACCTATTGGATAACCTTCCTCACGAAGAACATTTACAGCCTCCATTAGATCACCGCTCCAAGCACCCATTGCTATGACATGATACTTGGCGTCTTCACAGCGATAACGATATATAAGGCCTCCGTATTTCCTACCAAAAGCTTTCCCATAACTCTCATCAACCTCTCTAATGACCTTCTTAGCTTCCTCCATGCCTCGTTGGAGATCCATGAAAAATTCCTCACTATCTTCAGGCCATGCAAGATTACCTAAAGCTAGTGGCTCACTACCATTGATCACGTATCCTTGTCTCCTAGGTCCAAGCCATTTATCGAGTTCCTCTTGTTCTGGTGTATCAACAGGCATTGTGGTATGACTTAATGTGAATGCATCTAAACCAATAAGTACTGGGAGATATACTCTTGGATCCTCACTAATCTTGAATGCTTGTATAGTCATGTCGAAAACTTCCTGATTATCCATGGCAAATCCAAGTATCCATCCAGTATCACGTTGTCCAAAGAAGTCCTCGTAACTAGACCATATATTCCATGGAGTGCCTATAGTTCTAGTGACAATAGCCATTACAACAGGTATTCTTGCACGGGAAACCCAATGTACCCATTCATGCATATAGAGTAGTCCATGGCTGCTTGTTGCAGTAAATGCTCTGGCACCAGCTACTGCAGCACCAAATGTTGCTGCCAATGCCGAATGCTCGGATTCAACCCTGATCATTATAGCATCTAGCTCGCCCTTATCAATATACTCTGCTAATTTTTCAACAATACTTGTTTGCGGGGTAATAGGATATGCGGCAACAACCTCTACACGAGCCATCTTAGCAGCAAGTGCAACAGTATAGTTTCCAGTAAGAACAACCTTAGGCATAGCTATCAAGCCTCCTTAACCATTGTAATAGCTTTTACAGGGCAAACTTCTGCACAAATACCGCAACCCTTACAATAGTCATAATCAATAGTAGCGCCCTTCTCTGGATCAACCGTGATCGTGTTATCCGGACAATAGATCTCGCATTGAAAACATTTAACACATTTATTATTGTCTACAATAGGTTTAATCCATCTCCAAGAACCAGTCTTACCAGCTACGCCAACCTTAGGCTTGGCTAAAGGAACCTTATATTGAATAGGTATGATCTCGGCCAAACAAGATCACCTCTTAGGAATATATTCACCTATATATTTCGTCTCATTATAGGCATCATAAACAGCCTTAGCATTAACCTCTCCAATTTTACCGCCGAAATACTCCTTAACAGCAGCAGCCATGTTATCAACCTTGATTAAGCCAAGGGCCTTAGAGAGGGCACCAAGCATACTTGTATTAACAACAGGCCATCCAGCAACAACAAGATTATTGCGTAAAGCAATATCAGTAGCATCAACAATATAGATCTTGGCCTTACCAGCCAATTTGAACTTATCTGGCGTAACAAGATCCTCCGATGGAGCATTAGCAACAATAACTCCATTATTTCTTACAATAGCTGTCCGAGTATATCCTATCTTGATTAAGCCAGGATCTAGTACAATAAGTACATCGGCATCGCTAAACATACCATGCCTCAATATAGGTTTATCACTGATACGGGCAAAGCTACGTACAGGTGCACCTCTACGTTCAGCTCCAAAAAATGGAAATCCCTGTCCATGGAGACCTTCTTTTAGAGCAGCGGCAACCAATATATTTGCCGCAGTTACTCCTCCCTGTCCACCACGTCCATAGAATAGTATTTCTATAAGCAATGTATACACCCATATCCTACTTACAAGTAACTATAGTATATAGATGTTCCCAGAGGCATTAAACTATTATCCTCTAGAAAACGCCGTGTAAAAACAAGTACTACTATAGATATATTATGTCAGTTAATTTGGCCCAAATATCCATGAAGAAGATCAATTAAAAATTATTTCCTAATAAACATGTGTATTGGTTCTTCAAGAATATACTCTGCAAAATCACGTACAGCTTCAGAAACTGTTACATGTGGATATGGAGTATACGCTGCCTCATCAATAGCTATTTTACCAAGATATATTGGTAGAAACGATGATACTACCTCAGAAGCATTTGGTGCAACGATATGTAATCCATAAAACTTATCATCCTCACCGATCAATGCTTTAACAAAACCATACCTACCATCCTTAATACGTATAGCTGATAAGAATGATAGTGGTATTTTATACCTTCTATATCTGATACCCTTAGCACGGAGTTGTTCTTCAGAAAACCCTATAGAGCCTATTTCAAGGCCAGAGAATACTACTAACGGTATTTTCTCAGGCTCTAGCCTATTAACATCCTTACCCATTATGGAGTCTGCTACAAGTATGCTCTCAATAATAGCCTTCTGAGCAAGCAATGGAGGCCCTATTACATCACCTGAAGCATATATTCTTGGATTACTTGTCCTATAGCCATCGTATAGCCTAATGTATCCATAACCATTAATCTCTACATTAGCGTTCTCTAAACCAACTCCCTTAGTCCGAGGAATTCTACCTATAGAGACAAGTACTTTATCTACAGTAAACCTACTACCATTAGACAGTGTTATCTCGAGGCCCCCATCACTAGATCTATTTATTGATGTAGCCAGGGTATTCTTAAATACCTTAACACCCTTACTAACCAGGAACCTCTCAATTACTCTACCAACGTCACTATCCATCATTGGGAGAAGCCTTTTCAGAGCTTCAACAAGATATACGTCGATACCTATGGATGAGAATATATAAGCTAGTTCAACACCAATAGCTCCGCCTCCTATAATCGCTATTGATGAAGGCATTTCGTCTAGGTAAAATATTTCTCTATTAGATACTATGTTACTGCCATCAAACCCCACATTAGGTAATGGCTTTGGATTAGTGCCTAGTGCTAGGACTATATTTTTAGCCTTTAACTCTTCTCCATTAGATAACTTTATGACGCCTTCAGCGCTAGACAGCTTTGCCCGATCATTGATCACGTCAACACCGTATTTCTCAAGAAGATATGCTATACCATCTCTAGTACCAGATACTATACTCTCAACCCACTCTCTTAAAACATTCCAACCGACACCAATAGATCTGCCTATAATACTTGTTAATGAATCTAGGGAATGAGCTATCCTATATAATGCCTTAGAGGGGATACAGCCATAGTTAGTACATTCTCCACCAAGTAAGTGTTCTTCAATAAGTGCAACTTTATACCCATGTTGTGTAAGTTTTATAGCTGCCGGATAACCGCCTACACCACCACCTACAACGATCACATCATAATTCTTAGAAACCACATGTACCCCCCAATCTCTCGGTAGAATAAACCGTATTATAACTATGTTGGAAGAAAATTTCTTCCTGAATTATTAAAGATCATTTAAGACCCTTTATTTTGCCTTTCATTCTAAGTCTATATACGCGCCAACTAGGTGTTACGGTTCTTGGATGACTAGCTTTAACATTATCGACCCTACCAACAGCTGTATTAACAGGTGATCTCTTTATAGAGTCTGGATCTATGTATGCTTTTTCAGCAATCTCCTTTAAAGCCTCTGCATATCTCTCAATATTCTCCCTAGTCTCAGTATCTGTAAACTCTATCATGAGAGCCTCTTTAACAATTAATGGGAAGTATATTGTTGGTGCATAGAAGCCTCTGTCGAGCAATGCTTTAGCAATATCTTCAGCAGATACACCAGTATCTCTATGGAGAGGCTCAGCACTATACACGATCTCGTGCTTACGATATCTATTCTTCCCATAAGGTAGACTATAGCCCTTGGCGCCTTCCATAAGCTTCATAAAGTAGTTAGTATTAATGACGGCTTGCTCAGTAACCTCCCTCAAACCCTGGGAACCAAGTGATAATATGTAAACGAAACCCCATACCAATGGAATAACGTTTCCAAAGAAGGACTTAAGCATACCAATGGAATATTCCCCTGGCCATTTAATCCTATATAATCCATCATCACGATCATATAATATCCTAGGGCCGGGAAGTAGATCCGATAACCTAATATCCTTTTCCTCATCAACAACCAGGTTCTTTACACATACTGGTCCGGCCCCTGGACCTCCACCACCGTGAGGTGCTGAGAATGTCTTATGGATATTTATATGGGCTATATCGAACCCCATGTCTCCAGGCCTTGTATAACCCATTATCCCATTTAGGTTAGCACCATCATAATACAATAATCCATCGATCTCATGAATCGCCTTGGCGATCTCTAGTATATTCTCTTCAAATAATCCTAGTGTACTAGGATTAGTTATCATAAGACCAGCTGTAGAGTCAGATAGTGCTTCATAGAATGCATTCATATCGATATTCCCATCCTCGTTAGAAGGTATCTCTATAACATGGAAACCAGCCATTGAAGAGCTAGCAGGGTTTGTACCATGAGCTGAATCAGGTATTATGATCTCCTTCTTACGATCTAGTTGTCCACGTAATTCATGATATTTACGTATGATCAGTACGCCAGCTAGTTCTCCATGAGCACCAGCCGCCGGATGTAGGGAGCATGCATCCATACCAGTTATTTCTGCAAGCCATTGTTGTAATAGATATAGTATCTCTAATAGACCCTGTATAGTTCTCTCATCTTGTAAGGGATGTAACCATGTAATCCTCTCATCACTTGCTATTTCAAGGCCTATTCTTGGATTATATTTCATAGTACATGATCCAAGTGGTACAGGTCCATTATCGACTCCATAGCTCATCTGAGTAAGGTTAACATAATGTCTTAAAACTTCAACCTCGGAAACCATGGGAAGCTCTGGGGGACTTTTCCTACGTATCTTTTCAGGTATCTTTATATTTCCAATAACCTCCTTAATCTCGGGCTCAGGATCTGGTACAAGGAATCCTATTCTACCTGGTTTACTAAGTTCAAATATTAGTGGTTCAGACCATTTAGCTTGTCTATACAACCATGATCACCTCCTAGAGACTATCTCCTCTAACGCCTTTGCTAATAGATCTATATCCTGCTTAGTATGTAACTCAGTAACACAGTATAGTGCTGATTCACCAAGCCATGGAAAGTATGGTTTTAGATAAAGGCCTCCATGTATCCCCCTCTTTAACAACTCCTCATGTATGATACCATATTCTAAACCAGTATTGGTGAAGTCTACAACAAATTCTTTAAAGAAATCAGCATTATATCTAGGAGCGACTATACCATTGATCTTTGAAAGCTTGTATGCTGCATAATGTGACCTATAATATATTAATTCACCTAGTTTCCTAATACCCTCCTTACCGAGAAGAGCTAGGTAGACAGCAGCTGCAACAGCATATAATGCCTCATTAGTACATATATTGCTAGTAGCCTTCTCCCTACGAATATGTTGTTCACGAGCCTGTAGAATCATTGAGAAAGCTCTTTGCTTACCATCAATAGTTGTTGTTAAACCAATGATTCTTCCAGGCATCTGCCTTACGTACTTCATTTTAAATCTTGTAGCGAAAATGCCTAAGTACGGACCTCCATAGTTAAGGCCTAGTCCAAGGGGCTGTCCTTCGCCAATAGCAATATCAGCTTCAAGATTCCCAGGTGCTTCTAAAAGCCCGAGACTTAATGGATCAATACCTATAATGTATATGGCTTTGTGATCATGGGTTATTTCGCCTATATCCTTTGCATTCTCCTCAATAAATCCTAGGAAGCTAGGATTCTCAATATAGACTGCTATTACATCTCCTCTAGAGAGCTTATTCTTAAGATCCTCTAAATCCATTGTACCCTTATCAAGATCATGCTTTACCTCATCAATAACTATATCTTTAGGCCAAGTATATGTCTCTAAAACCTTTTTATGAAAAGGATTCATCGTAGAAGGCACTAATACCTTGCCAGTCTTCCGGAGAATCCTCATAGCCATGAGAATAGCTTCTGCAAGAGCAGAGCCCCAATCATACATACTAGCATTAACAACCTCCATCTCCAATAACTCGGCCATAAGACTCTGATACTCAAACAATGCCTGCATTAATCCATAGCTGGCCTCAGCCTGATAAGGTGTATAGGCTGTAAGGAATTCACCACGTGATACAATATACTTGACAATAGCGGGTACATAGTGAGGCCATGCACCGGCTCCAAGGAATGGCGGTGGATTCTTAAAGACCCTATTCCGACTAAGCCTTTCATCAACAAATCTCCTAACCTCGATCTCGGACAAGGGCCTTCCGAGACCAATCTTTAAATTATCCCAATTCCTTACATAAGCCTTATCTGGTATATCCCTAAATAATTCCGCAACATCATTAACACCTATTCTCTTAAGCATCTCCTCCTTAATCTCCCTAGGAGAATTGGGTAGCCATGGATGCTTAACCAACGTCTAAAACACCAATTAGTATAGATAAGCTTCTTGAGAATAAAAACATATATTTAACTTAAGCATGAACAGTCTATTTCCATAAATATTTCAAACACGATAATACCTCATAAAAGTATCTAACAATATCTAAAAGCATGTAGTTAAAATAAATAGATCTCTAAACATTATAAGCTTCAGCTAAACAATCTAACTAAATATTAATAGTATACAAAGATCTACTATAATTATATCAATTATCGATATATACTACTAAGAATCTAATCTAAAGGGAAAAAAATAAGTCTCTAAAACATAGTGATAATCTGGTGAAACCGTGAAAAACATTCATATCATAGTTCTCATAACCATTATAACAATCATACTATGTATAGGTCTTACTTTATCCACT
>Ga0190310_1000143_pt1 | contig 26795 bp, 23 predicted proteins | sample 48700778_MG_FD_165059 | JGI IMG/M metagenome (GOLD analysis project Ga0190310, IMG submission 165059) | Hydrothermal vent sediment bacterial communities from Southern Trench, Guaymas Basin, Mexico - 4870-07-7-8_MG | ecosystem: Environmental > Aquatic > Marine > Hydrothermal vents > Sediment ... | reverse complement strand
TTGTTAAATTAGCTATCCTGCTTCCAACAAAATATTCACCATGCGCAAGGTCTATTAGTGCCACGCGGTGAGTAGCCCTGTAAAGCCAGTCTACGATATTTAATGCAAAAGCCTTATTATCGAACATGACATAGTAGTATGGCTTATCGCTTCTGAAACCGTCAGCTCCTCCAATAGCAAACACCCATCCTCCTAAATAATTAGCTACTGCCGCAACTACTAACGACCCTTCTGCAACGACATTCCCATTTATATCTTCAGCTCTTGCTGTTTCATACGTTTGGACCACTGGTATTGCCTCTCCCGATATTTCAAGCATACAGCCTGAATATTTCACCTTTTCAATACCCATTTTAATTTGGTTAGCTACCGGATTGTCTGGCCATATACCCAGCAATGGATAGTATGGCTTGAAATCATAGTTTACATAATCGTAAATATCAGTTTTTGTAAACTTTATTCCGCATCCATTAATTAGTTTGTTTAGCTCTTCAACATTGATATGTTTGTGAAATGTCCCCATTACAAGTAGTGCTCTACCCATACGAAGAAACTTTTTGATTACCTCTACCTCACTATCCGAGAACGGATCTTTTGGATTCGTAATAATTAGAAGCCAAGCATCCTTAAGAGTATTCCAGGTTATCTCCTCCCTATTGATAACGATTTCATAGCTTGCTCTTAAATCTTCGAGAAACTCAGCTAATATAGTTGAATTATACCATTGACCATGGGCTTCATCAAATACTATTATCGGTTTAGACTCTTCGGGTAGGGATAATGTGGTAATCCATACGTTAGTTTGAGCGAAAGTAAGCAATATTATTACCACTATGCTTAAGATTTTAGCCTTTCTCATAGCTTAAAACACCCCTTTAAAGTCATACTAAGAAAACCCTAAATAGCTAATATCCTTTATTCTTAAAACATTTAAGGATAAAATGGACTTTAGGATGGGTGTGTGGGCTATGAAGTTAAGATCATTCAATTTCATTGCTTTAGCGGTTATACTAACGACATTAGCTCTGTATCCCCTAATACTGCTTGTATATTGTCAGGGTGCTGAAGTAAATGAGCTGGAGAGAAAACTGATCGACCTAGATATATTGCGAAGCACATTCATATGGTATGTAGAAAACTTTTACTTGGTACTATTATGTGCTACCGTAGGTTTACTGTTGATCTACCTGATGTCCATAAGGAGAAAACTCAAGAAGTTACAGATTACCATATTATTTTTGGTATTATCATCGCAAGCTTTAGCTTTGGCATATGCTGGATTTAACGTTTCAGTACATACAAGCGAGAAACTAGCTTTCTCGACGAAGCCCCTCGTAGATAGAGTTATAATAATAGTTTTTGATGGAACAGGAAATGACGCATTCTGGAAGAATGTTGAGTTTATAAAAAGTATGCTACCAGAGAGCTGTAGAGCCGAACGTGCGGTAACAGTTTATCCGACCATTACTTATCCAGCGCACACCAGCCTGTTTACGGGCACGTATCCTCAGGTACACGATGTAAAGGAGAATATTCAAAGGAAGCTATCCGTCGACGATATTTTCCTCGTAGCTGCCAGAGAAGGGCTTAAAAGTATGCTTGTGGGTGGACCATTCCTTAAAATGTTTATGAGAGATATTAGGATTAAAGTAATTTCAGGATTTTTTGAGCCAGAGGATGTCTATCAAAGATTTATAGAAAACGTCGACAAGATTAGACCATCAATAATATATCTACACTTTGCAGCGCCTGATGAAGTAGGTCATGCCTTTACAACTGAAAGCCCGGAGTACGCTGCTGCAATCAAGAGATGCGATCATCTAGTTAAGGAAATAGTAGACTTCATTAAAAAGAAGGGATGGAGTGAAAGGACTGTAGTGATAGTTACAGCAGACCACGGTATGTACTATAATAAACATCATAACGTATATCCTCCCTTAGTCATAGAGACTCCTCTCTGGATATGGGGTGGTGTTATAAGGAAAAATTATACTTTTGCGGGCTGTAGGATAATTGATATCGCCGCAACGGTATGTATGCTTCTCGGCTTACCTAAGCCGGAGCAATGCCAAGGTATACCTGTATATGATATATTGAGTGATGAAGCCATCGAGAGAATGGGCATGAATAGAGAATCTATTGAAGAGATGCGTGTAAGCGAGTTAAAATCAGCTATTAATTGGCTTTTCATGGAAAATCTGTTTTATGGAGAGATATCACTTTTAATGACATGGATACCGCTTATAATCTTAATGCTTATTATAAGAGAAATTAAAAAACGTAGGAAATTAAAAGAAACTAAACAGTCCTTGGTAGTACATGAAGAACAATAGCATTACTACGAAGAAGGCTGCGACAATAATATCCATTTTTCTAAAGGGTATTTCCTTGTAGTATGTCCTATCTTTATATGCTCTAAATCCCTTGACGGTTGCCGCTATTGCAAGTTGTCTAGCCGATCTTATGCTTTCTACCAGAATTGGGAAGAATGCTAGCACTAATGCCTTAAATATCTTAATTACGGCCTTAATGTTCCCTATTAAGCTTCTAGCGCCCCTTGGGAATAATTCTAGGCCTCTGGCTCTTTCAGCATTAAGGACTGTAAATGACTTCTCTATGAGAAGTGGAATACTTCTTAGGGTTACCGATATCATGAACGTTATTTCTATCGGAAACTTAAATTTCCTTAATCCGTAAATTATCTCGCTGGGATGCGTCGTAGTTATGAAGAGAAGCGCTGCACTCGCTGATGCCGCTATCCTTATGCCCTGAATAAAGCCATATAAGAAGCCTTCTTCTGTGACGCTATAGGCCATCCAATGCAACATTCTTGGAAAGATATAGATTCTATGCATGCCCACGCCTCGGGTGAAACCGGGATTTAGAAAGCTTTGTCCCCAAGCAACCAGGAGCCATTGAGTTAATATGAGTATTATTACTAGCCTTACCCTATCCTCTGTTGGTTTAGCGAGGTACCAGAAAGGTAACGTTATCAACAGTAGACTTGCTAATATGAATACGTCTACTATTGTATTGACGGTGAACAGTGCCGCTGATACGGTTATAGATATAACCATGATTAACTTTGTTACGGGATGTAGGCTGTGCATAAAGGATTCTTTAGGCAGATAACTGAATAGTCTTCTAAAGCCGCTTAATCCTATGAGTTTATATAACATGTAGGCAATGAGCGTAGGGACTGCCGGAAGGGCTAGTATCAGTATTATTATCGATGCTATTAGCTCCTTGATGTATTGAAGTGTTGGATCCATTTTGTGACCCTTTTAGAGAGCCATTACCGCCTCCTTTATCTTTCTAACTATTGGCACAGAGACTGCGCCCTCTATCATATTGCCTATGGCCCATGGTATCGTCATCCAATACAATGCATAGCCCCATGCATAGTATAGTTTGAATAGGTTCGGATAGAAGACTAGGTATAGGCTTAGTTGCATGAAGAAGCCTCTGAGAAAACCTACTAATGCTCCATCGATAACGTCTAAGCCCTTCAGCGTAGGTAGTTTTTCAAGAATCTCGGATATGCTCTTTCCTTTATACAGCTTTCTATAGACGAAGAAGCCTACCTTATTAGTGAAAGCGGCTCTCCCCCTTACTAATAGGTAAAAGTCAGCTACTAATCCTTGGGCAAATGGGTAGGCCCACCATAGAGGGTTTATACCGTAGTATATTATCTCGCTGACGATATTGTATATGAAAAGTGTGAGTGATACAGCGCCGGGTTTACCTACGAGCATAGCAGCGGTAATTAACAGTAATATATATGGAAAATCGCCGACCGCAAAGTTGTAGGTAAGCGGTATTCTATTGAGCACGGGGAAGACTAGTTGTCTTCCAATTATCTGCACCCACACTGCCTGTGCCGCTGCAACTATCGATATAGTTACTAGATCTATCGTCGTGTAGAACGAGAAGAAGCCTAGTTTTCCTGCTACAACCAATCCTACGAAAGTTACTATAGCTATTCCTATTACGAACCACAGCCTCCATACTGGCGGATTCTCAACATGCACTTCCTTTTCATAGACGAGAGTATTAGTGCCTGTAGCGGTCTTATATGAAACTTTTATCTTAAGCTTTAGTGTTACTGGTGAAGGCACCTTATTTGGTGTGAATACATTATAGGCAAATCCCCAGGTTTCCCCCGGTTTAATTTCCTGAACTCTAAATATGGCCTCATTGCCACTCCATGTGCCTCTCTCTTGGGTTTTATCAGGTTTGATTATTGAAGGTTGGGCAGAGTAGGCTGGCGTTAGTAGATACTCTTCGGATTCAGGTCCGCTTACAATTGTTCCGCGAGCATCACCTACAACTACGACATCGGTAACGGATTCCGTTCCGATGTTCTTAATCTCTATGTATATAACGTAGGTATAGGGAGCTCTTCCAGTTATCATTACTCCATCTTCATACGGCCTTATACCGAGGCTTTTAGGTGCAACTACTGTTACAGAGAGGGGGGCTGTCTCTTGAGATAAAGTTATTGTTGCAGCGAATAACGTCAATAGAGAAAACACAATTACTAGCATAATAACATATTTTGTTTTCGCCATTAAGGACACCTAGCCTTATAATCCACTTTTACCCTATTTATTTAATTTCTCCTTTATATTACTTTTAACTCACGAAACAGTCGCAGATAAAAAGCTATTTAAACTTTAGCGGGTTTATTTTAACCATGAAGAGAAGGCTTACCATAATTTTATCAGGTCTTCTGGCACTCTACCTAATAGTGTATATCCTAGCGTTAAATTATGCATGCCTTGCTCAGCCAAATAACCAGGTAAGGATTCTATGGGATAACTCACATCAACAATATTATTCCTCAGACCTATTCACGATACTTATAAACGATCTGAAAAAAGTTGGTATCGAGGTTGTTCCAAACGATAATCCATTAAACGAGACAGATCTCAGTCTCTATGATGTAGTGGTTATACCGAATCCTAGAACCCCTCTAACGAATGAAGAACTTACTAGCATAAGAGATTATGTTCTTAACGGTGGTACACTAATAATTATGGGGGATGTTCAATATGATGATAGAAAGTACGGTAAGCCCGATTATTTAAACGCTATTCTAGAAGTACTCGGTTTAACTAGTAAGTTTAGATACTGGGGAACTAACGATAACGGCGATGAAATATATAGCACGGTTGATGCTGTTGTTAATCCATGGCAGGTGCTAGTGACGTCAGAATATTTTAAACCATCTATTTTCTCAGTAGGAATAAAGAAGGTCGTTATTAATGGTGCATCATTTGAAGTATTTGATCCAAATGTTATTGTCGCAACTACGTCTCCTAATGCTTATGCTGAAGATACAAAAAGTGTGCAGCACTCATACGGTAAGATACCTTGGCTTGTAGCGGCGGAGGTAGGCAATGGAAAGGTTGTTGCTGTCTGTGGATCAAGAGTATTTAGCGATAAGGAGGTCATAGGCGTAGGTATTCCCTTCATATCCTATGGCGATAACGAAAAGCTGTTCCTGAATATAGTGTGGTGGTTAACTGGGTATCAGCCTCCAAGGCCCTCAAAAATAGAATTATTTATACCATTTATGGATATATTTGGCGTCCTAACAGGATTTTTAGTGGCGTATGTTACCCGCTGGTCCGTGGAGAAAGTTTCAAGGTATGTATTTCTAACAGGAGTTACGTTTGCATTAGCTGCAGCGCTTGAAGTGATTATCGTAGGCACAACAGTATTCGGTATAGCTTATCCCGGATGGGGCGTAGTTTCCGCTGGAATAGCCACCGAATACTTCACTGTACCTGCATGGGCTGTGGCCGCTGGAAGATACTTCTTTGCAGGACTATTCGACGCTGTCTCAGGTGCAATTATAGCTCTGATAGCATTAATAATTAGAAAAAGAGTTAAGAAATAACCTACCCTTCTACATTTTTAATTAAGGAAAGTATCTTGGAAATTGATAACTCCGCTACTGCAACAGGATTTTCGAGCTCAAAGTTCACTAGAACCCTAGGTGAAACTTCACCCATGTACCCTAAGCTCTCGTTGTTTACAAGTATCTCTGCCGCTCTTCCATTAATTAAAAATGAATACCGTATCTCTCTAAGCTTCACCTCTTTTAGACCTATGTTACTCAGTAGTGATAAAACCACTGAAGCTATATCCTCATACCCTACGCTATAATCCGATATCGCTATTCCCAACATCTTATACTGTCTTGTCCTGTTTTCAGCGCTATAGTCTACTTTGACTACATCGCCGACCTCGAATATTTTATGTGGATATGCTACATGCTTATTTTGACGTAGAAAAGCTAGAAGACCTGGAATAAGGGTACTCCTCAAAATTACGTATGCTAACGACTTCGGGTTCTCAACTTCAACGACCGGCTCCTCAGGTATTAGAGAGAGCTTAAATAGGATTTCTCTATTCGTCATAATGTAGTTTAATACCTCGGTAAATCCTAGCCCCGCCATAATGTCCCTTATATGTCTTATTAGTATAGATATTGGTAGCTCTCTCCCTATGGTGAAGACTTGCGGTAGTTCTGGTGTAATTCTGTTGAAGCCATAGGCTATGGCTACATCCTCCGCTATATCCACCGGATGAAGTATATCAACTCTGTAGGGTGGAACTATGACTTTAATCTTCATCTTCTCTAATACCTCGGCATCAAACCTAGCTTTCTTTAGCAATGTTACTATATCTTCCGATTTCAGCGGCAAGCCAGTTACCTGGTTAATAAAGATAGTATCTGCAATTATCTCCTCAACTCTGAGAACAGGTGTTAATATGTTAACGTTCTCCACCCTTACTCTACCTATTTTAAATCCTCTTTCGGCTATATTGGTGGACAAAATATCGAGGACAGATAATACGGTTTTAAGGTCTGTGCCTGTTACATCAATTAACAGTCTCCTGGTATCTACCGTAACTTTGGTATCCTCCGAGTTTACTATCGGCGGCATAGATAATACTACTCCATTGGCATCCAGAAGAAGAGGATATAGAGGCTTATCCCTAATTAAATGACCATACTTTACCCCCTGATCAGTTTTAGCCAATATTTCATGGGCATTCATAACACTATCCTTATCCAACGGGATAAAACGTATTTTTGCGGGTTCTTCACATTTATAGACAAGCGGAAAGTCTATCTTATCCAAGTCGTATATTCCTATGGATGCCTTTCTTCTATTTCTGCACCATGTTGTATGTAGTTTCTCTTGAAATTGCATTAACTGCCTTAGCGTATAATCAGTTAGATGTACGTTGTCAATAATTGCTATAGCAATATACGGTCTAATGGTATTCACACTCTTCTCAACGTGCACAACATGTTCTGTATCAATGACGTTGTATTTCGGGATACCAACCTCTACTTCGAGTATTCCCTTTAAAGCCCTTGCTAATCCCTCTACTGAAAGCATATCAGGTCTATCAGAGGTTACCTCAACATATAGCTCAAACTCCTCCTTGCTATCTAAATCCGAATACTCGACTTCACATTTCAGCAGAAATAGATATTCCGCTAGTTCGTCTACTGAAAGCTCCCTTCCCACGAGCTCTATAAGATCCCTGTAATCTCGATAAGAAAGGCTTATTGTAGGCATACGATCACCCGAAAATCTTATACGAATGATTTCTCAACCAATTCAAATCCTGTGAATGTAAATATCGAATATCATCAATACCAAGCCTTATCATCGCAAGCCTGCCTATCCCTATACCCCAAGCTAAACACTGTACTCTAGGATAATCTATTCCCAATGGTACAAGCACCTCTGGCCTAAACAGCCCTGCTCCAAGAATCTCTATCCATCCAAGCTTGGGATGATAGACGTATGCCTCAACGCTCGGTTCGGTGAAAGGAAAGTATGCTGGCTTAAACTTTATCTTCTTAAACCCTAGCTCAAGAGCAAACTGTTTAAGATAACCTAGTAGGTGCTTTAGGTTAAGTCCTTCGGCTAAAACTATCCCTTCAACTTGATGGAACTCCATCGAATGTTTACTGTCGAGAGTCTCCGGCCTGAAGACTTTATCTATAGTGAAAACCTTTAATGGCGGCCTATTCCTCCTATAAAGCGTCCTAACTGAAACGGCTGTTGTTTGGGACCTCAATATTAGTCTTCGTGCAATGCTGAAATCCCATTTATACCCCCATCCCTTTGAACCTGTAATCCACCCTTTCTCATGGGTATCCCTTATCCTTTTTACATATTCATTTTCTTCAAGCAACGCCTCCCTCGGGTGCTTCAATATATAGGAATCGTGTATCTCCCTGGCTGGGTGATCTTGAGCCTGAAATAGAGCATCGAAGTTCCAGAACTCCAGCTCAACTAGAGGCCCTTGAACTTCCTCAAATCCCATTCCTATGAGTATCCTCCTGACTTCTTCGAGAAACTCTAAGTATGGATGCTTTTTCCCCGGATATATTACCGGAGGCCTAGCTGTAACATCATATTTCTTTATCCTTATCCTCCGCCATTCACCCGACACTATAATATCTCTAGTAAGTCTTGTTACCTCACAGATGATTCGGTATTTTCCTTCTGCGACATTTCTTCCAAGCTCTGTAAGCTCAAAAAAGATAACTTTTTCCTCATCCTTCTCCACAAGACCTCGTTTTACTAAAATTTTAATGTAACCTTTAAGTTCTTCCGGTATATCCTCAACCCTAGCTACACCCCTGTTAACAATAATCTTCATAAGCTTTTCATCCATATCCAGCTTATCGACATACCTTAATCCCTTTCCACTAACTTTAAGTACCCTAACACCGTCCTTCGAGATAATTTCAATCCAGCCCTTTCTTCGAGCCCACGCAACTGCGATATTTATCCTATCCCTATACTTTTCCGGTAGAACTTCCTGTAGTTCATTAAGAGCTAGTTCACCGTGCTTATATACTGCCTCAAGCAGAGCTCTTTCCGGCGTTTTATCTTGAGCATACTCGATTAGCTCCGGGGAAGCCCTTAATATAACGTGTACCTCTCTCATTTCCTTTATCAAACCTTTTGCTTTAAGTATGGCTCCTATAGCGTTCAGCTTGGATACATCAAACCCTGATATCTCTGATAACTTCCTGAGCTCCGCTCTCCCCCGCAACTTTTTTAGGGAATTAATTATCCTTATTTCCTCATCTGAGAGAACTACCTCTTTCAAGAGAAACACCACATACTATTCTTTCAAGAGATATCCTGATTAGAAAGCCGAAGCTACGGGGAGTCTTCTCTATACCTATTGAAATTGGCGGTAGGTCATCCCCCCAGCACCACTATTTAGAAAACTATCAAGTATTTAAATATTCGCCTTTACAAATTGCTCAACACGTTTCCTCATCTGTTCCAGATCTATGCTTGCGTACTTAACGGCTTCAGCCAGCCCTTTTTCAGTTAATGATAACTCGTGGTCGTAGAGCTTTACTAGCCCCTTTACAACGAGCTTACGTAGTGCCTCCTCCATTATCATTGAAAAAAGTTTCCCCTCCTTCGATGCCAGTGAATAACCCGATAGAGCTGTTAAACCCATTATTGCATGCTTCACTGAATCATATTCCTTTACTGGTGTGAAGGAGAGAGTGCCCTCTAAAACACGATATACGAGCATTAGTATGTACGCCTCGGGATCCGATAGTTCTCCATGCATAGCATCACATACTGAGGTTATGATATATAAACTTATTACACCGCATAGTAAGTTATAATCGATATGACAAAGACGAGCGGGAAAAGCAAGATAAAGGACTTTAAGAGACATGAAATGTTCTCTAAAGTTAAGGTACCGCCCGGTATACCCTTCTTCGTGAGAGTGGATGGCAAGGGGTTTCATAGGCTTATTTCAGAGCTTAAGTTTGCTAAGCCATATGATGAAAAGTTCATGAATATAATGGTATGTTCCGCTAAGGCGGTATTCGAAATAGGATTTAACCCCGTGCTAGCTTATATTTTCTCGGATGAGATAAGTTTTCTATTTATAAAGAATTTTCCATATGATGGTCGAATTGAGAAAATGGATTCATTAATTCCAAGCGCTGTCGCCAGCGCATTCACCTTAAAGCTCGTTGAAGAAAATTACGATCATAGAATAGTTCTCTTTGATGCCAGAATAATACCGGTCTCCCACGAGGATATACGCATGTATTTAGCCTGGAGACAAATGGAAGCATGGAGAAACTGCATGAACGCATACGCGCAGATGGCCCTTGAGAAAATGGGATATAAAGGGTATAAGCTAGCTGAGAAATTAAAGGGAATGAAAGCTGCGGAAATGCATGAACTAGTTTTTAAAGAATTAGGGATAAATCTCGCTAAGGTTCCAACGTGGCAAAGAAGAGGAATAATGATACGATGGAAAAAGTATGAAAAAGTAGGCTATAATCCTATTCTCAAAAGATACGAAACCGCGTGGCGAAGAAAAATACAGGTCGATTGGGAACTACCGCTATTTAATACTGATAAAGGCAAGAAATACTTAGAGGAGGTATTAGCCTCATTTGAGGTGTAATCTTGAAATTTAAAATTGGAACATCAGGCTACAGCTATTTCTGGAATGAAGGAAAGCCCACGCCATTAGAATGGTACATTAGACAAGGATTTAATACTGTTGAAATAAACGCTACCTTCTACCGCTTTCCAATGAGAACATGGATTAGGGCTTGGAGTAAAACACCCGAATACTTTGACTTCAGCATAAAGGTTCATAGGTCAATCACACACTATGCAATGCTCTCGGAAAAAGCATTTAGTTTATGGATGAAATTCAGGGAAAGATTTAGAGCTATTGAAGATAAGATCACCTTCTGGCTATTTCAACTCCCACCATACTTTAAATATAATAGGAGAAATGAAATTATTGTCAGAAGATTCTTCGATGAATTAAATTTAGGTTGTAAGGCCGTTGTTGAGTTTAGAGATCCTGGGTGGTGGGCTCATAGGGATGCTATAACGGACATAGGCATTGTCTTCTGCTCCGTCGATGCCCCAGGCTTACCTAGAGATATAGTCGTATGCAGTGATACTGTTTACCTGAGGATACACGGAAGGACAACATGGTATTCCTACCTCTACAGCAGAGATGAATTAGATGAAATATTCGGACGTATAATCCGGTCCAATGCTAAGGTAGTTTACGTATATTTAAATAATGATCATGGAATGTTGCCTAATGGTAGGTACTTAATGGAGTTGGCTGGTATTTCGCGAGGAAATCCATCTATATAGGCACGTCCTTTCCGTTGATAGAGGATAGCCCTTAGGTTCTATTTTCACTATTAATGGTCTCCTAATCTTCGTTGCTGACGATTTAACATACGCATAGCCTCTCGGTAGCAGCTTTATTTGTGATATTAGCTCTGAACCTACTATTTCCTTCAATCTCTCTAAGTCTACATCCTCAACTCTGTGTGCAATAATATTCTGACCTACCTGCGTGGATAACGTCTTATCTACATTAGCTAGTCTCTGTGTTGAAACGAAAAGCGTTATGCCGTTTCTTGCGCCTGTTGTAGCTATCTTGGCTTTTAATACCTTTTCTAGAGTATCGTATAGATGCGCCTCACCGATTTCAAACGTCCCTTTTTGAGGCGAATAGAAGTGTACCTCATCTATAACGATTATTAGCCCGAAATCCTTGTTTGTAAGCGCCTCATCATACACCCTCTCAAGTATCGCGCTGACAACTGATAATACTATATTCCAGTCAGGCGCAGTTGAGCAATCAAGTATAACTACTGCCTTCTCTCTAACGATATTGAGAAATTCCTCGACGTCAATTTTCCCTTCATCCTCTTCTTCAAGCTTATCTTTAATTCTATTCAATTTACTTAGAACAACTTGTTTTATTGAAAGAGACATTACATATTCATTAACTATTCTGTATAGCGTTTCATAGTTGAAGATCAGCTTTTCCCCTCGCTCCCTAGCTTGGAAAGCGGCTTCCTTTATAGCTCTTCCCTCCTTAGATTGCGGAGTAAAGCCTAGTATAGAAATAGCTTTCCTATAGAAGTTTTCAGCCGATAAAGCTACTTGAGGCTTTACATTTTCAACTTTTACGTTTTCAAACCCGCCGAGCTCTTCTGCTAGGGCAATTAACTCTTTACAAGCATATTCTCCATCCTTATCAATTATAAGTATATGTGGTGTTATTCCATTCTCCTTCATAACCTCAAGTATAGATATTATTACTGTAATCATGGTTGTAGTCTTCCCCGTACCTACTCCACCTATCACGAGCAGACCTTGCCTCAACAGTAGCCTTAGGTCTAGATACAACGGTAGGGATAATTGCGGGTATATTTTGCCGACCTGAATAGTGTAGGTAGACTTAGGTTTTAGCAACCTCATGAGAAGTGAAGTTGTTGGTCTATATACCTCACTCATGGGCTTTATGTGCTCCAGCAACATGCTTACCTCATCGTTCTCGTCTAGGTATCCTATCTGTTGAGCAATAGCCCTAGGGTAGTTCTTTTCAGGATCCTCCACATACCTACCCATTCTGATTAAATCTTCCTCGTAGAATTTTGCTCTTCTCCTGACCGGAATATCGATAACCTGATAGAAAACGTATTTTTCACTGAACCTTGGATGCTTTATGCATACTATCTCTCCTAACTCAACTTTCCTGCCAGATATCAATGTGAATTCTATTTTATCGGGAGTATATATGCCTCCCTCGGAATATATTCTCCCTATTACCTCGAGCTCCGTCAAAGTTCTTCGCCCCATACTAGGTTTACCAATGATATTTTACCATACTTATAGGCTATGCTGTGGACTACGTCATCATATAGTTCCTTCATTAGTCTTTTAGACATTTTAACCTCCTCGTCAACCTTAAGTATTGAGAATGGGATGCCTTCGCTTGTTAAATCGGAGAGAATAAAGGAAATTATATCTGTGGGCTTCTTATCTCCAGCAGTATTAGCTATATCTAGCCTATAAGGTGACGTGGATCTAGAAGTTTTTAAGAAAACGAAGCTAACATTTATCTTTCTCCCATTAAATTCAAGCGCTACACTATCAAGTTTTCCGTTGGTTATCGGGAAAAACTCACCCTTTTCTCTCAAGATAAAATCAGCTATTACATGGTCGAATACGTTACTTCCCACTAGCGGGCGAAGAACGTCTCCTATGCTGCAGTTGATTAATATCTTAGATTTCGGCCTTTTCACGAACCCAGCTAGACTTATTCCTAATTCCTTACAGACGTCTATAAGCTCGATTAGCTTTGAAACATAATCCACGTATTCTCTTCTAGCTAATATCCAGTCACCTTTCATGGGTACATTAAATGGTGGTATTAATGGACCGTCAAGCAGAATAAGCTCTATATTATATTCTTTAGCTAACTCAATAGCAGTAGCTATGAGTGACTTCTCCCTCCTAATGTCAAGCGCTAAATTAAATATATGCGGCGATGAAAACTTCGTTAATTCTCTAGGATTTTCGGGAAATATTCCAAAGGATTCACCTTTGAAGAAGCGTTTTAAATCCGGAAATATGACAGCTAGAGACCCATATAATCCTATAAAACCTATGTTCATACTCAGTACTCCACTGGCTGCGTCGATACTTGCATACGTCTCAAACACTCTGCGGGGCTCAGCCTTTGCTATATATTGACTAAGGAACTGTATTTTATCCGTTGCCACACGTTGTCTCATTGATTTATCCACTATTTCAGATACATAATTTAATAGCCTGCTCCTGATGCTTAATGATAGCTTAGAATACGTTGTTACCTCTTCTTTAAGCTCCAAGCCTTAGCACCCCTTTAACCTTCATATTACTCTCCTGAAACAGGTAATAATAGCTTTAGTACAGAGGTATATGAAAATATTTAATTTCCGTGTTTACACATGTATAAATGGTGTAGTAACTTGCTGCCTCTACATGATGAAAATAGGCCGTTGACTAAACCGTTTGTAAACTACGTCATCATACTTATCAACGTAGTTGTTTTCTTCTACTTCTTTCTACAGGGTTTAGAGGTTCTTGAGGAGGCAGTGACTAATTACGGAGTTATACCTTACTTTATTCTTCAGGGCAAGCGCCTCTGGACAATAATTACATCAATGTTTATGCATGCTGGTCCACTGCATCTATTTGGGAACATGCTGTTCCTATATATTTTCGGCGATAATGTAGAGGATGCGTTCGGACACTCTAGGTATCTAATCTTTTATATATTATCGGGACTTGGTGCTACGATAGTTCATATGCTTACGATACCATTTGACCCATACGTCCTGGTTATACCAGCTGTCGGAGCATCGGGAGCTATTTCAGGCGTGCTGGGAGCATACATGATGCTTTATCCTAGAGCTAGAATAAAGGTGCTCGTGTTTACTCCGTATCTCTACGGAATATATAGCCTATCATCGTACTACTTCATAGGCTTCTGGTTCCTGCAGCAACTGTATTTCGGCATGTTCTCATTAACAGGGATTCCCACAGGCACAGCTTACTGGGCTCACATAGGTGGCTTTATTACTGGAATGATACTAGTGAAACTGTTTAAGGTCAGGCCTAGACTTTATAGAAGACCATACTATCCTACCTATCCAAGGGTTTACAGAGTTCCTGTAACTTAAACTCTTAATGTAAAATATCTTCCGTATATTTTAGTTGCTTCCTCAACCATCAGTCCCTCAAGGTCTCTCTCCGGATCATCTATATGTATAACTGTTATATGCGGATTTCGTGAAACCATCTTCAGCCTTTCCCTATACTTAAATCCATAGAGATGAAAGACTATTATCTCATGTCCTTTTTCGCCTATCTTACTTAATCTCTTAAGTGCCTCGTCTATGTTCTGCCATCCACAGTCGGAAATTATGAAAATGTAAGTTTTATCTGAAACTTTCGCGACTAGTCTTTCTATCTCGTGGACAGACAGTATTGTGTACGCCCCCTGACTGATAGATAAGGTAAGTTCTTTAACTTCATCATCCGAATCCCAAGGTGCCGATATATAATTTGTCGAGAAATTAATTATAGCCGTTTTTCCTCCAGCTCTCTTAGCGCTTAGATACGCTATAAATGCCGCAATCGCAGCGTTATTTCTAGCATTACTCATACTTTGGCTGGAGTCGAGGGCTATTATTGCGGATGGTATATATTCAGAGGATACATACTGTCCAAGCTCGCTAGGTTTAGTTATCCACTTAACCGTTGTTACTTCGGGTATAAGTGGACCTTCATCTATACTCGCTTCAATGTCTAGATCCTCTATTTCATCCTCAACTAGCCATTGATCCGGATATGCAAGTATAGACCATGTTGGTCTAACTTTTCTTCCAAGTCGGATAAAACTCATCAATATTCTCTCGGCTCTAGCCTTATACCAGTACTTCCTCCACCACGCATCAAGTAGCCTTTTATCGTGTATTTTAGATATTAGCTTAGAATCCTTTGTAGTAAAGTATGGCTCATGATAAGCCTTCAAGTCAGCAGGAATTTTCTCATAGCTTTTTTCCCCACGTTTCTCAAGGGATTTTTTACTTTTAGCTATTTGTTTATACTCACTTTTAATTTTCTTTAATACTTCCTCCATTTTCTTTTTGATAGCCTTACTTTCCTCCACGCGTGGCTCTATCCACTGCTCAAAAAACTTCTTAGCCGTCTCTTCATCCTTTACTCCGCCGTATACTTCAAGTATGTCTCTCAATCCCGATGTGGTTAAATCTTCCCTGACTAATATAGGGCGCTCCCTTACTATCTCCTTCATCTTTCGAGGCCTAAAGAGCCGAGGCTTCAATTCCCTAATCCTGCTTACGATGGACGCCACTAGCTTGATCTTGCTACTCCAAGGTTTTGGCTTTAAAATTATGTTGGTAAGCTGTCTACCTCCATCTTCAATTAACGGATCTATATTGTAATATCTAACTAGATCGGGATATACTATTCGATAAGCTGCATAGAGTAGTTGTAAAGGTCCTATAGGCTCATACCTATATCTATACATTAAGTATGTGGGTTTTTCGTAGAAAATGCTAGGTAGATATACTAGATCTACCTGCATTTCGGTGAAGAAATATAATGCTATGTAGGCTAACCACCAGTTTCTGGTAATTTTATACGCGAGTTTTTGCAGATTAAAGGCGGTCTTCATATCGTAGGGGCAATAGTGGACATGTGATAGTATGTGTCTAAAGAACCAGAGAACTATCTCCTTACCTACGTCATTTAATAACAATTCTCTAGGTATATTAACCGTTATGCCTCCACTTTTCCTGTTAAACTTGTATCCCAGAATATCTCCCTTAGAAAGCTTAATGTTTACTATAACAGGAGGATTGAGAAGCTCTATTTTAGCTTTATTCAATATTATTTCAGCTATTTCTAGTAACTCCTCATCTTTACGTAAAGTAAGCCGTAAGGGTTTCTTCACGAGATATTAACCCCTCCCTAATCCACTTCTCTTCAAGGAGCATTAATTCTTCAGCAAAAACTTGATCTTCTAAAGCTATTTCCTTAGCCTTCCTATAAAGCTCTTTACCGAACTTTTTGTAAAGCTGATCTAATATAAACCATTGTTTCCTAAGGCTTCTTTCTCTCATTTTAATCTTCTCTCTTTCAAGGATTTCCTCAATATCCTTAAAGATTATTCTCTCTTTAGTTAACTCCATCCTATGCGGCAGAACCCACTTGCTAAGCCTTATAACGTCTTCCTCTGTACATTTTCCTTCAAGCCATATTTTAGATTGGACGAGATATGATAAAATTACTGTGGCTCTCTCACTCGGCCCTACCTTTATACTACTACATATATCCCTTATGAAATGACAGCCTTCACACAAAGCTAAAGGCTTTAGAGTTGAGAAATCTCTACCTCTTATACAGGTCTGAAGATCTCTAATTAACGTGTTAATCAATCCTCTTAACTCTAAGTCGATCTCTACTTCAGCTACCTCTTTTCTGATATTCATCAAATCATCGAAGGTTAATACCTGGGGCATCGAATCGACTAGTTCTCCTCCATACTTGTGAAGAAGAGCTTGAAGCTTGAATTTCTGGCTGAGGGTCAGCGAACTTAAATATATCGTGATATCGAATCTATCGTAAAAGGGGGGAGGATGTTTGAATGTTGAAGGATCATGTGGATTTTCATTTGCTATTAATACGTAATCCTTAATTTTGTACCTATGACCGTACGCCCATACTTCTCCGAATTGCAGCATGTGATATATGTTTGCAGTAGTATACGGATTAAGCCTATTTACTTCATCTATACCCTTGCCTTCCTTTTGCACAAACGCTGACCACACAACTCTCTCCACTCCTTCCTTCTCTAGGCTTGGAATATGTAATCTTCCGACAACTTCTCCCCTCTTTACTTCGGAGGCTCCAGAAATTACCACGTAATCATCGCCGAATATTCCCTTAAGCAGTAACAACATTAATGTGGACTTGCCTAAGCCCCTGGGAGACCTTATTAATAGTGTTGACCTTGCATGAAGCAAATTCAGGATAGCTGCATGTATTGCTTCCTCATTGCCTACAAAACGTGCTTTTACTTCATCCTCAAGCTTACCTACAAGCTTCCTATAATTCATATTATACACCATAATTCCATAGAAGCATCATAATAAGGATAATGGAAAGGAAGGTTATAATTACTTTTAAGATATCATTTATTTCCTTTTCTCTAGCGAGTTTCTCCTCTAAAAACTTTATTCTTTCCTCAATTTCCCTAGCTGTCCCTCTATCCATTATGACAACGTCATTGGGTTTTTCTCCTAGATAGTATATATCTATGAACTCGGTGGGTATCTTAAGTTTCCTTGCATCCTCAAGTGGTTCGTTCCACGAAATTTTTCTGCCTATTTTCTTAACTGACACTTTACTAGCTTCCCTCTCGAGATATCGTATGAAATCCTCCATGGATAATTTTCTCCTATTAGCCTACTGATACAATATACCTATAAAAACTAATATCCATATCGCTACAACTCTTCCCCTCTACAGTAAACTACCCCTCTTACTCGCCTTATAAAGTTTTTGCAAAGAAAACATTTAAAAAAGGGTACTTCTTTACCTTTAACTGGGCAATCAACAACGTCACTCTTCATTTTTTTAACCCTGCTATATAGCCTTAGCTCTTTTAGCTGCTCTTTTACTTCCTTAGGTATTTTAATTCTCTTATCGGTGGTTCTCACAGGTATAGCGTACTTATAATCGGTAGACATTCTAGCCACCAGTCCCTGGAAGAGTTAGCAGGTATCTTTCTCCTCCGCCTACGAGAATATAAACGTTTTTACCCGTTTGTGCAACGTCTTTTAATAATAGGAGCATAATGTAAATTCTAATAGCCTCCTCATCGTCCCCCACTACCTCTTTAATCATCTGTATAGATGCGGATGTTGCATTAGTTAATATCAATTTGGCTTTAGCTTCGCCCCAAGCCTTTAATATCTCGGCTTCAGCGGATGCGTTTGCAAGTATCAGAGTTCTTTTCTTACTATATTCTGCAGCCATCATTAATTGTTGCTGGGTCAGCTTCTCCTCTACTGCAGCTTTAAAGTTGGCTGGTAGATCTATGTTCCTTAAATCTATTCCTTCGATGATAATAGCGCCTCCAAGCGTACGTTCGCTCTGGATTACTTTAATATACTCAGAATTTATTAGGCTGGCTATCTCGCTCCTTTTCTCGATCGTTTCGGTTGCCGTATAGTTTGAAATAATATTTCTTAAAGTCTCCCTTAATAGTGGAGCTAAAGCTCTGCTTTCCCAATTCTTACTAGGATAATTGCGGTATAGTTCTATGATTTTGTTTGGATCTATACGCCACCTGACGGTAATGTCTACATATACCTGAAGACCATCCTTAGTCAAGCAGGGCACTGAAGGCCACTCGCCCTGTTCGCCAGTTTTTGTATCTGTCCACATGTCAAGCGTATCAACGGCTATATATACCTTATCTACGACCTGCCATGGCATTTTGAAAAAGTATCTTGGTCCTGTAACAACATTAACTATTTCACCGCTGACCGGGTCTATTATGATGGCTACCTCACCGACACCAACTTGATCGAAGGCAAAAGCTAGAAATATACCAACAATTACTATTAAAACTATAATGACAGCAAGAACCTTACTGATAACTTTAGCACCCGAACTAACTCTTACTCTAACGCCCATTTACACCACCCCTTCATTTAACTCAAAAGCCTCATATTAATGTAAATCCTTTTAAGATTATATCAAATGTTAGATTTAACCAGGAAAAGCAGTATAGTTTAAAGTCCCCCCGGCCGGATTTGAACCGGCGACCCTTCCCGCAACTCCCTAGAGGAGTTGTTCCGGTGACTACATCCGGCCGACACCGTATCATCCGAGGGCTTTTGCCCAGTCTACGGTGCGGGGAACTACAGCCGGATGCTCTTCCACTGAGCTACGGGGGGCCATTAATTTAATTCAATTAGGATAGATATTAATTTAACGCTGGCTCAGCTCCGCAGTTTCTCTTCATCTTTCCGGCGTCTCTTCCTTCATCATCAGAAGATAGTTTTGGATAATATATACGTTACTTCATCCCTTACATTTTTTATATAACTTTTTACATCTCCCTTTGAAACTTTTATCCAATAAGGATAGCTTTCTCCTTCATATAGCTTTAGTATTCGGTTTAATATAAATAGCAACGGCTTATCCTTATATGTTTTCTTTATTGCTTCGAGTTCTGAAAGTACCTCACTTCCCCTCCTTATCACTATTTTCTCAAGCAGAATATTATTTCTTCTTATTTTCGCAATGATTCTATTTGCCCTTATTTTGCCAGCCTCTGATAACTCATACACTTTGACAGGGGTTCTAAAGCTGTTAATGCCCATTCTTATCCTTATAAGGTATTCTTCATTTAACCTCCTTAAGGCATTATCTAGCTCATAGCTAAATGGTCCACAGATTAACCCCTCGTATTTATATCCAAGGTAGTGATAGAGACAACATATCATGTGAAAACGTGCTGTTCCCCTTATAGGAGAATAATTGTCTAGAGCTAATAGAACTAGCGGCCACTCTTCACTACCTACTTCTATATAGCTTACTGGTCTCATCAATACGTATTTGGTGTTGATTGTATTTATAACGTTAGTTGACATGCAAAATTTTATCTATTGAATAAATGCCTGCTAAAGGCATAATTACTCAATTACTATTTCTTTCCTTCTCCTAATAAGCTTTAGTAGCATTAAACATAGGCTAACTATAGTTATTATCATTAGGTCGTTTTGCCGTACGATAATGTCTCCATATCTTAAAATTATATCCGTATTAACCGGAACGTACCTATTAGCTTCAAGATAAATATGGATTTCCTGATGATACATCCCCACTGACACCTTTAATGTATAGTTACCCTTTGGCAAGTACGGTATTGCTATCTTCCCCCTCGATAGGGTGGTATTAAGTATACAAATGCCATCCGAATAGACCTCTATACTTACATCACTTAGAATGTTGCCGAAAGCATCCTTAACAGATACGCTAAGGCTATATACTTCTAATTCTATTGTTGCAGTAGCTCTGCTCGTGAAGTTTACAGTAAAACTTCCGAGCTTTAATTTGCCATAGTAGGCTGTAACATTATATACTCCTACGGGTATCAAAGATGTGATAAAATTTCCATTGCTATCTGTTACTCCCGTTTCAGTAAACATTTTAGATCTTAATTCTAAGGTAACATTCTTTAGAGGATTGCCCATGAAATCTATAACTTTTATTTGCATTCTGCTAAGCGGACATTCTACTTCGATAAAACTATTATTATCACTTACCTCTATAACTTTCTTAGCTATCTCAACATTTCTATAGTAAATCAAGAGGGTATAATTTACGTCGAGAAGAACATCCCTAAACCTAATTAATCCACGTCCATCAGATAAACCTTGAATATATTTATAAGTTGAAAAAGAAAAAAGCTTTGCGCTTACATTCGGCAAAGGATTTCCCTCCATATCTGTAACTCTTATTACGAAATCCTTCATGTTAAGGTAAAGATTTAAGGACAAGTTCCTAAATGATGCAGTAGAGTACCGTATAGCTGATTGATAAGGTATTTTGATTATAACAGCAAAATACGGCGGATATATTAACGGTATTCTATTATCCTCTATTTCTACTCTCGATCCGTCAGGATACTCTACTATTGCCGAATATTCGCTTACTTCTTCCATGTCCAAATCAAGAATATTTAAAAAAACATAATTAAACTTGAAAAACATCAATCTTCCGCTATAGTTCTCTGGAACCTCTAACACACAGTATTGATCAGGAAATGTTACATTTAATATTGGATCACGGGATAAGATTTTTAGAGATGAATTAAAGTCCATAACCCTGGGAGAATTTACCATTAAGAAACAATTGTGGTTTAGGGGATTTTCGATCAATAATTCATAGTGTTCTACTAAATGAGCTACTTTAAGTGCATGATTTTCGAGAATAATAGGTTTTATATTTAGGAGAATATACGCTGTAAAGTTAGCTTTATTAGTTAGAGTTATATTTTCTCCGAATACTAGTACATCGTAGACATCAATAATATATTCACCTACGCCCTTAACGAGCATTTTCTCTTTTCTTTTTGTAAGATAATATTGGAGATCCGACCTTAGGTCAACATTTCCGGTTATTATAGCTACCTTGCATAGTACAGCGTAAAGGTCGTATTTACTTTTAAATATGCTTCTAACATCAAGGTTAATAGACTTAAATGGATTAATTATAATGAGTTTGCTCATATTTACTTCATGAGGTATACTTATAAGTGTAAAAATATCCCTCCTCACATCATCTTGAAATATAACCCTATAAGTACCATATATCCCGATTCTCGTAATGTTTACGTATGCAATTCTTCGGCTACCTTTAACTACTCCACAGAACTCCCAGCTTTTAATTAGGCTCCTCCCAATGGGATCGATTATATCCTTAAATGTTAAAGGACTTAATGATTCAATTCGTATGAAAAGAAATGAAACATTTTTAGGTACATCAATTTCACATGTGTAGTTCTTTACTTCTACCCATGTGGTATATGTTAAGTCGCCAATGTAGTGAAATTGAACTTCAATATATACTACTTCATTGGACACTAAAGGCACGCCCTCAAGGCCTTTTAGCGTAACTACTGTTAATAATGCTATGATTAATCCTGTTGCCCAAGTCTTCATAAACATCTGGTACAACTTTATATAGAACCATACGTATAATTTTCTAGCCCTGAATTGAAATATATATACATGTATTACATGTGACTTTATGATGCACTGGATTGAAAAAACTGTTGAGGATGTCGTTAGAGAATTTGGAGAGAGAAGCGTAATAGTATGTAATGGAGGCTTATCGGTCTCCGGATTACAGCACGTAGGTAGAATAAGAGGAGAAATAACATTCGTTGGAACAGTATGTAAGATATTACGCGAAAAAGGATATGAAGCTAAGCATACGTTAGTGCTTTACACTCAAGACCCTTGGAAGGGAAAGCCCTCTCAATTAATGCAGTTTAAGAATCCCGAAGAGGCAAAAAGCTATCACAACTATCCGCTAATTAGAGTTCCAGATCCTGAAGGATGTCATGATAACTGGGTTGAACACTATTGGGAGGACTTCGGCAATTATTTAGATGAATTTTATGAAGGAATTAACGTGGTTTATACACATGAACTTTATAGGTATAATGACGAAATGAAAAGATTTATTATTGATAGCATTGTTATGAAAGAGAAAATTCGTGAGGTAATTAACAAATATAGAGGAAGAACTAAATTACCAGCTGATTGGATACCCTTTGAGCCCATTTGTGAAAAGTGTGGCCGTATTGGGACATCAAAAGTCTTGGATGTTGATTTAAATGAGTATAAGGTTAAGTATCGCTGTTCCTGTGGCTTTGAAGGCAAAACCAGCATGGAGAATGGAAAGCTTATGTGGAGGCTTGAATGGGTTGCAGTGTGGCGCGTCTTAAATGTTTCGTTTGAGCCTTATGGCAAAGATCATGCAACTCCCGGTGGCTCTAGGGATAGTTGTAATGATCTTGCCTTGAACGTGTTTGGTTTTAATCCTCCAGTTGGGCTTGCATACGAATGGGTTGGCTATGTTAAAGGTGGAGTCGACATGGGAGACATGGGGTCAAGCGATTTTATAGGCTTCACTCCAAAGAAGTGGCTTGAAGTGGCTGAACCAGAGGTACTAAAGTTCCTTTATCTACTGAATCCACCAATGAAGAGGATAGTTTTAAGCTTGGAGAGAGTACCACTCTATGTTGATAGGTATGATAGAGCTGAGAGGTTATATTATGGGATCGAAAAAGCTACTATTCCTAAAGAAAAACTAGAGAACATAGTTAAAAGCTATGTATATTCCCAGAAAGAAAAACCGCCAAAGGATCCACCTTATCAAATATCCTTCCTTCATGCCGTAGCTCTTGTTCAAACAATACCCGATACTGATGACATTATCACTGAAGCAATTAAGAGAATTGAGAAAACTACTAAGAGAAAGCTACACTTATCAAGCTTTGAAATAGATAGGCTTAAAAGACGACTAACTAATGCCCGAAACTGGCTCATAAACTATGCTCCCCATCACTATAAAATATCCGTTCTTGAAAAACTTAGCGAAGATATAATAACTAAGCTTGATCCCAAAATATTACCTTTAATTAAGGAATTATACGCTAATTTCCAAAGCATTACGTGGGAAGAAGAGGAAATCAAGCGTGCAATGATAAACGTTAAGAGGAGAGATAGAAGAGAGGAAATTCTCTTCTTTAAAACATTATATTTGGTGTTTTTCGGTAGAGAATACGGTCCTAGAATAGCTCCTTATCTCTCAATCCTAGATAAGGAATTTGTATTGAATAGGCTTCAGGAGACTATTAGAGTCCTTTTACTGAAAATAAACGGGGCAGATCTACCAAAGATTTTTTAATCATTAATATATTGAGATACACCATGAGCCGTAATGGAGGTATAAATCTGATTCCAGTAGTACTAATAACTGTAGTGCCTATACTAATAGTCCTAATATTCTATTTAACTGATAATTTCCATAAATCTCCATCGATAAAAGAAGCTCCGTTGATTTCCCTAATAATTGGCATTATATCAATTATATTATCGCTACTTTCCTATAAGATTTCGAGAGATGAAAGCGAAATGAGTTATGAACATGAAACGGTATACAAGGTGCTAAGTGCCATAAGCTTAGGGCTAATGGTTCTGGGAGTGATGTTTACACTACTTGTAATACTATTCTACTTCCTATCAGCGCCGTTGTAAATTATGACAAAATACTCTTTAATTTCTCTAGCTCGCCTTCTCTTAGTGCTAGCTCTCTCTTAAGCTTCTTATTCTCTAACTCAAGTTCGCTAACTTTCTTTCTAAGCTCCTCAAGTTCTTTTAGCTTTTCATTTAAAGCTTCCTCTCTAGACTCTATTTCAGCTTTCTTAGCTTCAATTCTCTCTCTAAGCTCAATTAGAGCCGTCTCTCTAGCAGCCAGAGCTCTCTGGTAGCCGACAAGTTCACGTTCCTTATCTAATAGACGTTTTTCCCACTCGAGCAGGCGCTTCTCCTCCTCAAACAGCTTATCTCGTAAGGGCTCTAATTCTTCCTTAATTTTCCTCTCTCGCTCTCGTATTTCTGATTCAAGTCTTCTTAATTCTTCCTCCTTAGCTTTCCTAGTTTCTTCAAGTCTTAATATCTCATCCTTCAGCGAAGCAATATATGCTTCTCTCTTCTTAATTTCAGACTCCCTGATCACAAGCCCTCTTTCCCTTTCATTCAATTCCTCATACTTTTTCATTAGCTGCTCCTCGAGCTCCTTAAGCTTTGTTTCCTTATCATCGATCATATTCTCTCTTTCATTTAACTTCTTTTCACGTTCCTCTAACATAACCTTTAGATTATGTAAACTTGTAGCTTCATTCTCAAGTTTTATTCTTAAGTCATTCAAACTCTTCTGTTTCTCCGTAATTTCCTTCTCAAGCTCAGAAATTTTTTGCTTTTTCTCTTCTAACTCCTTCTCCATCTTCTTAAGCTCCTCGCTTTCAATTCTTACTCTTTCGAGAGTCGCTCTCAATTCCTCGCTTAACTTTAAGAGCTCAGCCTCCTTTTCCGTTAGCTTTGCCTCTTTTTCCCTGAGACTAGCCTCCCATTCCTTTATCTTTGCCTCCCTTTCTTCAAACTCCTTCCTACTTCTCTCTATTTCCTCAATTATCTGCCTCCTCCTACTATCCAGCTCCTCTAAATCCAGTATTTTCTCCTCCAATTCCTTCTCAATTTTCTTTCTCTCTTCCTCAAACTTCTCTCTCTCCTTAATATACTCCTTAAACTCGTCTATAGTTGAAGAAAGCGTCGTCATAGTGCTTGAAACAGATCCTCGGATTTCCTCAACTTCAGCTTGGATTTTATCCTTTATTTCAGTAATTGTTTTCGATATTTCCTCAAGCTGAGCCATTACTTCTGATATTTTTGCTATTTCACTTGTAGCGTCCACTAAGTTATCCTTTACAGCTTCTAGCTTAGCCCGGCTTTCCTCGAAAGCCTTTATACTTTTGTCTATGGTCTTCCCTAAATCCGCAAATTTTTTCAGACTAGCTTCTAGCTCAATGAGCTTAGCCTCTAGTGCTTTTCCTCTCCTTTCGAACATCGTTGAAACATCTGATAGTATCTTCCTCTGTTCGGCAAATCCCGTTCTAAGAGCTAGTTCTATTTTTCTTAAAGGTTCTATGGTGATTGTACTTAGTTTGGCAAAGCCACTTGTAACGGAGTCTCTTAATTGGGTTATTTCCCGGAGGATTACGTCAAGCTTTTCCTCTTCCTCCTTTTTTCCAAAAATAGGCATAAAAGTACACCACCATCTATACTACTTCCAAGAGTTTATATTTAAGTATCTTTTAATATACCACCTTATGGATAGCACCCTACTCTTTCTTTTCGATAAGGTCCTCTATCTTTGCTATTCTTAATGATAGGTCGGTTATTAGGAGCTCTAATTCATGCATTTTGCTTGTGAGAGATGAGTAATTTGCCTTCATTTGAACCGAGAGGTCGCCTAATGAGACTATGCTTTCATTCAAAAGACTCTTTACGGTTAATACTTCATTCCTTAGATCGCTGTAAACTTCAAGTATAGCGCCTAGCTTATCCTGAATTATCGTCCTAATACTTGAAAGTTCACCTAGTAGTTCTTCATGCGTGCTTACTAGTCGTTCAATGTCTCTATGAAATTTGCCCAGGAATAGATCAAGTGTAGTCCCCATGTCCTTTGAAGATTTCTCAGAAAAATCTTCTAGTGCCTTAATTAGGTTCTGACTATCTTTAGAGAATTTATCCATATATTCAGCGGTTAGTTTAGATAGTTCCTCAAGGCTTCTTTCTAGTTCAATAACTTTTTCATTGAGAAAATCTATCGAAACCTTAAGTGATGATACGCCTGAATAGAGGGTTCTAATTGCCTCAGGCAGTACCCTGAGGACAGCCTTCTCATTACTTTCCAAAAGAAACACCGGGATTAAGAACTAGCTCACGCTAAATAAAGGTATCATTTAATTTCACCTGGATACAACGTCCCTTCCAGTAACAATACCAGCATCCAAAGCCCTTATATTTATATCTAGATATTTTTTCGGAATATATGTTCTTAATACCTTAACTACCTGTTCTCTTTCGAAAGGTAGAAGTTTTAATCCAAGAGCAACGCCAAGCATTACCACGTTTGTAACTCTAATATTGCCTAATTTTCTGGCTATGCTTGATGCGTCCACAAAGTAGTATGTAACTTTATATTTCTCTATAATAT
>Ga0190310_1000142_pt1 | contig 26850 bp, 27 predicted proteins | sample 48700778_MG_FD_165059 | JGI IMG/M metagenome (GOLD analysis project Ga0190310, IMG submission 165059) | Hydrothermal vent sediment bacterial communities from Southern Trench, Guaymas Basin, Mexico - 4870-07-7-8_MG | ecosystem: Environmental > Aquatic > Marine > Hydrothermal vents > Sediment ... | reverse complement strand
GTATGGTATTGCTGGTGGTGAGAGAGCTACCTATTTGGCTTTTGGTCTAATGCTCCTAAGACACGTTATAAGACAGAAGGGCGATGTAGCCAAGAAAACAGCTACTGGTCTCAAGAGCTACTTTGTTGATGCCTACGGACTAGACCCAGCAGTTTGTGATGATATAATTGAAGTGGTATCGGGCTGGGTCATCCCCTATTGATGATATAATCAACCACAAACTTTATTTAAATCCAATTCCTTTATTTTTTTTGATGAGTTTTGAGTAAGCTTAGTGTATCGTATATTGCTGGTCTTTTTGATGGTGATGGTTCTTTTTTCATAGAGTTAAAAAGACATCCTTCGATTCCTTCTGGTTTTCAAATTATACCCCAAATTGTTCTGTCCTTGTCAGAGAGGGATTCTATGGTCTTTAATGAAATCGTAGAAAGTTTTCCAGAATTTAAGTTTACTTTTAAAAAACTCAAGAGAGGCAATACTCTACTCAGGTTGCGTAACTATAGAGATGTAAGTAAGTTTATCAAAACTGTTAAACCACATCTAAGGATTTTTACTAATGTTAGAAGGGCTATAATTTTAGAGGATATTGTTGATTTTATTCTTGAAAAAATGCATGGAAAACATTATGGTAGTGAAGAACATTTTGGGTTTCTTCTTAGCCGTATTGCTGAGTTAAGGAAGTATAGCAAAAGGAGCGTTGGAATCAAGCACCACAATATTGGTGCTTTGCTTGGTAGAGAGGTTGAAGGGAAAAATGTCGAAGCTTTAATTGAAGAATCTAAATCTTATATTCCTAACGATTTTAACAACGAGTATTTGGCTGGCTTATTTGATGCTGAAGGTTATGTTGGTTTATGTTTCCAAAGGAATCCTAGAGCTACTTTTGGTCGTTACCTACGTCCTTACGTTAACCTTAACTTAGCTATTTATGATGCTGGGGTTCTTTTTAAGCTTAGGGAGAAATTTACCGAGTTTAATCCCAGAATTAAAATTCGTAAATCTAACAATACTGCTTACTTCCAGATAGATACGCTTGATGGTGTTGAAGGGTTCATCAAAACGTTATATCCGTTTTCAAAACTGCCAACCATGAAGTCAAGGCTAAGTCTAATCTTAGATGCGATAGAAATAATCAGAAACAAAACTCATTATAGCGAAAATGATTGGAACAAACTTCTTAAAATAAGGGAAGAGTTAAAAGCAAATTCAAAAAGAAGGTAATCAAAAACCTATTTTTTTGGTTTTTTCTGTTCACTACTTGTGAACAGGCTTTAGTGTAGAGAGCTATTTATATTTCTTTACGGATATTTTCAACTCATGGAAGGATTGAGGATTGGTATTGTAACAAGCCCAACTCCTAGCCTAGCTGTTGTAGCTAAAGATTTAGTTTACACTTTTAGACGTTTAGGCAAAGTTTCCGACTTCTACGATTACAGGATACCCTATTATGAGGCTAGGGATAAGTTTGATAGAGCCATAGTTGTTATGACTTTTGACCCATTATACGCTCCAACATGGTTTCTTCTAGCTAGAGACTACAACGTAAACAAGATACCTTCAGTTGTGTATACTACGGTTGAAGGTGAACCTAAACGTTGGCTGGTAAAATACTGGATTAGAAGAGATTTGATTTTCATAGCCAACAGCAAGTTCACGGAGAAGATGCTCAACAGGGTTGACATAGAACCTGTAGGGATGATTCATCATGGAGTAAACTTTTCAGAGATAGAGAAAGCAAAAACACAAGCAAAAAAACTTAAACAGAAACTCAAAGAAGAACTCGGTGTTAAAGTAGTTTTTGGAACGGTTGTATCTGGACATAGACGCAAAGGATTAGAGTATTTTGCACAAGCTGTAAGAACTTTCAGAGAGAAAATTAAGGATGCTGGATTCTACGTCTTAACAGGGAGAGAGGGAGCTAACAAGCTAATAGGGTTGGATGGAGTTAAAGTTTCAACAGAATTTGGTAAACTGATGAGGGATGAAATTTTAGCTTTGATAGGTAGCTTTGACTTCTATGTTCAACCGAGCCTCTGCGAAGGTTTCGGGTTACCTGTTTTGGAAGCTATGGGCTTGGGTGTTCCTTGCATTCATCCAGATTATGAACCTTTAACAGAGTTTTCTTCCAACAGCTTAAACTTCACAGTCAAAGTTGTTAGAGAAGAATATCAAGACCTTGGAGACGGTATCCTTTACCTATGCCATTACTATGAGCCTAACGAAATGGCTGAGAAGATGGAGAAAGCTTATGAGCTTTACATATGTAACAGAAAAGCCTACCTAGCCAAATCAAGCCAAGTTAAACGTCAAGCTAAAAAGTTTGACTGTGTAAAGAAGTATGAAGAGTTTTTAAAGGTTTGGGAAGGGTAAACCTTTGGCTAGAATAACCTACAAAACTCCAACCTTAATGAAGATAAAGTATCACAGGAAAACACTTACAGATAGTGGTATCTATTCTACATATGTAAGGCTACTTGATGTTGAACCTGAATATGCTTCAACTGTCTGGCTTCAGATAACTGTTTTTGACTTATCAGAGCTAGGCTTGGGTTTGTTATACAGTATTGTGCCTGTTGAGTGGCAACCTTACGCCATAGATTTTACTTTTGAAACTCCAAGTGTAGAGGAGATGCTTCAAGGGATATGGGCTAAATTCAAGCCCGTAGCTTTTGAGAAGCTATACATTTGGATGACAGACTTCAGAGAATACATTATAGAGAACATTAAGCCCGAGTTTCAAGCTTCACTAATGACTTTAACAGCAGAAAAAGCAATTTACGGAGTTACGCCTTACGGCAGAGGTGTCTATGATCCAGTTGTTGCTAGAGAGTTTCTAAGGTCAACCTTCCAGAAGCTTAGGTTGATGAGAACACCAGACATGAGTTGGAAGGAAATGTTAGACCACATAGCAGACCTTCTAGAGATGATTGGGGTTACAGACGAAATTACCTATAACAGACTAATGCTCATGTTCTCAGCTCAGAGAGAGAGCTTTGTTTTAGGCTTAAGCCTACTAGGTTACAGCAAACTCTCTGAGAAAGAAGGGGACTATGCCAAAATACCGTTTATGGATGCAAGAGGGAACATCTATACAGTTAAGTTTAAAACCTTAGACCACCTACAGATGGGCTTCATCTTGGGGATAACTCCCCTCGGTTACGGGTTGTTGCTTCCAAAAGAGAGCATCTACAACCTTCCAGAGGGAAAGAAAAACCCGACTTTTCTAAAGGTTCTAGACCAGAAAGTTAGGGGCATAATTGGTAGACTGACTTTAAGCACGTGGGCATATACAAATTACCACAAGCCAGAAGAGATGAGGGATGTTCATAGAAGCGATAAAGCCAACCAATACGCTTTACTTCAAACCTTAAGAAGACATATAGAAGAGTGGGTTAGAAACAAGTTGCCTGTAGGTGTAGTTGATGCTGTAACTGTTAGAGCCTACCAAAATGCAGTCTTACAGTTAATTACTTGGAAGGCTAAAAGACACAGGTGGGGATTCTTGGGTTGGGAAGCTATGACTGATGAACAGTTTAAAGATTGGTGGCTTCAATACTGGGAACGTCAAGGATTAAATAAAACGATATTACAAAGTCTATATGAAGGTGTAGAACCTTGGCTGAAGGCTACAAGAGAATACAAACTCCAAATAGGGAAGAAAATAAAACAAACCCGTCAACGTCTAGTATTAGTGTAACACCTCCAACACCAACACCTCCACCAGCAATCTCTGAAGAAGTAAGGGAAGACCTAACGGTTCTCATGCAAGAATTGCTAATGAAAGCTCACGAACTAAGCTTTGAATATTCAACTAGCGATTGCGAAAAACTAAGAGACTGCCCCTTAGCATCGAAAGCAAAAGAACTATTCAAGGTTGTCAAGAAGCTACATGAGCTGATGCGTAAAATTACGCCTCCAGAAAGGGTTAGAGCTGTAACGTAGTCTGTTCATTGGTTGTGAACAGAAAATGGAAACAACAAAAATCCAAATAACACCTTTTTCTATCATGGTAGATGACGTTCCAGTAAGAATACTGGAAGTGTTAAAAACATCTCTAGACCCGAAAAACCCTTGGTATCACGTGGTTGTTCAGATAATCTATAAGGGAATAAAAAGCAGAATCTACACCCTGGATGTTAGAAACACAAAAGATTTGGTTAAAAAGCTTAAAGTTGAAATTACAAAAATAAAGATGCTTGAATATGTATATGGGAGAGATGAGTTAAAAAGAATAATTGGTGGAGGGTAAATTTGACCCAAGTTTTAGAGGAAGAATCCATCTTAAAGTTAAAGCCTGAAGAAATTAAACGGATGAGTGAAGTCTTAGCCGAAGCTCTAGTTAAAAGCCCAGAAGCCATCATAGACTACGAGGTTACGTGTGGAGTAGTCTACTATGAGCCTTACGTTGAAACCTTAGATTTAGACCTTCTAGCAAGCTCAACTGCTGGAGTAACCGACCCACTAGGACAATTAAAAGACTGGCTTGTAAGCCAATTTGAAACGATAAGAGACCTAATAATTTCTGGGGTAACATCCTGGGTAGATGAGTTATGGACATATACTATAAAACCGATTTTAGATGGGGTAAGTTGGAGACTTTACGATGTCTGGACTGCCATTCAAGGTATTGGTGATGTGATCTATGATGCCATTGTAGAAAATATCTCAAAAATAGTGGACGCTCTTGAGCCGATACTAGCTCCAATAAAGGATACTGTTAACGAAATTTGGGGAAGGATATCGGATGTTGTAACATCAGAGGTAATGAGTGCCATAACCTTCATATCTGACTGGTTCACCACTATAAAAGACTTCTTTACAGTTACACTCCCAGAATTCTTTACAGACACGCTACCTAGCTGGATGAGTGAAATAAGAGACTTCTTTACCGTAGATATTCCAGAATTCTTTGGCAAAGTTGCTGACTTTTTCTCAACCACATTCCCTAACTTAACAACAGTAGTAACAGATTTCTTCACGAAGACGGTTCCTGATTTATTTACAATTGTAACTGACTTTTTCACCAAGACTTTGCCCGACTTATTTGATGTTGTAGTTAAATTCTTCACAGAAACTTTCCCGACCCTAGTTACACCCGTAACTGACTTCTTCACTAAAACATTACCTAGCTTGTTTGATGTTATTGTTAAATTCTTTACGGAAACCGTTCCAAGCTTATTTACGATTGTAACCGATTTCTTCACTAAAACTTTACCTGGCTTATTTGATGTTGTAGTTAAATTCTTTACAGAGACTTTCCCATCAATGGTTACACCAGTAACTGATTTCTTCACAAAGACTCTGCCAAGCTTATTTGACGTAGTAGTCAAGTTCTTTACAGAGACCTTCCCAACGATGACTGCACCTATAACTGACTTTTTCACTAAGACTCTGCCAAGCTTACTAGGGCAAGTTCCAAAGGTCTTCGAGGAGACTGTTATCCCAACGCTTGTAAAAATTCCAGACTACCTTTACGACTACGTTGTTGCTCCGATAGTTAAAATCCCTGAACTGATAGATGCTTACGTGGTGAAATATACTGGCTTCTCAATAGCCCAAGGTTTTAACCAGCTAGGAGTAACTATTACTGGGTTCATAAATGCAATTTTACAATTCCCTAATTGGTTTCCAGCATGGTTTGAGAACCATATATCTAAACCCATAGTAGATGGAATAAGCGAGTTACCGTTAGTCCAAATCTTTGCCAGTCCACAAGTATGGGTTACAGCAACACTCACTCCATCACTTCCAAACATAGGTACTGCGATTTGGGAAGGGACGCAATGGCTCTGGGGACAGTTAGTAAGCTGGGGAACATCAGCCATAAACGTTGTTTGGGAAACGACAAAGAAAGTTACTAAAACTCTGGCAGAATTAATGACGGGTGCTTTTGAATTTTTATGGAATTCTCTTAAGGATGTAGGAGGGGCTATCCAGAAGCTTGTTACACCAATATATGAAGAGGTCAGCAAGTCCTTACAAGATGTTTCAACAAAAACACTTCAAAGCCTATTTGCTACAGGCTCACCAGAAGTGGCAATAATCATTCCTAAATGGCTTGAGATAAAAGAGGTTCAGGTAAAGTTAGCCCAATCAGTAGCACTAACTTTTCCTATTCTTTTCTTCCCGTTTTGGGGTACTTTGGGTGTAAGAGCTATTGCATGGGCGTTAAGAGGTGCGGGTAGGCATCTATACCATCTGATTGAAACTGGAAGGCTTAGTGCAAGACCGTTTGGGGTTGGTGTGCTAGCAGGTTTCAACCCTTGGAGGGCTATAGCTTCCTCCTTCTATGAGATAGCTGAAAGGGTGGAGAAAGGTATTGACACCATAACTACTGGTCTTACCTACGGTCTCGCCATCTGGTTCTCCCAACCCATAGCAAGAGTGTTAAACTACGGGTTAAGAGACTTTTTGCCAATTCAGATACCCCAAGAACCACAGATAATAGAGTTCTGCCGAAGAAGTATGGAATATAACTATGAGAAATTAGAACCAACTGAAAGGTTTGCAAGAACCCTTGACTTTGCTAAATACTATGCGGGTCTTATGGGCTATCCAGAAGAAACTTTAAGGTGGTTCTTCAGCTACGCAAAAGAAGACTGGATAAATATAACAGACAGGTTCAAAGCAACAAGAAAGTTTCCTATGTCCTTAATGCATGAGCTACCTTCTCCCAGCGATTTAGCTAGAATGATGGTTAGAGATATGTTTGGACCTCCAGAGTTTCCGTTACCAAGCTTTGAGCGTGCAATGGCTATGCGAGGTATGGCAAAAGACATAGCTCATATGTACTACATGCTCCACTTTAGATACCCGCCACCAGAAAAGCTGTGGGAGTTTACGGTTAGAGGGATAAGCGGGCTTCTATGGGTTACCTTACCAGAGGAAGAAAAGAAAGAGATAAAGCAAGAAGCTGACGCACTAAAGGCTCATATACCATGCTCACCAACTAAACTAAACTTCCAAGCTAGCCCCCTCCTAAGAGCCTTCAAGCTATATATGAAATGGCATGATATGGCAAGGTTCGCCTGGATAGGTAAGGAACAACTTAAATGGGAAGATAACTTCACGTCTGACAACCTTATACGGATAGATACGCTTGCTGATATTCCCACGAAGATAGACCAACGTTGGATGGTTAAGTGGGGCTTGTATGATAGCCTAGCAAAAGCTGGTGTAAAGTATCAATCTCCTGTAAACCATTTCGTTGATATTGTTACTGAGGGAGAGCCTCCCAAGGAGGTTAAAAGAGGAATATACATGGAGCTAGACAACTTCTGTAGAACGTTACAAGCTACAGGGTTACATCCTTACTGGGTACCTGTCGTTGCCGTAGCTGAAGCTATGAATACTTTGGCGGATGAAAGAACCCTGCTAAGAACGGGCTTCATAAACCTGTTTAAAGAAGGTTTCTGGAATTTGCCTACCATCGAAAAACTCATGGAAGAATTTGTGATTGCTAACTTTGGCGTGGTTTACTTTGATATGGCTACCTTAGCTTGGAAACGTGGATACGTAAAACAGCCTGTAATGTTTCTGCCTGCTGAAAGGAAGCTTCTAGAGCTTAGAGCTTTGATGGATAGGGCTTTAGACATTCTTAGAGATGTGGCTAGAGATGTGGCTAGAGGCTACTCAGAGTGGATTATAGCTGATGAAAAGGAGTATAAGAAGAGACTAACAGACGTTATCAATAAAATAAATGAGTGGTTTACCAAGGATATTAAAGACATAACTGGTAGAGAGCTAAGGTTAGAATATGCTGAAAAATACTTTGAGTCATACATTAAAGGTTTAGGTGTTTACAGGGACGTCTTTGTCGTTAGGCGTATAAGGTACTGGACTCAGAGGTGGCTTGGCTATGCGATGTATAGATTAGCTACAGGAGTAACTAAGAAGGAAGATATTGAAGAGTTGGCTTCATATGTAGCTGAATATGCCAAACTGACAGAGGATGAGAAGAACTTTATTAGTGGCGTTATAGATAGGATGTGCAATATTGCTGTCAAAGACTATATTCCAACGCCAAGCCAGCTAGCAACGCTTTCTGAATACATGGTAGTTTCCGAAAACCTCATAACTCAAGCATTTGAGGAGAGACGTGTTCCAGAGAATTGGAGAAAACTATGGAAGGATTACATAAGCGTAAGACCTGTAGCTGACGATATAAAAGCCCTTCTAACAACTTGGAGAAGAGTTCTAAGATACGGCAAAATACCTGAAGACCTTGAGAAGCAAGTGAAGGAATACGCTAAGAAGATTAACTTTACAGAGGAAGAGTGGAAGATTCTGGAGCTTAGAGCTACACTTGAGGAGATGGTTAGCTCTAGGAAAGAATACGTTCCACCTTTAAGCACCTTAGCTACATGGGCTGAATACATGACCATCCCTGAAGACCTAATTAAAAAAGTCTTTGAGGTTAGGATGGTTGCTAAGGAATGGCAATCCTACTGGAAGAAATATATTGATGTTAGACCCATAGCTGACGATGTTAGAGGACTTCTAACAACCTATAGGAGAGCTTTAGTGTATGTAACCGTGCCAGAAGACATCAAAAAGAAGGTTGAAGAATATGCAAAGCTTATAGGCTTTACAGAGAAAGAGTTTGAAATCTTACATCTAAGGGTTCAGCTAGAAGAGCTAATACAAACATTAAGAACAACCGTAACCCTCTACATCCCAACACCTACAATGTTAGCTACTCTCTCCGAATACATTACTCTACCATCTAAGTTAATAGATAAAGCCTTAGCAGGCAGAGGAGTTCCAACTGAATGGATGGATGTCTGGAAGAAGTATATTTCTGTTAGACCGATTAAGTCTGATGCTAAAAGCTTGTTGTCTGCTTATATAAGAGCCTTAAGGTATGGTGCAGTACTAAAGGAAGAGGTTGACAAGTTTATTGAAGAACTTCCAACCTACGGATTTACACCTAAAGAAATAGAGTTCATTACAAAGAGGGTTGAGCTTGAAGAAACAATAATCGGGATAAGGGAGCAAAGAGCTGAATACATACCAACTCCAAGCATGTTGGCAACAATAGTTGAGTATGTACCGAAAGCCAGAGAGTTCTTTGATGAAGTTATGAAAGCTAGAAGAGTGCCTAAAGAATGGCAACCGATATGGGCTGAATACATAGATTTAAGACCCATCATAACTGAGGTTAGAAGATATGTTTCAAGGGCTGAAGACCTCTTTGTATACCTTGCAATAGATGAGGAAGCCTACAAGAAGGTTCTGGATGAGGTTAAAAAGTTCGGCTATACAGACAAAGAGATTGAGCTTATGCTTACATCAGCCCAATATGAGATGTGGCTGAGGTCTTGGAGAGAACTTATAGGTGATGTGGATAGAATGGTGTCTCTAAGCGAATACTCGCCTAGAGCTTCAAAGTATGCTTTGATGACTCTTGACAAAATGATTAAAGCTTTACCTATACCAGAAGAGGAGAAGAATGAGCTTAGAGCAATATGGGAAGAATACATTAAAAACAGACCAGTCAAATCTGAGGCAAGAAGCTACATATACCAGCTAATAAACTTGTATGTTGACGGTTTAATAACAGAGGATGTTTTGAAAAAGGAGCTTGAAGAAATGAAAAAGTGGGGCTTCTCAGACAACGAGATAATGTTCTATGAAGCCCAAGCATCCTTAAGAAAAGCTAGAAAGCTGAGGATACCGATAGGAGGGTAAAAAACTGAAAGAAACCTTAAAGACAACATCCACTCTTTTTTGTGTAGCACTTGTAGCTATAGGAGTGATTCTCTTTGTTATTGGGCTTGGGCTTTTACTTCTTGCACCACTATACTTTTTTGGTTGGATTGGTGGAACAACCAAAGAAAGCGTACTAATCGCTCTTTCTTTTCATATTTTCTGCCTTTTGTTAGGTATAGGTATGATAGTTGCAGGGTTAAAGATGGGAGAGCGTCTATCTAAACACTCCTAGATTTTACTACACATGTAGCCTGTTCACAACTAGTGAACAGAACTTTTTAAGTTTAAGCGTATAGATATAACGTTTGGAGGTGGAAGGGGTAAATGGTAGACCTTAAACCCTTATCAGAGTTGAGGAAAGTCATAGAAAAATCAATCTCAGATTCAATTAAGACACCTACAACGAAACCAGCAACACTAGCAACTTCAACACCTGCACCTAAACCGTTAAAGGAAATTACTAAGAAATAAGTTTAGTAGGGGTGAAGCATGATGTCTAGATGGGATTTAGCCTATAAGGGAGTGGAATGAGGGGTAGGTTAGTATAATCTCCCCTCCCACTCATCCTAACACCAGAAGAATTCAACCGTATAGTCGATGCCTTGAATGAGCTTGATAAGCGAAGCCCCTTAGAGTTTAATGGTGGAACGGTATCCTTTACAGGCGATGGTGCAACTACAACTTTTACGTTTGCTCATGGCTTATCAACTACACCAACAGTAGTGCTTGTAGGTAAGCAAGCTTCAGGTCTGCCTGACATAGATTGCTGGACTGCTGATGCAACCAATATTAGCGTGGTGTTCAAGTCTGCACCAGCTAGTGGTGTTGAGGTTCGGCTATGGTGGTTTGCTTTGAGGTGGTAATGAAGTCTGTTCACTAGTGGTGAACAGAAATGGTAGTTCCTAAACCCAACTATGTATGGTATGTTTACCCTGAACTTAAACATGTTAGCTTCAGCTCTATTGGGGAATGGCATTACCAGCTTCTCAAAAAATATTTTAGGGTTGAACCGATAGATGAGCTTGCTTTCCCCACAATCGCTCCCATAGGTTATCCTCTAGTTTTAATGCAACCGTATTTTTACGTGATGGGTAAAGTTGGAAAAAAGATTGCCAGAAAGATTGATAGGTATAGAGGGATAATAGGCGTAGATGTTGCTGACTCAGACCATCTCTCAAGTTTTGCTGTAAATCTAGCAAACTATGCTAAAGCACTCATAGTCCCATCAAACTTCTCAAGAAACACCTACATAAACTCTGGAGTTAAAGTTGATGTCCATGTGATCCCACACGGAGTGGAAAAAGAGTGGATAGAAGCCCCACCTCAATCACCACAGCTATTTACTCATCTAGCCAAACTTAAACAAGAAAGGGGTTACAAGCTTTTGCTTAGCTATCAAACTCACTCTCCGTTCAGGAAAGGGTTGGATTTGCTGTTGAGATTCTATCAGACACTCATCAAAGAATACAATAACGTTCTTCTTGTGGTTAAAACAGCCCAAGGAGTGGGTTATTTCCCAGAAACGGTAGAAAATGTTGGGGGAGTTTTAGAACACCACATGGATGGAAAAGTCATAATAAAATGGCTCAACGAAAGGGAGAAAATGGAGCTTTTTGACTTAGTAGATTTATATGTTTTATCCAGCAGAGGAGGAGCTTTTGAACATCCAGCATTAGAAGCTCTAACAAGAGGTTTGCCTGTTATAGGAGCTAAGGGTGGAGCGTGGGAAGATTACCTACCAGAGTGGGCATTAATTCCATCAAGAAAAAGCGAGCAAGTCTTGCCAAACAACCCAGTTCACGATGGTTGTGGAGTTGAAATGCTTCTAGATAAAGCTGTAGACAGAGCTTGTGAAATATTAAACAACCTTGAAGAATACAAGGCTAAAGTTAGAGAATACGTTACACATGTAATAAAGCCAAACTTCACATGGTATAAAATTGGTGAAAGGCTTAAAGCAGTTGTTGAGAGGTATCTATAAAATGAGGCGTATAGGGTTAAAAATCCCTCCAGAAGTTGAAAAATACCTCCTATCTGAGAAGACAATCCAAAAATTTGTTGAAGGAATTAGACTAAAAAATACCTTTGAGTAAGGCTTGTTCACTAGTTGTGAACAGAAGCAAATATACTATTTTTGTAGCTCTTTAAGTGGTCTTGGCGTTATGGGTGATTGAGTAGATGACTGGGTAGACTGTTGAGATAGGGGAACTGGCTGAGGAGATGACTGTTTCCATGTTTGAAACCCAGTCCCTCTCGGAGGAAGCTTATCAAGTGGAAGTAGCTCTCCAGTCCGTTCATAATGTCTCATCTGCCTTTCTGCATCCGTTCTCGGCTTACCAAATCTCCTTTCTTCAGCCATAAAAACCACCTCTACCATACTACAAGTTAAAGGTTTGCTTCCATCTCTTTTAAAGCCATCTCTAGAGGCTTCATCGTGTCAATTATTAAATTGTGGTCTCTAGGATAAACCCAGTCTCCAAACTTAACTTTTCTCATTAAACCTATCCTTACTTCTGCTAGGTTGAGCCAATATTCGGTATTTGGAAGGGTTTTACCCGTTTTAGCCTTAAATTTTTCGTATAGGTCTTTGCAGACGGTTAAAGCATCGGCAAGCCAGTCAACAAAGACATTTGTATGTTTAGCGTAAACAGCTTCTAAAGGTTGAACATATTTTAACTCGGTAATCGTGGATTCAAGTTTGGAGATAAGCTCATCAAGGCTCATAGGCTAACCCTCCAACTTTTGTTTCAAACGCCTCATGCTTTCTATTAGACATTTACAGATTTCAATTCTTACGTTGTAGTCTTCTGGAAGTATATAGTCTATCAACTTTTCCCTTTGATGTAGTAACCATTCTCGGACTATGTAAACTCGCCGAACATCGTATCCGCATATTGTGTATGCGATTTTGGTTACTAGGTCTCTTGGTTTACCTTTGTCTCTTACTGCTGGAGCTATGCCCCTTGCTACCGAGTATTCTCCGACAAGCGTATCCACTAATACTAAGCTTATGGCTCTTACTGGTGCGTCCCTAGCGATAACGAATTCTTTGAAGCTTCTTAGGATGTCAAAAGCACCCCTCCAGTCTAAGCCTTTAACCGTGTCTTCAAGGCTTCTATAGTAGTGAATGGTTCTTGTAAGCCAGCCTGTAGGCGTAGCTTCATATTCAAAGGTTTTAATCCACGATACGGTTCTGCTAAAAATGTCTTTAGCAACTCCGACATCAAGCAAAGCCTTTAATGGTGTTTTTTCAATGAAGTCTAAGGATTTAACGGTTTCAGCAAATTCTCTAACGAAGTATCCAACTGTTACTAGCCAGTCAGCACCCTTTCCTACATCTTCATAGATTTTTAGCACATCTTTAGCTGGATAGTGTTCTCCGTAAGCCCTGTCAAAAACCGTTGTTAGAACATCTTTACTATACCAGTCTAAAGCCTTACCTGTGTCTATCAAGGCTTTTAAAGGTGTCTTCTCAAGGAAGTCTAAGCTAGCACCAGTATCAGCCAGAGCTTTACCCACATCCTTACACATGTAGTCTAAAGTTTTAGCTGAATCCGTATATTCTTTGAAGATTTGCCTAGCTGGAACAAGCCAGTATTCTCCAATTGCGTAGTCGTAAACGTTCTTTTCTAATGTTTTTGTAAACCAATCTAACGATTTTGATGTATCAACCAAATCTAGGTGGAAGGCTACCACCTTGGCAAAATAGTCTAAGGTTTTAACGGTTTCAGCCAAATATTTTGAAGGTGTCTTTGATAGGTAATCTAAGCTTTTGCCTGTATCCATGAAGACCTTTAGGGTTGTTTTGCTATACCAGTCTGTAGCTTTAGAGGTATCAGCTAAAGGCTTTAAAACATCTTTACATATGTAATCTAAACCTTTCCACCCATCCAGAAAGGTTCTCCCAACGCTCTTGGTATAGAAGTCAACCGTTGAAACGGTGTCTGTGAGCGTTCTGAGGAAGCCCCCTACAGGGGTTGTCCAGTATTCTCCGTAAGCCCTATCAAAAACGTTTCTCAATATACTTTTGCTAAAGTAGTCTGTAGGTTTTCCAGCATCGGTAAAGGTTCTAACAAAAGATGTGGTTTTGCTATACCAGTCAACAACCTTGCCAACATCGTCCAGTCTTTTAGTTGGGGTTTGCTTGAGATAGTCTGCCAGTCTCCCCGTGTCTATGGTTAGCTTTAAAACATCCTTAGCCAGAAAATCGAAAGAAGTGATGGTTTCAACGCAGGATTTAACAACAGATTTATAGTGCCAATCCATAGCTTTCCCAACATCTACCAAAGCCTTTGAGGGTGTTTTTTCTAGGTAATCCGCAACTCCCCCAACATCTGTAAAAGCTCTAATGAAGGTTGCTACGGTTGTCAGATAGTCGCATGGAACAACTATCTCTACCAAAGCTTTTGAGACCAACTTATAATACCAGTCTGTAACTCTGCCCGTATCTATTAAGGCTTTAAGCGTGGCTTTCTCTAGCCAATCCACAGTCTTTCCAACATCTGTCAACGCTCTATAGAATGAGAGGGTTTTGGTTAGCCAGTCTGAAACTTTCCCTGCGTCTGTAAATTCCCTAATGAGACCTCTAAATGAAGTTAGAGCGTATTCTCCGACTGCGTAATCAAAGATGTTTGTAGTGATATCTTTACTCAAGTAGTCATATGGTTTGGTGGCTTCAACTAAATCAACGTGGAAAGTTGTGGTTTTACTATACCAGTCAACGCTTTTTACAGTATCCTGAAGGGCTTTTAGAGGTGTTTTTTCTAGGTAGTCTGCCGTTTTTCCTATATCTGTAAAGCTTCTATAGAATGTTGCAGTTTTACTATACCAGTCAACTCCTTTACAAGCATCAATTAAGGCTTTTGAAATCAACTTATAATGCCAGTCTGTAGCTTTCCCAACATCTACAAGCTGTTTGGCTGGAGTTTTCCTTAGATAATCTGTGATCTTTCCAGCATCTGTAAATACCCTTAAAACAAGTTTGCTATACCAATCTAAGCCTACAAGACAATCATGTAAAGCTTTTGAGACCAACTTATAATACCAGTCTGTAGCTTTAGAGGTATCAGCTAAAGGCTTTAAAACATCTTTACACATATAGTCTAAACTCTCTCCAACATCTGCAAAAGTCTTGAGAAGGTGCTTATAAAACCAATCTACCCCTTTCCCAGAATCCAATATCGATTTTAGAACATCCTTAATCGCCCAATCAGAAGTCTTAGAAGTATCAATTAAGGATTTGGTTGGAGCTTTTCTAAGATAATCTACAGCCTTTCCAATATCAACATAAATCTTCAAGACATCCTTTCCCACATATTCTGAAACGCTAATGGTTTCACGGAACTCCTTTCCAAATAGTGGGGTTGGATAGTGTTCTCCAACAGCCCAGTCAAAGAAGCTTCTCGATACGTCTTTAGCTAAATAGTCGCAGGGTATTCCAACTTCATATAAATCTCTGTAGAATGTGGCAGTTTTTGTAAGCCAATCTAAGGTTTTAACCGTTTCAGCTAGGCTTTTTGTTGGGGAAGTTTTAGACCAGTCAGTCCCCTTTCCAGCATCAGCCAGGTCTTTATGGAAGCTTGCAGTTTTCTCGAAAAGTTCCGCTACCTTGCCCACATCAGTTAACGTTAAGATGCTAGCTATCACAATGTATTCTGTAACCTTGCCAGATTCGGTAAACGGCTTCAAACTGTCCTTAGCTAGATAATCACGGGGAATTCCTATCTCAACCAAATCCCTATAGAAAGTGGTTGTCTTGTTAAAAGCTTCAACGCTTTTACTAGTATCAACAAAGCTTTTTGAAGGTGTTTTATTAAAATATTCTCCTACGGTAACAGAGTCAGACACCTCTACCGTGTAGGCTACACCAACCGCACCTAAATCTATGGTTTTTGCTGGAAAGCATGAAACGATAAGAAAGCTCATGCCTCAAACAATATAAATATGGAAGTTCTTCTTTATTGTATTAGTGGTGAGGAGTAAAAAATGTCTTCCCAACAACCAAAAAAAGATACAGATGTAGGGAAAATTGAAGGTTGGGTTGAGATAGAAGTTAGAGATAAGGATGGAAACATAAAATACAAGATAGGAACGACCCCCGAAAAGCTATTTAAAAAAAATAATCCAGTATTTCCTTTAGCTTCAAGCTTTCCAGCTAAGGAAACCGAGCTTTTCTACTGGCGTAAAAACGTAATCACAGATGTTGGGTTAGCTTGTATCATAAGGCTGGTTTTTGCTGGCTTAACAGAAGACAAATTCGGCTATCTAGGGATAGGTAGTGGAACTACCTCTGAAGCTGTAACAGACACGGCTTTACAAGCTGAGGTTGCCCGTAAATCCGCTACAGTAAGCCAAGAAACAACCTCAGTATCAGGTGATACGGCGAAGCTTGAAGCAACCTTCAGCTCCGCAGACGGACTTTCAGGCTCAATGAACATAAGTGAAGCTGGAATATTCAACGCCTCAACTGGTGGAGACTTGCTAGCGAGAAAAGTTTTCTCAGCAGTCCCTGTAAACTGGGATGCTGGGGATACTTTAACCATCAGATACTACGTGCAAATGACAAGGTAAAATTGGGGATTAGCTAATGTCTCAAATATTGTATCATGTTGAGAGGAAGGGTAATCTTTTAGCTATCTTGCCAGTTAAAAGAGTCTGTTCACAACCTGTGAACAAACCTTGGTGGAAAAGGCTATTTAGAAGGTGGTTCGGAGATCCTGTAAGAATCGCATCAAAGACTAGGTATCAAGGCTCGGTTACACCTTCAGCTTTAAACACGGAAACAGACATCATAAACCTCCCAAACCAGTCTGACGATTATATTGTTGAAGGTCAGGTAAGCCTACAGAATATGGCTTCAGGCGATTCTGTTGAGCTTAAAGTCTACATTGCAGTTGACGGAACAAATCAAGTTTTATCAGATAAGCTGACTTTTACAGATGCACAAGATATACCAGTAGTGAGGGTGGTAGCCCACACGTTATTATATAATGCTAAGTTTAGAGTAACAGTAAACCAGACAGCAGGAACACTTAGGGCTTTTCCATATAGCTTTCTAGTACAAGTAATGGAAGTGATTTAGAAAGATGAGTTTAATATGGCGAAACAGACAATTCCCGCCAACACCCCACGCATCTACACATGTAAAAGACGGTTCTGATGAGGTTGATGCAACCTTGCTTGTAAATGTTGGTTTAAACGATAATCAAGTTCTTAAGCTTCCGACAGCTACAGAGGGGCAGGTGCTTAAAAGAGGAGCGACTGCTTGGGAAGCTGGAAGTCTTTAATACGTTGGTGGCTATTAAAATATTTGGTGGTGAATAGGTTTGAGTATGTGGCATCCTAAGAAGCTTTTTCCCCCAGCTCCTCACGCATCAAGACATCATAGTGGTGGAGACGATGAGTTGGATGCAACCTTGCTTAAAAACGTAGGCTTGTCTGATGGTTTGGTCTGTAAGCTTCCAACAGCTACAGAAGGGCAAGTACTTAGGAGAGGTGCTGAAGCTTGGGAAGCTCAAACACTTTCTCTAGACAGGGATGTAGATGGGGCTGGTAGAAAAACAGAAACAAGTGGACCTGTTTCTATTGATTGTGCATATGCATCAACTAGTTGGGGTACGTGGTTTAGTGGAGCATCTGTAAGTTTGACTACAACAGTAAAATCTTTAGTGGTTGTAACAGCGTTTTCAGTACATTATGGAAGGACTGAAAGTCCTTATGATGTGCCAAGAACTAGAGATATTACTAGAGATGGTGTTTCTATGGCAAACCAAGCTTGGGGTTATATAAATCAATATCAAACTGCAGGAGTCGGAGTTTTGCTTCTTATATCTGGCAGAGCATATGAAGTTCTTGACCCAGGAACGTACACTTTCCAAATAAACCTTTACGATGGAGCATATGATTTTTACACATTTATTACAGGAATACACGCATTTGCAGTTAAAATTGTATAAAAAAAGCAACTAGCAAGAAAACTTGAAAGATATGTTGACCCAAACCCTCAAGACTTTCCAGAGGGGAATGGGAGTTTATGAGTTTTGTACATCGCACAAGAGTGATAAGTCCTGAAGATATTTGGACTTATTCAACCAGAGAGCTTACCCAAACTAAGTTTCCGTTTTGGAGTGCAACAATAACACAAACACAGGAAAGTGTAAGTGTAGGTGCTGGGGCAACCTCATACGTAGATATTCAGCCTCCTAGTGGTGAAACTTGGTGGATAGAAATAGGTGCATATATGGGAGGATACCAAGCAAGCCAATGGATAGGCTACTATGACTATGACGGCACAACTAGAAGAGTACACATACTTTTTGCCATAGATAGCGGATACACGAGACGTAACCCCACGTTAAGCCTATCAAGGGTTTTAACTAACAGTCGTTATGCAAGCATTAGAGGCACTAACCACGATACAGCTAGCAGAAATCTAGGTTATGGTTATAGTGGCTTTAAGCTCTCCAAACCTTTATGGAAACCTAGAAGGCTAAACAACTCTATTAATCTTAAACCGTTCAAGAAGCCTACGGATTTGAAACTTCCAGAAATCATAGAAGCCCTAGACCCATATAAAGCCGAAATCTTGGGGTTAGACGTTGAAAAGCCAGACGAATATGTTCTAGCAGTTATACTTGAAGAAGACACACCTTTGGCAGTAGACCCAAAAACAAACTTTCCAGTTGAAAGGTTTAGTGCGTACGTTAAAGCTGATGTTCTAGCAGACCTTATAGCCAAATTTAAGACTGGAGTACTAGATCCTGTGAAAACAGGCTATAAACGCTACCTAGATAAATGGAAAGTTGAAGGAATAAGGATTTAGTGTATAAACGATGACTTGGAGTTGGTTTGATCAGATTAAAAAACTTATCTGTAGTGTTGAATACGCTAAAATCCGTAGCCTACAAACTCAGCTTGAAGTCTGTAGAACTCAACTAAGCAACATTCAAAGAAGCCTTGAAATATGTGAAAAGGTTAAAGAAGCCCACTCAAAATCTCTTGAAGAATGCTTAAACCAGATAGACCAAGCAAAAGAAAGAATCCATCAGCTTGAGTTGGAGAACGTTACAATCCACAAAGAACTTAGAAAGTTACAGAGAGACCTTGACTATTTCAGGCGGAGGACAGACCTTTTGCTTAAGGCTCTTGGTGAAGCAATAGAAATACCTGACATAAGCGAATATGTTAAGGAAAGAACCTTGGTTAAACCCTATGAGATGGATGTCTTCAAAGGTTATGATTTGCTGTGTGCTGACCCAGAATATTATGCATTTCCCAAAAAAGCTTGGGAAAAAATTCTTAGCCTAGTCTACCAACAAGTTAAAAAGATTCTCGGGGCGTGGAGGAAAGAAATCCGAAACTGTGATAATTGGGCTTTGGTTACGGCTACATTTGTGGCTTTAGCATGTGATAAAGCAGGTTTGGATAGGCAAGGAGCGTTTGCTGTTGTATGGAGTCGTAAACATGCATTTGACCTTGCTGTATGCTCCGATGACAGACCTTGGCTTGAAGAACCTCAACAAGGTTTATTTGTGGGAGTTTTAAGCAAAGATGCTGTTGAAACCTATAGAGCGTGGAAAATATGGTTCATGAGCTAAAAAGAGTTGGTTAAAATATGTCTGACTTTGGGAAAATGACAGAACTTCTCCTTCTCATGGTTTGGTTTATGGCTTGTATGATAATAGGAATTTTAATATGTGAAACAATCAAAAAACTATTAGGTAGGGTGAGAAGGTTTGGATGACTCTCTTGAAGAGAGGGTTGCGAAACTTGAGGAAAGTATAGAATGGCTTAAAAAGGAGTTGAACGATTTAACCCACAGGGTTGACAAAAAATTAGATAAAACTGAAGGAAGATTGTGGTTTTCAGTAATAACCATACTGCTTATAATAAGCCAAATACTAATATTCTTCATGAGGTGAAAAAGATTTGGTTGTTGAAGCCATCCCAATTGCAGAGCTTCAAGTAACAATTATTGTTGCTAGCTTAATCGCTGGTGCTTTGAGAGGTTTCTTGGGATATTGGCTTACTGCTCCTGAAAATGAGCCTTTTATACCTAGCAAAGTAGCTAAGACGGTTGTGAGATATGCGATATTTAATGTGGTATCCATAAACCTTATTGCTTATTCAGGAGTGGTATGGACTATAACTGGTGTGTTTATCTTCACTCTCTCACAATTGGCTACTGAACTAGGGTTTGACCTTAAAAAAACCTAATTTTTTGTTTTAATCTTTTTCTATAAACCTCCAACCCCGCTCTAATAACCCGTCAACGTAGTGTAAAGTTTCCCATAACTGAGCTTTTATAGCTAAATCTACGATGGTGTCTTTGTCTTTTGCCCAAACAAGCCAATCTATTTTGGATAGTTTTTTTCTTTGCAGTCTTCTACGGAAAAAGAGAATTTTTTTCAGAATAGACTTCAGCTTTTAACCCTCTACATTTACTTTAACTTTTGAGGGTAGCCTATACCTGCCCTTTTCAGTTCTTACAAGCAGTCCTTGTTTAACTAGCTGTCCAAGGTTCATCTTTAAGGTGCTTGGATTGATGTTCCACCCACGTTCTACCATTCTTCCCCAAAGCTCTATAGGGGAAAACTCACCTTCTAGGTCGTTTACTGCACAGTAGATGATTTTTCCAGCAATAGTCTCGGTAGTTAGATTTACATGTGTAGGTTCAGTCTGCTTAACGTTAATAGCAATCTCGGAGCTTTCAAGTGTTACTTCTCTGGCTATGCTTTCAGACCTTCCTATTAGTGGTGCTATTTTTTCTTCCAGCCTTTTAATTTCACGGTTAAAGTGTTCTTTAGTTTCTTCTAAATCATTTTTAAGTTTGTTTAGAAGGTTTGATATTTCAAGAAGTTTTTCTTCAACTTCACGTATTTTTTCCATATCCACCTCCTCCACTTTAGGTTTATATTCGTTAAGATTTTCAGATGAGAGTTCCCCCTTGGCTACTTTTACTGCTAATTCTGTTGGTAGCCAAGAGGGTTGAACATATACAAGCTTAACTTCATCTCTAAAACACGTGTAAAAAAATCCTACTGGAAGCCTCATTATCTCTTCTGGTTTGGGTTTAGACTTGCTGGGCAGAGGTATCTGGTCTAGGATACGGTTTATCTCGTTTATTTCTCTCTGTCTCCCAAGAAGCCAAACGTCAACACTTTTCAGTAGCCTTTTATCTACACCTGTAATGTCTTGGGCATCCATCCAGAGCCATATTCCTCTAGCTCCACCTTCACGGATTAGGTGTTCAGCTATGGGCTTGATGGGTGTCATTCTCCCTTGAGGGCATAGCTTCCATACTTCAGGAAGCACCAGGATAACATTACGTTCATTCTCGTAGATATAGTCTAAAACCGAGTGGATAATCAACATCTGAACTTCTTCTGGTATTCCTGTTAAATCCATGACGTTAAGCCCTTCCTTAAGTTCAAGCCTATCTACAAAGTTAAGCTTCTCAAGCTCTGGAAGGACAAGCTCAAAGTAGGCTAAAAGCTCCGTGTAGACTTTCCTAACAAAATCTCTTAGTTTGGGTTTAAGAAGTCTCAGCTTAATGTTTTCGTAAACATCTCTGAGGCTTCTAGCACCCTTACAAACTTCAATAATGAAACCCCTCTCAAATTTCAGTCTTTCCCTAAGCCTAGCTTCTAAAAGCCCCTCAACATAAAGCCAGTCAGCTTTTTCACGATAAAATAAGGGAAGTTTGTTGGCATCTGGAAAGTCTATTTCTCCAATCTTGGTTTTGAAGATTATGCCTCTGAGACCACTACGCTTGATTAAAGCTTCTAAGGTTGTAGTTTTTCCTGAAAGCCTAGTTAATCCAGTAGCGATAAGGTGATGCTCAGGGATATAAACAGGTTCTCCAGTTCCAACTTCATAACCTAGCAGGATACCCAATACTCACCCTCCTTTAGCTTGTTTTATTGTTTTAGTGAAGGGGTGTCCTTTTGCTTCCAACAACAAACTTTTAACCTCTCTATACTCCGAAGGTGAAATCCACCCCCATACAAAGAACTTCTCGACCAACTCTAAAAGCTCATTGATTAGTCTAATTTTTTCAACCACTCCGCCAAGTTTGTAATCTCCCTTACATATGTAAGACTGGATTTCTTCACTAGTAACCTCTATTCTATCCATCCTGATCACCCTTTCCTTTTTTCTTCAAAAAATTTTACTAATGCTGTTTCAACAATAATTGAGACTGCTCCACGCTTGTTTCTGAAGTTTTCTTTAACCTCTTTTTCCAACTCTTCTGCAACATCATCACTTAGAGTAACAGTAATTCTTTTCATATAAAAGCACCCTAATAAGATTTATATGTAGCCCTTATACTTAAGTATTTTGAGGTGGTGAACGGGGTAATGGTTAACTATAGAGTATTCAAGCTAGACGAAGATGGGGAGTTGAGGGATGTAACCGAAACTTCAGAAAACCCGATTCCGATGGATATGGTTAGGGCTATGAATGTTGGAAAGGAGATTTGTTTGATTCTCGCAAAAGGTCTAGGCAAAGACTGGGATTGGAACAAAAACTATCCAAAAGATGTTATTGAAAAGGTTGCTGAACTAGTAGCCTACGCATTAAAAAGGTGAGGAGGAGTGGTGAAAGTGTTTAAATGTTTAAACTGTGGCTTCGTATTCGTAAGACCAAACTACAAAAGAAGAGAGCCTTTAAGAAGGGATACATGGTCTCCCATCGTATCTACATTTTACGTAGCTTGTTGTCCTAAATGTGGAAGTGATGCTTTAAGGAGGATTGAAGCAAAATGAGTGAAGAAGAAATGCTACAAATTGAAGGAATGACACCTCAAGCGTTAGCTACTCTTAGAGAGAATGGGATAAGAACTATTGAAGTATTGGCTATGCAGAAAAAGGACACTCTTATAGACATTGGCATCTCTGAAAGCACGGCTGAGAAGATTCTTGAAGGTGCGTGGAAAAAGCTGGGTTACACCTTTAAAACAGCCAACACAGTTTTGGAAGAAGAATCCAAAAGGGAAATTCTTACAACGGGTTCGGAGAGGCTGGATAACCTCTTAAAGATTGAGGGGATGGAAAAAGGCGGAATAATGGTAAGAACGCTAACCGAGTTTGCAGGTGCTTTTGGCTCAGGAAAGACTACAGCTTTGCTTACGATTGTGGCTACAAACCTTGGACAAACCGAAGATATAACTGCCCTCTGGATTGACACCGAATCCAGCTTTTCTGCTGTCAGACTAAGGGAAATAGCTGAAGCAAGAGGCTATGATGCAGACAACATTCTTAAAAGGGTAATCTATGCTGAAGCTGTAAACTCGGAACACCTTTCGTTCTTGCTGGATAAAGCAGATGCGTTGCTAAAAACAAGAAAGGTTAAAATTTTGGCAATAGACAGCCTCCCAGCCCACTTTAGAAGTGAATATGTTGGGAGGGAAATGTTAGCACAGAGACAACAGCGTTTAGGTAAGACACTAAGAGATTTGCTGGGTTTAGCAAAAGCCTACAACCTTGCAGTTGTGTTTACAAACCAAGTTGTAGCCAACCCATCAGGCGTATACACCATAGACCCAGTAACACTTGAACAGCCAGTAGGAGGGCATATATTGGGGCATACATCTACAGTCAGGATTTATTTAAGAAAAACCAGCGACCCAACAGTTAGGATAGCAAGGACTTTTGACGTTCCTTGGATTCCTCAACGAGAAACTCCTATAAAAATAACGAAAAAAGGAATTGAGTAGCCTCTAAAGGAGGTAATCGGGTTTGATTATATACGATGTAACCGAATTTGCAAATAAACTTGACGAAAAGGAAGAAAAAAGATTTAATGAGGCAGTAACAGCTTTAACCAAAATCATCCACCCAAACACCGAATTTTTCCTTGTTCACATAGACAGAATAGTAAAGAAGGGTGAAGAGTATGACGGTATATTGTTGAGGTCGGTTTTGTGTGATGAAGAAGCTCTTGACCTTTTACTCCCATACACAGGACTTTTCTTTGTTGGATACAAGAATGGAAAATCAGAGTTTTACCGTGCTAGCGGATACTTTTCCGATGAGACAAGGTATAAAATGCAAGAAGATTTCAACCTTGCTGAAGATGAGGTCTTTATAGTTAGACGTATAGACAAGGAACGTGGAAAAATAGAGAAGATAAAGCTTTCAGAACTCCCCATAAAGCCTTTTCCAGAAATAACCGATGAAATGATTGTTAAAGCCAAAAAAGAAATGGCTGAAGAAGAACTAAAAAAAGCGAAAGAAAATATAGAAACAAAATATGGTGTAAAACTATAGAGTAGGAGCTGTTCACAAGTGGTGAACAGATATGGGTAAAGCTACTAACGAAATAGTTGAAAATTTAAAAAAGTTTGAGAACTCCGAAATCCAGCTATACCCCGTCCTTGTAACCGAAGAAGGCGAAGTTATAGACGGATACCACAGGCTACAAGCAAACCCCAACTGGAAAAAAGAAGTCATACCTAGCATTAAGACTAGAGAAGATATTCTGATAGCACGGTTAAACGCTAACTACAGACGGAATGTAAAAAGGGCTGAAGTTAAAACTATAATTAAAGAGCTTGCAGATATCTTTCTAAGCAAAGGCATCCCTAAAGGAGAACTAGCTAAAAAAATAGCAGAAAAAGTTGCATACTCAGAGAAAACAATACTAAACCTCTTACCACCCAAATATAAGGTGCAAGAAAAACGTGAAGCAGGAAGGGTTTCAGCAAGGGTAAGAGCAGAAAGACGTGAAGAAGAAGCTAAAGAAGAAGCCAGGGTTGAAAGGCTTCCTACAAAGTTTACAGCCACGATTGAATGTCCCATGTGTCATGACAAAATAAAACTAGAAGTTGACTGTAGAGAGAGAAGGGTGACGGTTTTAGTTTAAAAACTCAAATCCCTCTTTTTTTATTTACATATGTAGGAATGGAATTCGTTAGTAAGCTAGAGGAAATACTTCCAGCAGAAGAACTAAATTTTGAAGCCACTCCAGCTTTTGGTATCTACAAGAGGTATTTAGACCACGCTATAGCCCATCCTGCTAAAGCAAACACGGAGTTACTAAAATTTCTCATCCTAAAATACACGAAAGAAGGAGATACAATTTTAGATCCTATGGCTGGAAGTTATTCTACATGTGTAGTTGCATACTGTCTTGGAAGAAACAGCATCGGTGTAGATATTGAGGAAAAATTTTACAATTGGGGTTTAGAAGCTAAAAGGAAGGTTGAGAAAGCCGTAACCGTAAATCCGAAACCAAAAATTACTGTCTTAAAGGGAGATGCTCGTAAATTAAGCCAACTTCTAAACCAAGCATGTATGGATGTTGTGGTTACAAGTCCACCTTACCTAAATGTGGATAATGTGAAGAGGAATGGTGAGGAGTTTTGGAAGAAAGCTAAAGAACTCGGAATACGTTGGGGTTCTAAACCCCCTAGTGGAACTGAACAAAAACTAACAACATCTGAAGATAATATCAGTAACTTTCCACTCGGAAACATAGATACTGTAATTACAAGCCCGCCGTATAGTGAAAGTCTGAGCGAAAAAGCGGGTGGTGGTAGCAAGAAGAATGCTCTCGGAACTGGGATTGTTTCTGATGGGAGAAGGCAAGGTCAAAATGCACCAAAACCATACTCGCTAAACCAAGAAAATATTGGAAACCTAAAGCACGGTGAAATTTCAACGATTATAACCAGCCCACCTTATGGTGAATGCCAACAGAAAACAGGCGGGAATCAAGGTAAGGGAAAATATCATGGTTTAGATTTGTCTGAGGGGTTAAACCGTGTTAAAGATGATTACCAAACTCCAGAAAACCCTGAAAACATAGGTAACTTACCACACGGCTCAATAGATGCTGTTATCACAAGTCCACCTTTTGGTGAGGCTAATCGTGGTGGGGGTATAGCCCAAAAAGGCTATGAGGGTAAGTATGGGAAAGATGAGAAACTACACTTACGCCACGACAGACCATTAAGCGATAATCCAGATAATATCAGCAATTTACCTTACGTGGATACGATTATTACTAGCCCACCTTATGCTCAATCAGCCCAAGATTCCGATAAAAGCCCGTGCATTGTTAAACCTCCAAGAAAGGAGGATGTAAGACAAAGCCCACGAAAACCTCCAATAAACAAATACTCTGATAACCCAGAGAATATTGGTAACATGCCCTACGTGGATACGGTTATCACTTCACCTCCTTTCGCTGGAACTAGTGGAGGTAAAGGAGAAAAGTCTAGGAAGCCAATTAATGAGAGATATCCTGGACTATTTGAGAGGTGTATTGGTGGTAACAAAGGTGCTTTAAGTGAAAATCCAGACAATATTGATAATTTACCCTACGTGGACGCAGTTATTACTTCACCGCCTTATGAGGGTAGCCTCCATGCCGACCATTTGAAGCCTTATGGTATTGCTAAACGAGACTTACCTAAAGGAAACCCAAAAAACCTTCCATTCGGCTATTCCGAAAGACCAGAAAACATAGGTAACTTGAAAAGCTCAGATGATGAGTATCAAGCCCTAGTAGATTCCATCATAACTTCGCCACCTTATGCTCATGAATCTACTGCTTCTAAACCTACAAAACTTGAAAAGGAAGGCATGTTTAAGATGGGACATTCAAAAGAAGTACCCTATACAGATGAGGATTATAGGAGTTGGGATAGGCGTGAAGGCGGAAATATAGCGAAACGTAAACTTTTCGTAAGAGTTCCATGTAGTCCTGAAGAAGCACAGTTCCATGATACCAGACCTGAAAGAAGGGGGACGGTTTGGGAGTGGACTAAGGAAGTTGAAGCAACCCCTGAAGTTATAGAAAAAATCCAGAAGCTTAAAAGGAAAGGCAAATCAGAAACTTACCTTGAGGCTATGCTAAAGGTTTATAGGGAAATGTTTAAGGTATTAAAACACGGGGGGAGAGCCATAGTCATCGTCAAAGCCTTCATACGCAATAAGAAAGTTGTAGATTTGCCTTACCATACTTGGCTTTTAATGGCTAAAGTAGGCTTCAAACTTGAAAAACTCTACAAGCTAAGACTTCAGCAAGAGAGCTTCTGGAGAATCTTATACAAAAAGAAGCATTCAGATGTACCAGAGATAAAACACGAGTATATTCTTGTCTGTAAGAAGCCATAAAGTATAGGGTGAATCT
>Ga0190310_1000141_pt1 | contig 26877 bp, 23 predicted proteins | sample 48700778_MG_FD_165059 | JGI IMG/M metagenome (GOLD analysis project Ga0190310, IMG submission 165059) | Hydrothermal vent sediment bacterial communities from Southern Trench, Guaymas Basin, Mexico - 4870-07-7-8_MG | ecosystem: Environmental > Aquatic > Marine > Hydrothermal vents > Sediment ... | reverse complement strand
GCACGAAGAGAGGATATGAGTAGGTAATCGGGACCGTTCTTCCAACCCCTATGAGTTTTAAGCTAAGGAAGTATAAGGTGTCGCCGAGACCCCAAGTCACTAAAGATGTGAAGCATATTAAACCAGCCAGACTCAGGGACAGCTCGGACATGTGATTTAAACTCTGGGATAGAAGAAGCATTAGGAAGATGAACATGGCCGCCGAAGAGCTTCTGAACAAGTTAAGGGTTAGCGGGCTCACATTTGATAGACTTCTCTTATATATGGAAGCGCCCAGAGCCCAGCAAAAAGCCGCCGACAGTGATAGAAGCTCGCCCTCCATCTATCAACGTTCAACAACCAACTGTCAGCTATATGATTAACGTCAGGCGGCTGAATTTAAAATTCCAGCCATATTTGGGTGAAGCTCTGCAAACCAATTGTCATGATCATGATCCTGAAATCGCTCCTCGGCCATTCACGGTATACTCCTCTTTATCAGGACTTCGGCGAGGTAGAGGAACGCGAAGAACGAGATGAAGGTTATGGGTATGGATATCTGAGGAGGCATGATGTCGTAGTTTCCGGCGAGGGCGTATCTTATCGCTTCGACCGAGTATGTTAAAGGCATTGCGAGGGATATCGGAGATAGATATTTGGGAAGCTTGCTAACCGGTATTATTACGTCGCATAGGAAGATCATCGGAAATCTAATGGTGTTGAAGATAGTCATGGCCTGCGCAGGATCCTTCACGGCGAAGGCTAATAGAACCCCCATGGAGGAGAACTGTAGAGCTGATCCCACTATGCAGAGCGCTAGCAATGCGGGATTATGCGGGGATATGGAGAGAAATAGCTGAATGATCGCCACGGTTGGGATCGATGAGAGGAGGCCGAAGAAGAAGCTGCTGAGAGACTTCCCCCACGCCACGCCGAAGTAGCTTATCGGAAATAGTAGGAGCCTCTCAAAAGATTTCATCCTCCGCTCAAACACTATGGAGGCAGCAGACATGGAAGTCGAGCCGAAGAAAAGCGATAGGGTTAGAAGCCCGGAGGCGAGCCAAAGCTTATCCCATCCTCTAAGCATGAAGGCGAATGCGAAGACGAGCGGGAAAGCGATTCCCCAGCTTACCGTAGGCGGCTTAAGATAATATTCCTTTAGATCTTTCTTGGCTATATATAATGCTCCGCGGATCTCATCAAGCATCCGCATCACCTATTATCTTGAGGAAGACCTCCTCGGCATCAGCCCCCCTCAAGTTCACGTAATTTAGGGAGATCCCCTTAGACTTGGCCTTCCTCACGATTTCTTCCATCACGGATAATGGATCACTGACCACGATCATGAAGGATTCTCCAGATCTAGAAGCCTTTATGACTCCCGGGATCCGTGAAATCTCTTCCATACTCATCTTTCCATCGAAGGATACTTCGAGCACCTCACTGCCCGAGAATCTCCTCTTTAGTTCGGCGGGGCTGCCGTTGGCGATTATCTCTCCCCTGTTTATGACGGCTATTCTATCACATAAGTTGAATGCCTCATATATGTTGTGCGTCGTCAGGAATATTGTTAGCCCATCCTCGTTCAATTCCCTTATCATATTCCATATCAGCCTTCTACTCCTCACATCTAAACCGATGGTGGGCTCATCCAAGAACAATATCCTTGGCCTATGCATGAGGGCCGCCGCCAACGTGAGCTTCCTCTTCTGGCCCTTCGAGAGCTGATCAAATTTAGAATCCTTCTTGTCTAATAGGCCGAAGAATTCAAGGAGCTCGCGGGCTCTCCTGACCCGCTCCTCCTTTCTGAGGCCATACATCTCTCCGGCGAAGATGAGGTTGTCCCAGCATGTTAACTCAGGATAAAGGTTTGAGGTATCCGGCACGAGGCCGATCACCTTCTTAACGAGCTTAAGCTCTCTAATGGGGCTGTATCCAGCTACATAAGCCTCTCCGCTGCTTATCCTCGTCAGACCGCATAGCATCCTCACGGTCGTCGTCTTCCCCGCCCCATTAGGGCCTAGAAATCCGAAGAGTTCTCCCCATTTGACGCTGAAGCTTATGCCGTTCACCGCGAGAAGATCGCCATAATACTTGGTTAAGTTCTCGACGACTATCGCATCCATAAGCCCATCCCACCTCCGATATCTCCCACTCCACGAATTTTCCCCGTTCCCAGCTCATAAACTGTTCCTCTATATTGAGAAAGGGGTACGTCTCGGAAAATTAATCTAGTGAATGGATGGGCAGGGCGATGTTTGACATTTTATTGAGAGCTTGCCCCCGATCGGTGAAGATTTAGGAGAGTATGTCAGCCGTATCTCTCTAGGATCTTGCCTAAGATCTTCGCCTTACCTCCACGGGGCTCGGCGAGAGTCGCCCCACAGACCTGGCACTTGACCAGAGTCTTGGCGTGGTTGAAGACTATCTGCTTGTTTCCACACTCATTGCACTGGACTAGTAGGAAGCTCGACCTAGGCTTTGGGATCAGCTTGCTCCAGTCAATCTCAGACATCTTCCCCAATTTTTCAGTCTAGGCATGCTATAACTATTTCATGGAATTCTATAAATAGTAGAGCAGGTAGTGAGGAGTCGATTAGGGTTGAAGGTTCCCGCAACTATCAGGACGTATTGCCCGAGATGCCGTAAACATACCGAGCATAAGGTCACCTTGTATAAGAAGGGTAAGGATAGGGCTTTGGCGATAGGCGCTAGAAGACATGAGCGGGAGCTACATGGATATGGGGGCCAGAAATACCCGATTCAGAGGAAGAAGGCGAAGCTAACCCAGAAGCAGACCCTAAAGCTGATCTGCAAGGAATGTGGATACACGATCCACAAGAAGGGGATAAGGCTGAAGAAGCTCGAGATAACATAGACTGATGACATAGCTTAGATCATACGGGCGCCGTGCTCTTAGGAGGTGGATGGTCTTTAGAATAAAAAGCTCTAACGACCGCTCTCCTCCAAAAATCTCTCAACCTCTTCGGACGTCGGCAAAGCCTCTTGAGCTCCAATCTTCAACGTGGATAAGGCTCCTGCGGCGTTGGCATATATTACAGCCTCCTCTAGAGACCGCCCCATCGACAAGGCGACCGCCAAGGCTCCGTTAAACGCGTCTCCTGTCCTGTTGTGTCTATTGGCTTAACCTTGAACGCTGGGATTAGCCTTTCTTCCTTTTCAGTTATTATCATGGCGCCTCTACCCCCTAAAGTCACGACGAGATTCTCTATTCCGAACTTCTCGATCACCCTTCTTCCAGCCCTTATCAAGTCGCGGTCGCCAGCTATCTTAACCCCGCTCATCAGCTCGAGCTCCACCTCATTCGGCGTAGCGATGAATATCTTGCTTAGGACTTCGCGTGATAGAGGACGATATGGAGCCGGATTCAGGAGTATCTTCACATTTTTCTCAGAGAACTTCTCAATAGCGTACTCGACGATCTCCACAGGTATCTCGAGCTGCAATAGGAGGATATCGATTCGATCTCCGAGATCCCTGAATGCCTCATCTACATCATCTTTTGAAATATGATAGTCTGCTCCCGGCGCCACGCCTATGATGTTATTTCCACTAGAGTCTATGAAGATTAGGGCGACGCCTGAATGTGTTTTCGCCCTCTTAACATGATCTGTCCTTACACCATTTTTCTTGAGGTTCTCTATCAGCTCATCTCCTATTGCGTCTTCGCCAACTCTTCCGATCATGTAGACCTCCGCTCCAAGCCTCGCGGCCGCAACCGCCTGATTAGCTCCTTTCCCTCCAGGCGTCATCTTGAATCCTTTTCCTATTAGGGTCTCCCCAAGCCTAGGAATTCTATCCAAGCTTATGACATAGTCCATGTGGATGCTTCCGAGGACGGCTATTCTAGGTCTCATAATGGATTCTTTTCTAAGCCTCTCTATATCGCTTCCTCGATCTTGAGAGTTCTCTCACCTTGGTTTCAAGTATCTCTAATCCCCTCTCCAAGAGCTTCTCATCTATGTTTAATGGCGGGGTTAGGATTATGGTCGAGAGCCGTCTTCTGATTATCAAGCCTGACCTAAAGCATTCCATAACGAGTGTCTTGGCCAGTCTCCGACCCAGCTCCAGATCCCCGGCGAACTCCAATCCAATCGTCAATCCAAGCCCTCTAAGGTCTCCGACTAAATCGCATTCATCTCTCAAATCCCTAAGTCTCTTGAGAATACTCCTTCCAAGTCTCTCGGCTCTCTCGATAAGTCCTTCTTCTCTTATGACTCTGAGGGTTGTCAGTGCTGACGCTATTGAGAGCTGGCATCCTCCAGTAGTCGACTTAAATGTCTCAGGCTCTAAGTCTAAGATACTCTCCTTGGCCAAGACTATTCCGAGCGGGAGGCCTGATGAGAGCTGCGGGCCGAGGCAGATTAGATCTGCGTCGAGGTTCCAGTGCTCCGCCGCGAGCCATCTTCCACTTCTTCCCGGGGCTGTTGAGACCTCGTCTAGAATTAATGGGATCTTCTTCTCTCTAATGATCTTTGAGAACTTCTCGACGTAGTTTTTTGGCGGGATGATCACGCCAGCCTCGACCTGAACAGGCTCCAAGATTATCGACGCGATCTTCTGAGCCCCTATCCTCGAGGTGACATCTTTCAGATATGTTAAACAAGATAATCCGCATTTATCGAGATCTAATCCAAGTGGGCATCTGAAACAATATGGATATGGTATGTGAATGGTCTTCATGAAGCTGGGCTCGCATCCAATCCAGGAACCGTTGAATGATATGCTTGAGGTGGCGAGGGTTGATCCATGATAAGCCCCGACAAAGCTCAAGAATATTCTTTTATCGGTGTGCCAGATCATTGACCTCAGGGCGGAGTCCACGGCCTCCGATCCACTGTTCACGAATATGGCCCTGACATCGCCTCTAATAGGAGCAATCTTCGAGAGCTCTTCAATAAGCTCTAACACATCCTCGCTGTAAGCAGCCCTCAAACTATATGTTGGTAGATTTTCAGCCTGCCTGACTACGGTCTTCACGACTTCCGGATTTAATCCCCCCAGCGGGAGGGCTCCAAAACCTGATGTGAAATCTATGTATAGGTTTCCGTTTAGGTCTTCGACTATCGCTCCTTCAACCCTCTTAACCACTAAGGGGTATTGTCTCATATATGATCTGGCCATGAGCTTTACATCTCTTGAGATTATCTCACGTGCTCTTCCACCGATTGGAGAGGCGATTATCTTTGGAGCCTCCGCGTTCATGGACTAAGATCTCCTATAGATGTTTAAAGGATTTATCTCCCAACGACTATCTCCATATAGCTGACATATCTCCTCCCCCCTCTCTCGAACACATCGCTTCCTATGGCTATCTCCCTTATCTTGAGCTCTGAGTAAAAGCTCTTCTTTAGAAGCATCACGGTCCTTATACAGTTCTCTATATTTCTCCCCCTAGCCCTCAAGACTATCTCCCTCTGGCCTCGATTGAATAGGGTGATGCATGCCGTCACGTAGCGGATCGCCTTCTTCCTCCCCACGATGACCGTCGCCCTCTCCATCGGGAGCATTAGAATAGGGGGTCTAGAGGGTTAAAAATGATTAGGCCAAAAGCGTTAGGATGGAGGAGAGTAGCGGAGCGGCGGCGGCGAATGAGATAAATAGCCTCAGCCCTTTCATGGTCATCTTCTCGGCCTCGGAGAGAAATCTCTCGGACATAACTCTTATCCCGGTAAACCTCAGCCTCACCCTAGAGACCTCCATGGGCTTAAGCCTCTCTAAGGCGTTGGAGACGGCTTTGAAAGCGTCTTCGGCCAAGCTCTTCGCTGGGATAACCTCGCCTAGAGGGTGGTAGCCTCTCCCTCCAAGCTTCAGCCCATTAACTATGTGGGTATCCGTGGTCAAGACCTCGACGATCTGGAATTTGAGCCCCCTTAACCGCTTAATGACCTCCTCCCTAACCTCTGGAAGGGCGTTATTCCCATCCAAGGCTATGATCGCCATAAGCCTCTTATCCGAGCATAGGGTTAAGGCCGAGATCCCTAGAGGCCCCATTCCATCCTCAAGCGGATATGGAGGTGGTCTGATCCAAGAGTATCCCACATTCAGCTCTCCCCCGCCGACCTGTCTAACGTTTGAGGCGGCCTCGATAACCTCCCTCAACCTTGAGATAATGTTTCCTTCAAGTTCTTCTACATCGTTTGAGAAACTATTATGGCAGTCGACTACGAGGAGGCTATCGTCCTCAACACCGTTTAGGATTGATGGCGGAATGTCCTCCATCCCACTTGGATGAAGGGTTAGTAGGAGGAGCTTCGAGTCTCCTAGCGTGATCAAGGAAGCTTTAGCCACCCCACTATGTAAGGCTATTGGTAGGCCGATGCACGACTTAAACGATAGTTTTTGAGAATTCTCTACTACCTCAGCTATCCTCTCAGCTATCCTCCTACAATCCTTCATCGAGATTATGTTGTTTGAGTGGCCTGACAAGCCCTTAAAGAAGATTACATCAACCCCAATCTTATCCAACTCATTGGCTATTAGATATGGGAGACCACTGCTCCCAAAATCTCTAAATGGACCTGGATGAAATCCGGGAATCACCACGACGAGTTCGGGCTTAGGCGAGCTACATCCTCTAAAGATTAAGAGATCCACCTCTATCTCCGATTCATCATCAAACGACTCTGCTATCTCTTCCAGACTCCTTCTCTCACCATCTAATATTAGTGCTAGGCAGGCGGTCAAGTATCGCATCAAGCTTATCCCTCTTACATGGATCTCGTTGAGAATTAGGAAGAGGAGTAGGGCTGAGATAAATCCCATTAAGTAGCTGGAGATGAGGGTGAGCTTAAAGACATGATTTTGTGAGAGGATTATTGAGGGGAGTAGCTCGCAAGACATCGCGGAGATCAGAGGTGGAAGCATCTTCAGGTAATCTCTCTCAGCCAAGGTTAGAGTCACTATGACTCTGATGAACATTCCGAATCCTATGATCATCGGCGATAGGATGGCTCCGAATGGGGTTAGGAGTGGGAGGAGGCCTAATGCTATAAACGCCATGGAGATCGTCGTTATCTGATTCAATCTCCTAAAATTGAGAAGCCCGATCCTAAACCTTGAGACGATATAGTTTATCAGCAATGGAATGTATATGCCGAGGACCACGGGTAACGGCTTTTCAATCAATCCACCAATGAAGATTATAGATAATAGGCAGATCGTCGACATGGCGGCGGCCAAGCCTAGTAGATTTCCTGGAAGCGGGATGCTCCAGAGATACTTGTAGAGCGACGCCATTCGAGAAGTACTACTCCGTCCTCGCAACTCAATCAAGTCTTTCAAGCTCGGCGAATTTATAAAGGTAACCATAAAACAGCGTTAACTAAATGAACCTGATATGGAAAAGAAGGAAGCTAGCAGGTTAGCCGCCGTCTTATCATAATCCACAGATCTATAAAAGCGCCTAATATTCATCGAGAAGTACTGGAAGATCTGTGGAAAACTTTTTTTTCTCAAGCTATATATAATCGGCTGACTTGTATAGATCACAGACATGGAACGTGTAGATATCTTGACAACGGGTTTCATAGTCGTAGACGTGATTGCGGCTGGATTATCAAAGATCCCCGCTCCAGGAGATCTCGTCTTTGCCCCACTTGGAATAAGGCTGAGGATAGGAGGTCATCCCGCAAACATATCGATAGATTTGATGCAGATGAATATTGAGAAAGGGAAAGTGGGGGTCGTCGGTGCGGTTGGAGATGATTTTCTAAAAGACTTTGTGAGAAATATTCTCGAAAGTAAGGGTTTGCTCACATACCTTCAAGAGGTTAAAGGAATGGAAACGGGTAAGACCGTGGTTCTAGTAGTTAGGGGAGAGGATAGACGTTATATAAATGAGCCGGGCGCAAATCTAAGTCTGAGCTTTGAACATGTTTCAAGCATCTTGAAGAGGGTTAAGCCGAAGATATTCTATATCGCGTCAGGACTTTTAGGAGACTTCGACTTCAGGGTTTGGGAGCTCGTGAAGTTCTGTAAGGAGAATGGGATAATCACTATAATAGACCTCGTCAAACCTGAAGGTAAGGACTGGAACTATATTTATCCAGCGTTAAAGTATTCCGATATAATGCATTGCAATGTCTTAGAATTGAGAGGTCTGAGCAGAAAAACGAACGTTAAGGATGGCCTGAGGTGGCTTGTAGAGAAGGGCGTGAGAATCCCGGTAATCAGCGATGGAGACAGGGGGGTATTCTCCATATTTAAGGAGACTTACATCAGACAGCCGGCATTTAAGGTTAAAGTGGTCGATCCGACAGGAGCCGGAGACGCGTTATGCGCAGGAATCATCTTTAAGATCTACAGTCTACTTAAGTCTGGAAAGACGCTCGAAGATTTATCAGTGGACGAAGTCGTCAGGATATTATTATACGGCCAAGCGGCAGGAGCCGCATGCATTGGAATGATAGGAACAACACCTGGAGTAACCTTTGAGAGGATAAATGGAATATTGGATGAACAAGGTGAGAAAGTTCTCTCAATGACCTCGGTTGAGAAGCTTGAACCAGTATAACTTCTGGTAAGCTATAGTATTAGTAACTACCGGTTTTCTTCTTGGTCAATAGACCCTCACAATGTACCTTTTCCTGTAAGTAGAGTTTCACCTCTTACATCCGCTTAAGTCCTTAATGTTGTTTAAGAGGACTGGCCTAATCTCATGAAGAGGCATAATCCCCATATTTAGTCGAGAAGCCTTAACTGGATCTAAATAGCGTTTTCACATCATGGATAGACATCAGGTCCGAATAGCTTGTAGATTATGAGCCAATCATTTCCAGTATTCTCCACTAGATATCCCTCAGTTGCCGTGGGATAGGGTATGAAGAGCTCATCAAGGCCGTGTTGAGCCGCAATCCTAAGATCCCTTATTTTTCCCTCGCCTCTCCAGACAAGGATAGCATGAGCGGCTTTTTCTACGCACCTAACCTTTCCATGGGGCTTTACCTTAAGTTGCTTTCCACAGAACTTGCGCGTTCTTCTCGGATGATAGATCCAGATCTCCTCTCCATCGCCTTCAGGTCCATTCTCCACAGGTTCAGGAACTATATGATATTTTTTGTAGAAGTATGGGTCTGTTGAGACCTCCCAGTCTATTAGCTTGACAACCGCTTCCTCATTTGGCAAGCCCCTAAGCATTAAGTCTTTCGACAAGATTTTTCCGCGATACCTTGCTTGAAGAATGTTGTAGACATCTGACTCTTCCTGTATCTCTAGGGTTAAGGCGGTTCCAAGAGCGTGTGGCACTCCTGCAGGGATGTGGAAGCCTTCACCGATGTTCAGCCTATAGGCGGGGGAGAGGTCGAGGACCTTATCGTCGCTCCACCGCTTCAATAACTCTAGCACTTCTTCTTCTTCAGTTCCAGGGTGCATAGCTAGATGGCTATAAGGTATAGGTCCTAGGGCTTTAGGATGATCTAGGAAGTAGTAGGCCTCCTCCTTCGGGTTCATCCTCCAGTACCTCCAAGCATCCTCCTTCCTGGCATGGACATGCCATGGTATTGGATAGCCGATGTCGAGAATTTTCGTCAATACCCCGAACCTCTTATCATGAGATTTGGCATAGCCTTCTCCAAGCATGAGATCTGGGAGGAGCTTTAAGCAATCTCGGAAGAGGATCGTGGCTCCAACCGACTCGAGCATGACCTCGCTGAGTCCCTCGTTCTCGACCTTTATCGGGTTATCGGCCTCAACACATGAAGCAATCCATCTCTCAACATACTCTCCTCTAGGACCAGCGTCGGGGTTCTTTAGTCCAAGCCTATTAAGCCCTGGATAGAAGTTTCTAGCCACAAAAGTCGGCTTAAGCCTCAAAACACCCTTCTCCTCGATCTCCCTTCTAAGCGATTCCTCAAGGCCCAAGATTGTTCACCACTTATTCTGAGCGATCACGTAAGCTAAAAAGATTTATGCTGCCCCCAATACTTCATATGAGCTGAAGATTCTAAAATATATGTAAGAACGATTTCAGGGGTATTTGCTAAAAGGCTAGGTGTTGAATATGAGCGAAGAAAAGGCTTAAGGGGATTTAGAGGAGGGCTTTAGAAAATTTAGAAGGCTTCTGGCCCGAGACTGCTGAGGGTCTCATTTGACTCAAGCTATGGAATAAGATCCTTAAACATACATCATATGATGTCGTAAACATTCATTATTGCTGATAAAATTAGGGACTCTTTTATAGATAGTTAATCTTCGATAACTATTCGATCCACGAAATAAGATCAAATCTCGTAATCAATGATATTCTCATCCTTCTCTTAACGATAGGTCAGTGCAGCTTCTGTATATTTAAGATAAACTAAGAACATTATCATAGCGGGGATTATCATTATTATAGATAATGCTGCTTCCAGTTCATAAAACATTTCTCCATGAGAACCACCAAATGCTAGTGACATTAGAGTCTTTGTTAGAACGCTTAAGCTTGGATCGCTTATAAAAGCGAAATGGAAAACATAATTGTTCCAGGTCATGATAAATAGAAATGCTACGACCGAAAGTATTCCTCTAATCGCTAATGGAAGGGTTATCCTCAAAAAAGCTGTTAGACGAGAACATCCATCTACTAGAGCAGCTTCTTCAAGCTCCACCGGGATTGTAGCAATTACATTTTTCATCATCCACATACCATAAGGCAGGAAAAAAGCCACGCAACCTAATATTGGCGCGTAAAGTGTATTTAGCAAGCCCATTGTTTTGAAGTAGGTTAATAGGGGGACTAGGATTGCAATAGGAGCGATGAAAGTAAGCGCAAAACATAGGAAGCCAAGGCCCTGTCCTCTAAACTTAAATTTCGCTAGTGCAAATCCCATGAATAAGCTTAATGGGGTTAGGATAAGTAAGGTTATAAATGTATACTCAAAGGTTATAATCGCAGAGTGCATAAGGTCCGGATTGTTTAGGATTTCAATATAGTGCTGTATACTAAATTGAGAAAAGTCCAAAACCATTAAATAATGAGGGGAGAGAGATAACTTTAAACAGTATAAGATGGGGCCTAGAGTCCATAAGAGAAGAATCGCCATTATTATGGTGTTAATGATGGCTCTCGACCTCATTCAGTTCGCCTCTGGATCTTAATCCAAAAGAGCATGGCTGCAATTGACATTGCGGCTATCATAAATCCTATGGCAGCGCCCAGTCCAAAATTTGCATACATAAAGGTTTCCTTAGATAATCTGATCGCTAATACTTCAGTTCCATAGCCAGGGCCGCCGCGAAAGAGGCCGTAAATTGCTTCAAAATCATTTATCGTCCAAACGAATATCATTAAAACTGAAAGCATTAGAAATGGGAGTGTTAGTGGCAACGTAATGTATCTAATGAATTTCAGACCACTAGCTCCATCCAGTCTTGATGCATCTATTACATCTCTCGGAATCTGCTCTAGACCTACTAAAAGATACATTGTCATGAATGGAATTGATCGCCAAACGCTATGAATAACTGCTAGAAGCATCGCCAAGCTCGCATCTTGATAAAAATTCAGCGTAATATTAAACATCTCTAGTAAATTGGGTATTAGGCCAAACAATGGATTAACCATAAGCCTAAACATTGTCGCGGTTGCGATTGATGCCATGGAAAAAGGCGCGAAAAGTATTGCTCTTAGAATAAAATTGGAACCTCTAAATTGCCTCCATAGGAAGTGAGCTATAAGGTAAGATGGTGGGATCGTTAAGATTACAACTGATAAATATAAGAGCGTATTCATCGCATTTACACGGAATCGAGAGTCTGCGAAGAGGAGCACGAAATAGTTATGGAGACCCACAAATTTTCCTCCTGAGTGTAAGCTCAGGTAGAAACCATATGTTACAGGTACTATTGTAAAAAACAATATTAATGCTATACCTGGAAAAAATAAAAAATAAGGTAGTAACTTTTCACTCTTATACATAGTCCACTATTCACCGGCATACTTCGCGTTCCATTCGTCTTGGTACTTCTTCATGGTCTCCTTTATAGGCAATTTTTTCGTTATAATTTCGACTATCATGGCATAAACAGTATCGGCAAGCTCTCCATAATGAGCTGTATTAGGAGTGCCTCTGCCCTTGGCAGCTGCTTCCATCCAAACCTTGTAGACCGGATTCTCCGCCAATCCGAGCTCCTCCCAGTGTGATTTTCTTGCAGGCATACCAGCATCGGCATTGCCTAAAATGTTTTCCTTGGCCAAGAATCGCTCCATTAGCTCAAACGCTAAATCTGGCTCCTCGGACAAGGAGTGTATACCATAGCTCCAGCAATTAGTGAATTGCGCCTGAGGCTTGGTAGGTGTTATGAAGAAGTTGACTTTAATGGCACGAGCTTTTCCTGAAGGGGGTATCATATTTTCAACCCAGCCTTTATCTTGAATCAGTTTTAGCCAGTAGTTACCAAATCCCCAAGCCATAGCAACTTTTTCTGCCAAGAAGGTATCCATTATCGCGTGTGAATAGCCGAGTCCTATCGTTGCAGGATCAACGACTTTATGCTCATAATATAGATCCCATATAAACCGTACGGCCTCTACACCTGGTTCTTCAGCGAAAGTAGCTTTCTTTGTATCTGGATCCCATGCGTCGCCACCAAAATGCCAGATTAGTGGCAAGAAGAATAACTCGATAGTTCCCCTATCAGGACCTGTCTCCCAAGCTAATCCCCAAACGTCTATCTTTCCATCGCCATCAGTATCTCTCGTTAAGGCTTTTGCATAGTCAATCAGTTCATCAAGATCTTTCGGAGGTTTCTTTGGATCCAGTCCTGCCTCCTCAAACATATCCATACGATAGGCTACTAATCTGGTATGTACTCCGTTTGGGATTTGCAGGGGATATACCCACCTCCAGACAGAAGACCATGCAAAATCTTCGATCTCACTTTTTGACCATTGAGCTTCAACATACTTTGACAGATCTAACAGGCTTTTCTCCAATCTATGCCGAGCCATATATTGTGGTGAGCACAGTGTTAAGTCGTGGGGAATTCCGGCCTTTAGATCCGTTATCATCTTCGGATCTATTTCATCCCATCTATAGTACTCCCACACAACCTTCGCATTGTAATCTTCCTCAAACTTTTTAACAATAGGTTTCGCCCACTCCAACGTTGCCTTTAAGTGTGGTTCAGCTGGATCCCAATAGTGCGCAAATCTAACAATGCGAGGCTTAGCCGGGGGTGTAGTTACGGTAGGAGACGTTGTCACGGTTACAGTCCGCTCGACAGTCTTTTCTACAGTTTTTGCCGGAGGAGCCGCCGAGAGCCCAGCATAATATCCCGCAACGCCGCCAATAATGCCGGTAACTACCGCGGTTATGCCGATCTTTGCAGTAGTAGAAAGTGCTTTTCTCCTCGAAAGTTTTTTCTTTAAAATATCGTCATATATTTCAGACGTCATTTCTCTTCATTAGGGAGGTAGATTTTAGCTCTATATAAAGGTTGATGTGTAAATTTGCAAATTTATACGATGATTTATTAAAGTTGGCTACCATGAAGTTTTCATTTACTTTGAAGATACCAAGGTATGACAGGAGCTATCTAGGAATCTCGTGAAGGAATGCAAAGTGGTTATTTGAGAACACAGATTTGCAATGAATTTAACGAAGGTTTAAATCGAAGAAAATTTCACACTCTCCATGAGCAAAATCTCTGAAGTTATAATTGTTCCACATACTCACTGGGACAGAGAATGGTATCAGTCCTTTCAAGAATATCGCTTAAGACTTTTAAAAACTGTCGATAAATTACTCCAAATTCTGCAGAAGGATCCCAACTTTGCATATTTTCACTTTGATGGCCAAGTCGTTCCTATAGAAGACTACTTGGAATTAAGGCCAGAAAATAAGGGTCTACTTCTCGATTTTATTAAACAGGGTAGAATAGGGATAGGCCCATGGTACATTCAGCCTGATGAATGGCTTTCTTATCCCGAGGCGATCGTAAGGAATTTACTATTTGGCAGGCGTATTGCTGAAGAACTTGGTGTCCCTGTCGTGAAAATCGGATATACTCCGGACACTTTCGGACATACACCACAGCTACCTCAGATTTTCGAAGGATTTGATATAGACTCGTTCTTATTCATGAGAGGCATGGGTGATGAGGGTGAAAGTTTAGGAGATGAATTCATTTGGCAAGCACCTAATGGCTCAAAAATAATAGCAGTACATCTTCGCATAGGATACAGTAATGGGATTTTCCTAGGGGCATACGTTGGACATCCACATATTAAATACTATGAAGAAATATATCCCTCATATGTTAGTATATGGAAAAGCGGTCTTATCGGTCCAGTAATGTGCTTCGAGATATATGATAAGGAACCTCCAGTAAATGTAGATAATGCAATAAAGCAGATAAGGTGGCTAGAAGAGGTAACAAACAAAATAAAATCCTCAATCTTGTTGGTCTTAAATGGAGGAGATCATGCCCCGCCTCAGGAGAAGATAACTAGCATTACAAAAAGCTTAAAGAAAGAAATTCCAGATGTTAAAATTCATCATGGCAGACTTGAAGATTATATTTCAAAATTACGTTCACTGGTTGATCAATTACCGACTTTTAAAGGAGAATTAAGGGGAGCACGATACCACTGGATAATCCCCAACACGCTCTCTACGAGGATTCCACAAATAAAGATCCCGAACTATCTTTGTTATACATCGATCGTCAATTATCTTGAACCACTTTCAGTTCTTTGCTGGATAACAGGAGACGAATATCCAGAGAAAATACTTAGATATCTGTGGAAAATATTCCTTCAGAATTTAGCGCATGATAGTATATGCGGATGTGGTGTAGATGAAGTTCATCGAGATGTGGCTGCAAGATTCAGATATATTATAGATATATCGAAGAATCTAATATATGATAAGTTGCATTTGTTAGCCAGTAAAATAAATATGTCCAAATTAGGAGGTTCAGATGCTTACGTGTTGGTATTTAATCCTCTGGGATGGACTAGAACCGACATAGTTTCTGTTTATACAACTGATTTAGCATACGGAAGTTATGATGTCTTAGACATCGACGGAAGTCAATTGCCTTGCACTACTGGTGGAGGTAAAACATTACAAGTTTTTTCAGATAAGAGAATTGTTGAATTGACTTTTCTCGCCAAAAACATTCCGCCATTAGGATATAAGGTATTTAGGTTACATCGTACGATCAAAGTTAAATCGCCGCTAATCGTACAGGGCACGATGATAGAAAACGAATTCTTTAGAATAGAAGCTGATCCAAATAACGGTGGACTGCTAAAGATCGTTGATAAGCGTAATAACGTTACTTATGATAGATTTAACTTCTTCGTTGATGAAGGTGATGTCGGCGATGAGTACACCTTCTGCCCGCCACTAAAGCAATTCATAGTTACAAACAATTCCATTAAAGCTAATGTTTGGATTGAGAAAGGAGAGGCATACTCATGCTTGAATATAGAATTTAAGATGAAAGTTCCAGAATCATCTAACAATGAGAAGAGATCAGAAAGGCACGTAGACTTGTCAATACGTGAAAGGATTTATCTCTATCCAAAAGTTCCTAGAATCGATTTCCACATAATCGTAGATAACAAAGCCAGAAACCATAGGTTCCGCATAGCATTTCCAACAGGCTTACAGATAGAGCACTCATACGCCGATACTCACTACTATGTCGTTAAGAGGTCTATAGTACCTCCGAAAGGAGACTGCTGGCAGGAATCTCCACCTGTGGACCATCCATTACTCTATTGGGTTGATGTCTCCGATGGCGATAAAGGTGTAATGGTAGCTACTAGAGGTTTGAACGAATATCATTTAGATCGCAACGGAACTCTATATATAACTTTACTCAGATGCGTGGATAGTATAGGAAAAAGCGATTTGCTTACGAGACCTGGCAAGTTTCAATTAAATATTCCAACACCAGATGCCCAATGTATCGGGGAGTTTGATTTTCAGATTTCCGTCATACCGCATAAGGGGGACTGGCAGAAAGATACCATATTTAGAGAAGCATTAAGTTTTGCAGTGCCATTACTTGGACTTGTTACGAGTAAACATGAAGGCATGCTCCCCGCAGAGAATTCCTTACTAACGATAGAGCCCGATCAGGTTATAATTACCTCTCTTAAGAAAGCTGAGAAGGATGATGCAATAATACTTAGATGTTATAATGCCTCAGAAAAACCTGTTAGTTCTAAGATCGTACTGGATATGCTAAAAGAATATATAAAAGATGCACGCAAAGCAAAGTTGTCAGAGGAAGATATTGAAAGAGTAACGATAACTGACGATGGAAGGATAGTATTACGATGTGGTCCATGGGAGATAACTACTATAAAGCTCTATAAGAAAAAGCCTTCGTAACGCATAATAGATATAATGATCATGATTGTTGTTAATGGCGAGCACCTTTCAAAGATGCTAGGCTCAATCTTATTACTTCACCCCTCGAGTTAAAACTTCTTTCAGTTGAAACGCTAGCTTTCATTGGCAACTTGGCTCAGTTGATTAGAGGGCTTTGATGGTGGCGCCTATCTTAATGTGCATACCAACTTTCTGATCATTCCTAGCACTTCAAAGGCAGATAGTTTCTGGTTAATTAATGAATTTTAAGTAGATGGAGATCTGAGCGGACACCGTAACCGGTGATGATTCCAAAAAATGCTGTTTATAATAAGGTCTATTCCCTTTCCAACTTCTAAATAAATATTTTCACATAGCCGGAGTTTCGTTGTGTGAAGCGCTAAGAGATATTTAAATAAACGCAACGTTAGTGGAAAACCATGACATCTGGGACAAAAATACTTGCTATATTCTATTCCCCAAGAAAAAGAGAAAAAAATACTGGATCCGTACAATATATTGAGAAAATTCATGATCCGGATATTAGAAAGAAAATTATATTGGATGAATTAAAAAGCCGTTGTCCTGATATAGAGTTCATTGGAGGAGATGTAATCTCAGATTTAGCTGATCTAGCAAAAGAGATAAAGGAGCATAAGGATATTGATGGGGTTCTATTCTATTTTTTGAACTATGTTATTAGGAAGTTACCTTGGTTCTTTAGAGAAAAGGAGATAGACATATCGGTTCTCAGGGAATATCCTATGATAGTAGCTTTTGATCCGATGGAGTTTGGTTCTGGAATACCTTTTCTCGAATTCTGCGATTTAATTAGGGAAAAGAAGCTGAGAGCCATACCTGTATGCTCTTTTGACCTTAATGACTTAGTTAAAAGATTGAATTTAATCAGAGCTCTTCATGATATAAAAAAATCTAGAATACTGAATATAGGTGAATGTGAGGAGCTTTGGGATCACTCCTATTGGTGGAGGTTAAAGCGGGATCAATTTATTAAAGCTGTGAAGGAAATTTTTGGAGTCGAAATAGTGACGATGCCTTATGAGAAATTAGTTGAATATTATAATAAAGTAAGTGATGATGATGCTAGAAAATTAGCTAAGAAGTGGATAGAGAATAGTATAACTATGATCAATATCGACGAGGAAGAAATTATAAGAGATGCAAAAATGTATTACGCCTTAAAAGCGGCTATGAAAGAGGTCAGCGCCGATACGGTCACAATTGACTGCATTAAGGCCCTATTCTTCGATAAAAAGCTCTTACCCGCTTTTCCATGTTTAGCTTTTGCTCAGTTAAATAATGAAGGATACACTGCTGTCTGTGAAGCAGATATGAATGCCGTTATTACACAGTTATTAGGTCGACATATTACAGGGAGGGCTGGATTTATATGTGATAGAACTCTTGACACATCTTCAAACAGGGCATTTTATTGGCATTGTACATGTCCAACTAAGATGTATGGAATCGAGGGCCCGTCTCTCCCTTACATAATCAGGAAGACGCATCTTGAAGAAGGAACCGGTTTACAAGTATTAGCTCCGGTAGGTCAAGCTGTTACTGTCGTGAAATTTAATGTTTCTGAAAAAGCTTTGGCTCTTCATCAAGGAAGGATCTTGGGAAACGAGCATCATATAGGCTGCAAGTGTAGAACTGAATGGGTGCTTGAAACCAATGCAAAAAGGATCTTGGATACACACATCCATAGATTATTTGGGAATCACCGTGTCATATTTTTCGGAGATCTAAGAGAAGAGTTTTTGGATATCGCGAAATTAATAGATTTCAAGGTGATTGAGGAAGACAAGTAAGAATTCACTCATCTGCAAAGATCTAGTAAAGTTCAAAGGATCACTTAAAATTTATTATTTATCTGATTCCTCTGGAACACTCTTACAAACTAATCTATAGAATTGATCCGCTATTAACCATGAATCGAAATATGGCGAAGACGTCAGGACTCCTCCTTGGTCCATAGGTTAGTACATTGCTGGTATATCGAGGATTTCAGCCTAAGCTATTCAACAAGTTTCAAGTCTTATTCCATATATTCCCGAATCGCTTAAAAGTAGTCTTTTTAGTCGAATCGGTCTCTTTAATTCTCTCATGAGGGTCCTAAAAATCCTAATGAGACTATGAAAATTGAGCAGTCGCTTTTATTCTAGCTGAGCTAATAATGATTCTAGGGCCAATTTTGATGACGATCTCTGATTTTTCTCGCTTTAATTGTGTACTTTTTTATCACATGAGATCGAAAACATGGTAAAGAACCAAAGTAAAGTGTCTGAGTCTTAAGTTAAAGACCAAATTTAGTTCGAAATCTGAAAATTAGACTGGAAGGGTTGACATTCATGGTGTTTTAAGAAATGAGTAACTGTCTTGGATCATTTAAAAATTCTTAGTGATTTATTTTCTCTCTTATCATATAGCGCGCAAATACGTTGAGCGCAATGGTTAAATATAGCTTAATTAAAATGGGCGAAGACGATATGGAACAAGAGTTGATCGTTAAACCAATCCTTGTATATAGCGTCGTTAAAAGAAAAGAAAGGACAAGTTGGAGAGGCTGGGGTAAAATATTAAGTGAAGAAGATGCGAAGGAGGAGCGAGATCGGATAAATAAGGAGCTTGCAGAGTTAAAAGATAAGGCTGAGTTCCCGATAAATATACTTCCTATCTCGACAATTAAAAGTGAAGATGAATTAGATAAAATAACAGATATTGAAAAAAGCGATGTTATTCTAGTTTATGCGGCTGGAGGATTTATTAATGTTTTCCAAGAAAAGCTGTATAGATTTCTTCATAAAGGAAAGCATCTAATTTTCTTTCTTAGACACAAGTCAGGTCCTCTTTATCTTTGGTATGAGGTGTTACATCCGCTTTTTCTGAGGAATTCGTTTGATGAGGTATTCAAACCTGACATATCAGTTAAGGATGTCGTCGTAGATGATTACGGAGAGATTTTATGGAGACTGAGGGCCCTTTATGGTCTCAAGAACACGATCGGCAGAAGGGTCGTCGTGATCGGCAGGCCGTGGGGATGGGGAACTTATGGCGAGTTCTTCGGGCCTTATAATGCCAAAAAGATCTGGAAACTGGATCTGATAACTGTCACTTATGAAGAGTTAGGAAGGAGAATTAAAGCAGCGAAGAATAATCCAGAGTACGTTGATAAGGCGAGGCAGCTCATGGAAACATACTTGAAAGAACCTGGGGTAAAGCTTGCGACTAAGGAAAAGTTTGTCTTAAATGCATTCATATTGTACTTAGTCTTTAAAGATTTACTGAAAGAGTACGACGCTGACGTGATAACCGTGAACGAGTGCATGACCACGATAATTCCTATCGCTGATACGACTGCCTGCCTTACGTTGAGTGTGCTGAATGATGAAGGATACTTAGCCTTCTGTGAATCCGACTTCGTCGCAATCCCGGCTGGAATCTTACTTCATTATATCTCAAGAAAGCCTGTGGCCATAGTTGATCCAACTTTCCCGCATCACGGGATCGTAACAGTGGCACATTGCACAGCCCCGAGAAGGCTAAGTGGAAAAGGGAGAGAACCTGCTACGATAGTAACTCATTACGAATCCGACTATGGAGCCGCTCCGAAGGTCTGGATGAAGAAAGGTCAAGTCATCACAGTTATTGATCCAGACTTCTTCGGAAAGATGTGGATCGGATTCCGCGGAACAATAATCGATGTGCCTTCGCTACCGATATGCAGATCACAGGCCGACATAAAGATTGAAGGTGACTGGGAACTCTTGTTAGATAAGATGCGGGGATTCCACTGGGTATTCGTATATGGAGATTACTTAAAGGAGTTCGCGTACGCGTTAAGAAAAGTAGGTATTGGCTGGCTAGATATAACGAATAAGGGACCCTCTAAATCTTAATTTTCCTTATCATAAGAGCTATTCTGCGTTCTATAGTTTGTTTTACCGATGAGGATGGATATTCTTGCGATTGACTATAGTAAAAAGGCTTAAACCGCTTAACAAATTACCCGGAGTAGTTGCTTCTATTGCCGGTAAGGAGACGATTGAGCGACAAATCTAGTGGTCGAGGAATTATGAAGTTGATGAGGTAATGATCCGCACCGAATATCTTAAGGAGAAGATACTTGGGCGCGTGAGAAATGAATCAGAAGATGGATTGAAGATTGAAAATGTGGTCTCAGCATGAGAGGCTTCTTTAGGGATAGGCTAACGCTTGGTCAGCGTGAGGATGAGAATGTGGACTACTCAAGTACCGTGAAGACCCGAAGTGATTGGACGGCATGAGTAGTAGGGTTTTCTGAGACGGTAAGCTCAACACCAAGGTCACGATTTATCTGAGGTATCTGTATTTTCTTGACAGATGAATCATGCGACATGGTTAAGAATGTTAAGATACACGGAATCGGACAGCAAGCCGCGTCGATAGAGTCGAGATCCCATTTGACGTAGGAATATTTGAAAATGAGAATATAAATGTTATTCTTAAGCCTACCCGTACTTCTTGCATGAATCGATCAGTTTAATCAGGACCTTGAGAAAACTATATGCCTATCGACTCTCTTTAAGATTTAGAGATTGTCTAGAGTAACGGTCTTGAGGCGAGGAGGTCTAATCGTCAAGACATCGGAGACTGAGCTATGGCTGGACTCAGCTGGATCTAAGAGAGATCTCATCTTGATCTCCCACGCTCACTCAGACCATGTTCCAAGAAATCTCGGAAGGGTTGTCTCAACCCCTGAGACGGCGAGCATCCTAAAGATCTTCAGGGATGGATTCGACTGGATAGACTTGAGGTTCGGCGAGTATATAGGGCTTGGTGATGTGAGGATCTCCGCGGAATCCTCCGGCCACGTCTTGGGATCGAGCCAATTCCTGATAGACTCTGGGGATGAAAGGCTCGTCTACACGGGAGACCTAAACGTATATGATAGCATAGTCTTGAAGGGGGCCAAGCCCATCGAGGCGGATAAGCTCGTGATAGAGGCGACCTATGGATCTCCAGACTACATCTTTCCGAGGAGGGAGGAGGTCTACGCGAGGATAATAGATTGGATAATCAAGACGATTAGGTCGGGCGAGATACCGGCGTTCAAGGTCTATGCATTGGGGAAGGCTCAGGAGATAATGAAGCTCGTCAACACCTATCTTAAGGTCCCCGTGATAACAAGCTGGACTGTATCGAAGATCGCGGAGAAATATGTCGATCACGGGATAAGATTGAGCTATCTCCCAATCTATAGCGATGAGGGGCTTGAAGCCTTCTCACAGGGAGAATGCGTCTATATCGCGAGTAAGCGGAGGAATCCGCCGAGCAAGAGGAGGATTAGGTGGGCGGTTGCGACAGGCTGGGCTCTGAGATATAGGTATAGTGGATTCGATGAAGCCTTTCCATTAAGCGGGCACTCAGACTACCCGGGCTTGATCAGATATGTTGAGGAGAGCAGGCCTAGGGAGATCTATGTGATTCATGGATTCGTTAAGAGCTTCGTCAAGCAGCTTAGGAGGAGAGGTTTCAACGCATTAGAATTGAGAGAGTCTCAAGAGATTTAGCGGAGAAGAGATCGCCAAGAATGTATGGAATCGAGGTGGCGGGAAAAACTGCTGGGAGAATTGTTCGGAGAAAAGGGAAGCGGAAGAAGTCTTAAGAAATGCAAAACAAGTCCGCCAACTAGCCAGAGAATTCATCGAAGAAAGGGAGTAAAACAGTGATCACTTTCTTCGCAAGTATAAGCTCTGACTCCACCATCCATAAACATCCTAAAGCACCTATTATTACCGATCTAACGGGGATTAGCTTTAGATGGAGGCTGAAGAGGTGATTGGAGAGGGGTTTAGGATACCTAAAAAGTCTATCGAATATTAGCTGACCTGCAAGAGAATCCGAATACATGGCTCACATGAGAGGGGTAAAGACATAAATGATGGCTCCTTTAGGGTGATCTTGGGATGAGTAAGAGGAGGAGGCGTAGAGAGGCTCCCATGCCGGCCTCGGCCGCCGGTCTACTCAGATTCTTTGAGGAGGAGTCTAAGGGATTTAAGATCAGGCCTGAGATAATCTTGATCTTGGCGGGAATCTTGATCGCCTTGACGGTGATCGCGAATAAGCTCTTCATCTAACCCTAGGCCATAACCTCCTCTAAAGCAACTTGCCCCACTCCCGTTAGCTTCCAAAGCCTCTTTCCCTCAGATTTGAACTTCAAGACGATCCCCTCCCTCGACATATTTCTCAAATGTCTCCTTATGGTGGATGGGCTTAATTGCATGAGCTCGGCTAGCTCCTTGATCGTTAACGGCCTCTGCTTCAACGCATCTATGATTCTCGACCTCGTCGAGACTCCGCGCTTAACATTCCTTATCATCCTCAAATAGGCTCTCGGATAGATGGGAGGGCTGGGAACATTCCTAGGATGGGAGTTAGCTTCCAAGGACGCCACCTCCCAAGATCCTTCTAATACTTGAGGGGTTGGTCATAGGCCTCTCCTCAACAATAATATAAGATCACGTGCGCTCTAATAAAAGAGACGTTTAAGGAGCTTTGTCGGCGGTCTTTAACCGCAGTTAAAGTAGGCGGTTAGGCGGCTTTTACCTCAGCTTTGGCCAACCCTCGACCTCCACTCCTCTACGGGATCATAGCCCAAGAACCTCTTCAATAGTTCCCTGCCCTCAGGGCTTATCCTCTCAGGAGTCCATGGAGGATCCCAGACGAGCTCGACATCAACCTCCCCTATGCCCGGCACGCTTTGCTTAACCATCTCCTCTACTCGATAGACTAGGATTCCCATGAGGGGGCATGCGCTCGTGGTTAGGGTCATCTTGATCTTCACATTATGAGTCTCATCGACCTCGACTCCATAGATCAGTCCTAGGTCGTAGATGTTTACGGGGATCTCTGGGTCATATATCTGCTTCAAGACCTTAATAACCTCCTCCTTAACCTCCTCTAAGGATGTCATCTCTCCTCAGCGATCGTCCATAAATGGTTATTTAAGCATTGAAGGAGGCTGGAATCGAGAAAATTAATTACCGATCTTCGGGGATTAATGTTGGATGAGCGAGGGCTTGGTCGTTGGAATAGACTTGGGGGCGACGAATCTTAGAGCCGCCTTAGGAGACTTAGAGCATGGAATAGTTAGGGTGGTTAAGGAGAGGACAACCTCATCGGGGTCATCGGAAGACCTCCTTAATCAATTGATAGAGATCGTCAAGAGGGTGGCCTCCGAGAAGCTGGGCGAGATAGAGGCGATAGGGATAGGTTCGATCGGCCCGCTCGATGTCAAGAGAGGGGTGCTCGTGAGATCCGCGAACGCCAGATTCAGAAACGTTCCAATAGTTGAGAGGCTCTCAAGAGAGTTTAAGATCCCGGTATACATGCTGAATGACTGCACGGTTGCGGCCTTGGGCGAAAAGGTATTCGGGGCTGCGAAGAAACTCTCAAACTTCGTATATGTTGGGATTGGGACTGGGATAGGAGGCGGAGTGTTCGTGGATGGGAGGCTGCTACTTGGAAAGGATGGGAACGCGGCTGAGATAGGGCATATGACGATAGATCTCGGAGATGGACTTCCATGCGGATGCGGTGGCAGAGGCCATTGGGAAGCATATTGCTCTGGGTCGGGGATACCCTCCTTCGTGAAGAGCTGGATAATCTCTAAGAGGCTGGAGGATTTGAAGAATCCGCTAGTAGATATGGCCATGAGGGGCGAGATGACTTCAAAGCATCTATTCGATTATGCTAAGGCGGGTGACGAGCTGGCGTTAGAGATCGTGGAGGAGATCGGGAGGATAAATGCGATATGCTTCGCAAACCTCACCAACCTATTCGACCCAGAGCTGATAACAGTCGGCGGATCTATAGCTTTGAAGAACCCGGATCTAATCCTAGACCCGATCAAGAAATATGTTGGGAGATATGTGATCAATAGACTTCCAGAGATCAGGTTAACGCCCCTAGGAGAGGACATCGTATTATATGGCGCGATCGCATTGGCATTAAAGAAGATCAGGCTATAATGGACGTTCACCTATCTCCGCGGCCCTCTACAACTCTATGAAGGATTTATCCAGCTGCTCGGATAGAGGTTCTTTGATAACTATCCCCTCGATCGGTCTTATCTCGAAGGTGTAGATTGCGGGGTCCGCCTTGCTCCACCTCATCTTCCTCACGTAGATCGTCTTCAAGAGCTTTCCACGAAACCTCACTATCCCCAAGACTATAACCCCTGATGAGAGGAATTCCTCGAACCCGAACCTACTCAATCTATTCGACCCTGTGGGTATGTCGCATGTGAGCATGGTGGTCGCCCCAAGCCTCTCCTCCATCATATTGATTATCTCCCTGAGATACTCCCTAACTATGAACTCCTCCCTAGCCCCGATGGCCAAAGCTGAAATGGGGTCGAGGACTATCCTGCTTATCTGCCGGCCATGGGCTATCTTCTCGATGGCGTCCACGAACGCCTTGCTCTCCTTCCCAAACCTCTTCAAGTCCGAGGTAAATAGCCTGAACTCGAACGGAAAGAACAATCTTTGATCGATATAGTCCCAGAAATTCCATCCAAGGGAAAGCGCGCCCCTCAAAACCCCATCGATCCTCTCATCGAGGGAGACGTAAATGCATTGCTCGCCATTTCTCAAGCCCTCGAGGAGGAATCGGAGGCTGAGTATGGTCTTCCCAACCCCGGTCTCCCCCGTGACTAGATAGGTTCTACCCCTTAGAAGCCCTCCGCCTAGCATCTTATCGAGCTTCGGTATCCCAGTCGATACTCTCTCGGATAGCTCCATCAGCCCATCAACCTCTGATGAGACTGGTTTGAATAGCTAATTAAGATTTTATTTTGAAGCGGCCGTTCTCATAGATTAGGTCTCCATCTCCATAAACCCTTCCCTCACGCATATCTAGGATCATATCCCAGTGGATCGCGGACTTATTCAATCCACCAGTGTCGGGATAGGCTGCTCCAAGGGCCATGTGCATGGTTCCGCCTATCTTCTCATCGAATAGTATCTGCCTCGTATGCCTATCTATCCTATAGTTTAATCCAAATGCTATCTCCCCAAGTCTCCTCGCCCCCTCATCGGTTCTCAATATGTGCTTAAGCTTCTCCTCTCCCTTCTCGGCGTGGGCTTCAACTACCTCACCCCTACTGAACTTAAGCTTGACCCCTTCAACCTCTATACCCCTCCAGATCGCCGGATAGGTGAACTTCACAGTTCCCTCAACGGAGTCTTCTATTGGGGCTGAGAACACCTCTCCAGCGGGCATATTGTTGTGGCCATCATCGCTTATCCACTTCCTCCCACCAACCTTCATGAACAGGTTGGTATCATTCGAGACTATCTTCAATTCATCTATCTTGCTTAGGATCTCAACCACCTTCTTCTGCTCTTCAGCTTGCCTCTTCCACTCTTTAACAGGGTCCTCGACATCGACCATACAAGCCTTATAGGCGAAGTCTTCATACTCGATAGGCCCCATCCCAGCCTCCTGCGCGAGAGCGTTTGTGGGATAGATTGAGACGACCCATCTCAGCTCGCCCGACGCATGTCTCCTCATGAATATCTCGGTTAATTCCCTTCTCGATGCCTGTCTAAGCCTGAGCTTCTCCGGGTCGACGTTCACGAGGGGCTTGGTATGGCTTCTTGAGAGTATTGAGATCATTGCGTCAACCTTCTCTTGGACGAATTTCTCGATCGGTGAGAGATGTTTTAGCTGCTTCTCACCTGCATACCTATAGAAGATCTCATCTAAGGCGTCGTCGACGATCACCACAAATGGGTTTCCTCCCCTAATCAGAACATGCTTATAGAGTTCTCTTATGAGCGGTAGGGCTTCGACTCCCGCCCTTATCAAAACCTCATCTCCATCCCTAACCTCAACGCTATAACTCGTTAAGAGTTCCGCCAACCTGCTAACCCTAGGATCTGCCATAAGGGATCATGTGATATGGTCCATCACGACTTAATAATTGTTAGCATTTTGATCGAATCAATCTGATCTTTTACCGCTTCTCGTATAGTTTTTAACAACCCCTATCAAAGCCTTCAACGCGTCTTCACCCTTCTCCGCCATGGTTCCTGTCACGACTATATCCGCCCCAGCATCCAAGGTTTTCTTCATCTGGTCGATAGTTCTGATTCCGCCTCCAACGATCAATGGAATATCTATCGATGACTTAACCGCTTGGACGACACTCGCTGGAACCGGGGATGGAGCCCCCGACCCTGCCTCAAGATAGACGAATCTCAGCCCCATATATTGTGCGGCGAGGGCGTAGGCGACCACAACCTTAGGCTTATCCATAGGTAGGGGGAGAGCCCTCCCCATCGCCGAGACCGCGCTCTCAGCCCCGAAAACTAGGTATCCCATGGGGATCGCCTCCAAGCCATATCTCCTTATGAATAAGGCTCCCTGCATCTGGGCTCCGATCACATAATACCATTCAACTGAGTTTAGTAGGATCATATACCATACGGCGTCCGCATATCTGCTCAAGGCTTGAACGTTATTCGGGAAGATTATAATCGGAATATCGATCCCCTCCTTC
>Ga0190310_1000136_pt1 | contig 27793 bp, 46 predicted proteins | sample 48700778_MG_FD_165059 | JGI IMG/M metagenome (GOLD analysis project Ga0190310, IMG submission 165059) | Hydrothermal vent sediment bacterial communities from Southern Trench, Guaymas Basin, Mexico - 4870-07-7-8_MG | ecosystem: Environmental > Aquatic > Marine > Hydrothermal vents > Sediment ... | reverse complement strand
CCTGTTACAACGACCTTCATAGACTAATCACCATTTTTCATCTATATCTCTTTCAATATATATAATTATTCGTAGATATACCACTCGTATTCCCTGTATTTCCCTAGGTCTAGGTGATCCTTGAGCTTCTCCTTGAATTCCTCGGCTGACATTCCCCACCACCATTTATAGGGTAGACCGTAGAACCAAGCCCTTCCCGCCTTTACGTTTTCGTTCACCTTATTGATCCAGTACTCGTATACGTAGTCCTTTCCCCTGATCACCCTGCCGTCCCTATCGACGTGTCCGCATATAACCCTCGGATCGCAGTAGAGCTTGAAACCCGCCTCGTGGAACATTCCCCAGAACGTGAAATCACACGGAAAAACGTGTTTAAAGTCGAGCTTCTCCAGAACCTCCCGCTTAATCAGTACACATGCCAATCCGCCGTGTCCCTGAAGTTCAAAGGGAGCCAATTTCTTAATGTTCTCCCTTGCGTTTGGATTGCCGTTCCACTCCATCTCCACGATGAACCTGTCCGTGCCTACCTTGCTGGGCCTCTCTGGAACCAGTGCGGTTACCGCATGACATTTAATGGTATTGATTGTCTCAAGCAATTGTTTTAGAGCGTATCTGGGAGGAACTACATCGCTCTCTATGTTTAGTAAATAATCATAATTATTTTCTAATACGAACTTCCTGGCCTGTGATAGGCAGTAGCAGAGATTTGCGTCTCCCACGACCCCTTCCATGTTATCGCATATCACCAAAATTGTGTAGCTTAATCCCGTAGTATCGAGGTTCATTACCGCTTCAAGCGTTTGTGGATAGATTACCTCCTTATTCGGAGCTATTATAGAGATGGCCACCTTCTTCATATCCACCACGTAGGCTTATAGTTTAGCTATTATTCTCTGTAGATGGGAGACTTCATCGTATATCATTTGGAGTATGCTCTCATCGTAGCCCATAGCCTTCCATTTCTCAAGCCACATCTTCTTGAACTCCTCATCCGAGAGCCTGGATCTCCACTCCTTCGCCCTTTTATGTCCAGTCCTGAGCCTGTAGATTAGATCCAGTCCAGCGATTACGTATGCGTTTATGTCGAATGCGTTTAATCCCATCCTAACGAGCTTGTTCTTGAGCCTCCTCCTGAATTCCCTGATCAAATGTCTATGCGTTCCATACTTCAACGCCTTGGGAGATTTGTGGACGGTTTGCATTTCCCCAAACTTTCCTCTGAACACTAGAGCGGATACTGGGCTTACGAACCTGCGTATCATTCTCATCGCCCTGAAGTAGGCGAACCTAGGAGATGTGGCCTTGAACACGGTATCGTTGGAGGCTACGAACCTGTCCACTCCCAGTAGGCTTACGCCAAGTATGAAGCCGAAGCATGGGGTATCCAGCGATGAAACGAAGATGTTGATGTCATCGCTTATCTGGATGTGAACGCCTTCCATTCCCTCCATGTATTCCCTCTCACGTAGCTTCGAGTAGCCTAGAAAACCTGCCCCTAGAAAGAACGCCTGTTCTATACACTTCTCAAGGAAATCCGTTCTGAACGAGAGCCAGTTTGCCAACTCCGTACTGCCTATGAGTTCCGAAAGCTGAGCCACTACGTGTGGAGCGTAGGACATCCTGGGTAGCATATTAAGGTAGGCGTTTGCCGAACTCTGGGATATCGATGGTCTGAGCCAGGACTCGTAGCGTGGATCGTAGTAGATGGATGAATCGTAGTTCGTCAGGTCGTATCTGGCCAAGGGTAGCCTTGGGAAGCCTATCTCCCCGTATATATCCATCCTGAAGAAATACTTCAGCGTGTTCAGGTAGTCGAGGATCTGATCTAGCGGGAACTCTATGCCGTACTCCCACTCCATGAACTGCCTGAAGGCATCCTCTAGGCTTTGGTAGTCTATCTTTATGTTGATTCCTTTAAGCAATTCATCTAGGCTTGGAAGTTCGAAGTCGAACTCTAGGTGGAATATATCGAAGTCGGTTAGACCTAGACCGAAGTCCGCAGATAACGTCAATCCCATGAGCATTTCAAGTAGGCTCTGCCATATAGTATCGAAATTGAGGAGGTCGGCTATGCTCCACATCCTGTCGGCAGTTATCCTGCTACCTTCATACGTAAGAACCTTCTCAAATAGCTTCTCCTTCTGGTATCCTACATCGGACGACATATATTATATAAAAAAAGGAGAAAATAAAAAAGGTTTTATTTGGCGGGAAGCTCCTTCATCCTCTCCAGCTTATCCCTGAGCTTATCTGTGTATTCAGTTAGAGTTTCTAATACTTCCTCAAGCGTTTCCTCGTCTACATCCTTTACGAGTAGTGTGTTAAGTAGGGTTGTTATGTATTCTAGGAGCCTCCTCTTGTCCGCCATAGCCCTGAGCGTCAGCCCTATATCGCTGTGCATTTTGGTAACATAAACGTATCCATCGAGGGGGCCTAGATAGCACTTCTTGATTATCCTCCTGCCGTTTTCATCCGTGCCAAGGTAATGTTGAGCGTATAGATATACCCTATCGCCTACCTTTTGCTTTGCTAAGGCAGATATCCTCTGACCGCACCTAGGACATATCCTTATGACCTTTGGTTTTCTACCCATATTTATTACCCATATAGTTATTGGGAAGCTTTATATATAACTCTTTCTACACAATTTTATGTATGAGAAGGAGGAAATCTTGGAAATATGACTCAGTGCTATCGTTCTACGTTAGGTGGTGCTTACTGCATCTGCACAGGTGGAAGATCCTACTTGCCGTGTACCACTATAAGATAGCGGATCTTGAGGATATACAGAAGTTCACTGGCCTTGATTATCAGAAAACCTACATCTGGAGCTATGAACTGGCCAACGACGGCTTCCTTAACGCTAACAGATTAATGCGTACGTTCACCCTAACCGAACTCGGGTACGACGTTGTGGAGATAATGCTGAACATGAAGGTCAAGGACTTGGATGAGGAGAAGATGAGGATGGAGACCGTGGAGTTCGACGAGGAGGAGCTTGAAATGCTGAAGAGGGACATCCTGGATTTCGTAACGAAGTATCCGATGGTCAGTCTGACTGGAATAATCGACTACATCTATGAGAAATACAACGGCGAATACGATGCACTGCAGGTACTGGTTGTACTGGGACTGCTCGAAAAGGAGGGGAAGATAAAGAGATATATAGACGAGGAGGAATTCTATTAGAGGGTGATATTTTTTGAAGTGTAGTATATGTGGCAAGGAAGTTAAAATCGGGTACACGATAATAGGCAATAGGGTTCTCTGCAGGGAATGCGGAACGGAGTATGATGAACTAGTAGCAGAGCTTACCGCTGAGCTTCTCGAAGCTAAAATATTGGGAAATAAACCCGACCTAAAAAAGATAATCAATGAGGAAAGGCTCGGTAAGTTTAAGCCCCTGAAAGCCTTCATTAAGCGGGACGTATTAACAAGCTATATTAGACATGCAAAATAGTTTTCACGGCTTTCCAGCTAGGGATGCGGGACATCTGACCATATCTCCCGTTTTATACCTCCATAGAAGGTTACCGTCTTTATCGAACTTGTAGAAATAGGTATCGCACGAGCCTATATACACGTTTTCGTCCTGATCGAGGGATGGAGATGGCCAGACTTCGTTATTTGTTTGATACTTCCACCTTAAACTTCCTGACTTCGTTAGGGAGTATACGTAGTAATCCAAAGAGCCGAAGTATATCGCATCGCCGTATCCAATGGCTACCGCACCAACAACATAATCGTATGTACCGTACTCCCAAGCGACGCCAGAATAAGGTATGACTTTACATACTGAACCGTAAAAGCCCGAAAGTGTAGAAGAAGCACAGGAAACATAAATGTTATTGTTATCATCTACCGCTGATGTCTTAGGGAGTGGCAAATTTACATTCCACCTGAGCGAAAGATCCTTGTTATATATAATTAGGTTTTGGAGAAACCAATCACATACAATTATAGAATTATCTGAAAGGAATTTTACTGCATTATTTTCACAACCTACCGATACTAAAATCCCTCTAATATATCCAAGTGGATGTACTACCCAAGTTAAGCCAAAAACACTAACATAAATACATCCATCATAACCTATTGTGCATGTACATTGATAATAAGTCCCCGTAGCATAGTGAGGATCCAGCCTTAACGAGAACTTTAGGCTTCCGTCGTTCCTGACTGCGTATATCCAACAGCTCTTGTTGATTATGTATGTGGTGTAGTCTCCCTCCACGGTTGGATGGCATAAAAGTTCATCCCCAGCGTAGAATTTATAGAGCAGGTTACCATTGTTATCCAGTACGTAGAGGTATCCGTCTCTAGATGTAACGTATATGTTACCGTCGTCGTCTATGGCTATGCCACCGATGATTTCTCCGCCAGTTTTATATCGGAACTTGAGGGTGCCGTTTGGACTTAATGCGTAGAGGTACGTATCGGCTGAGCCGACGTAAACCGTTAGGCTGTGATTCGGATTGGGGTTGTAGCCTCGGTTGTATTTATCGTATTTAAACTGTCCCCATATAGGCGTTAATGTGTACTGATATTCCTCCGTTTCTATGCCAAGCTTTATCTTGATGTATTTAGTAAAGGATGGGAGGGCTTGTTCTATTGCATCGTAAAGGTGTTTAAGACACTCAACGAGCTTCCTCTGTACCCAGGAGTAGACCACCGAGCCGTAGGTGGCGTAGGGTATGATTTTTATCTTCTTCTTTAGGAGGGCAAATGGATCGTTCTGTATTCCCCTAGCGTCAAGCTCCTCTATGAAAGCCTGTATCGTATCCAGGCTTTCGTTTAGGTCGGTTATGAGAACGTAGTCTCCAGTTGATACCTTCCTCATGCTGTTAATCATGCTGGGTATATCGGTGCGTTTTATGAATAGACCGAAATAGGAGAGATATTTGTCCTTGATTCGTTTGAACGCCTCTATTACGTTGTTTTTATCCTCGCTTTTTATAACGTCGAACTGTTTGGGTTTCCTCAATTTGACGTCTCCAATCCATACTTCCTCGCTCATTCCTCGAACCTCATAATGTACTTTACTATAAGGGAACCGCCAACTGGAACCGTTATCGTAGAGGGAAGAACGGTTCTTTCAACCAGATAATATGCATAGCCGTCTAAATCCGCCCTATACTCTGCCACTATGAGTCCTATCTCGTTTACGTCCACGGCTTGGGTTCCTTGGTTTTCGAAAACCCTGTATATGGTGATTTCTGGAAAACCCGCCTCCACCGAACTGTATTCTATGTATACCGTGCCATAGTATAGCTGATCCGCTCCATCCCCGTGAGTGATTTTATCTTCCAGCTTATAGTCGTCGAACGAGACTGGAGACGTTCCCTTTCCGACGACTATCCCGAATTTATCTATATCTGAAGTAACACCAGTCTCATGTCCAACCCATAAAACCCTGCTATATGCGTCCTTAATGTATGGGTAACCCCTTTCCACTCCAGAAGTATCCTTTAATGTAACATATCTAGAGTTTAAGACATCTGCCATTAAACCCACAAGAGCCAGAGGAAAGTTCTTGACAACCGAATTACACTCTCCTTCCTCCTTTGCCAATATGTTACCCTTACCATCCCTCACGATGACCTCATAGAAGAGGGAAATTTTCAGCATGATGATGCCCTCTTTCTATGTAATATTTGTTATTTTGATGCTTATATCCTATATTTTAATAACCAGATAATTGATCCTGCTCCTATAACGGATGTTCCTGTACCTCTAACTATCCTTAGGGATGTTATATTATCTGTTGTGTTCTTCCAATAACCGTGATGGAAATTTCGAGATATGCGTATTGGGTTTATCCAATCTACAAAATGTATCCTGTATGTACCGCTCTTTGCCCATATCCAAACTCTACTAAAGCCATATTCTCCTGCCTTTAAGTATATAAATGGAGCGAAGGTAGCGTCAATGCCTGTATCATAGGGGCCTCCGTAGTGATATCCATCTGAATCAATCCATGCATCTATTCTTACATAATTTTCTCCTGAATCATTATTATACCTAAAACCAATCCAACCGTCTCCGCCAGGATTTTTAATTAATCCTAACAGGATATATATTTCATCCTCATCGCCATTTAGACCTGTTATATCAATTTCAGTTACATCTGAATCCACCTGTATTCTTTTTACCCTATCTATTCTACCTATTTCGACTATATGTGGCATATTCCATTCTTCAGCTTTTAGAATATCTAAAGGTTTTTTTATTGTAGCGTGTCTGACGCTCATTTATCCCAGCCTCGTTATATCCAACCTACTTATATCTAATCTGAGCGGTAGATTTAAAGGTTCTCTCTTTACCTTCTTTAAGTCCAGCTGTAGGAGTATTTTCGAGTATGGCTCCAAATCCGAGAAGTACAGCATTAATACATCGCCGTATTCGCCGAAGGTGAATACGTCCTTGTTTCCGAATATGTATCCAGAGTAGAAGTCCACGTCGAACACTAAAGTCTGGGATGGAACGAGCCTGAGGAACGCCCTTCCAGTCCTTGAATTAGCCATTATGTACCATCCCCTAACGTCCATTGCACCTTCCTTCCATTCGTCGATTTTAACTGGAGATGGCGTATCCCACGGAACTACGGCTACCGTGGTGGAGTATATGTCCCTGAAAACCTCCTCGTTTAGTACTATCTTTACATCTCTCCAATCGCTGAATATTTCGAGCTGTTCCATGGCTTTATTGGAAAAGGCTTGGATTACCGCCCTCTTGCGTTTGAATGGAGTGAATGGAGTAATAGGTGGCGGAGGTGGTGGAGGTGGGGTGTATTCTTCCTCTGGATACCAATCGCCGTTTGTCGGTTCTGGGTCGATGAACTTCCTTACGAATATCCAGTCTATATAGGTGTCAGCGTAGACTTCTCTTCCACTTGCTCCTATATACAACGTTGTGAACTCCGTAGCGTTGGTATCAGTTACCGAGAGTTTATTCACATTGTCCCAGTTGAGTATTAATTTATCATTGTAATGTCCAAAGTCGATTATATGCCATTCATCATCAACCGATTGTGAAGCATCTTGATACCATACCGATGAAGCCCCTACGAACTTCTGAACCCTCACGTATGGGAATGCTTCATGTCTCCTGCCTCCCCTATAGCAGTTGTCTGGATTGTCGTAGCTACCAGTGTGTTCACCGTCCCAATGTATGAGAATCCAGATTTGAGCATAATGTCCACTTCCGTCCTGTAGTGTTTTCGCTCTGGCCCTAACTATGATATTCTTCTCTGAGATCTGGTTTAAAGATCTGACATAACCTCTATTAGTTCCGTCTGGATGTAGCACCAGTACCTGTAGGCCAGTATCTACGTAGGCACTAGCTGATCCCTCGCTCACATCTACCCATTTATTGGGATCAAGTGTGCTACCTGAAAAATCATCGAATAGGATGAAGGTATCATCCCCGCTACTGATGGATGTGGCGTCCGATTTACCGTAGTAGATGTAGATGATGGCTTTGTCTGGACTTGCGGGAATACTGGGTATTTTGACCCAGAAAACCGCATAATCGCCATCGACCTTTTCCTCTATCCAGTATGAGAGCAGGGTAACTCCATCATCGCTCGTGAAACGTACATCACCGAAATCCGTTCTGCATTTTCCGTTTAGATATACGTGTTCCCCTGAATCCGTACCTGAGCCATAATGTACTACTATCTTAATACAGTAATCGGTAACGGCTCCCGAGGTACTCCCAACTATCTCGTGTTTCTTCCTGTACTGCCATCCCGTGAGCCAAGACATAGTTGAATCCTCATTGCTCGTATATGTACTTCTGTAATACATCTAGCTGTAGGAATATCCTAGCTCCTGCCGATAATCCGCTCCAGTAGAGGAATATCGGCTCGTTCATGTAGCCCTCTATGAACGTATCCTTGTTCTGAGATTGTTTAATGATATTTGCTGGAAGCCATGCTATGGGCAGTAGGGATGGGACGTACTTCAGCTCTATTTCCCCAGTGTTTGAGTTAGTTAGGAGGAACCATCCCCTCACGACGCAGAAGTATAGGTTGTTGGGCGTGTAAACTACGACTGGCGAGGATTCGGTACTCGTGTCGATGTTTTTGACCACCGTATCGTAAAGCTCTACGGCTAGTTTCTTGCTCATTAACACTTTTACTTCCTTAAGATCCTTGCCGAAAGCCTCGTATAATTGCTGGAGGGAGTAATCGGAAAAGCGTTCCACAAATACATAGGGATAAAACTGTTCGTAGGTTATGTTCGTTATATATTGTGTTACGTATTGGAGGGGTGTAATCGGGTCTCCATTGAGGTATAAGTAGTTGAACCATCCCATGACTGCATGGATGTTCCTCCAGCGTTTTTCTGGTTTACCTATGTCGTAGAGGTTATCCTCATAGGGTATGATGTCTGAGGTTACGCCTACAAGGTTGGGTATCTTGCCTACTATTGCCTGTACTGGCGTGGAATCTAAGTAGAGGTATCTAAAGAAGCCTACTCCGCCCTCTATTTGTTCAGTTTGCACCTTATCTGCATCGACCTTCTCGAAGTATCCCGCTATGGCGTGGACTTCCTTGAACCTTTTATCTGGCGTACCTATGAGTACGGTTCCGTCCTGATACGGCACTAGGTCTTGGGTTAATGCACCGAACCTTCCGCTGTATAGCTCGTCCAATGCATCGATGACCGTATTCCATTCTTCCGCAAATAATAGCATGTAGTTCCTTTTTTTCGTTAATCCCTTCCAGCTCACGGTTCACACCTATCCTATGTAATTTGGAACTATAGCACCTTTACTATTTACGCTATTGATTTTATTAAATATATAGTCTAGCATTTCCCTGAGCAGTTTCTCCGCCTGTTTTTCTGGCATTCCATACACATCAATGAGTATGGAATGGAGCATAAACGACAGGGATGTTGTAGCTACGATTCTCCTTATTTCCTGAAGTTCTTTTTCGTCCTTAGCCAAAGATATCATATTTTTGTGTAGTATTCTCGTAGCCTTCGGTAGACCGCCGTAGAGGAACGCTGGAATTAGGAGTATTCTCCCTATTATTCCCTTGATTAACGATAGACGCCTTCTACGTTTAACTTGCCAACGCATACCTTCTCCTCCTCAGTTCTGCCAGTTTGGTTAGTAGCTCGATTTCCTCCTTGCTGTAGCCGAACATCATCATTTCCTGCATGAATCTTTCGAAGTCCGCCTTCGATATCACTCCCTTTGCGTAGTCCATGATAAGCTCCGTAACTAACCTTCCTGCCTCGTCCTTAAGAGGTTTAATTAGTACGTATCTCCTCCAGATGTCCCTCTCCTCTGGCGGAATTCCCTGTGCCTCCAGTACCTTTTCGAGGAGAACTATGGCGTCTGGCACTACCTCAGCGAGTGTGGCCAATGTTGAAACGGTTGGAACATAGACTTTAACCTCAGTTTCTATTAATGCATCTATCGTCTCCTCGTCGAGTCCCAGTCTAGCGAGTTCCGCCTTCGCCTCCTCTACCCTTATAAGCCCCTTCCTTAGCTTCCTTAATATTGCCTTAGCCCTTAGCTCCCTCCTGTAGATGTCCCTGAACATCTTAGCTACGTCCGTGAAGAACTCCCTCTCCTGATCTGTGAGCTTCAGCGTCTTGACCAAGGAATCCACGAACTTTTCGAGTTCATCGTCCCCTATGTAGCCACGCATGAACCTGCCCCATAGCTGGTATAATGAATACCACAGCCATCTCCTTAGCCTCATCAATGTATTGTAGTTGTACCTGAGTTCGGCATGGAGGTTTAGTATTGGAACCCACTTTTCATCGAATATCATCTCGAATCCAGTTTCCAAGCCCATCTCCCTCGCTATTTCCTTTACAACCTTACCTATCAGCCCTGCCACCTGCTTGAGGTATTCCGCATATTTATTGGGGCTGTCCCATCCCTGCGTTATCATCATGTAGATGACCCTCTGGATGTCCCTGAAGCCCCTATATGCCCTGTCGTAGAGCGAACGTAGAGTCATCAGTTTGGCTTCTCCCTCCGTGAACCTGACTGGTACTTCAACTTCGGTTTTTTCGTACATCAGCGTATCGGAGTTCCACGCTGGGACTTTGAACTTTATCTTGAATAGTCCAGCGAATAGCTCCATTAGCTTCTTAATAGTTAGCGTTCCCACACGGAATAGGTTGATTATACCCGTCCTGAATAGCGTTCTCTCCTCCGCTAAGGCGTTCATTGCCTCCGCTACGGTAACGGCGGTTACGAACTTGGGATGTATAGCTCTAGCTATAACTATTTTGCCGAGGCCGTATTCATCTGGTGAAAACTCTTCCCCTAGAACAGTGGAGAATATCGACCATTTATACATCCACCTTGCGTCGATCCTCGTTGGAATGTCCGCCATTAGATCCAAGTTGATGAATGCATCGCTTGTGAATCCATCTATCCATGAGAACAGGGCGTAGTCATGCCACTTCATGTAGGTGCTTATTGCTCCTAGGATTGTTTTAGCTATTTCGGTGCTTGTAACGTTGAGTTGGGCTGGTGGTTTTGGCATGAATGCTCCTACGGTTTCAGCGTCCCTCTTGGCAAGTTGTGCTACTGATTCTGGCGGTGAATACCAGAGTAGACCAGCCTCTGCCCTTGAGAAGAACTCGTAGAGCTTCTCTGGGCTTGGATACTTGAACCTATCGAGGTAGTACATGTAGGCCATATCCTCAATGACTCCCCTCGCCTTTACCACCGCCATGTAATCGTCGAACGTCAGAAATAGATCGTGAACCATGAACTTGGCGAGTGTCCTTTCGTCTGGTATCGAATAGATGAGGGTCAGCGGAAATATTCTATCCTTTCCGAACCTGTCCTTGAATATTACGAATGGATCGACCTCTACTGGAGTTGGTACGGCTCCTGGTACTTCCATCTGCCATCCAGCTACTATCTTCTCCCCCTTTACCGTTCCTCTTTCCTTCCATATTTTGTTTGTATACATTTGGATGAACGGTGTGGCGTAGCCCCACATTGCCAGGTTACGCCACATTAAAGTCCTGAAGGCATCGAATCCTTCCGTAGCCATCATCCTCCTAGTCATCTCCCTTAGCATCATCGGCTCTGGCAGTGTAATCGGTATTACGTCCCTGAATATTGCGTTAAGTGGTTTGATGTAGCTCTGAGCGAACCAGTAGGACATGTAGGTTACTACTGCACTGAATAGGGTTTCTGGTATGTGGAACACTAGGCTTCCAAGCTCCTTGAAGATGTACGTTGGCTTAAATGTAAACGTTCCGCCCACTCCAAGTGGCCTTATATGCCACTCTACACCGTGGAATATTTCTCCCAACTGCATTATTACCGCTCCTATCACCCTCATGACCACGAAGGGTGATAGGAAGAATAGCTGATGTACAAGCATGTATTCAAGCTCTCCCTGCTTCGGTATATATACCTTGAACAGCGATTCTTGAACGTCCTTCCAAATGCTTTCGTACATGCTCCTTATGGGTTGTACGAATACGGCTTCACAGATGCCCTTCAACCAGTCCGACATGGCGTATCCGAAATTCATTACCTGTTCCACTAGGAATTTCTGTAGTCCAGTTATCGCACCGCTTACCTGTTCAAATACGAATTGAGCTATTACTGGAAAGTCCTTTCCCACCGTTCCGAAGAAATCTTGGATTTGTTTCAGGCTCTCCCCTACGTATTGGGGTACCGTTTCCGATATAAACGTCGAAGCTCCCGTTACCACTCCATCGAAGCTCTCTCCTACCCATGTTCCGAAGTTCTGTGCGTTTTGTAGCCAATCCCAAACGGTGTTAGCTATCGGTGCTAACGTGGAGTCCCAAACGGTTTTCTGGAGCCAGTCCCAGTTGGCTGGAAGATCCTCGCTGAACCATTTGTTCAATCCCTCAAGTGCCTTTCCGAACTCGGATTTGAGCCATTCGATTCCTCCCGATAGAGCCTCGGCTAGGGAGCCTAAAACGTTTTGAACTTCCGAGAAGAAGGAAGGAACTTCCTTAGTTATCCAATCGACAAACGACTGCCATCCTGCTTGGAACTCCTCCGATACCCACTGGAAGAATCCCGTTATTGTATCGGCTATTCCTTTTATAGCTCCCCAGAAAGTATCCTGTAGCCACGAGAAGAACCCTGGAAGATCCTTGGTTATCCAGTTGATGAATGATTCCCATCCCTGTGTGAAGGTCGTAGTAAGCCAGTTTATTGCGTCCTGAATTCCTTTAACAACGCCTTCTATTGAAGCCCATAACGTCTCCTGTACCCAAGTAAAGAAGCCCTTTATTTCATCGGGTAGTGCGTCCCATATCGCTGATCCAAGTGCGTTTATTGCTTCGCTTATCGGCTCAGCTATGTTTTCCTGGAACCACCTTGGGAACCAATCTGGAAACTTCAGTATTGCGTTTATGAAGCCCGTTATGCTGACGCCGACCTGTTCTAAAGCCTGGGGAGCGGTCTCAAGGAAGGTTTTAAGCTCCTCTGGTAGGTGTTCCCATACCCACGTCTGGACTTCCCCTACCTTCTCGATGATTAAGTCTGGGAGGTTTGCGAATATCTGTGATATCGTTTCTGGTATTTGTTCCAGCCCCGTCAGTACCTGATCGATGATCTCATTTATCTTAGCGGGAATTTCAGAAAGGCTTGAAGTTATCTGTCCTATCAAACCCGATATCTGCTCTGTAGCCTGTGTTATCGAGGATATTAATCCGCTGAAGATGGATGATATCTGCTCTGGTATAGCCTGTAGGCTTTGCGTGATTTGTGTTAAAATGTTTTCTATCTGTGTAGGTATTTGCCCTAATGATGTAACTATGTTGTTTACGATTTCGCTTACGCTCTCAGCTACTCCCTTCAGTGATTCATAAATTTGTGTGGCGGTGTTCTGAACCGTTGAAGCGATGCCCTGTATTGATTGCTGTATTGGCTCTAGCATGGCTTGGATTTGGGAAAGGACTGATTGGATGGTTGATGGTATGGCGGATATCACTTGGGTTATCTGGGCTAAAACGTTTTGTACCGATTGTAGTGCGGATTCCACCGTTTGAGGCAGTGCCTGAAGGGAACTGGTTATCTCGTCTATAATGCCCTGAATTGTTGATAATGCCTGTGTTACTCCCGTCGTTAATGTGTCTAATGCACTGTTTATGGCGGATGGTAATGTCTGGGAGAGTAATGTAGTTACCTGCTCAACTAATCCATCTATCTGGGTTACGACGAAGTTCTGGAACGTGGTTATAATTTCGTTTATCGCACCGAGTATCGTATCCGAGAACTGCGATATAAGCCCAGAAATGGATGAAGTTATGTACGATGAGAAGTCCGAAATTACCCCGTAGATCCACGACTGGAACTGTCCCACTGGATCCGTTAGTCCGCCGTATTCCACCGCTATTCTCTCAAGGAGTTCATCGGTTACATCGCTGAGGCTCTGGATCTCCTGTTGATTGACCTCGGTCGATAGCACTACAACATCAATATTTTCTATTATAAGATTTATCTCATCTGGAGTAAGCTCGAAATCGCTCATGATGGAGCCACCAGACCCCTACCAAATATACCTTTCATCTTTAGGTAATTATTTATTTCCTTGATTATCAGATCCCTGAACTCCTTCGAGTCCTTTGGATATACGTGGAATATCGGCGAGAGGTAGTCTCCGTCCTTTATCCTACATGCCACTATGTAGCTCTTTCCTATTGGCGATTGTAGTTTGTGGACTTCCACGATTATGAGCGTTATTCCCTCCACGACCGCCTGAGTTGGGGTCGGTATTTGCTCAAGAGGAATGTACTCTCCCTCGGCTGGAGCTGGGGCTTCCTCACCCGCCTCTTCACCCTCCGTCTCTTCTTCCCTGAGAAGCCCTAAGGCTCTGAGAACTCGCCTTCTTTCCTCTTCGTATTTTTCTTCGTATGAATTTAAAGACATAATTATATATTCTCCCAGAAATATATATATCGTTATCCTCTTTTAAGGTGAAGAAATATGAAAGCCGTTATTCTTGCGGGAGGATTTGGAAAAAGGCTGAGACCAATAACTAACAACATCCCCAAGCCTCTGATCGAGGTTAAGGGAAAACCTATCATTGTACGACAGATCGAATGGCTAAAAATATACAATATTGACGAGATAGTGGTATGTGTCGGATACCTGAAAGAGAAGATAATAGAGTACCTAGGGAGCGGTAGGAAGCTGGGCGTTAAAATAATCTACTCGGTTGAAGATGAACCCCTTGGAACGGGAGGAGCCTTAAAGAATGCAGAGCCAGTATTAAATAAGGAAAATATGTTTCTGGTTGTAAATGGAGATATCATCACGAATTTGAACCCTCTTAAAATGCTACGTTACCTGGATACCCGTGCCATTGGAGTTATAGCAGTTCATGCACTCCCATCGCCATACGGAGTACTAGAGATAGATAAAAATAATTTCATAACAGAATTCAAGGAAAAGCCATACTTATACGACTACTGGATAAATGCTGGAGTATATTTATTTGATCATAGGATATTTAAATTTCTGCCAGAGAAGGGAGATATAGAAAGAACTACATTTGTGGAATTGGCTAAGGCTAAGCGTTTACGTGCCGTGAAGTACTCAAACGTGTTCTGGAAGAGTATTGACACGCATAAGGACATTGAAGAGGTTGAAAAAATACTTTAGCTTTTTTTCTCCCACCACCATTCCTTATGGGTTCTCGTTAGTATGATGCTACCTAGTACAATAAGTATTATGCCGTATAGGCCATGATCTGGTAGCGGTGGATACGTTACTACGGCTCCAGTTGTTATGTATTTTTCAAGGACGAGTGCTATGCCTCCGCATAGCATGAACGAGGCGAACCTCACGAGCATCATTTTATATTGTTCCTTCGTCTCCCGATCTAAGTGAACATAGAGTAGTTTCTCTTGCTCCTTCACTGTACCAAAGTAATATCCAATTATAATCGATATAATTGAGGCGAAAACCTCCTCCGATATTACGCCCTGATAGGTTAGAAGGGAAAGAATTGCCGTTATTATAATTGCTAGAATAAACTTTTTATTTTCCTCGCTCATTCCTCCTCAACCTCTTTTTAGCTCCTGTCTCGGGGAATTTTAGCGTTATTATCTCCAGCTTTATTCTCATTTTCTTTTTCCATTCATCTAGCTCCTCCTCGGATCTGGGTGCGAGAGGAACGAGCTTCGATGTTACCATAGCTCCCACATTTTCAATTGCTTTATTATTTCATTACGCCACCATACCTTTATGTCTTTCTTCCTGAAGCTCTTGGGAGCGAGGAGGAAACCGCCTACCTCTATCCATGAACCTAGGCTCTGGTATTCGCTCTCGTTCCATCTGTCGATTGGATGGTAAACTATGCCGTTGATTCCCGTTGTGGTGGCCTCCTTATAGCTCACGATATTCTCCTTTTCAGGATTGTGGATAGTTGTCTCAATCAGGATGTCCTTCTCTGGTATAGTCGTCCATGCATGACCATATCGATTTGGATCATCAGGTAGAGTTACGTAACCAGCCTCCACGTATGCCTTAACGCTAGACCTGACCCGTAGAAGTGATGTACAGAGTAATGCCGTATCGATACAGATACCGAACCTAGTCCTAATGGTCATCAGTGGATCCTGCCATACATACCACCACCATCTGGAGAAAAGCCATTGTTTCTTACTGCCCCAGACGTAGCCGAATTTACCGAGTATCCAATTAGCTAACCTTCTGAACGGACAAGTTGATCCGTAGTTGTAGTAGTTCCACTGGTGTTCTGTAGCTGGTTCGTTCTGAGCGGTTAATGGGTATTTAAAGTTATCCCTCACGAGATGAGCAATCGCTTCGATAAATTCGTCATCGTTAAGATCCTTATAGCTTTCAGCCTCTTTAACTATTATGAAAGCCCTATTATCTACGAATTCGGTCAATCTCCTTTCGACATCAAACCAATAATTAACCGTAGGGATTTCATTACTCATAACATACCACCGCATTTTATATAGAAAATTACGAGTATATATTTTTTGATGAGGTAATATTCATAAATTTATGTAGAAAAATTTATATACCTAGAGAGCTATTGGTATACCAGGTGGTGGCATGTCGGACGGGAAATGGACTACGATAAAAATCCCTAAGAAAGTCTACGGTCAAATTAAGGATCTCAGGGAGAAATACGGTGTAGCTACGTGGAAACTAATTCTTCAGGGAATTAATTTCTACCATGACTCACAGAGAACACACTATCCTCTGCCAAAATCATCCCTCTCCAGAATGACATGGTACATTTTCAAGGTGGCTTCATCGGAAGGGATATTCAGGGAGAACCCCAATGAGGAAAACCTCTTGAAATTCCTTAAGACGCTGGATCAGATAAGGGAGAGGATAGGCGTCGATACCTCGGGGCTTGAGATAATAGCTAAAACGTACTACGAGAAGCCCACGACGAGGAATAAGATTATGATGAACGACGCCACCAGGGCCTTAATAGCGGATATAATCGTAAAGTTCTCTGAGAAGGAGGGTGGGAAGTATGATAATAATTCTGGGTAGAAGGGATTGTAATGAATGTGGCGGTGAAGGCACAGTACGACTGATAATTAACAGGGACGGTATATGGAGCCAATGCGAAAGGTGTAAGTTTTTAGAGTGGGAGTGGACTTGGGGAGATGATCCCGATTACCTCTCCTACCTCGCACGGACATTTAACGTAGATTTAGAGAGGTTGGAAAACGCCCTAGAACGGGTAGCAGAAGGTTTGTAAAAACATCTAGGATTTTTTACCATATCTTTCGTCTAATAATTTTTTAATTTCCTTTATTACTTTTTCGTCCAATCCAAACGACTTGTAGACGTCCACCACGTCCTTCTGTAGTGCTTCATCTCCCGATCTCAACGCCTCGAAATACCTATATGCGAACTCCTGAGCCAGTACTCCCATAGGTCCTACGAAGCCCCATATCTTCATGCATATTTGACGCACAATTCTGTGTATCATCAACCTCGTCTCAACGGGAATGTTCTCTGACATAATTAATTCACCTTAATAGTATTTATCTATGACATCTAATAAAATTTCCCCAACTTTATCCCATGAGTACTTCTCCCTCGCCTTTATTGCGTATTCCCTGTATCTGGCCTTCCATTCATCGAGATCATCTATTATTGAAAGTATCTTATCCACCGCCTTTTCCGTATCTATTTCCCCTCCCAGTCCGATGTGGTATTCGTTGTTGGGCAGTGGATGAACCCACCTAGCTATAGGTACTAGGGATTCCTTGGGCAGGTAATCGGTCCACGAGCCTTTCTCTGGTGCCACCACCACTAATCCTCTGGCTAAAGCTTCCAGTCCATTGAGTTCGAAACCTCCGCCACGAGAGAATAGCAGGTATATATCGCACATATCGTATAGTGCCACTAGATCCTTGTTACTGAGCCATCCAGTAACAAGGATCGTCTTTTGCTCGTTGAATGCTAACGTTGAATTTATGGATAGACTTGAGCCTTTAAGTATCAGTACTACGTTATCCCTCTCCTTACATATTCGTTCGGTAACTTTGTAGACTAGATCCGCTCCCTTCCTCCAAGAGCTGTGCCACAGAAAGAACAGCAAATAGATGTAGTTCCTTTCCTTTTTAATTTTCTTTATGAATTTTAACTGATCGTTCTCGGGTTCCATTGGCGGTTTATAGAACTCTTCGGATAGTCCGTGTGGAACTACGTGTACTGGAACCGCCACTCCGCTTTTTATATATGCTTCCCTAGCCCATGTAGATGGGACTATTAATGCATCGGCTATGTTACATATTGTTACCGCCTTCATTGATACACGGTTTGAATCCGCTACTTCAACCCCTATAACCCTCCTCATGAAGCCACGTACAAATGCGAACCTTTCAACGTTCTTTCCGCATATATACAATAATGGATGAACTATTACGAACGGGCTGGATCTAGGCGTTACGTGTAGAAAACCTCTCTCCTCTATTTTCTGTACTTTATACTTTTTCCGAATCTGCCTTATATGTTGTTCAGCTATTAAGTTGAAGCTTACTTTATGATGTATGGGATAGACGTACCAAATAGATGGCCTCCTATCCATCCACGTATACATCGCCATCCCTATTATGAAATAGGCACAAAGTATATTTATTTAAAGTTCGATATAAATTTGTGGTGATTTGATTGTCTCCCAAGAGAAAGAAGGGTATTGAGACGAAGGTTCAGCCGACACCTACAGCCATGCCGATAGCACCAATATCCCCAGATGTAACCCAGAAGATCCAGCGGTTGATAGCCGAAATGATAGTTATATCCTCAGACATCGGTCTAGAATTGGCTACAATTGATGATGAAAAGCTATTAAAACATCCATTAATAGTAAAGACAAGAGAGCTTGTAAAGAAGGTCAAGGAAATTAGGGAGTTACTGAGAACGACGATACCAACCGCATCTTAACGTAGCCTCTCAACGAAGAACTGGTAAACCCTATTTGCGTCGTATTTTTTGGCAATTTCTTCGTTCTCCCTACATCTAGCTTCATACTCATCCCTATTGTTAATGTATAGATCTATCGCCTGAGCCATAGCTTTAACTAGCTTCTCCGTCCTGTATTTATGAAGCTCGAATATTATTCCTCCTTTAACTCTATGTTCCTCGATGTTCTCGTAGTCCCATGTTATGTTTGTCTCCCTGGAGCTTATTTCGGATAGAGGCTCGAACCAGCAATGTAGCACTATTCTGCCGAGTGCCATAGCCTCAAGTAACGGCAATCCGAACCCCTCACAGAGTGTTGGAAACACCAGAAAATCACAGCTGTGAATGAACGCTAGGGTTTGGATGTAGCTGAGCGTTCCGAAGCGTGATACCATGTAGACGTTCTCTGGCGTCTCCACAGGCTCACAGACGAGGTTTAAAATGAACTCGTTTTTGAACTCCTCGTTTAGTTGTTGAACCGCCTCCAGAAGTCCCTCCACGTTCTTCCTTATGTGCTTCGATCCAACGTAGCCGAACACTACCCTCTTTCCCACCATCTTCTCCCTCCTAGTTCTGAGTTCACCTGACATTAGTTTGGCCTGTTCAATATCATCGAAATCGATTCCGTGTGGAACTACGGCTTCGACCTTAAGCTCAGCCTCGACGAGCTTCTTTCTCGTGTATTCAGAGTTTGCTATGAACGTTACGTACTTCCAGAAGGGCGATAGAAGGGAGAACCTCCATAGCTTTCCCTCCACCGTAGTATAGAACAGCATCCTGTCCCCGAATGCCTTTTTATACGTTACGTAGTATCCAGCGTAGATTCGGCAGAACACTGGATCCATCGGGTAGTTGAAGAGTACTCCCACGACGCTTGGATTTCCAATTATTTTGGGGTAGAATTGAGTGGTGATAATCGGTGCTAGGCCGTTTTTAGCGAGAACCTTACCTATCGTATGGCTTACGTTTAGAAGTGATACGGCCTTGCCTGTGGGGATATAAATTTTGGGCATGAGAAAAAAAAGTTTAAAAAAATATATATGATTTTCTCGGCGTTTAGTTTAAGTTTTTAGGCGTTATTACTGCTCAGCTTAGTAAGTTGGAGTGTAACCAAGTACCTGAAGGATTATAGCATCTAGGACGTCTGGATCACATCCATACGCTGTAACGAAGTAGCTCTTGAGGCCAAGTATTACATGGTCTAATGCAGACTGAGTGTGGGTGTAGGATGCTCTCAGAGCCTTCCTAGCGAAAGCCCTGTACTTTGCCCTGTCAGGACCTGCTATGCCGTGTTTGTCGAGTAGATCGCTTAGTACGAAGTCGAAGTTGGCGTACGGAATTAGACCGTCCTGGGCGTTTCCCGTAGCTACGTCCTTAACAGCCTCGAACCTAGATCTAATGACGTCTGGGTCGAACTTAGCTAACCACTTTTGATACCTTCTTGATGGGGTTCTCGGGATGGGCATAATTTACACCTTAAATTTTTTCGTTAAGCTTATATGTATAGAATGCATATTAAGAGAGTGTAATGGAGTTCAAGGTTTCGAAAAGAAAATCTGCTTAAATATGTGTTTGAAAAAAATGTGATAAATATGCCGAGAAAAAGTAAAAAATCAAAAAGCATTGATATAGATGAGGCAATTTTCGACGAGGATGAACTTAGGGATATCGAGGATTTCGAGCAGGAGCAGAAGTCCTACAGGGCTAGGTATAACGTGGTTATTCCTGAGGATGTTGCACGGCTCATCGATTACAAGCGTAGGAGGATTCTTCGCTATGCGATTAGGAAGCTTGAGATCATACTTAAATTTGCGGTGTATCATCTCAGGGGCTTCGACTACTCAGTTAGAATAAGGTGGGAGGGAGTCAATCCAACGCTGGTTGTCAAGATAAACCTCATAGAGGATTAGCTACTTTAGGATTTCATCGAACATTTTGAAGAGCTTAGTTTGCTTCCTTGAAACATCCCAGATTGGATAGATTTCCCTTATGATATCCTCTGGCTTTGTTGGTGGTTTATACCTAATTTTAGGTTTCTCTAGGCGAATTTCTTTATTCATAGTTCATAAATAAAAATGAGGATTTGATATTTATGTCTTTCGCTGATAGATGAAGTATATTCTCGGCTTTGAGTGCCTTACATCTATGCAGACCCACCTTCTGCCCTTGTCATCGGTTATCTCTTTTATCTGCCCGATGATGTGCCAAATCAGGTTCCTGATAACGTATAATCTGCATATCTTCCAGTATATGCCTTCCTTCTTGGAGAACAATTTATTCAGCGATATATGGGCTACGTTACCGTAGTTATTGCTGAGGTAAGCCTTGAGCCTCTCGTGTACAATCTCGTACATTTTGCCGTAGTTCCCATAGTCTAAAACCTTCATGTATAAAAAAATGGAAATAAAAAATGGAATATAAGATTTTTCGTTTTACATTTAAGATCGTGTCTTAGCAATGTATTGTTTAATTTTCTTCTCTATTCTCTTTTCTAGCTGTGCAGTCCATTCCAGATAAGTGAACGTAACTATTGCGACGCCGAGGCAGAGTAACAGCAAGAATATGGCTAGGAAAGCGAAGTCTCCATAGGGCCATAGGTTTAGGTAGAACGACACTAGAATGGTGGCGGATACGGCGATGCAAAACACTCCTGCGATTATCAATAATCCAGCAATCCATGTTTTCATGAATTAAACACCCATTAAACCTATACGTTGGAATTCTATTTATATTTTATTCTTCAATTCTTTCGAAAACCTTCTGTTATCATTCTAGTAATTTATTGAGATTTATTCTAAGCATAAAGTATTTATGTATGTATTCATAATATTTATGCGTGGTGAATAAATATGAGTGAAAATAGGATGTTTTGCCCGTTCTGTGGAGCGAAGGCCACATCGTTTTCAATACAGAAAGTCTCAGTTAGAAGAAAGAACGGGGTCTGGCGTAGGGACTACATATACCTGCTTCATCCCCTAGATGATCCAAAGACTGGCAAGAAGATCTGGCATAGATGGTATTATAGTCCCTTCAGTAACGAAGCGATCAATGAACTACTTAAGAATGGGATAAGGGGACGTAAACTGTCAAGGAGGGTTGTCCTAGGCAAGAGGGAGATCGAGGCGTTAAGGAAATATTATCTATGGAGGAAGGGGTACAGCGAGGAGGAAAGGGAACTGGCGAGGAGGATACTCAGCGATATAACGAATGCCACGATTGTTGAAATGAACATCTGGTAGGTGATGCAAGTGAGGAAGAGGGATATACTTAAGGAAATTATCTTTTGGCTGTCCATCGCCATAATGCTGTTTGTAGCTTACATTGCGGATTATTTTGCAGATCCTCTCTACAACTACAGGATACTTCAGGTTACAATACTGATTAGCGTAGCGATTATACTAGTAATGTATACGTCAATTAGAATAGGGGGGTTGTAGATGAAAGTAAAGGATAAGATTGTTTACCTTGCTATCAGTGTAGTTATTGTTTTGTGTCTGTTTAGTGTTTATTGGTTATTAACCCCTGTATTCAGGGCAATTATTGTATACTTTAGCTACCTACATTGGACGTTATCAGTTCTCCTGTCCGAGAAAAATAATGAATTGGAAATAATAGGATTATTACTGCCATCTAGTATGATAGCTGTTTTCTTGGATTGGGGTATATACGTTGTAACTATACTAACCTTAGCCACTGTTATAATAACAGTCAAAGAGGGATGATGAATGGATGATAAGGACGAAATTATTAGCAGACAGGCAAATACCATACTCTTCCAGCAGAAGCTGATTAATGAGCTTAGGGAGGAGAATAAGGCTTTAAGGAAGAAGATAGCTAGGTTTTCGACCCTACTACACGAGATAATATCAGAGATGGATAAATTGATCAAGATAGAGGATTACGAGAGGTACATCATAGAGACGACTTACGAGGAATATAAAGCGTACCTTGAATCCAAGAGGTTGATTAAGCCTGAGGATCTTGAGAGGCTATCCGTGGTGGTTTTCCTGCCTATATGCTACAGGTATGTAGTGGAAAACAGGGATTTCATTACGTACGATGAACTGATAGAGTGGATGAGGGAGCATAAGCTCTCGGTCATCAGGATAGTCTACAGTAAGTACAGCAAACAAACGATATTCAGGTGCCTTAGGAAGCTTAGGGAACTCGGATATCTTAAGACGCCAGAGAAGCTACAGGGAGAGTTCATGATAACAGAGAAGGGAGTTCAGGCGTTAATGCATTTGAAACATAAGAAACTTGTAAAATCCATACTTGATTTTTAACCTTTTTTTACTTCTATATTGAAAGGAACAGTTATATATAACATCGCTTTATATAGAAGTATATAAGAGGGATGAGGGGCAGACGAGATGGTAGTTAAATTATTCAATATAATAAGGAGATATCAGAAATATATAAAGGTTTCTAGGAAAAAGAGTAAAGTAATATTGGTTAGGGTAAACGATGAAGTATTCCATTCGCTTCTCAGGAAATGCGAGGAGGCGGGAGTAACTATTAGCTTCTACGTTAGGAGTTTATTGACGTTGGCTTTCCTTGGACTGCTACCGAGTCCAGAGGATGTGGCGTCTGGAAACTTCGAGAATAAGGTGCCTGAGGATTTCGAGATTCCAGTAAACGTTAGGGTGGAGGGACAGAGGAAAAAGAACCTCGGATTGAGGATTAAGGCTAGGAGCATTATTGCTAGAAGCGGTGATGTGATAGAAATGTACGATAGGGTTCTAAACAACATGAAGCGTGTTCAACAACCGAGTATACAGATGTGGAACAGGATAGCGGAGCTGAAGGATGAAGCTAGGAAGTTAATCGATGAAATCAGCAAGATAATTGATAAATTGGATGATAGGGAACTGAGGGATACACTTATGGAACACACGAGAAAATTGTTCGAAATAATGAGTAACGGCAGAAGGTGATATAGGCATGGAGTGTATACACTGCGGAAGGAAAATTAGGGAAAGGGGAGTAGAGCTACACATATTCATTAATTATATTAATGAAAAAGGATCCCCAGTACGCTTAGAATCGTACACGGGAATTCTATGCGAGAGATGTATTGAGAGGCTCTATGGAGCCATTAGAGAATTAAAGATTAGGAAGGTCTACGGTTAATTCAGATATTTTTTTATCTTCCTAGTTATGACTCAGACTCATTTTTTAATGTGAATTATATTACTCCTGTTAATCTCCTGTGGAGCATATATAGGAATATTTTCTAGGAGTTTGCGTGTATACACGCCTAAAATAAGAACTACTCTCTTTTTATATATTATATATATAATATATACTCTGTTAATAATATAGCGTGTATACACGATAATTCATTAAAAACTATATATATACCCCTCAGAAAATACAAGAGGGATATAGCATCATTAGAAAATAAGAATAGATAAGCCAAGAGGGATTCATAATATATGGGAAATATAAAACCATACATGCGTCATATATGTTTTAGAGAGGATTAATCTCTTTATATATATACTCCACGGGAAAGAATTCTGTTTTAGGCGTGTATACACGGTGTATACACGGCGTGTACACACGGAAAAAAGGGTATATGGTCTCCACGAAAGAGCCAATAAATTTAGGTTGAAAAATATCCATTACACAAATTTATGTAGGAAAGTTTTTTAGTGGGAAGCGAGATTATATTTATCACGGGTGGTTTTATGCCAGGTAAATGTACACTGTGCGGTAAGGAGTTAGGTGTAAACTACTACATCATTGAGGTCATTGAAGTAAACTTTTCAATGCAATACGTGAACTCCATCAAGATACTAAGAATATGCGGTGAATGCTACGGCAAGATCAAGGCCACTATGGACGACATAGCTATATTCGGAACTGGATAAGGTGATGGAATGGGCATGGGAAAGGCGAAACAACCTAAATATACATGCTGGGATTGTATGTATAGCTACATCATCGACCTTCCAGGCATAGAAGGGATCTACTGCCGTCTACGTAAGGAGTGGATACCCCGTCCATACATACCATGTGAATATTTCAAAAAGAGGAGGGTAGTTAAATGGATGGAGAAGAGGGGGTTGATATAGATGTATGACGGACAAAATATTTCGCTTGAGGAATTCGTTAAAAAACAGCTTGAGCTTCATAGGCAAATAATGTCGATCGTCAAGGAATACGTTAAGGAGATGTTCCGAGAATACGGAATAGACATCAATTCGACTGAAACGAGGAACACCTTTTTAGCTATGGTTCTGGAGCTAACTAGATCCATATTCATAAACTACAGCTATTATGTTAGAAGTCAAAGGAAAAGGTGAGAGGATGGAGTTTAAGGACGGTCAAATAGTATCGCTACCAGTGGCTCTAACGAGGAGCAAGAAAGAGGTATGTAGTTTAGGATGCATCGATGATTTAAAGAGGCCTAAGAAGATGTGTATACACCTTTTAGTCCTTGAATCTACGACTACGGGAAGGATAAGGTTCATGTGTGAGCTGGGGTTCCCAGAGAAATGCCCCAAGGAATATGTCGATGTAGAAGGCAAATTCAGGCGATTGCTATGGGAGTGAAGGTTAGGAAACACGAGAGGGCGAGGAGAAGGAGGAGGAGATCCCTATCGCTGGACGCAGTAAACTTAGCTAAATCACTGATCCACGATTACCTGGATTTCCTGGAGGATATATTCGATCACGGCGAAATAAACGATGTAGAAATGGTCGATAGGCTACACACGGCACTCGAACTCGCAAATTTTCTCGACCTGCCCTTCGTGGCGGGAAGAATCAGGAGGATGATAAAGAAATACTCGGGTGGATACCTATGAGCTGGGACTGGAGCTGTGGAGACATCCCAGAATGGGTTTTTGAAGAGATAGCCAAGAGGCACGGCCCAAAGGCTCCATACAGGGCATTCTGCAGTAACTGTAGACATTGTGTTATAGGCGAGAACTACTGGACAGGCTACTGCAAGGTTTTAGCCAGAGAGGTTCCATTGGATTGGCTCTGTCCAAACTGGGATCCGAGGGAGGGGAAATAAAATCTCAATCTATAATAGGAGGGTGGTTCCATGAGCGGAAATGGTAAGGCAGATATCGTGAGGGTTTATCTACTTGTTGTGGCGGATATCTTCGATCGAAAAGCGAAGATAAGGAGGGTAACCGCCCTTTTCCAGGACGCTTTATGTGGCTTTTCCGAGAGTGAGATAACGAAAGATATAACCTCGGATGAAGAATCAAAGCTAACGCAAATCATAGAGAGGGCTTTAAACGAAGAAATAAAGGAGAGGAAGTGGCTTGAAAATATCATAGGGAGGGAGGAGCATGGTTGAGGAACCTACGTTCGAGAACCTTGTATGGGTAGCGAATTTACTATGTTCAATGCTATCTCATACGCTGAAGGAAGGGAAATACGTTGAAGCATTCCAGATATGCGATGGCCTATATAGGATACTGGACATCATAACGGATATGATCGAGGAAGAGAAGGGCGAGGTCAGGGAGTAACCCTTAAATCTCCTAATCCTTTTTTTATATTTGGGTGTCTACATGTTAGAGTTTTTCAGGAAGTGGATGTTGAAGAGGAAGTGGAATAAGCTACATAATTTTGTGCAGAAACAGAAGCCGTTCTTCAACATTTATGTTCACGATTTGAGGGAGAAGATAGCGAAGCTCACGGAGGATTACATAAAATACCTCGATGAAATGGAGAGGGAGGCAATGCACGTAATCTTAAGCGAGGAGGGCGTTAAAACCTTCAGGTTCAAGGATCTCCCAAAGCTCATCCGAAAGGACAACGGAGTATATAAGGCCTGGATGGAGGTTCTGGAGCATGAAGATTAAGGTTCTGTTCTGTCTACCAGCATACGATTTCGGTCTGGAGCGGTTAGCGAACGAAATCATTAACACGGCGGTACAATGGTTCGAGGATAGTCCCGACTTCGAGGTAACGGTGCTATATGATAAGGATGCAGTCAGGGAGAAGTTCTACAAACACGCAGTTGAGAGCGATATAATAATAGTAATGGGACACGGCAGTTCATCGGCTCTGAAGGGCCATAAGGAGCTGATCTGGGACGGGGTTACGCCTACGGAGGAGGAGGTAAAGGATAAAATAATATCAGCGATATCGTGTAACACCGCCACAACGCTCGGAAAAATAGCCGTGAAGAGGGGAGCTTTAGTATACAGGGGATGGAACTCAACCCTGTGGGTAAACTTGGGCAGATTAGACGAGTTCATGGATTCAATCCTTGAGTTCGAGCGTAAGTTCCTGGAAGGCTATACCGCAAGGGGAGCGTACCAGTTCTCGGTAAACAAGTTCTACGAATACGCCGAGAAATTAAAGAATAAATCACCGCACTCAGCCAAGCTCCTCATCCATAATGCTAAGACTATGGAACTGATCATGAGGGATCTAAAGACTGGATCGATTACAAGGTACTCGCTCCTACTTGAATGCCCAGTGTGTGGAAAAGAATTCAGTAGAAGGGAGGTACACGCCTTCATATCACACGTAGTAACCCATTTAAAGTCGAAGCTGTTTGAGAAAAAATAGTTCTAGTAAATTGAATTTTTCAAGTTTTTCCTACCTAAATTTATTTTTCTCAGTTATCGGCTCTATTGCATCGCTTCCGCATCTTGGACATGTGTACACGCCGTAGTATAATGCCCGTGTATCGATTGCGAGGTAGGTGGTTCCTGGATTAATAGGTCTCATTTTGTATACAACTTCGGGCTGTCTGAAAATAAAGCCACAGTTTAAACACTTATAAAGCCTCTCCTTAGCTAATTCCACTGTTCTTCCTTTTTCCACCCCTTCTCCCCTCGCTTCTTTTATTTTTTTTCTCCTCTATATATCTTTATACATAGTTTTGTGTTCTGGATGGGGCGATGTTTTATTCGTTTATTCCATGTATCCTCCTTTTCCACGGTGTTTTTCCGTCATTATGTAATCGATGAGGCCCCAGGGAATGCATCCCACACAGTTTTGTGTAGCCAACCCACGTTGGTCGTACATCCAATGTATACGCTGGTCAAATATCCAATATATACGCTGGTCATACGTCCAGCATCCCCTCCATCCAGGAGGGGACGGAAAAATAAACGCCGTCTAGAACCAGGCCCCTTTAACACCATATTTTTCTGTCATAATGTAATCGATGAAGCCCCACCGTTTAAATACCCCACAAATTTATGTACACAAACCACCGCAATCAACCACACGAATCCGTGTAATACGTTACACGAATTTACGTGGAGGAAATTCCATACACAAATTCGTGTAGCCCCAACCAAAAAATAAAATATAAAAAATAAATAAGGATTTAATTACCTCTAAAATTCACCCAAATGTCAAACAATCCCAA
>Ga0190310_1000134_pt1 | contig 27863 bp, 25 predicted proteins | sample 48700778_MG_FD_165059 | JGI IMG/M metagenome (GOLD analysis project Ga0190310, IMG submission 165059) | Hydrothermal vent sediment bacterial communities from Southern Trench, Guaymas Basin, Mexico - 4870-07-7-8_MG | ecosystem: Environmental > Aquatic > Marine > Hydrothermal vents > Sediment ... | reverse complement strand
ATTATATATTAAATAGATTTTAGTAGGACATGGATGTCTCCCGTCGAGAAGACAAGCCCATAAAGGATTGACTGTTGCTGTCTTATAAGTACTGATGTTTGTAACCCAGATAACCTCCTCCATAATACCACCTAGAATCTACTAATACTATAGAAAACGAAAATAAATTAGTAGTACCAAAATTTTTAGGAAGATCTAATATAAAATATATTGGAATATGACATATTGAAATATGCGCACATTGGGATGTGACATGTCGGATAGTGAAATGTTTGTTGATGTGGAGAAAGAACTTAGGTTGCTTGCAGAGTATTATAGGCAGTGTTTAGAGTTTGGGGTGAATTGTGGGGTCTTGGTTTATGGGTGGCGGCGTATTGGGAAAACAGCTTTGCTCAAGAGGTTTGCTGATGAAAATGATGGTGTCTATATTGGTTGTGCCTGGATAAGTGATCCTAGGACTTTGCTTCGCTATGCTATTGAGATATTAGAAGATTTAGCTCCAGAAGATTTTCTTGAGAAATACAGGCTGAGGCTTCAGGAGGATGATCTGATGCTGGTTCTTAGAAGCGCACTAGAAATATTTTGTCATCCCGAAATATACAAAAGGAAACTTATTGTTGTGCCAGATGAGTTCCACTCCCTCATAGAGAAGATGGCCTATAGAATCGCAAGAGAAACTAAAAAGAAGAAGCCAGTAGTAAAGAGCGACATTTTATGGCTTATTCGTGATTTAGTAGAAACAAAAAAGGCGTTCTGGATACTCTCAACATCTATGGGTTGGGCTAAAATTCACGAGGAATACTTCGATGAGGCTAGAGGCGAGAAGCCTCTCAGCGGAGTTCTGATTAAGATGCGAATAGAGCCTCTGGATCAGAAACATAGTGTGGAGCTTGCGAGGAAATTGAATTCCATATAAGTGAGGAGATAGCTGAGGAAATATATTATTTGTCGGGTGGAATCCCACGTATAATAGAAGTTATAGCCCCTAACTACCGAGAAGGCACAACTCTACTAAACATAGCAACAAAACTGGTTAAGGACGGACAGTTCGACGAGATATTTGAAAAACATAATTAAGTTTATCGCAGAGGTAGCAAAAAGGGATTACAGCACGTTAATTGAGGTGCTAAAAGCCCTAGAAAAAGAAGAAACCCCAGAGCAAATAGCTAGGGAAATGAGCATAGATAGAACATCAGCATGCAACATTCTCGAAGACTTAACAAAGATGGAAATTCTCAAAAAAGAAAGATCAAGGGCAGAGCGTACTACTCCCATCAATATCCCCTCCTAAAAGCATGGCTAAAGCTCAGGATAACCCCAACTAAAAGAATAACTGATATCCTAATAACAGAACTAGGAATAACAGCCGAAGCATACGTAAGAGAAATGCTGAGAGAATATATGATACAACAAAAACCTCTAGAACTTTACAACGATAATAAGGGAACATATCTGGCTGGCACAGCAGAACAAATAAAGATACGTATAAAAAAAGGTACTTAGTCACAAAGAAACACAAAAATTCCTGAAAACAAAAAATGCAGACACAATAAAATCGATGAAAACAACGAACCATGGCTCATAGAAATAAAAGCAAAAATAAAACCAGTCACAAAAGAAGACATAACAAAACTCGCAGAAATCGCAGAGAAAATGAACATAAAGAACAAAATAATCATACAGATTGGACAAGGACAAATAGAACTAAAAGCAATATCAGAAGCAACAAGAACAGGGACAATAATAATAACCAGACAAGGTGTAAAACTCATAGCTAAAAAATCGGATATCCAAGCATCTAGCAAAAACTGGCTTGCTGATACTTAGAAAAGAAGGAATTTCTTGCTTCTAATTGATTGTTCAGAGGATACGAATGGGAATGAATCAAAATGACTTACATAGAAAATTGCTGTAGGGTAAATTTTCGTCATGACTTTCATCTTAGTTATCTGACAAAATCATTAATATTCTCCCTTTATCAACAGAAGAAAAAACAAAAGCTAGAGATTTAGATGACATAACTTTGGATTTGGAGAACTCATCTAACTTTCTTAAGGTCGTCGTAGAATTTTTTGATTATTTCCAAGATTATTTCGCGTTCTTCTTTGCTGATTATCTCGCTTGCGATTGGTGGCAATCGTATTGCTTTTTTGAATTTCTCATGCATATAATATGTTGGTGTTTCTGCAATCAGGCTTATTAGCGCTGCATATATCGATTCAGCCTTGAATCCCCCAGTAACATTAACTATGACCTCATGCCCCATCGCTCTCTTATTTTTTATCCACATGGCTATCTTCGCAGCGAGCGTTGGGAGCCCACGTGTCGCATGTTCAGCATCAACATAGCTTAGTCCGCTTACAACATCATAGTAGACCTTCAACTTTTTGCCATTAAACTCATTGAGTTGCTTCATGAAGAATTCTGTTAGAACCTCGGCTATTAGGCACCCCTGTTTCGTATCAGAGATTATAAACATAAGTTCTATCTCATCAAATCTGGATAGATCAGCCATCTGAAGAATCCCTATTATGCTATTTAGCTCCGCCGATGCCTTCAGAAAATTATCTCCAAGCGACCTTAAGTAGTTTAAAATTTCCACTTTGAGTTCCTCTATTTCCTCCTGCGACATCATATCTATACTGTCTAAAAATCTCCAGGGATCTGCTTTTACATATTTTGCGTAGTTAGTTATTAGAGAGGCCCCGACAGTGGATATTATGACCAATTTCCTCATTCTAACACCCCTAACAAAAACATAAAATCTGTATTTAATTAGCCTCATAAAAATATCAATAACACTATTTTTAATCCAACAAAAATATGGCCAATATTTCTCTTATATCATTAAAAAATCTCTTTCCAAAAGCTTTCGATAACATTAAAAACCAGCTTAGTGCTCTGAATCGCACTACTGCTATGGTTAATATCCTAATCACAAACCAACCAAATAAGCTAAGATCTACAACAAAAATAATTCCAAGAGAGTGTTAAAATTCGGTTTTCTGCTTTTTTATTTTTAAATGGGAAGATAAATACCTATTGCATTTAAACACAGACGTTATCAAGAAATAATAAAAAATTGGAGTATATACGCTATTAACAATCCTCATTTTTTTCGATAATGTAGAATACTAAACCAAGGGGGGCCATCGGCAGAGTTAGGATTATTGGTATCGCTAAGATCAGCATCTTCGTGTAAAGGTATGCTATAAGCGATGGTATGCCTATTATTAAGCATGCTATTACTAGGTCCTTCGCCATTTTCGCCCTAAAATTCTCCTCATCTAGATCCAATGTGCTCATATCCTCCGCCTCTTATAAGCCATATAAGCTCCAAGCGCAAAAACTGAGAGAATAAGCATAATAAAGCCAAGCAAGGTTATTCCCCCCAACATCATACCAGCGAATAGACTATTTTTGCCGAGAGTGAGCCCCAGAGAGCTAGATAATATCGCTAAACCCAAAGCACTAACAATCAAACTGACGACAATATCTTTTCTCTCAATTTTTCTGTCCATTAGCACATTTATCATCAATGGGAACGAAAAACTAGCCGCAACTATTAGAAGGCTTAGTATATTCAATGAAGGCTCAATAGTCGCATTATCCAAGATCCAGAAAACCCCAACAACAGACAAGATAAGAAGTGTTGGCGAAAGACCAAAAAGTGCCGTTGGTAGTCTCTTCCGCGTCGTATGGTACGTATGTTTTAACTCGCTTTTTACTTTCTTTTTTCTAGATTTGTAGTGAACCTTTATCTCAACCGATTGCCTATTCTTCTCTCTCTTCTCCTTTCTCAAAAACATCATTTTCTCCAATTAATTATATAATAAAAACAACAACCTTAGAAAATAATCAATTAAAATTTGTGGGAAACTAATATATTCCTATCCTCGACATAGGGATTGTGGATAGTAGGATATTGTTGTGAGGCCGTGTTTCGCTATATGATGAGTATGTCTATTTCTTTTCTTTTGCGTGGATGCGTATAGAATGTTGCTTGGAGGTTGTGCCATGGTACTCTGTCTCGTCTGTCCTGCCTAATGTATCCGTAGCATAGAAGAAGCTTTATGTGATGTTTTATTCTTTGTTCAGTGTATCGTGTTTTTAGCCTGTTTACTATTTGTCTTAGTGGAACTCTATGTGGTGATCGTCTTATTATTCTCAGTATGTCGATGTCTATCTGCGCTGGCTTGAATGCTTCCTCCCCGTGGCTTCCATAGATTATCTCTCCATCCTTAAATACTATAAGCTCCCCAGGACTGAGAGATGTCCATTGTTCATTTGTAAGTGGGTATGTCGCTACGATATATCCTCTCTGATCATGGCTCTTCTCGAGGTTAAGATCTATTTCCCAGTCGAGATCTCTTAGCTTGATCCTGGGATATGGGGGTTCTCTTCGTATGTAGCAGAGAGTATTATATCCATTAACATCCGTGTAGCAGAAGAGGTGTTCACCGTCAGACATCATAATATTTAGTGTGCCATACATATTTATCTCCCTTAGAAGTCCGTGTAACCAATTGAAATCCTCTCTACTCCAGCTTCGGATCCCCCTCTCATAGATTCTGTCTAGTAGATAGCAGAAAATACGCTCAGAATCTGAGTTTCCCATGGGTTTGAATCTACTCGGCTGCGGAATTCGGCCTTCGTTCACAGTTCCATTATGGGCAAACACGTATTCTCTACCGAAGAGCTCCCTTGCAAATGGATGTGTATTCCTATAGCTAGGCCCTCCCCTAGTGGCTCGTCTAACGTGGCAAATAAATATTCGAGACCTAATATTGGGATACCTCGATAGAAACGCGGCGAGTTCACTTTTATGGCCAGGAATAGCCTCTTTCAATATGAATGCTGCGAAGGAATCTGGATTGGGGTAGAAAGCTATTCCCCAACCATGGGGGTTATATCTGGCTCTTCTTCGAAAAGCGACAAAAGATATTTTTGGTCTGATCTGCTTGTTGAAGGATAAGCCTAACAACTCACACATAGTGGATCGCCTCCAAATATACATTAATTAATTTATTTCCTATATGTCGCCGTCTGAGAAATACCTTTTCATTGTGCCTAGGGCTTTACTTAGTAGATTAGGATGAACCTCGCAGATACGTCTTAGCAAGGCATAGACTGTGTAAAGAAAGTTAAGATATGCTATTCTGAAATGCGCACGTTCTATCAATGCTAGGTAGGAATCGTCACTTATTTGGTTTCTGGGCCCTGATGGATACATTTTTATGTCTAGGGTTTTGATTATCGCCATTGGGTTGCTTATCTCCATGTTTTCGATGGGTAGCCATAATATGTGGTCTCCAAGTGTTTTTATGTCTTCGGGACCAATAGTGTTCTCCAGCATTTTTCTGACTAGGCTTATTGGGATTCTATTTTGGTATCTAACATATTCTCTCGCTCTGCTTCCTAGTTTCTTTATGGCTTCAAAATAGTTTTCTAACTTTTCTATAATATGTTCCCTATTATGCCCCAGCCTATAGAGAATTTCTATGCAGGCACCCACGGACCATTCACCCCACGATGTCTCACACCTACCAGAACGATATTTCTTGATTTTATCCTCTACTACGTTGGTGCATATTTCCTTCAATCTTCTTAGAGCAACACAGTTAGCATGCTCTGACTTAAGGATCCCAGCTCTATCAAAGATTCTTATGGCTTCTAGCGTTGTACCAGTCGCATCATATCCATGCCCCCAGACCCCTCCACTATTAGCGAATATAGGCCAAGCCTTCTTGAAACTTCTTTCCGCATCTCTATGCCACCTACCTGCATATGTTGCGGAGACACCATAAATTGTGGGCTCAAGGATAAAATCTGAGAAGACGTCGCCATCGGCTTCCATAGCTGCAGGCTCTATGATCCAGTAGCCATATATGCTCTGGCTGAGTAGAATGTATCTGAGCAAATCCCTATATATTGTTGTGTCTCCTAGGTGTGGAAAGAGAATTAGGAATCTGCATGTCTCAATGAAGTTTATTCGGCGTGTCAGAGCGACCCTAATGAATTCCTCATGGCGATTTTGAATGAGCAGCGATAGTTCGCCCAAATTGATGAGCTCATCGTAATACCTAACAACGCAAATCCTATTACTCAGCAGAAAGTCTCCCTCTATCTTCCCTAAGAAAAGTTTGTCTAGCTCTTCGAGGCCCATACGAATCACCAAATATATATCTTTGCGTCGAATAGTTATTGGTCTAAGCCAAAAAAGGTTAGCAATTAAGAATAAGCAATGTGGGGCTATATTTCTCTTCTGAACAGCACTTTTATACCAATTTTCTTCGTAATGCTTATATGTCGAATATATACAATAATCTTTTGAATAATAGGTGTAAGGTGTTGAGAAAGTTTCTGACTCCACTATATGAGAAGATACTTGCCTATCTAACAATTAGTGGTGAAAAGAGGCTAAGTGAGATAGCGGATCATTTCAAGATCAAAAGGCAAAGTCTACTATATCACTTGAGATGCTTATGCAGGGAGGGCTATTTGAATCGAATAGAGAGAAAGGGAGGGCCTAGATATCAGGTGAGTATAGAGAATTTTCTTCAGTATATGATTAGGCTGTACGGCCCTATAAGTGTTAACAATCTTGCTCGTAAACTATTTCTTTTATCTAACCCGGAGAAAGAAGTTACTAATGCAGAGTTAAGACGAGTCGAGGAGAAACTTAGAAGATATCTAAATGATATAGTATCCAAAAAGATGCTGACTAGAGATGCCCATGGGAGATACTGTGTGGTATCTCTGGATGATATAGTGACAAGGATTCTCCGTGAGGAGATGTTGTCATGGAGACGAACTATTATGCATGGTATTGAATTCATAGAGACGTGGCTTGAAGAAGAAAGAGTACTGATTAAGACCTATGAGGGTCTATACAGCCGAGATATTGAGCTTCTATTAAATTTCAGTCCAAAATATGTAGAGAAGATATCGATTATGGACAAACTATCCGCATCCATGTATTCCCAACTCAGACGGATACTGGAGACTTTATCTCTAATTGTGAATGAGAAGCTAGGTCTGCTGAACATAATTAGTTTCGCCAAAGAGAAAAATGAAAAAGTTCTTGTTGTAATCGGGGGCGATGATATCTCAGCGATGCACCCAAACATCGTTTCTGAGGCGAATAGAAAAATTAATATCATAGCAGAAAAACTGAGATCCCTGCCTCCCAATGCTATTAGTAGAAGTCCATTGGCTACTGTGAACACATACTTTCTTTTTGACTCGATAGTGAGATTAAAAGCAATAATAAGACAAGCAAAAACCATACCAAATATTAGATTAGTCTTCGGCAGGTACAACGAAGAGCTCAGAGAAAAGATGAAGAAAGCGCTTATATGCCTTTTAAGGAGCATGTAAAATTTCCCCAAGAAGGATTATAAAAAAACTATCATCCAAAAAGTTTCTTAGAACAAAACACAGCTATAATCGTAGCTAGATTATGTACATACCAAGATTACTTTTATGTTTAAATTTCCATCTTTACGAATCCTGTTGATTGGCGATCCATGTTTAGTATTTTAAATTGGATATTGTATGATTTCTTAGATGTGCTTGGGGATAGGCATGAAGCCTACCTCGATACTGTTAGTTGGGATTCTCATCATCGTGGTTTCAATACCGTTATTGTTGCGGGATGGTTTCTACGAGCTTGGATTCGTAGGTAAGAATAAGATAATTAGTATTCAATTAGCTAATACTAATGGGATACTGGAGGACTCTCAAAAAAGTGCTTTAGAAGCTGCAAAGGGAGGATTGTGCTCAATCTTAAGAAGAGATCCACCATCTTCCTGGTGTATACTGATAGATAGGCCTGGATACTATGAATTAGACTCAGATATAATAAACTGTACATATGAATGCGGGATCTATATAAGTGCTAGCAATGTAGTGTTAGATGGCAAAGGACACATAATGACTGGAGCGGCAAGCGAGAGCAGTAGATATGGGATATATGTGGATGAAGCAACGAATGTAACGATAAGAAACATCAGAATTAGAAGATGGTCATTTGCGGGGATATATCTCTACTTCTCAAGTAGCAATAGGATATACGACACCTCGGTGGAGTCTAGCTACCATGGTATATATCTCTACTTCTCAAATAGCAATGCTATGTGGAATAATACAATAAAAAATAGTGATTGGACGGGGATTTTTCTCCAGAATTCAAGTAGCAACGATATTCATGATAATATTATGGGAGACAATGATTGTGGGATATATCTTTATGGGTCTACCAGTAGTAACAATAGAATACATAATAACATTATACAGAATAGTATCACAGGCGGGATAAGCCTCTATGGGGTGTCGAACAATAAGATATATAACAATACCATAATAAGCTCAGACCAGTTTGGGATGGTTCTTGATTCGTCAGACAACAACAAGATATATGGAAACACGATACAAAATAGTACTCATGGTATACATATTTTCTACTCAGATAGCAATAGTATCTATAATAATATTATGCGATATAACGCATGGGGTCTCTATTTCGACACCTCATATAACAACAAGATAGTATTCAATAGCTTCATGAATAATACGTTTCATGTTAGTCTATTTCAGAATAATCTATGGACGACAAGCAACAATATAACGTATATATACGATGGGAAAACCTGGAGTAATAGGCTGGGAAACTATTGGGATGATTATACGGGTAATGATACCGATGGTGATGGTGTTGGGGACTCTGCCCATGAGGAAGATTTAAAACCACTAATCGAGCCGATGTGGAACTATCGGATACTTGATACTGACAATGATGGTTTAGACGATATAGAGGAGGAAGCATACAATACTAATCCAACGAATAATGATACCGACAAAGATGGTATGCCCGACGGTTGGGAGGTTCAATATGGGCTTGACCCTCTTGATTTCCATGACGCTTATAGAGACCCCGATATTGATGGGCTAACGAATTATGAAGAATACATTCATGCTACAAATCCTTATGACTCTGACACCGACGATGATGGTATGCCCGATGGATGGGAGGTCCGATACAATCTGAACCCCCTTGACGCTAGTGATGCTGGTCAAGATATAGATGATGATGGTCTAACTAATGTTGAGGAGTATGTTTATAATGCGGATCCCACAGATAATGATACTGATAATGATAGTCTCTCTGATGGCGAAGAGGCAAAAATTTATCATACCGACCCCGCAGATGAGGACACCGATGATGATGGTTTGCCAGATGAATGGGAGGTCCGATATGACCTGAATCCTCTAAATCCTGGAGACGCCTATTATGATCCCGATGCCGACGATCTACCGAATTACGAAGAATATACTTATGCTACGAATCCTCGTGACCCAGATACCGACAAAGATGGTATGCCCGATGGATGGGAAGTTCAATACGATCTGAGCCCCCTCGACGCTAGCGATGCCCATCAGGATAAGGATGGTGACGGTTTAGCTAATGTCGCGGAATACATATACAATACAGATCCAACAGACAATGATACGGACAATGATAATCTATTTGATGGTGACGAAGTAAACATATACGATACAGATCCAACAGACAATGATACTGATGATGATGGTATGCCCGATGGATGGGAAGTCCAATATGATTTGAACCCATTGGATCCTAGTGATGCTTATCGAGATTCAGATGGTGATGGCTTAACAAATCGTGATGAGTATAGACGTGGTACAAATCCTCGCTCAATAGATTCTGATATGGATCTGCTTCCAGACACCATAGATTTCATCTTGGGCCCCCTAGATACCCTCAGCATACTCGCTATAGTCGTTCTGTCACTGCATCTTTTTTGGTTTGTGAGAGTTAGACATCTATTCGCTACGATGGATATGCCACTAAGTATTAAAGAAGCGTCTAGACGTGTTAAAGCTCCTAGATACCTTATTCGGCGATTAGCTCCGATACTCTCCACAGATGGGCAACTTGTATATTCCTGGAGAGCCCTAAATAATAAGATTTCCGAGATTACTAGGGAGTGTCCAACAACTTTGGATGAACTCACAAAGAATCTAAGGGTACCTACAAGTATAGTTAAAAACGCTACCAAGAATTTCGTCAAAGTCGGAAAATACTTGCTATCTCCATCCTTCATAGAATATGTCAAGGAGAAATTTGGGCGGCTCTCTGAGCGTACCTATATATTACTAGCCGATGCTGAAAAAATCTTTGGTTTCAGTAGAGATGTTGTGGCTTACTTGTTAGAAAATGTGTTTAATTTTGCTGAGCTTGCTGGTGGTGTATATGCTAGGAGTGATGTTTATAAGCAACTCATCGACTTGTTAGAGGAGTTTGCTCCTAGTAGTGTCAGATTTTAGGGTGGTTCGAATGACATATTATGTTGTCATCCGGGATTTGAATGTTCTACTTGGTGAGGAGGGTATTCTCCGTCTTCCTTCATACATATTTGATAACTATATAATGGATGATGCCCGCCGTGAGGCCTTGGAGAGGGCTTTCCGCTATGTGATTAGTGGTGAAAATGTGCTTATTGTTGGGCATCCAGGTACGGGTAAAACTGCGTTCATGGCCATTCTTCTTAGACGCATTATAAGCTCTGGATATCAGGTAGCATATATTTTAGAGGGTGCCTCATCAATTTCTAGAGAACATGAGGAACTCGGCATTATTCTGTTCTACGACGATCTGCCTCTTATGAATACTTCAGCTCTCTCCTCGATCTTCAGGAATAATGTGAGGAATATAGTTGCTACTGCGCGGATAGAGGAACTCAGATTTATTGTGGATAGGGTCGGCTTTGATCCTTACGAATACTTCAAGATCGTTGAGATTTCTCCTATGGCTCCTAGGCATCTTAGGGAGATGCTCCTAAGATATGCCGATGCCGAGGGGATACATATCGTCGATAGGAATGCGATTGATGTTGTTATTTCAAAGGCTAATGGCCTTCCAGTATACATTTGGCAGGTCATAAGGGAGTTACGTATACGTGGTGAACCTCTAACATTAAGCTTCGCCAACACTATCCCTAGAGGCATGTATGACTATGTTGACAATATCCTTTGGCGCGCTATTGGAAATAGCGAAGACCGCTATGAGACTCTCCTAACACTACTATGCATGACGGATTTTGTCAAATATCTTGTTAATCAAGACCTTTACAACGCGATTTTTGTTACAGCAAAAGAAAAAATCAGAAAGCAGAAATTCAGCATGGAAGAGGCCCTATATAGTGACACATTAGATAGAATCTCCAGATACCTAGCTCGGGATAGGCAAACTCTATCCTTCAAGTTACCTCATGATAGCTGGGCCGACGTCCTACGTGGAGCAAGCTCTGGGCCTATGAGTGCTGAGATAAGTAAGGTAAATATGTTGTTCCCAAAATCTAAACGTAGGGAGCTTATCATCGAAGCTGCTAGACGTGTTTGGCATGAAGTACTCCGCCTTGCTGAGGATGCTAAGAGACGAAACTCATTTTTAGAGAACATAAGACTTAATTTCGGAGATAATCTCACTAAAGATATTATTGAAAAACCACCAGAAAAACGGGAAGTTCTCCCAGCACAAACTATTCCTTCACAATCACTGATTCTGAGGCAACTAAGGGACTATCTTAGACTTGGAGATGCGGGAGTAGACCTAGCTCTTAAGCTCGCTGAGGGCATCATAGAAAGCGGTGTTGATGACCCTACAGCTCTCAACGCAGCCGCAGCAGCTTTTCTGATGAAGGGTATTAGAACTAAGGATTCCTCGATGATTAAGAAGGCTATAAATGTTTTATCTAAACTTAATACTTTCGATGCTAAATACAATCTAGCTATTGCATACTACCACATCGGGAGATTCGAGGATGCCGAAAAAATATTTAGAGAGCTCTACGAACGCCATAAAGAGGAGGAAATACTATTTAACCTAGGAGTAACCTTACTTCGCCTAGGCAAATTCAATGACGCCATAAGAACATTAGAGACATACGTGAAACTTACCAGTGACCCCAACGCGATTAGACTTCTAAATAGACTTAAAAAACTGGGTATAATAGAAACATCCGTCTCCTAACAACCTAACAGCTTTTGAAATTTTTGATATTGAATTCTAGACCCGCATCCTTATTTCCTCAATAATAATATTTTGTTGTATGAATCGCTAAAAAAAAGAAAAAGGTAAAATATCATAGTTTTGCTCCGCAATGAACACATCTCTCTTGTATTGGAGTTATTTTCCTGCATTTTCTACATAATGTCAGTATGGGTTTTCCACAATGTTGGCAAGTTGGGGAGAGAACTACTGTTTCTTGGTTACAGTGTGAGCATAGTATCTTTTTGGCACCAACAATCTTTGCGATCATTGGGTGCCTAATTACTCCGAATGATGCAACCCTCAGATCTATTTGATCCTTCTTAATTTTTGCTGAGATACTTATTTTCTCACTAGTAAGAAATCTATATTCACTTCCATCACTAAACCTGATTTTGCCTCCAGATTCAAGCACATCAGCAACATAGTATAAAAGCTTTTTTACGTAGTCACCTTTTCTAATACCTGTGAAGGGCTTCATAATGCTTTCCAAGGTATACCCTACAGCGACGCTTGTGGCTCCTCGTACTATGAATGATGGACCGTATCTTATACCGCTAAGAGCAATCCGCATCGCACTACTCATAGGCCCCTTCTTCTGCACTAAGAGGTTAAGAGAGAAAAGCCACCTCCTATAATCCTGAATACTCATTCCCTGTGAAATGTAGTATTCTGATTCAGATTCAATTTTCTCCGCGAATTTTCTGGTTTTGAGGATATGTCCACATTAATGGTTGTGAGAGTCGTAATCTTTGCTTCGGTATTTTTATGCTTCCTAGGTGTGGTGTTGCTAAGGATTATCTCGATCTCTATGCCGCGTCTGCTACTGTCTGGGTTCGTCTTTACGTTCTGGAGCCTTGGGGGGCGCTGGGAAGCATTGAATCTATGCTTTTCGACTACCAACCGAAAAAGTTATAAGAGCGAAAATTCTAATTGCTATTTATTCTTGGTTCTTATGATCCTCCAGTATTTCTGTGCGTCTCTAAGAATGACACTTTTTTTTAGGATGTTTTCGAATTCTTCCTTTGTAAGTGGGATTATGTCGGCGTCTATGTATGGTGGCCACGCGGAGTAGACGATTCTAAAACGCTCATTGAGCGGCATATTAATAAAATCGTTTGAGATAACAATGAGATCCACATCGCTTTCCGCTAATCTATTACCTCTAGCGGTTGACCCAAATATTATTATACACTCTAGAGCTATTTTCCTAGACAAATTATTTATGAATATTTGTATGGCTTCATCGACATCCAAGAGCATCACCAACAATGCTAATTACATTTCTCGCAAAATCTAAGAAACGCCCAGCAGTATTTTTATGTACACTAGGAATACCCATGAATATATCGGGATACCGAGAAACACTATAGTATGGTGTTAATTCCGATAATAATTGTTCGTCGAGAGTAATAATACTCTTAACAATCTCATATAATCTTCTTAGGTTATGAGTTCTTGGCGGTAGATGACCAAGATGTATAACTAATGCCTTAAGAGCAAACTCAACAGCTTGGTGGCACCAAAAAGCACATGCTTCATAGTCTTCTGCGATAAACGCCCTTTCAGCTCTTCCAAGATTTCTCTGAGCCGTTTCATACCACCAAGATACTTCTTCTCGCATAGAAATCACATCCACGGCACTAGATGTTTCGAGTTACTATATTCACCAATATTGTATTATGTTTTTATTAGGGACTATTAATGATCAAATTATGTAGAATAGGAAATAATCTACAAAATGTTGAGCTATGCATCCTTAGTATTTGCTGAAAAACCGAGACATGAAGCAAAAATATAGGTGATCTTGGTGAATGCTAGAGAGTGGATAATATTTATTACCGTAGCAGCGTTTATTGGCTATTTTATTTTTAGCTGGATGGTCAATCCATATTTCGCGTTAGTAGCGATGGTAGGGGCTTGGCTCTTAGCGTTGCCGGGAGCACTGTTCGAGGATGAAGATTATGAAGATCGCCAAGTAGACTATATAATAATAGAGAAAAAAGAGAGATCAGACCATCACAATTAGCAGATACTATTAAATGTGATCAGCTATTTGAACTCATAGACCATTAATGGGAGTAGCTTAAGTGATATTTGAGATGAGGAGAAGAAGAATTTTTGTATAAGGTCTCAAAAGAAGACTCGATATAGAGAAGTTATTCGGCTAAACAATTTCAATTCTATGGTTTTTATCATCGATTATTTTATCAGGACGAATATAGAATCTTCACTTGGTAGGTTGATATTTTATATGTTGATTGATACTATTTTTTTAGTTGGTGGCCGCTTTTTGTTGGGTGCCCCTTATTGGCAACGAGTACTGAGGCGTCCTTTAAGAGGGCAGAGCGCATACTACGGGAAATTCAGAAGCGCATAGTGGAGATCGATAAGAAATTTGGTGAGCTGAAGGAAATATTAGAACTAGTAGCGGAGCTAAACCGAGAAATAATAAGTATACTTAGATCCATGGACACAAAGTTAGACCTACACACACGCATCCTCAAGAGCCACGACGAGCAGCTCAGGGAGCAGCGGGCTATTCTTGAGGAGCACACGCGGATTCTTAAGAGCCACGACGAGCAGCTCAGGGAGCAGCGGGCTATTCTTGAGGAGCACACGCGGATTCTTAAGAGCCACGACGAGCAGCTCAGGGAGCAGCGGGCTATTCTTGAGGAGCACACGCGGATTCTTAAGAGCCACGACGAGCGGTTAGATAGGATTGAGAAGGACGTCAAAGATATTAAAGTCACTATTAGGAGGCTGACCTATGGTATTGAAGAGGAGGGTGTTGATGTTGTTCCTCTATTCTTGGAAAAGGTTATTGGTATCTATGTTCCCATGAGAAGACTCGAGATCGAGCATGTCATAGAGATAGATCTGTTTGGTGAGACGGATGAATTCTTTGTTATAGGGGAATGCATGAGTAGGATAGGTCCCTCGGGTATTTTAGAGGTACTAGAAAAAGCTATAAAACTACCTAAACACATGCCAAAAATTAAGACAAAAAAGATAATTCTAGTTGCCTATGGGATTGAGTATATAGAAATTGCAAAGGACTTCGCAGAGCAATCAGGTGTATCAATAATAACCACAAGAGGCATAGTGACGAAGCCCGCACTGCTAAGCCTTGAAGAAATTGAGAGAAACTATGAAAAATTACTAAGCAAGCTCAGAAAGGACAAATAATACTAAGATCACTTTTATGTTCCCGATTACCTGTACTTATGATTCTTTCTAGTTCCCTAGCTAAGATCTCTCTTGGCAATATTATTGATGTCTCAGCAATCTCAATAAGTATTTTCTTGTGTCTAAAGGAATATCCAATACAGTCCATTACGACTAACTGTGTTCTTCCAAGTTTCTCTAATCGATCCTTGGTCATAATGTCTAATGAGCTGTATGGAGGAAACGGAACGATTTCTATGTTCTTGGCTACTTTACCCCATTTATCCCTCGCTTTTCTTTCTTGCTCTGGAAGAGGAATCACCACTCCCAGACTTTTTGGTTTTCTCCTTATCACTTCTCTAGCCATCAATTCGAATGGCTTTATCAGCCTAGAGCTTCTAAGCTCTGGGAATTCATCGGTACAGAGCAATACCACTATATCCGCCTTCTTTTCTAATTCTTCAACAAGTCTTATTAGGCGTGGCAGTATCTTTTTTCTGCTTAGCTTGACCGAGGCTCCTGACCTAAGTCTAGTGATTAATGTATCCTCCTTAGACTCTGGTATAACCATTTCTATGGTTTTCTCATCGACATCGTCTAATACACCTCTCTCAACCACCATAACATCATATACCTGTAGTTTTGGGAGAATCTCATTTAATACATCGTTCCTAGGACTCTGACCTATTGTTATGAATGCTAATCTCATTCTCTTGACCTCATAAACATTCTAATCCTATCTGCGAGATCCCCATAGACCTGCTTTATGACTCTAAATTCCTCTGGGTTATAGAACCGACATCTTCTATCTCCAAAATCCTTTGCGACCTCAACAACAAACGTTGTTGCTCTCTCAAGTGAATAAACATTATTTGCACCAGTAGCACAACCAGATATCGGAGTTTTCGACGTCACTGCGACTCCAACCACAGGAGCATCTGTAATAAGCCAAGGAAGCATCATCGTATTTATATGATATACACCAAGCTCCGTGGGTAAGATGTCCTGCATTGTTATCGGAACAACAGCAGCAGGCCTATCCATAACCCTCTCATAGATATCTATTAGATCTTCGCTCACCTTAAGTATTATTCCCTCTTTTACTGTTGGTGTTATCGCAAATCCTTCAACCTTTATGACTCTATTAGCCTTCGTAGCATCAATAGATAGAATAGCGTCCATCCTAGGGTCAACCTCAAGTCTGAGCACGGCGTATATATCTACGGGAGAACCAACAAATGGCTTAGGCTTATGAGGTATTATTGGGGAATGGGTTGATATATTGGTAGTCACAATAATGTTGCATCCAACAAAATCCCCTCTACTCCTCATCTCAGCAAGCTTAAATGCCGCAGCAAGCGCAACAATAGCACCATCAGCATCAGAAACCAGCCCAATGAAGTTTGGTCTGGCCCCAACCCCTCCCAAGCGTCCAATTATACCAAGCGTTTTATTTTTGCTCCTAGATGTTCTGGGAGATTCTATGCTTACTTTGACAAACAAAGTTCTTCCTTTTGCTCCCCGCAACTCTCTTAGCTCATAATTATCTATTCCATACCTTTCAAAAATCTGTTTGATGTCCTTATGGGTAACCTCTCTTCTATCCAACAGATCTACTGCTTCCAGCACATGCTTCAAACAGCTCATCGTAATCACCTAATAGATAATAAATAGAAAATCGAAGTATAATACTTCTGGTCACCGAGACCTCTAGACTCTTAAGCCATAATAATACTGAAGATTAAACACTATACTATCAGGGGGATTATCGATAATAACGTCATTATGAAAATTACTATTCCTTCTCCACTCATAACACCAGCAAGCATAGCGTTCCACTTGGATCTCTCCTGGCCATATATCTTTGGGTCGCTACCAAATTTTCTTAGCAGTCTTAGATCAATGAATGCGCCCACCGCAGCTATCCATAGGAATGAGGGCGGGATCACCATACCTATTGCTATCAATATTGGAGATAGCTGTTTTAAGCCTTTTCGATGCAGAGCATACCAGATGATGATCGTTATTACCACACTTACAACAAGTAACTCAGGCTTTATCATTGGAGGCAGCTTTCTGTTTTTTATTCCCAAATAGAATAGAAGGATATATCCTCCTAGTAGCTTAGCCATAGGTGCTGGCCAAAGCACAGAGCCTACCCCTCCTTGGTAGTTGTGTATTATTAGGAATATCCATGGTCCAAATAGTGCTCCCGCCAGCCCCCCTATCAATACGGCTTTTAGAACTGTTTTTGGCTCCACGCCTATTATAGAGCAGAATTTTATTCTTCTTATCAAGGATATTGCCATGGACTCAAACACGCTGATTATAGCGAATGCTATCAGGATTGATTCAAAGCTGGGTGCGAATAGGAATAGTGCTATTATGAGGGTAGCATCGAGAGTGAAGCTTGATGAGAAACCTGTTTCCCCTGCAGCTCTAACGGCGAATATCGATGAGATAAATACTATTGGTAAGGCAACGAGAATTATTCCTAAAACCTCCGATGATTTAGAAAGCGAAACAGCACCTGTGAGGCTTAGAAGCAGATATGATACTGCCGGTAATAGAACTAAGGATAATATGCTTAGAAATCTCGCTGTTCTAGACTCCGCACCCATGGATAGTAGGGCCCTCCTCATCTTTTTGCCGTAGCTAATAAGTGTTAGTATTGCCGTTGTTATCATCATTGGTATCGCCATACTATAGATGTATGGATTAAAGAAGTGTTGCTGAAAGCTTATGAGTGGGCTTGCATGCTCAAAGAAGAACCAGACAAACATAGAATACGCCACACCAATCATCAAGAAGAGGTATCCTATGAACGAAATAAAGAACCCCAAGCTTGCATACAAAGGGCTCAAAAACACACTTGTAAAGCTGAAGGCCTCCCTATTCTTCCTACCAGAGAGATCTATCTGATAATATCCGCTCAGCATAAGAGATATGCTCGTAGCCGATGAGAACGCCATCCCTTCCAGCGCATATCTAAGCTCCCTCGAACCTTTCTCTTCAAGAACTTTTACCATATAAGCCATAGGTGTAACCATGGGCCATCTAAGCTTGATAAATTCGCTGTGGAGTGGATACAAAACAAAGATACCCAGCAAGATCCCCGGAAGAATCAGCGATATAAGAAAGGGCAGATTTAGAGGTATTTGAGACGCTACGTAGTCTCTATACACTATAAGCGCCACAATAGGGTCTATGAACCCCATAGCAGCCAACATGCATGCTCCCACAATAGTCAGTATTATTGCGTTCTCCTTGGCGTCATAGTCACCTGTCGCTGAGAGAATTAGGTATCCTATTAGGAAGACTCCTCCTAGGGCAACAATACCAATTTTTAGATATAAGTAAATCGCGATGAACGAGAACATAACACCAATTAACAAACCAAAAACAACAGCGCGCTTTGTGATGGGGTACCCCAACAGCCAACACCAAGCTAGTAGTATACTAAGAACCCATATCAAACTAGCTATTTAACTAGGCAGAAACACCAATTAGTAGAGCAATTATCCCCTTTGATACCCCTAGCACTGAGCTATTCCATAGAGAAAGCAAATGCACATTTGAGGTTATCCTAGAAAAATACGGGATGAAGAATCCAGCCCTAGAATACACGGCCAAGATTATCCATGGGGCGGATATTCCAGAAGATATGGACATAACACCAGAATCTGCGGGGCTAAGGGCCATTGCTCATGGTTTCCATTATCTGGTCGGTTACAACTATAGGAAAATGGAATTAGAATTCCCAATATATGACGCTCTCTATGAATACTACAGGAAGAAAGTAATAGGAGAAGAATAAAAATACATTTAGGAGTCGCACAAACCCTATTTTCCCCGATGCTGATATTCTAATGAGTATTTTCCACGCAAAGTCTAGTCTGTTTTTTATCTACTATTTCAACATATCAAATAATGGGTAGATCGGAGTTGGATATCAAGAAAATCCTATCTAGAATCCCAAAATTTTCCGAGGAATTAGGATTAGATTTGCGTAGGCCTGAGGATAGATTTAAGTGGTTTCTAGCATCGATACTGTTCGCAAAGAGAATATCAGCTGAGATCGCCAAAAGAACTTTCCTTATGTTTGTTGCCGAGGGATTAACGTCTCCTGAGGCTATAATAAAAGCTGGGTGGGACTTCCTAGTCAAGGTTCTTGATGCTGGAGGATATGTTAGGTATGATTTCTCAACAGCATCCAACCTTTTAGCGACCATGAGAAAACTTAAGAGAGAATATGGGGATCTAGAAAAACTGCATGAAGTCGCCAGAGATCCAAGGGATCTTGAGAGAAGACTAATGGAGTTCAGAGGTGTAGGACCAGTATGTGTCAACATTTTTCTCAGAGAGCTACGAGGAATATGGAGCAAAGCTAAGCCTAAACCATCGAAAATAGCATTAAAAGTCGCTGAGCTAATTGGATTAAAAGATGTTGAGCCCTATGAGTCAGCCCTCGTTAGAATATACCTAGAGTACTGCAAAAAGAAAAGATGTGAGCTATGCCCAGTTCGCAAACACTGCAGAAAATTTGAGGGGGCTTCTAGACCATGCTTCAAACCGATCGATTAGAAGCCTTAATTATGTTTTTCTGTTTATCTAATTTAGTATAAATTCCGAGAATATCGGTAGGAATGATATACTATATTAATTTAATGTAATACACTATTCTGTCTAAGGATTTGTCATCGAGTTTTCTATCCAATCTTCTGGATTTTGTAGGGCAAAAATGTTTGGTGATATTTTGATGAAGAGGTGTGGTTTATGTCTTTTCCCGTATTTGTTTGCTGGGAATCAGATTCTCTGTGATATACTCTTAGAATACACTCTTTATGAGTTCGTTTGTAGTACCAACTAGAATATGGACCAAAATTCTTTTTTGAAGCTTGGTTTGTCTCCTCATATTTTTTGTGGAGTGTATTCATATTGTGAAGCAATACAGAGCGGTTTGTTGTTCTTTATTGCGAAAGAAACCATATGACTCATGATGGGACGGATTTTCACGCTATTAAAATCGAATCTTAATAAAGCGAAGTTTAGTGCTGTTCGATCTTTGGTTGGTTGTCGTTTTTCTCGCTAGTTTTGATTGTTTTTGTGGTCATATTTTGAGTTAAGCGGATCCATTTCCGAGGTTTAAAGCTCCCTTGAGTATCGTGCTAAAAAGCACTCTAGAAGGGAGAATCCTCAAGGGAAATATTAGATGAAAACACAAAACTGGAGGAATAAAAAACAGAGTAAAACATCAAACAATGCTACAATTCGTAATAAAAATTCTCATAATAAAAAAAGAAAGACATTATTTTTAACCTGATTATCGGTTATCAGTGGATTTCGTATCAGATTTTTGCTGTTCTGGGAATACAATTTCTTCCGACCTCTCACCTTCTAACTTTGTGGTTCCCCGTGCTCTCTTTTTGCCCCTTATTATGATGAACGCTATTGCTCCTCCCGCCGCAACGATGCCCGCTATTACAGCAACTAATAGTAATGTCCCCTCTGGCTGTTGAGTTGTCTGTTCAGTCTCCTCCTCTTCTTGGGGATACACAATATTTATTTTTCCCTTCCACTCGGCCCTATTGTTGCCGATGTCGATAACTAATATTTTTACATCAACAATGCTTGTGTTGCATCCAAGTTCTTCCATAAGCTCTGATGAGTTTATTTCTAGTGTGTAAATATTCTCTGCTGTACTTTTGGCGAATAGTACTATTTCAGTATCATTTGCACTAAGTATGACTAAGACTTCTCTTATCTCGTGATCGTCGCTCACGGATACTTTTATACTGATGTTTTCACCATAGCTAACATTCTCCTTAAAATCTACTGAGGATATTATTGGTGGCGAAGTGTCATAAAATATTGATTTACTTAACGGATACCGATCAACAGCGGTGGACGATAAATTGTAGGGTGCATCCATGATCCCATCGAGGTCACTATCGGTTCCTCTATAAGCTGACCAGTAATTACCAACAGTGCCATTGTCTAGGTATATTGTGAGATCCTCAGATACGAATACTGATGCTTCTCCTATAATGTCGTTTAGCCAAAAAATCACATTTGATAGAAGTTTCAGTACGTAGGTGTTGTTGACAAATATGTTGCAAGTAATGAATATGTTTTCGGATCCTCTCCCAACATAAACCCCGCAATCGAGAGCCTCAAAGTATGAGTTGGTTAGTGTTAGGTTTTCCGTAAATCCTTGAATATAAAGCCCGGTTCCTTGACCGTTCCCCACCATTGTGATATTGTCCATGATTACGTTTTTGCATGAATCGAGAACCACTCCAATATTTATATCGCCCTCGAATCTTATTGATGCTAATCGCCAACTTGTTATGTTGTCGGACATGGAATTATCTGTGAGAATTATCATACCACTATCCCTAGCAATTATGTCGCTCATTTCAAGTGTCAAAAATTCTCTATTCTTTATGTCTAAAATTCTCCTCACTCTGTTACAATAGATGTCCTCTATCCTTAAGTCATAATTTTCCATGACTGTGTTCCCGAAAATGCCAGCTATTCCAGTGTATGTATGTTCTATAGACACATTATCTAATGTTAATTCGCCTACTAGCCCATCCACGAAGTGTATTCCAGTGTAGGATGATGATATACTAAGGTTTCTTATCTGGATCGAATAATTCACCGCTGTGAAGTTCAAGAAGATAAGCCCAGATGTTCTCATGTTTGAGATTTCCAAGTGTGCTATGGTTGTATTGTTATTTAGTGATACGCAACAATTTATTATGAGCTCACCATAATCCCCGCTTATCTGCTCCGACGCGTTTTGAACGGAAACAATGTCGAGCGGCCCATCATTCACAGTGACATTCTCATAAATTATTCTTGGTGAAGAATCAACCAAATCTATTGTACTTCCAACAACACTACTGTCACGAATAACCAATAGCGATGACCCTTCGAGCAGTATCGCATAGACGCCCTCGCTTGGATCACTATTCACGACTATGCTTGAGTTAATAAGTGCCAGTTTAGATTCTTCTAATTTTAGTCCTTGCTTATCTAACACGATCCTAGAGTTTGTGATGTTGACCTCGCTGTTCATCAGTAGAAAACCACTAATTAGTGAAATATATGAGTTGTTGACTATTATATCCTTGACATAGTCACCAATAACTATGGATCCACCCTCCGCAGTGATGCTATTAAATACGACATTATCGGCCAATATGCTCAATACAATGTCGCCTCTTGATTCAAGCTTGGAATTTATCACCTCAACATTCGAAGAATTTATTGTTATTCCTCTAACAATATATGGGAAATGATATATTGTCCCTAGGTCCGAGATGTTGGAGTGACTAATTATCCCTGTGGATGAGCTATAGTAAAGAATCCCTACCAAGGACTCATTACTCCTAATAATACTACTAACGGCCGTAAAGTTTGCGTTTTTCTTTACCTCTATGATGTGTTGTCCAGTTCCATTAAAGTCTATAATCGAGTTCTTGATATATAGCTCTGATCCCTCTTCAACTATTATGTTGCCATAGATGTACATATGGACATTAAATTTCGTGATGGAACCATCCACAACGAAATCTCCATAAATCACCTCAACAGTTTGTGATCGTTTTTTAGGCATAATTATATAGAGTCTTGTGTGCGGCAGAAAAAGGAGGAAAAATAACAATAGTGTGAGTATTATTGAGACTTTTTTCATCCTATATCACCCCTAATACGAGTATTTTTAAATTTCCTCCGCATAAGTATTAGCAAAACAATAGCCATCGCTATAAGTGCTATTACACCAACCATAATGCCAAATAACTCATATAGAAATGGTTTGGTGATTTCCTCCTTTTCCTGATAAATTACAACTCCATATACTGTTTTATCGTTCCCAGCCTTGTCGATAGCATAGATTTTGTAAACTATTCTGTTCTGAGAGCCGACGGGTATCAAAGCACAGTAGATGTCTTCTCCGATATTTTCGACAGGAACATTTGTCCAGCTCATTGTAGCGTTATCATAGTAACTTAAGTTTACTTGAGCTAACGCTATATCATCCCTCGCTACGAAATACAATATTATGTTGTTCCCAGAGAGATCATATGATAATACCTCGACCTCTGGACTAACACCATCAACGAAGATCTTCGTGTATGCTTCGGAGGGTTGCACACATTGGCTTCCTTGATAAACAACCTTGAGGAATACCTCCATAGAGTATCCAGGGGCGACAAGTTCATGGGCTGGAATCGTGGTTCTTACAGATCCGTCTACAAATGTTGCCTCAGTCAAGTACAACCAAGTGTTATTGTCAAACGAGTAATAGATGTGACAGACTTCGGAATCTAATTGTGGGTTTATCTTGATGTCTAGCACAACAAGATCCTTTACAGAAACGACATTATACTCAGGACTAACACTTAAACTTGCTGATATAGGCTCCATTTTGGCAGTTGCATTGTATACAAACAATGAGAATACCCCATATACACTAAAGAACTTGACGCCCACGCTGGCGGGTCTCGCAGGCCTTGTCGATATCTTCCATGTGGACACACATGTTTTATTTTCCCGGCCTACTCTCCAAAAGCCCAAAGTTGCGGTACCTATCCTCAGACCAATAACATCTAATCTAAACTCCAGCCCGTATATCGGCATTATCAATAAATCATATGTGTTATTCTTCTCCACACGAGCAACACCAAATAGACCGACCGAATAAAATGTCTTGTTTTTATGCTCGTAGCCTAAGTATTTTTGACCAACATAGCACCTTAATTCAGCATCGCTTTCGAGACTGACTCTCAAAAGAAATGGAGCTCTGTATTCAAATGGCGGCAACTTAACCATATATGCTAGAAGAGCATAAGCTGTCGATAGTTCGGGAATATTTTCCCAGCCCGCAGAAGACCCAACCCAGCTTCCATCTGCACGTTGTTTAAAAGTTAGGTTTGTTGCAAGGTCATAATACCAATCCCTACCACCAAGTGTTTCTAAACCAGCTAGCTCAAGCGCCTTGGCTATTGTAAAGTAATAATAATATAAATAGGTGCTACCTTTCCCAGGATTTTGGGTAAAGTCATAATGCTCGGCCAACCAATTAATCGCTCGGGTCATCCTAATATCATCTAGTGAAACACCAACAAGTGCTAAGGACCACACACCCGCAGCAGTCATGCTGCCGTAGGAATCACTGTAATCTGGTTGATAAGTAAATCCACCATCATCTCGATCCCCATAAGGAGCAATATAGTGGGTCTCGCCATCAATAGTAATGCTTATACCCATCTTTATATTTTGGCAACGGAGTAACCAAACCTCCGCTTTCCTCCAAACACTATGATCAGAACTAAGACCAGCCACCTTGAGTGCAAGCAGGGCAAATTGAGTATTTGATTCATCAGGCCGAGCTCTATCCCCAGATGTAACATAGCCCCATCCTCCATATCTCCAATTATCTATACTACAACTACATGGGCTATTCTCGTCCCATTGTGCGGCTAATAACCAATTAACAGCATCATCTATAGTTTTGCGGTATGATTCATTATTAGTAGCCACCAACGCCATAATAGCAATGGAAGTTTCATACGTTATATGGCTAGAATCACCATATATTGAACCATCACCATGCACGTGAGAGAGGATAAAGTCTATTGCCTTTCTAACAACAGGATAGCTTTCATCATATCCAAAGTTCAAAAACGCTAGTACTGCTAACCCAGTTATCCCAACAGACTCTTGCCAAGAACCATCAGGATTCTGCCTTGTCTCAAGAAAATGTAGGCCCTTGAGAACAGCTGAAAGCACGGTATTTGGTCTTATGTTCTTAATCTGATTTAGAATGTCATCTATTCTCTCGAGTTTTTCTTCTACTAAGCTTAAATTGCCATTTATATTACTCCTCCATTTGTTGAAATCATCCCTGCTGAGGCTTTTCTCTGTAAGATTTACTTTGTATGCATAGAAAGTTATGATGCTATCATCCGCAGCCCTGTGTATATATAATTCGCTTTCTGGAAAATCATCTGGCAATTCAAAGAATCCAACAGAATTTGTTTCTAGGTCGAAATATCCAGAAACAAACACATTTTCTGCTTGCCAAGTCTTTCTCATGTTTGCATACGGACGCTTCTTAATTATTTTCTCAAGAGATTCCTCGTCCATGGTTCCAGAGCTGAATCTTGCTCTGTCAGAATAACTTATGTTTTCATATTGGAATTCGTTCTGGGTTTTTAGTGGGAGATAAATATTAAAACCATATCCATGCAGGGAAGCATTCGTTGAGTTAATGCCCAATATATGTCCCTTATAGTGTGGATCATCTATTATTGCCCTAATCAACTTGTTCACAGAAACGTTAAGATCATTTACCGCTGAGACAAGCTGGTTCTCAAGCTCAGCCATTTTTGTGTAGTAAATCTCCATTGACATCAGCCCACCTATCAGCCATGGATTCGTGGTTATTCTAATGAAGTTGTCTTGAAGTATCTTAAAAGCATCTGCAAACTCTCTATGTCTTTCGTAAGTCTCTTGCTGCTTCCAAGGGCTTAGCGAATGACGAATTATGTTTACAGGAATCATTATCTTAGTGAATGATATACTCAACTGCTCCAAAAACTGCACGAGCTCATCATATGAGATAAAGAACTTTGTATAGATGAGTACTGCTGCAATAAAAATGGCGAGACATACAAGTCCAACTACGGTGGCTGCAGCAGCTACTGTAGCGGCTCCAAGTAATGCCGCTAATTGCGCAACAGTAAATGCAAATCCTCCTATCCATCCAACAACATCAACCCAAAATTCAGGATCTTCAAAAATTTCATAGAATGTTGCTTCCTCCGCGCGTGCTATATACTTAGCTACAATCGCCATTAATGAAGCAACATCAGCTATAAACCCTACGGCAACAGAAACTTTCTTGAACAGATCTGTAGAGATATCCTTGACACTGGATAAGATTTTTAGTCCAAGCTCTGCGGTTGTTAATGCAAGTTTTAGTGTGTTTGCGGTGAAATCAAGATTTATCGAAATACTCTCGGTGTCCCAATAAGCGAATAAAACATATTGCTCGTACTCAGCTCGCAATTTAAAGAATGTGTTTATTGCATCAACAAACGCAAATAGAGACACCATCGCGCTTTTGAATTGAGGGGCTTTAAGCTTAGCCAGCGGTCCAATCTTTTTCTGTACTTCGTATACCTCACCGTATATATACTTGAACTCCACGTATAGACTCACAGCATAACTCTCACTTAATATATTATACTGGAAAATATAGTGCACCTCCTTTATGACGACATAATATCCACTAACCTCTACCTCACTAAATATATTCTTGAGCTGGGAGAGGATTCCAAGGCATGTTTCAAGGAAATTGTTAGTCTCCTTTATTATGAGATTAGAACTATCATATGTTGAGTCCAAGTAATTCTTGAAATTCTCATACCATTCTTCCCACATAGTCATATATTGTGTGAGATTATCAGCCAAAGTTGGTATCGGATGCGAATCTAAATCATAACCAAAAATTGCTGCTAAGTACCTAACAACGGCAGCCTCTCCTGAAGTTTCAGCAAGTGCTGAACTCTCAACAGCTACTAAAGTCCAAAATGCGTCACCGATGATATCCGATTCTAACTCGGAATATTGCTTCATATGTACTCGAGGTTTTGAATTATTGGATTTCTTGACTATGATTTGTGCTTTAAAGTGACTAATCGAAAGGGGTTGATAGAGCATGATAGATAACAATAATATAGCAACTAACTTTATTCGCCTCATACTCTCACCTTTCCGTTCTTCGCTACCATTTCTATAGATCTAGGTGGTTCACCTTTTCCAGGTAGGTATTCCAAATTTAGTTATGTTTAATAAGGAATACCTACCTTCATCACAACTTAGTCCCCTCTGCGGGTGCTCGCTGAGGGACATCTACCTCCGCGTATGCCTCATCGGCATTTCAGCCCACGCGCTATGGTAACTACGAAATAATATTATTCAAATTTGCTTTAAAAAATTACCCCTCCAGTAATTTTGCATTTGTCTGGACGGCTGTGGTGCAATGGTTTGAGGCCTAAAACCCGTCGAGGATCTGCGCTGGAAGCTCTCTTAGAAGAGGGCCTCTGGTACGGACCAAAACCCAGAACTCAGAAACTAGAAAAAACAGGGATGGTCAGGAGACAACAAAATTTGGATATAAAAAATGAGAAAGTTATCTAGAAGATTTTGTCTCCACCGCAAGCTCTCGGGAGATCATCTCCATTATGTATTGGCTTCTTTCTGGTGCCTCGTAAGTCCATATGCCCTTCTCTATGTTGTTCAGTATTCTTATTAGTTCCTTAACCTCCCATGGCAACACGTACCACAGGTACCATCTGTAGGCTAGGAATACCCCACCACCAATAACTGCTACCAATACTGGTACCACAATTACTACGGGCATCTTCCTACCGAAGATTGTTATTGTACCAAATGGATAATCCACATTAAATGATATCTCTAGGTCTCTATGAACACCCAGCGTGACAGGCTTAATAACGTTAGATGCATCAACACGCTTACCCCTGATGTATAATGACTCAATTCGTATCCTGAGTATATAGGTATCGGGTGACTTATCATCCCA
>Ga0190310_1000133_pt1 | contig 27931 bp, 43 predicted proteins | sample 48700778_MG_FD_165059 | JGI IMG/M metagenome (GOLD analysis project Ga0190310, IMG submission 165059) | Hydrothermal vent sediment bacterial communities from Southern Trench, Guaymas Basin, Mexico - 4870-07-7-8_MG | ecosystem: Environmental > Aquatic > Marine > Hydrothermal vents > Sediment ... | reverse complement strand
TGATAGATGTAACAGGTCTCCTAAAAGAACTTCCCACAGATATTTTTGCAAGGTATACGGAACTCGTAACCGTTTACAAGTCTCTACAAAATCAAATTTACGAAATGGAGCAGATAATAGACGATTTAAAGGTAGAAGTCGAAACTACGAAAGCGGAGAACAGGGTTTTGAGAACGCAGGTTCACAGGTTGAATACGAGGATAATGTCCGTAGCTGGAGCTTTGATGCATTACAAGTCAGAACTCCTAAAGATGAAGGAGTTGATGCAGTTCCATCTTGAAAGACTCGAAGCAGTGAAAGAGGGCAAACAAAGAATAGAAGCAGTGATAAACGACTTCTACGACATCTTGGACACTTATGAATCCACAGTTGCAGAGGTAGCGGAGAAGTTTGCTCAACTGGAAAAAATAGGAGAAGAAACTGAAAGAACAGTTTCAGAGCTTAAGAAAGCGAAGAAAGTAGAAAAGAAGGAGGGTGAGAAAGAATGAGTCTCGACGCTCTTGAGGAAACAGTTTTCGACTTTGACAGGGCTTTGAAAGACTACCACCGCTATTCCGAGAGAGAGCTATACGAGTTTCTTAAAACTATAGAAACAATAGTAGATAACATAATAATTCAGCATAGACCTTCAAAACCGACGGACTTCAAGTTCAGAACGTTTAGCGACATGCTTGGAGAATACGAGAATGTGATGAAAGCCCTAAGAGAAGCAATCATGTCAAAGGATTACGTGAGAGCAAGATCGTTATTGCAAGAGTTGGTAACTGTCGTCAGAAGGCTAAACAGAAATTTAGCTTTTCTATCATCAGATGTTATGTATCTCCCTACAATGGAAGGTGTAAAAGAGCTTGAAAGATACGTCGGAGAGGGTAAAGTTGCAGAGCATCTTGATGAGTTTGATGAGAGAGTTAAGGAATTGTCTTACACTGCGAGAATGATACTTTCGCAGTTATACCGCTCACCTTTGAGAGAAATAAACTTGAAAGACCTTCCGATTAAGCTCGGATTAACTGAGAGAGGAAGTAGTAGGATAGTAAGTGATGCTGTTGATGAACTTACAAAGAAGTTGCCAGACGTTGTGAAGGTAGTTCCAGACACGATTCGCAGTGGCATGAAAATCGTGTTGCAGAGGTGATAGGGTGTATTCAGTCTTCTTTAAGATGTCTGAGATAATATCGAACGTTCTATTTGGCATAGCTGAAAGGATATTTCTAAAGGAGAAAGAGAGGTTCAGGGAGGAGTATAGGTTTACTATTAAACCATCTCACGGTTGGATATTCACTCAAACTGCTGACAAATACTTTGCAGAATACAGAGGAAACAGAATCCTCTTTAGACCGAGATTTGCGATACTGAAAGAGTCGGAGCATCTTAAAAACTTACCAGTAACGAGTGAAATGAGAGAGCCAGAACGAGTTTACATATCTTGGAGAGAAGTAGCTTCTGAAGAGTTCTTCAAGGATGTGGAGGAGCTGTTTAAGGCTCTTGAAAGAGGAAAAGGTAGGAAGACAGGAAGGAGGAAAGTAGCACCTACTACTAAAGGGGGCTGATATGCATGATAGTTAAGGTTCAGATTTCTCCCGTATGTCCTCGTTGTGACAAGCTTTTGGAGGAACTTTTCAAAGCGGGTATAGAATACGGTTTCGAAGTTTTTCCAGAGATAGTTGACACCACTTTCGAGCCGTTCTATACAAAAGATTCTGCATCAAAGATATATAATGAGAAGTGGATTCAGAAGCACGGCTCGAAGAAGCAGAAGGAGTTATACAAAAAGGCAAAGCCGATAGTAGATATGATTGGTCAAACCACAGCAACTCCAGTAGTGGAGATAACGTGGAACTACGGACAGACGGATAGATCGCTGGTAATTAAGGGTTTCACAAAAGATTTGAGCGAGAAAGGAATCAAGAACATTGTTAGAGCTGTTCTTATGTTGCTGAGGTTGGAGAGGTTAGCTTCAACACCAGTCGGGAGGAGACCCAAATGAGATGGGAAGATTTAATAAAGCTCGATAACCTCTGCAATGCATCTCCCTTAGTATCTATAATTTTTTGTTGCAAAGCTACTAAGAATTGCCCGTTACGAAATGAAGCACTCGAAATACTTGGAATTTCGAAAGAAAAATATACAGAAGTCAAAGAAAGAAATAAGATAGAAGCTAAGGGAACTTGTTACGGCAATCTTGCATATTGTTGCAGTCTAAACGTTCAATGTGAGGATAGGGACAAAGCACTAAAAGCCCTTGGAATGACTCCATCAGATTACTTGAAATACAAATACAAGATTTTGAAGGAGTTGATTCCAGAGAGCAAAATACAGCTTGCGTTAAGAAAAAGAGTATCCCATCAGTTTGCGTTCGAGATGGTAAGTTTGCACGATGTGGAGGTAGGATATAGAGGTATAGCACTTGGAAACCCAGAACTTATGGACACATTGCTTATACTAAATTACCAAGACATAACCCCTAAACTCGATAAGACAGTCAGAGATTCAATTAAAAAAGAAAAATTTGTGTCAGTAAGAATTAGTAAAGAAACTTACGACAAACTTGCTGACATTGCGACTTTGAACGGTTGTAGCATTTCAGATTTGGTGAGAGATGCGATAGATGTCTATTTATCTCTACAACCATCTGGACGTGAGAGAGAAAAGTATTTAAAGAATGACTATTAACTTGAGTAAGAGAGCGAAGGGGGTGTTGTGGATGAAGGTTTTGGGAAGAGGTCTGGAAGCTTTGAAGTCGTTTGCGAGGAGATGCCTTGACGCAGGTGGTGTGCCAATATTCAGGACAAAATACGGTGGCAAGAGATTACCGAACAACGCAGTCGTAGTTGCTTGCTGGGGCAAAGGTGCTGAAGTAAAGGGTGGAACAATAACCGACGTTCCGATTGATGTCATCGAGAAGATGGAAAAGACTAAGGGAGACTACAAGTGGTTGCTCGGTTACACGTGAATACTCCCGATAACCAACTCTTTTTGTTTTCCTTTTTTATTAAATTCGACAATAGTGAAATTCGTATAATGGGATTTGCACGTTAACGACAAAAATTTTTCGACTATTGTCGAACATCGGCTTAAATAAATAATTTTAAATAGTCTTATTAGGTAGACTGTATCATGGCGGAAGAAGATGTTGAGACCTATGAAAAGGTTACTAAAATCGCAAATATCACAACACTTATTGGTGTAATAACATCCTTTTTCCTGAACATCTGGGTTATTATTTCGCTGATGTCGGACTTGTTTGGAGTAGATGTTGGGGAATGGGCAAGAGAAGTGATAAAGCACGGATTTAAGTTACCACCAGACTGGGTTCAGCAGTATCAACCGTTCCTGACGACGTTGCAGTGGATTCTACTTATCACGGTTATCACGGACACGGCAATTTCTTACAGATACATGGTTGAAGGTGAGCCGAGAGTTCCTTTGACCTATCTGAGAATTGTAAGCTTCATCGGATTCTTCTGCGGAATGTGGCTGTATCTCGCTTATCACGTTACTGCTTACGGCTTAATCTTCTTTGCGAGCTTTGTAACGTTCATGTGGACGATGTTCGTGAAGAAGGAAGAAGTTGAAGAGAAAGAGGAGGAATTTGAACCTGAAGTGTGGAAAGAGTCCGCAAGCGTCTTTGACTTTTGGCAGTAATTTTTTTATCTTTGTCGTCTAATTTGAAATATGTGGGACTATCTCGTCAAGTTCTTCGAATACATGCCTTTATATTTAGGACTTGTCCTCGTTCCCGCTTTAGTAAGAACTGTTGTAGATACTGTAATCATCAAAATTAGACCTTCCACCTTCGAGCTTCCTCCGAGTAAGCCAAGGGAGTCTGTATTGACTATAAAATATGAAGACGCATTCTCGTCTTTTGTTGGAACGTCCTTATATGCTCCTCTGGTAGAGGAACTCGTGTTTAGAGGTTGCCCGTATCTGTTTTTCGGGTTTACTGGTTTGATTGTTGGGAATATCGTGTGGATTCTTGCACATCCGAGCTGGCAACTGAGATATGTTTCAGGACTTCCGTTAAAGCAAAAACTCGCTTTCACAGCGAACACGATTTTCTACTACTCGTGTGCCTCAATTTTCTTCAGCATCCCTTGGTTGCAGGGTTACGGACTGCTTGCGATAATATACCACATGGCTCACAACGGAATACTTACGCTGGGAGGAATCTTCCATGAAATAGAATTCCCAGCTCCTTGGAAGAAGGAAGAAGCAGAATTCTTTAGAGAGTCAAGAGGTCTCAAGAAAAAGCTTGAAGAAAGGTTCTTCAGAGATACAAAACCCTCTAAAGTTCCTGAAGATGAAGAAGTAGAAGAACTCGACGTGGACTTCGAGAGGAAGTTCTTCAAGGATATAAAGAATGTAGTTCCTTCTGAGGAGAAACCTGTGAAAGTAAAAAGAGAGCAAACGGCTGTAGCTAAAGCTGTTGACGACGAAGAGTGGCTGTTCTGGAAAGGTTTTGAGTAGCACCTACTACTCAACAAAACCCTCGCTTGAAGAAAATTATATAAAGAACCTACACGACATCATTTTGAGAGAGAGGAAGGAGGGGGATAAAATGCCTGAGAAGTGGGAAATAACGAATAGAGAACTAATAGTGTTCTTTGTTTCAGTGATGATAGCGTTGTTCATAATGGCAGGGGGAACAATGGGGTGGTTTGACCCACTAATAGCTGGAATTGCCGTAATCACAATGGTTGTCTTCTTTGCAATGGCTCAGTGGCTCGAAGCGAGAGGAATCTTCGGTTCAGGGATGTCGTTAGTCTGGATAACGCTTGGGCTTGGTGTAGTGATGATGTTCGCAGGATTGATACATCAGGGCATTATACCGCTCGTCGTCTACAGCACGTCAGCATCACCGCTTGCATTAGAGCTAACGAACGCAATGATTTACACAATAGTTGCTTTGTCGATAATTGCAGTAGTTCTTGCGGTCTACGTGTTCTACTTTAGAAAAGGACTTCCACTCGGAGCTAAGAAGAAAGTATCTTAATAAATTCAAATCCGTTACTTTTTTATTTTTTAATTCAAGATATTTCAACATGGGTGATGACGGTTTCGGAACAACTCTAAAGGTTTTGCTGAACAGTCTTGCATTCTTCATACTGTTAATTCTCGGAGGTTACATGTTTACCTACGAACCAGTGTGGGGGTTCGTAATTCTGTTTTCAGCTTTTGACCAGCTTGAAGACGTTTACTTCTACGTGGCAAAGAGAAGACTTATCCCAGCATGGTTTACACCAATAGATATTATTCTTGAAGGTGTTCTTGCTTTAATAGGTGTGTCTATGTTCATATTTGGAATGATTTACTGGTATACTTTCGAAAGCTGGTTTTTTGCACTCTGGATGGCTGTATCCGCAATGATCGCATGGTCAGCCGTCGAGGACATTGTTGACGATGTGAGAGTGATTTCAGAGAGAATGAAAGGGGCAACAGTTGTCGGAACAGTGAAGGACATAGATAGATTTAGATTTTTCGGAAAACTTAGGTGAGGTGGTAAAACATGGCTAAGAAACCCTTCAAGTTCTTCAAACCCATCTACTCGGAGAAACACAAACCGAAGTTGCAACCAAAGGTAGTAGGTGCTACCACAATACTGCTGACGCTTTCTATGCTAATAGGTTTGCTTGCATTTCAGCAGACCCCAGTAACGATGAACATGAAGGCAGACCCTGTTGTATGGGAGCACATCGTCAGCAGTTCTGGTGAGATGTATGTTACTATAACTTATAAAGGTAATATTAATGCAGATGGGTTAAGTATCCAGAGACAGTGGCAATTTGGTGATTTGAAAATAGCATACGCTTATGCAACGTCTGATGCTCTAAAGAAACTCGTAAAGCTTGACAACGTGATAAGAATCTCCTCTTGGGGAAAAATAGGTTTGCCCCCATACGATTACGTTGTTAAGAACGAGGGTGTTGAATACGACTTCTCGAAAGATTACAAAATCCTTTATCACAACGCAAATCAAAAATGGCAGGGTGACGATGTTACTATTGCCGTGATAGATACTGGAATCGATTATCTCCATCCAGACTTCTACCGCAACGGAACAACGATAATCAAAGTCCTCGTTTCTACGATTTACAAGGAAAATGGTTCTCCTATTGTCGTGAAAACTGGGGGCTATACGAGGGAACAGATGGAGGAAGTTCTCGAATATGAGCTTTCTATCAAGGAGATGGTAAATGGTGACAGTTACGTTTTTGAAGATGGTGTTGGGCACGGAACTCATGTTGCTGGAATAATAGCGGGACAGGGGATTGCATCGGATGGAAAATATATGGGGATAGCACCTCATGCTAAACTCGTTGTAATCAAAGCATTCTTCGATTCAGACGGTGGTTGGGCAACTGAAGAAACAATTCTCGACGCTTTACAGTGGATTTACGACCATGCTGAAGAATACAACATCAAGGTTCTGAGCTGTTCTTTTGGGTCTGCACCGCTCACACCAATGCCAAATCCGACAGAATTGGCTATGAGAAAGCTGATAGAAGATAAGGGCATAGTTATTTTTTGTGCAAGCGGTAACGCAGGAACTGTTCCGTCTACAATCCTATCTCCAGCAAGAGATCCCTACGTGTTTGCGGTTGGAGCGGTTGACCCATACGCAAATAAGCTTGCAATATTCTCGTCAATCGGTGATCCTGTCATTCCTCCGTTTAACCCACCTGAGAAAACAAAGCCAGATTTCGTGGGTGCAGGAATGAATATTATAGCACCAGCAAGCTCTTTTGCTCAGTTCCCAGATTATGCTGTAATTCAGGGTAAGGGAGGAGACTATGTTATAATGTCTGGAACGTCGATGGCAACTCCAGCGGTTGCATCCACGTTTGCAGATTTCTATCAATATTGGATTACCAAGCACGGCAGACCTCCTACGAAAGAGGATTTTGTAAACTACGTAAGAACTTATGGAAGAGTTTACAACCCGCTGAGCAAGGATTTTCTGACTGGATGGGGAGCACCGACTGTTCCCCCACCTAATTAAATTTAGCTTGATTCTTTAAGCAACGGAAGGTAAACTTTATAAAGTTTTTAAAAAACTAATTTTGAAGGTGATAACATGAAGAGGGTTGGAGCTGTATTAATGGCGTTGTTTGTGTTGTTGGCAACAGTGGCAACAGCGATGGCATACGAAACACCGATAAACTTCAAAGCCATCAAGCCAGACGGAAAGGTTGCATCGAACGCAGATTACAAGATCTACTACACGAACGGCTCTCTTGCTAAGTCTGGTGTATTGGATGCGGATGGAATGGCTAAATTCAACCTTACTGACAATGCAACGTATATTGCTGTAGTGATAACTTCCGAGGAAACAATACTTGACGATTTCAACGTTCCAGAAATTACAGACCCAGTTAACCAAACTCCAGTAAACATCACGGTAAACGCAACTACCTTGTATGCACTAAACGTCAGTTCAGCATTGACAGAGTCTATTTGGGGGATAAATCCACCTTCAGTTAAAGTTGAATTAGTTCCAGAGAGCTATCCGAGCTTCAAATACAGCTTCAACACCAACTGGACTGTATATACAATGCTTAGGAACAACTTGACCTTCCCCAACGAGACAAAGAGCGGAATTTGGACTTTCGTTCTTAAGAAGATTACGGTTGACACGAGCGAGTATACCAACGTTACAACTGTCACAATTCCAATGACTGACGATACGGATGTCGTAGCTTACTATGAACTTAAGTATCCAGTCCTTGAGCCAATGTATCTTATAATCATAGCGTTGCTCATTGGACTTGCATTAGTTGCAGTGATAATTGTCAGTGGTAAGAAAGCTAAGTCTGTAGCAAGGAAGAGAGTCGAGGACAGCTTCAAGTTCTACAGAAGAATTAAATAATTTCTCTTTATTTTTATTTTTATCGTTCCGAATCAAAAGTTTTATATTTGCTTTTTTGTGAGTAATTACATGGGGTTACTTAAATTCATTCTGAAGACTGTTGTTGAGTCCAAAAGCGTATCAAAGCAGAAAGGAGAGGAAACAGTAACTACATCAGCTAAGAGAATTCCAACGTCTATTTTCAAGAAGGTCAAGTCCGAATACGCCAAGTATGGAATCGATGAAAATACTACGGTTGCAGATTTGCAAGAGGAGCTTATTAACGTGTGCTATAACCTCGCAACAACGAAGAACTCCTTCATCAAGTGTCTCGACGAGGGAGCTAAAATGACAAGGAGAAAGATTCAGCAATTGAGGAAGACAGTTTTCGCAGACAGACTTAATGACCCAGTGGATGAAGATGTTGTTCAGGAATTGATTGAAGAGTTGAATACTGTCAAAGCTCCAGATGGAACGGGATTGGGTGATATCAAGCAGAAGCTCATTATTGCGTGTGCTGACGTATCCAAGAACATTGACGACTTATTAACTTGCGTGGACGAGGGTGAAAAGATACCTCTGATCATAAATAAGGATTTGGCTAAGTTGTTGTAGTATGATTCAGTTAATCAAATACCATGAGCGACACGAGAACTTTATACCTGTTGCTCACAATTACCTTCTTAGCTTTTATATCTACTCTCTATTTGCCAGTAGATGAAAATTACAGTATAGCACTTTTCACGACGATTTCTCTGCCAGTGGTTTACTCCGCAAGGTATTTCAGCAAAACAGCAGTAGGTGAGGAGGAGCTACACTTCTTCAAGATAGTATCTAAGAGGGAGGAAATAATTAAGGATGTAGTAGCGGTTCTCACAGCATTTTCAATCGGTTACATCGTATATGTTGCAACATCGAGGGACATGACTGTAGAAGGGTTATATCTATATACAATAGCGTTTGTTATAGCCCTCTTCTTGCGATACATAGTGGCAGTCTGGTATAAGACAGGAGCGAACATTGTCGATGTGGACAATCCGTTTGTAATATTGCTCGCATCGTTATCTTTTGCAATCTTGGGATTCGCATTAGAGTGGCTAATCTTTATGGGGGGTTTCTATCAAATATAAATCAAGATCTTCACAACAACAGTAGCACCTTCTACTTGGAAAATATAGTAAAACTTAAATAGATTGTATTTCTCATCAAAATATGGGTGTTCACTCTGATGTTGGGAATGAACATGGGGGTTTTTGGGTGTTAAATTGGCAAAATAAGCCTTCTCGTAGCTCGAATAAACCCTCAAAAAACCCCCCTGTTCACTCATATATAAAGTTTTCCCTAAAATTAAAACCCCCCTCCCTGAAAAGTGAACACCCTATACATTAGGGTGGCTATACTATGACATCAATAAGTTGGTATACCCTATCACCGAAAACCCTTGAAAGAACCAGTCTTATTATACAGACCATTCTCAAAGACCCATTCTTAAATCAAACGCAGATATCCAAATTGGTCAGAATTCCGAGACCTACGGTTTGCAGAATAATCAACAAACTTGCAGAAGTTGGAGCAATAAGGAAAATAGTCCTAAACGTTGCTGGAAATCAAGCATACAAATATGAGGTCAATCCAAAGTTCCTCGACTTTTTGTCGAAGAACCTTTCGACTAATGTTGAGTGTTCATTTTCTAAACGGATGGGTTTTTCCCCATCAACCAATCACAAACCAACCAGCACAACCCGATCCGATGAAAAGATCTCAAATACAACCTCCAAAAAAGATTCAAAGAAGGAGAACGGCAAAAATAAAAAGATATCCAACATCTTCAAAAATCAAATCATAACAAGACCCGACGATCCAGAAGAACTCAAAAAATGGTGCAAGAACGGATTTTTCCGCATTCATGGATTTCAAAGAAAATTCGTTCTTAGAAACTACAGACTTGTAAGGGATGACGAGAAATGGGAAACATTATCTCTTCTTCTCGACGGGGACTTAATCAAGCTGAGAATAGGCAGAAACGGCTCAGGCTTATGCTATATAATAAACGTATGGAGCGAAACGTTCAAGGTTCACTTCAGCTTACAATTCCGTTCTAACACGTTAATCGTAACCTTACCGAAGAAGGAATCTATATATGTTCCTTGGGACATATTTAACAAAGATATTGAAGATAAAATATTGAGGGAGATAAAGGTGATAGCTGAGAAAGCGATTAGGGTGTATTCGGAAATCTTCAACCGACAGGTGTTGATGAAGGATGCTGGATGGATTGGTAAGCGTAAGAAGCTCAGACCAGAGGTAGCTTACATCGACCCAGATGGTATCATCAGAAAGGTCTACGAAGTAGAAGGTGCTACATACATTGAAGGCTTAGGTTATTGGGTAGATGGTTCTCTTAAGTCATCACCAGAGGTAGAGTTTGATTCCGTCGAAACAGCATCAAACTTCAAGAAAGCCGTAGATATTCTTGCGAGCGGTGAACTTGACAGAGAGATCAACGAGGTAAAGGAAAAGATGGAATCTTTGAGCAGAAGGGTATCAGAACTTGATGCATCAATCCAAACTTTGATAGCGAAGGGTGTTGAGGTTGGTGTAAGGGAAGCTACGCAACAGCTCGTTTCAACAATGCTCTGCGGAACGAGACCTGTTCAAGACCAACTGAACGAGATGTGGAAAAGGATTTCCGATATGCAGGAAACTCTCAATCTCATGCTCATGTATCAGATTGCGAAGGAGAACGGAGATAAAGATCTGGCTGAAGCTATAAGGGTTAAGTTGATGAGGAGGGTTGGGTTACAATGAGAGATAGTTGTATAAATATGATGGATTATTTAGAAGCTCTAATGGTTGCTTCACTTGTTTTCTTCAGAACTAAGAATTTGGGGGTTAAAGTATTTTCAGGTCAGGTTTTGCTTGCACTGCTGAGTTTTATCGGTATGCACCCTCTTAAAGACCCGCTGGCTTTTGGTATAGTAGTAGAAACTGCGAAAGCTGAAATGATGCTTAGAAAGAAGAAAAAGATTAACAAAAAATAGGTTAAGAGATATCGAGAAAATCTTCAAATTTACACTCTTCGTCACCTGTAAATCCTCTTTTTTCAATCGTTATTATCCTGAACGGTGTAACTTCACCCTTTTTAACTCTTTCAAAGTTTGAACACTTAAGCGAGCAAATATGCTCGCAGAACTCTTTTCTCATCTTTATTTTTATCTTAACTCTCAAGATTAAATCCTTTTCCTCTACATCCACAACTTCTGGTACGAAAGTTAGCAACCATTTCTCCGCAAGAACACTTCCAACCTTCTTAGTTCCAGCCACAATAACCAATCCCTTTTCTACAGCCCATTTCATGTATTTCCTAACAGTGGGATAAGGCATATCTACGGATTCTGCAATCTCTTTAATCGTTTTTGGTTCATTTACAATTTCCTTGAGCACGTACACCTTATCGCTGAAAATTGCTTCTCTTATCGCATCGTAAATAATACCCCACATGCTATTCAATCTTAGTATTACTAATATATTTTTTACGGACTTGTATTCGTTTAACGTATGTGTAGTAGCACCTTCTACTTGAAAAATATAGTAAAACTTAAATAGATTCTTTTATTTTCAAACAATATGGGAATGGATGAAAAAGAAGTTGAAAAAGAGGAAATTAGCGTTGAGATAATACCAGTAACGTGGATAATAGCACCGATTGTCGAAGAAGAGCAATTAAGAGCATGGAAAGAAAAGGGATGGATTGATGAAGAAAAGATACATCTGGATAGAGCGTTCCCCAGAGATTTTGAAGGAAGACCGTTCATACCCAAGTCTTGGCTAAAAGCACCACTTACAAGAGTCATAAAGAAATACAACCTTCCAAAGCAAAAGATATTGAACTTTGATATTGTTGATGATGAGGGTTATGTCATAAACTACATAACAATTCCGAGAGAGCCTTTAGCTTACAGGAGACACATCGGTGGTGAAAAGCCGAGCACAGAATACTTTGAATACATAGATGGAACGTACACACTCAGCTTCAAAGTGGTAACGAAGCATCCGAAGGAATTCATCCAAGCACTAATCATCGCTGGAAAAGAAGTTGGCTTGATGTCGAGAACGAAGTGGGGATATGGAAGATTCAAGGTTTCCATTAAAAATTAGTTCTTTACAAAATTTTTTTAAACTTTTTTACTATTTTTTTCAGACACCGATGAACCCATGTGGTGAGGAAAGTCTAAGTTCGTCAATACCCAGTTACAAGTCCTAATGTTACAAAGTCCTAATAAACAACACCAAAGCACGCATCCATAATAATGAAGCTCTAAATGACAAATCATAAAAGCAAGGGACATTACAAACTTGGAAATGATTACACCTCACTATATATTCAGACGAATACACAACTCATTTAGCACCATTAAGACATAAGTCTGAACAAAAAATTCAAAGCCTGAAACAAAAATCCTAAAATCCAAATCCTAAAAATCATCATTTAACAACCTACAAATGTTAAATGGTAATCACATAAAAAACAGTTCTAACTGAAAACAACATTTCTCAACCTCAAACAACCATAATTTAGCATTAACAATACAAAATATCTCAACCATCATCCCGCAATTCGCAAAGTAGCACCTTCTACTTATATAGTAAATCTTAAATAGCTCATAATCTATATAACTTCATGAAGGGGTTTTTTGAGCGGATAAGACCCTATGGAAAGCACAACATCTACATAAAAACCTATGAACTGGATGAACATAAGAGTGTTTCAATTTCAGATGCGAAGTGGATTGTGTGCTCGTATGAAGGGTATAAAGATGGTGTAGGAACATTCAACCCTCATCCAGACGGAAAAGCGGATATAGTTGCTTTAATTCTGAACGACGAGGAAAAGCAGTTTTTCCCAGTAATATCTTTCTTAACGAGAGAAGAAGCTTTGAAATTGTCTATTGACTTATTAAAGTTTGCAACTGGTAAGAGAGAAAAAATATTGATAGAGCACATTCTTAGGCTTGTAGAGAGTGATTAAGATGGTTAAAATAGTGCTCACTATGAGACTATTAACGCAAGCACTCGCATTCGTATTGTTTTATCTCGGATTCTACCACTTTTTAAATAGAGATTTTTCTACAAGTGCTTCATTCTTCAAGGACACAACTGTGTTTTTTATATTAGCCTATATTTTGTTAGAACTTGAAAAATCAAATAAAAAAGGGTGATAGAAGTGGTTAGGTCTGTTATTTGGTTTAAGTGTGTGAAATGTAATTATGTATTTTGCGTGTCAGTAGGACAAGTTGAGAGTCCAAAATGTGGTAGCAAGGAGTTGATAAAGATATGCTAAGAACTTGAAGTTGAAGGTGATTGAAATGGTTCACGAAAAGGTTCTGGAGGCTTTTGACGGAACGCTCGACATTCAACCTTTCGAAGTGACCGTTAAGCTTGGAGAAAGAAGGAAAGCGGTGCTGATATGGATGGGTGAGATAAAAATACCTTTAATAAAGGATATTGATGGAAAACAGCTCGAAAAGCTTGAAAAGGAGCACGAATGCACAATTATAAGGAGCGGGAGAGGATATAAAGTGACACCTAAGATAGTATCTGAAATTATAGAGAAAGAAGGTTTGCTGGCGTCTATTTGCGAGGAGCATAGGAAAAAGCTCAGAGAGTGGATGGTCAATCACGGAGTTTATGTGATAAAATATCTCGTTGGATTAGATTGAGAGGGGATTGAAGATGAAGATAGAAATCAAGTATAAGGGTCTGGAAATTAGAATTTGGGATGTAACTGTAAAAGAATTTGTTAAGTTGCTAAGTATTCTATTAAAAGGAGTAGTGATGGAATCAGAGGAAGAAAAACAAGAGGATTTGAGAGAGAAGTTTAAAGAATGGTTGTTGAAAAGAGGATACAAGAAAAGCACGGCTGAGTTGTATACTGCGAGCTTATTTAGCAGTAAACCTTATCAACCCGCAAAAAGGCTTTACGAACAGTTTTTGAGCGAGTTGAAAGGAATCGAGGAAGAGACTGAGGAAATTGGGATGTGGTGTAGATTCTGCGACAATGTAGTTTATGGCAATATAGCGAGCCATTACATCGAAGAGCATCCAGAGGAAGTGGAAAAGGATGTTGTGGAATTGATAGAGAAAAACTGGAAGGACGATTGGTTTACACTCAAAGCTTTTGCAGTATGCTATGATTTGGATGAAAAAGATTGCAGAGTTATTTTAGATTGGCTCGTAGACAAGGGTGTTTTAAAGAAGGATGGGGATAGATACAAGCTTAGAAGGGGACTGGACATTCTTTTTGAAGATAAAAAAGATGAAGATTTCGACTTGAAAAAACACATGTTTGAGAGTCGGAAGGTTTTGGAAGGGACTTTGAAGTAAGCTACCAACTCAAGTCATTCACAATTTTTTCCGTCAAATTTCTTGCAACTCTTCTCATTTTTAAACTCTGGTTTCCTCCTCCGAGAAGATACCAAAGAACACCGTGTTCTATATCTCCTTTAACAAACCGATGGTAGGCATGCCTCATAAGGTTTTTTCTAACGGATTTACGGCAAATGGGGCATTTGTTATTCAATTTATGTTCTTTCATGAAGTGTATTTTCAAAGTCCAGATTGTATCAAATTTCCTTGAGCAGAGTGGACAACGAAATTCACCCTTCTTTTCCATAATAAATATCATTATTTATAATATATTATATCAGTTTCGTAGAGTGGTAGCAGGTGCTACTTCAAACCCATCACATTAAATCATACTTAGTAAGATTTATAAATCGAGACTCAAATTTTCTGCTATGGGGTCGAAGTTTTTGATTATAGCGGAGAAACCCACAGCGGGGCTAAAAATAGCTCAACATCTTAGCAATTATCTCAATTGCGATTTTGAAGAGTGCAAGTTCGAATATAAAGGAACTACCATCACTTATTATACCGTAAACGACAAAATCTTCGTAGTTCCCTTAGAGGGGCACGTAATAGACACCAAACTAAGAAGAGGAACGGATTATCCAAGATTCGAGTGGGACATCGGCTTAAAGAAAAAGAGAGGGGAGAAAGGGGATAATCTCAGAAGAGAAGCGAGGTTCAAACTTCTGAAGCAACTATCAAAGGATGCAATGGTTATAGGAGCAACCGACAACGACGAGGAAGGTGAAGTAATGCTGTATTACACGGCAAGAGCATTGGGATTAGAACCAGAAAATCTTCCGAGAATGAGATTCGTTGAACTGACATACGAGGAGATAACGAGAGCCTACGAGAGAGCGTTGAGCGGTGAGAAACTGGACATGGGGATGGCAATGGCAGGGCATTACAGACATCTAAGTGATTTATTCGTCGGGATAAACATCAGTGCTCTTCTCAGCAAATCTGCCGTAAATCACGGTTCTAATCAGCAAATAATGTTCCACTTGGGCAGAGTAAAGATACCTCTGCTGAGAAAGCTAAAGCAGGAGAGAACCAGCATCATGAAAGAACCAGAAATCAGAGGGGATAAAGAAGCAAAGAAGGAAAGCGATTCAGAGCCAGAATACGTTGTCAAAGTTTACATAGACTTCTACGGACTGCATTTCGTCGATGAAATCAAAGCAGAACCAGATGAAATCCCAGAAATCTTCAGTTCAGAATGGAAAGCAAAGGTAGCAGAAATCAAAGAGGAGAAGGAAGATGTAGAACCGATAAGAGAAGTCTACAACACCAACGGAATTCTTGAAGAAGTCAAAAAACACGGAATAAACCCGATAAAGGCTCAGAATGAAATCCTTGAGTATCTTTACCAGAACGAATACATAAGCTATCCGAGAACACCATCAACAAAGTTACCACGACACATAGATTTCAAGAAGAGGATAGAAGAAATGTCCAGACAGATAAACTGGATCGATCCAAACGACTTCCTCGAAAAAATCCCTGATGAACTTCTCGTTGAAGAAACGGAGAAACATGCAGGTATATATCCGATCAGAGTTCCACCCTCAACGCTACCACCAGACTATCTCATCACGTGGGAACTCATTGCAAGAAAATTCTTCACGGCAATCGCAAAGCCTGCGAAGAGGAAGAGAACCATTCTAACGATAAAGGTTTACAGAGATGGCTTGGAATTTGGAGAAGTTGAAACAGAATTCTGGGAGTACAGCTATCTCGGATGGATGAAGTACGACAAAGAATTCCATTCCTCAGAGTTCACACCAGAGATAAAGGTCGGTGAGGAAGTGAAAGTGAAGCTTTCAATCGTTACAAGGGAACTTTACGGTGGATATACAGGTAATCTGTCGATAAGAAAGGATATCGGTGAAATAAAGAGAATGGATATCGGTGAACTATTGAAGTGGATGGAGAGAGTGAAGCTTGGAACAGAAGCTACAAGAGTTGAACACATAGCAGAACTCAGGAAACATGGATATATCGAAGGAGAGGACAAGGTTGCAATAACAACGGTCGGACAGAAGATAGCTGAAATCTGCGAGAGGTATGTTCCAATCGATCTGAAGGATACAAGGGAGATGTACGAGCACATGAACATTCTGAAGCACCATCCAGAGTTGATTGCAAAAATAACGGAGATGGTTAAGGAGAAGGTCGTGAAAATCTATGAGAACGTTGATGTCGATGAGATGGGAAGAGAGCTTAACAACTTGGGAAACTGCCCCAACTGCGGTAAGCAATGTAAATTGGTGTATTTCAACGGAAGATATTTCATAGGCTGTTCTGGTTATCCAGATTGTAAGTTCTTGTTATCTATTTCTTGAAGGTGGTTTAGATGAGGAGTTTTGAAGATTGGGTAAAAGAAACTCTTAGAGAAATAAACAAAGCAGACATTGAAGATAAATACAAAATTTATCCGCTCGCAGAACTCAAAGCACTCAAAGAACTAAGACACAGAGATGAATTTAGGATAGCTATTGAACTGTTTATAGCAATATTACACCGCTACAAATTACAAAACCTCTGTCCTACGCAGGAGGAAATACAGTATTGGATTTTGAGAGGTTGAGAAAATGAGGAGGATAACAATAACGATTCCAGATAGCTTATACGAAAAAATGATGTCGTATATGGAAAAAAACGACTACGCAACAATTTCTGAGCTTATTAGAGATGCTATAAAGAAGCTTATAGGTGATGAAAAATGATCGATGTCTATTATAGTGACGACTGGGACATCAGCGATGAAGAAATCGAGGAACTCATAGGAAAGCTCGAAAAGACAAAAGACCGAACAGAGTTCGTTCTGAAGCACATAAAGGAAACGAGGGAAGACGACGTTCTTCTATGGTTCTTCGTGAACTGGGTTTTCAACAGAGATAACCTTGTCAGAATGGGCAAGCTAATTCTTTGGATGAACAAGAACTTTGGTAACAGAAAACTTCCGTCTGAGCAAGTAGTAAGGGTTGCGAAGAAAGTCTTGAGCACTATTATTCCAGAAGACTCGATTTCACGTTGTAGAAGGAAAATTCAGAACGAGGAAGGCAAGTATGTACCACCAAAGCCAGTCAGAGAAGACAGAAGATACAAAGAAAACCTGTGGAGAAAAGCTTCAAAAAGGTTCTAAATTCTTATTTTTTTACTGTCGAAGTTTGTAAAATACGACATCACTATTTTCTATCTGAAAGTGTCGGAGTTCGTAACTCGTTTCACTTTGTAAACGGGTAGTTTTCCAGTTGCAACTCTTGAGTTTGCTGTAGTTACTAACTATGGGTATGTCCCGCTCTTTTACGGCTTATCCACATACCCTCGTTGCACCTCTATCCTCACTGTTTTTTACTGTGTTCTTTGTCCCGCACTTTTACGGCTCAACACCGTGACCCCAAGCCCCATATAGGTGCTTGGAGTCATTGGGTGAATCATCACCAACCCGTGTGCAACTGGCACGGGGGTCGGCGGGTTCTATTGACCACCCTAAAACCCTCATCGGCATAGAGCCTCGCAGGCTTCGGGCAATCGTATGTAAACCAGTAAAAGCTATAAAGGTTGTGGTTGATTTTTGGAAAAAGCCTGCAAACTTAGAACCAGAAAGTAAAAATTATAATTTATATAGAAATTTTTTGCTAAGTTAGTCTTAGTTTCCTAAGCTTAAAGGTTAAGACGCAGATTTTCGAGTTAGTGGTAGCACCTGCTACCTACCATACCTATTGTAAAACTTAAATAGTATTATGCACAACTAAAGAGCATGAGATACGTTCCTCTCGATGAAGAAATCTATGCGAAACTGGAAAAGATTGCAAGGTATAAAGGAGTGAAAGTTCAGGAGTTGCTGAAAGAGGTTGTAGTGGAGTATTGCAAGAAATTCGAGAAAGAGAAGTTCAGGAAGCTGATTGAAGTCTTCTGTAGCGGTAAAAAGTCTGTAAAGATAAAGGGAACTCCAATCACAGTAATGAAAGGAGAACTGTTCGTGAAAGGAGAAGTCGATTACGAGGAGCTGAAGAAGATTGTGAAGGAGCACGATGCAAAAGTGGTTGAAGAAGTCAGCGAGAGCGGAGAATTGGTCGGATATTCTATTGTTCCGAACGTTGGTTTCAACGGGAAAACGATGGAAGAATGGTTCGGGGAGGAGGGCATCACCCTTCTGAAGAAGCTTGCAACAATCTTTAAGTAGTTGAAAGTTCCACATATTTTATGCCAGATATCATACTGGAACACCCCTTCGAAGTCATCTATGCTTTATTCGGGTCATTCTTCACAGTATGGTTGCTCAGTCGCAACGGGTGAGATAAATGAAGCTTGAACTCCTGCTAAGGAAATTGTCGGACTTTTTCTCTCTAACAATCTTCGACGTTGAAGATAAGATAATACTTAGGGGTAGCAACATAAAGATAAAACTTGATGGTAAGACTCTGCAAGTGGAAACGGAGGAAGGAAAGCTCGAAATTCCAGAAGAGCAGATTGAAGACTTCAACTTCTTCTCAAGAACAAAGCATTGCACAATAAAGCTGAGAAACGGTGTAATGCGAATTTTTCCAGAAGGGGAACGTTTCAAGTTCTTCGTAAAAATAGATAAAAAAATAAAGGATTAATTTTTATTTTAATCTTCTGAAGAATCTCCAGCCTTCTTCCATTCTAACTCTTGCTTTTTCTTTACCTCTTTTCGTGGCTGTAATCAGTATTATTATGAAGAATATTACACCAAGTATTGCGACTGTAATAGCCACAAGAGTCCAGTCTGCGAAAGCCTTCTGAGTAGTAGTGAAAAGCTTAACGTTTGTATCCGTATCGTAGACGTGGATTTCAACGTCACCGAAGGTTGCTGGGGTGATAGAAACTATACTCATCGGTGGATTTGCTTTGAAGTTTATCGTTCTATCCTCAACAGTCTGATTGTTGATTTTGACGATGTATCTTACTTTTCCGTTGAATGAGTATGGTGTGGCAACGTAAACCTTGAAGTTATTGTAAACGCTTTCCAGAGAGACTGAAACGGGTTTTTCGTAATACACTTCGAGCAACCCTTCTGAAGTCACGTTTACAGTAGTTGTGTTATCCTCCGTAACGTAATCAACGTTCTTCTTGAGAGCTTTACTGTTGAAAGCTATTGAGAACGGAGATTTTGAGTGGTAAAATCTGTAAGTTCCGTTTTTCACATGGAATCTGTATACATTGTCTTCAAAGTCCAAGCACGTGACGACGTTACTTGCATAGCTTAGCACTGGTGTGTTGTTGTCTCCGACGACAAGGACAAATCCGACATCCTTACTGTTGTTTAATTTCACTAAGAGGTGGTTTGTAACGGGGTTATAGGTATAGTTGTCCGCATACAGAACTGTGAGGAAAGACCATGGAAGCTTTGAATCGAATAAAACCTCAGCGGACTTCGAGACGATTACAGCTCTATTCTTCGCATAATCAAAATCGACGCTCTTCAGAGTTCCGTTCTTTTCAACGGAAATAACGAGATAGCCCTGCGGGCTGTCAACCTTGAGCAGGTTGTTTATGTTGATTGAGTCGGTAACGTTCGTAAGGGTCAAATCGTAAGTCTTCTCGAATATGGGAACGTTCAGGAACTTGACAATCATCGTGATGTTGCTCGGAGGGAGGAGAATGCTCACGTGAGACCTGCCAAACACCGTCAAAATCTTAGTGTTGTTGGTAGTATACCTGAACTCAAGGAGGAAGTCATCGGTTGCGTAATCGATTGGAATTCCGTTTCTATCAGATATTGACAGGTTAAGTGTTCTGTTCATCATTTCAATGAAATTGACCTGTTCCCAAGTGTTGGAATCATTGAACTTTGCATTTGTTGGATACCAGCTATAGACATCTCTTATGTGTGGGGAGTGGTATTCAAGGTATAGCAACAGAATTCTTGAATAGTCGAACTCAAACTTCGGAATTTTTATCTCTATTATAGTGTAAGGGTTAGACCTCGTGTAAACGACGCTTGCGTTGGTTGATATGGAAATCCAGCTACCATTACCGTATTTGTAAGCGTTAACGGAGTTAGAACCTTCATTTAAGTCGAAGCGGATGAGGGTTGAGGTGTTGTTTAGGTAGAGCTTGATATCGTCGTCGTTTATACCGTCGTTGTCGTAAATCTTAGCTCCGATGTAATAGTAATCGTTGGAGTGGAGCAGATATATGTAGTTGATGTCTACATCGCTGTGTGGACTCCTCCAAGCCAGAATTGAAGCATTAACCCATTCACTCAAATCTCCGTCTATCGTTATGGCAGTATCTGTTTTTAGAACGTAGGTTTGTGCACTGGCAATTCCTGCAATTGCGAGCAGAGCCAGCAACACCAGCCAAACCCTCACTTTCATACAAAAATAAATAAGGAGTTAACTTTAATACAGTTTTGTTTTCGGTAGCACCTACTACCAGCAAGCCAATATAAAAGCAAAATTTAAAATAGATTCAAACGTAATAATCTTATGGCAGACCCTCTCGGTTTCGCCGTTCTGGGAGTTGGAGGCTTTACTATCGGTTTTCTTATAGGTAAAGCTCTCAGGTTCGTTGCGAAGATTGGGATGTATGTTGTTGGGTTGTATTTGGCATCTCTCGTAATTTTGGCATCGATGGGTATTATTATCATAAATTGGGATGCACTCGAAAATCTTACGGTAAGCGTAGTAGATTTTCTCGTAAGTTTGACGAAATCTGATGTGGTTTCATCGACAGGGGCATTTGGAGTTTCTGGATTTCTCGGAGCGATTTACGGAGCTTTAAAAGGTGAGGTTCATCCTGTTCAAAATTATAAGTTCTTCAGGAGGTTGAGATGATGTTCGGAAGAGGTAGAGGGAGAGGTAGAGGTTTAAGAGGAGGAGTGTGCACGTCTAAGCAATGCGTATGCCCCAACTGCGGATACTCGATGGAAGTTGGAGCGGGAAAACCTTGCAGGTCTGTTAAATGTCCTAAGTGCGGAACTCCGCTCATGAGGGGGTGGTAGTATGGTGGATGAAGAAGAAATCTGGCTCTATAAGGAGATAAAACCCGTCTGGTGGAAAGGTAAGGAAGTTTACATACCAGATACGGACATAATCATTCCAATTGAAGAGATAAAGCACTTCTGCGAGAAATACGGAGTTTGCATTCCAGAGAGGGAAATAACGCTCAACGAACTCGAAAGGAGAGCTGAGAGAAATCCGAAAGGGATTTATGCGAAATTTTTGAGGTTGCTCTTCTTCCAGCAGAGAATGAAAACTCCAGAAGAGTTTAAGAAGTATGCTCGTTGGTTTATCAGAAAACTTCCGAGGAAATACAGGGAAAGATACGATGAGGAAACTCTTGTAGCTTCGATAGCTTCAGCGATTCAACGAAATTATTTTGAATGCAGGAGTCATACTGGTGTTTGGTGTGGTATGGATTAAGGAGGGTTGTAAAATGGGTTTACTTTGAAATTCATTGCGACAACATCTTATCGAAATTATTTTGAATGTGTTGCAACCCTTGAGTTTGCTGTAGTTGCTAACTATGGGTCAATGTCCCGCTCTTTTACGGCTCAACACCGTAACCCCAAGCCCCATATAGGTGCTTGGGGTCATTGGGTGCATCATCGCCAACCGTCCTGCAACTGGGGACGGGGTCGGCGGGTTCTATCGACCACCCTAAAACCCTCATCCCCCTTGCGGGGGTCGCAGGCTTCGGGCAATCGTATGTAAACCAGTAAAAGCTATAAAGGTTGTGGTTGATTTTTTACGGGTTCTATCGACCACCCTAAAACCCTCATCCCCCTTGCGGGGGTCGCAGGCTTCGGGCAATCGTATGTAAACCAGTAAAAGCTATAAAGGTTGTGGTTGATTTTTTACAAAAAGAGTTTAGAGGGTGTCTACTATGGGTCTGGCTGAGCTGTTCGAATTTCAAGCCAGTCCCCCTGAAGAAGTAGAAAAGGAAGAGAAAAAGAAGAAGGAAGTTGGAAAGAGGACAAAAGCTCTGGTTACTCTAACGGCAAACGCTCTGATGCTTCTAACAGCGTTTGTAGCATACTTCTACTTTGCAGAAACCGTCGGAGCAACGATTACGATACTTGGTGTGATAGCTGTCTGGGCAGTAGTGTTTCATATATTGAGAAGCAGAAATCTAATCGATGAGGTCATCGAGAACGTTATAATTGTTGCAATAGTTGGAGTAATGGTAATAATAACGCTACTGAACTGGGGAGTCATGGAAACTCCGTTCAGAGAAATAATGGTTGCTGGTGGAATATTGATTGTAGCAATTAGTCTCAGAGACTTGCAGAAGTTCTGGAAGGAATACGGTGGCGTAGAGACTACGGCAACATCTGTAATCGACAAAAACAACTTCAGATTCTTCAGAAAAGTTTCTTAATTTTTTAGTAGAAGGTGCTACTATGATAGCAGACTTATTCAAATTTTTAACGAAAAAGGAGTTAGAAGATAGATTGCGGGAAATGGGCTTGAGATTCGAGCAGTTGGCAGGAGGTAAACTGTGCTTACTCGACGAAGAACTCAACGAATCTGGAATCTGCTTCTACTTCGACATGAACGGAAACATCTACAAGGCTGTAGTCGAAACTGATTACATCGGTGACAAAAACAGGTTCAAGGAATTCCTCAAAGCAGTCAGAGATAAATACGGGTTAAGGAGAGACGTTAGCGTTGAAGTTAAAGTTAGAGACTTCGTATGGCTTGACGACGTGGAGAACAGGTTGGTTGGTAAAACCGTCTTCAGACAGCTTGGAAGGGAATGCGTATTCGATGATGAGCTAAATGCCGAAGTCTGCTTCGACTTAGGTCGAAAATATGGTAGAGATGTAGTTAGGAGAGTAAAGGTTAAGACGACCTTTCTTGGAGGAAAAGAGAGATTCAAGCAATTCTTAGAGGGATTGAAGAGAAAATATGGGTTGCCGAGGACAATAGAGGTTGATGTAATAACAGTTCCAGAGGAGAAGTTGGAGGAAACAAGGTGGTGGTATGAGCACAGTTAAGGAAATAGTTAAAGCTTTGAGGAAGGTTGGAGCTGTATGCCGTAAAAAGCCGAGAGAAGAACAATACGTTTGTTATTTAGAAGATAAAGGTAAAGCTGAAATTGTGGTTGATCCATACAGCACGGAGATACGTTTGCTTACTGATGAAGAAGTAACGGAGTTTTACTACAATTTTGAGGGAGAGCTTGAAGATGCATGGAATGTAGAGCAGAATATAAAAGAAAAGCTTGGAGCGAGAGCAGATGTTGTAACTGTGCAACGTAAGGGAAAGGGTTGTGGAGAGGAACTTTACGTGCTACGTTTTGAAACAGACAAGGCAGAACCAGAGAAAATAGCAAGAATTGCGAGAAACATTGCTGAAAAAAACATCTGGGTGGATATAAGATATAGAATGAAGATAGGGTTAAGAAAAGGAGAAGATTGGTTTAGAAACGAGGACGAGTTTGTGGAAGAATTGTTAGGTTAAAGTATGAATGCAAAGGTTAAAGGTTCAAGATACGAAAGGAAACTTGTCCAAAAGTTCTGGGATGCTGGATTTGGGGTAGTTCGTGCTCCTACAAGCGGTGGAGCAACGTCGAGGGCTTTGCCTGACATCGTAGCGGGAAACGGCAAGGTATACTACGCTATTGAAGTTAAAATGAAAAAGGAGCTTCCGATATACATTCGAGAAGAACAAGTAGAAGAAATAAAAGAATTCAGCAGACGATTCGGAGCTAAAGCATTCATAGCAGTGAAGCTTCCGTATAAAGAGTGGAGATTCGTTCCAATTGAACTTTTATTCAAGAACGGTAAAAACTATAAGGTTGGGGGAAAAGAATATTTAAAGGGTTTGAAGTTAGAAGATTTATTGGAGGGATAGGTATGTTGGAGGTGTTAAAACGTTTAGTGTGTGCAATATGGACGAATCCATTCAAAATAGACGACTTGAAATTTGAGCCAGTAGAAGAAGGAACTGAAACAAGCGGGTATCCAGAAGAAGTCTTCGAAGAGGGAGACTGGGTTACACTTGGTTTCATTGAACCTGAAAGACCAATGGATTGGGATGAATTTCTTGATACTTTATACGATAAGGAAGAGGAAATTCTCAGAAAGACCTTCGAGACGGTAAAGAGAAACCTTGAGAGGAGAGGTTACGAAGTGGAAAGGTCTTACAAGCGTTTATTCTACGTAGAGCCAGCGGATAAACCAAGAATCTGGTATATCGTTAAGAAGAGAGGAAAACCAATAGCTTATTGCGATATTGTCGTTAAGGAGGGAGAGGAAGAATATAGACCTTATGCTGAAGTTTCGACCGTTTGCATGAGCGTTCCCGAAAAAGCGGAGTAGGTGATTGGAATGGGTTTGGCAGAACTGTTCGAATTTAGAGTGAATGAAGGAGAATTAAGAAACGAAATAAGAAGGCTGGAAAGACTTGCAAGGAGAAGAAGAGAAATTCTCGAAGATTTAAGAGAAGCAGAAAGATTAGTTGAATACTGTTTGCATTACAGAACTGGAACTACTTGTGACCTTGCAATACGTAAGTTACGAAAAGTTGCTGAGGAACTTGAGAGGGAAATATTCCCTTATAGGAGGTGAATAGCGATGCTGTCTGAGTTATTTGAATTTGTAAGTCTTCCAGAGAGAAAAACATTCAGTAAGAAGGAGTTAGCGAGGTGCTTGGGCAAATTCGGCTATTTCTATCATCTTCTCGTTGAGAACGCTGGAAGTATTAGAAGCAGAGATGACCTGAGAACTCTGACGAACCTCGCAAGCGAGGTAGAAGACGTTTGCCACATAGACCTTTCAGACATAAAACCGATGCTCGATGAAGCTTACAGAGATTACTTGGCTGGAAAGAGTGAAGAAGCAGGATTGAAAGTTTTAAGAGCTATGGGTAAAGTTAGGGATTCGTTGGCAATATTTGGAGAATATGTGAGGTGATGTGGGTATGAAGCTTGCGGAATTGTTTAAATTCGTAACGGGAAGACCTATGGTCAGCAAGCAGAAGACGAGAGAGGAGTGGGAAGAATTTGCAGAGGAAATCTACGAGAAAGTAGGGGAAGCACTCGACTACTGGTGCTGGGAAGTTTCTGGAGACCCAGCGATAGTGTGTTACGAGGCTCATGCAGATAAAGACCTATACGAGCTTGCTGAAGAATTCGTAGGCTGGAGCACGTTTGGAATAACAGAAGAAGACTTGGAACTCCTAAGAGAAATGCCAGATGATATCTACGAAAGATACTCTAAGAGAATGCAGAATGCGATAGAGAGGGTTATAAAGGAGCTTGAAGAAAAATACGGCAGACCTGAGGAAGAATTCTAATTTTTTAGACTAACGGAAAATTGCCCAAGGAACGCTTTTCCATTTTTTAAACAGCCTTTCTGTTTCGGACATCATTTCACCACCACTTTCTCCAAGCTTTTTTGAAAGTGCTTCTGCTCGTGAGCGGTAAACTTCAGCCCTGTTTTTGAGTCCGAGATTCTCGTAAGCTTCTGCGAGGTTTCTACAAGCAAGCATAACCCCCTCATCGTTTCCAAGAATCTCGAAGATTACGAGAGCTTCTTCGAGAAGTTTTACGGACTTGTCGTATTCATTGAGAGCGTTGTGGGCAACACCAGCATGAAAGCAAGCAACGGCATACATCTCCGAATCTTTTGACTTTTTCGCAACCTTCAGAAATTCCAATGCCAAATCTCTCATCTCAATAAGCTTGTTTCTTGTCTCTGCAAGGTAAAATCCGAGAGCTACGGCGTTGTTGTATGCTGTTAGAATGTTCTCTGAAATCTTTATCTTTTTCTTGTTTCTTCTGTAATAGTTTATAACATCTAAATACAGCTTAAACGCAAGATGGGGCTGATTCGTGGACATGTATTCGTCAGCCTTTTCGATAGTTTCAGCGATATTCATGTTTTATAATCTACAACGAGAAAATTTAAGTTTTACTATAGGTTTTCATGAGTATGAAATATTAAATTGAACTATTCTGGGAAGTAGTAGAACAGCAACGAGGTGGTAGATTTTCGAGAAAATAGGGGTTTGAGCTTGTGATATATGCTGGTTTTCAAGTGGTGTTACTGATCCCATATCTTATTCATTATATATTAATAATAGAGTGCACCAGAGGAATTTTACAAGAGAGGTAGATAAAAATGAAAAGTTTATATGATGAATTTGTCAAGGAAACTCAAGCATAATCAAACAAACACATCCAATCTTTGTTGAGTTAAATAAGGTTTAATTCTCTTATAAGCCATCTCACAGTATTTTCGGTTGAGTTCTATACCTATGAATCTCCTACCCATCTTTAAAGCAACTAATGCTGTCGTTCCCGAACCTAAAAATGGGTCTAACACTATACCTGATGTCCATCCAGCATTACAACCACAATCTGTCCATCCGATTGTGTGAATTATTGGAACAGGTCCCATTCTAATATCGTAGCCACCACTCTTAGCCTGTGGATCGTTTTCGTGTTTTCCTCTTGGAGGTCTGCCAGATTTGCCACTACCACTTTCAAAAACTACTAACCTATCGGTAATTCGTTCCCTCGGCTTACCACATTTCTTACAAACATACTGTGGACAACCTACTTTGATAAGGAATTCCACAAGCTTAGTAGGAAATACGGCAAAATGAGCTTCTGGAAACGGCTCTGTATTGATTTGAATAACGTCTGGAGCGTTAGCACCTAAAGGATGACATTCTGGTAAACCTTGTTCTGCCGTAGCACCCCTAAACTTTTGCAATAGCTTTATAGCATAAGGATTGTGCTTACTTCTATCCTCCCACTTTCCCACGTCACTCCACCCATATTGATTTCTCACAATTGTAGATTCTTTATACGGAAGTCTAAGCTGATCGTAGTAGTATTTCGGCTTTTTTGTGAAATGATAAACAAACTCATAAGTATGCGTGTTCCTATCTTTACAACTCTCGGGCATCGCATTGCCTATCGTGTCCATTTCTTTGTAAATCAGCACCTTCTTAGCCCAAATCAGCTTCTGCCTCAGTATGAAACCAAGATCGTAAACCATCCTTATTGCAAACAACTCTGGGACTAAGCAGAGTGATTTTTGTGGAACACTAAAACTCTTAGACCTGGCTGGTAAAACTGTGTTTGCAGTATTCCTACCATTAGGATATTTAGGGTCAATACTTCCGATTCCCTTACCTCTTTGGCTGAAAGTATCATCAATCACGACGAACACATTTCCATGCGGTTTTAACACTCTCTTTATTTCCCTGAATATCTGGATTAAGTGATCTACATACATTTCTGGTGAGGACTCTAATCCAAGCTGACCATACCACGCTTTGCACTTCTTGCAGAACATGGCTGGTTTGGCTTTATCAAATCGTCTATTGTATTTAGGCTCTGAATCCCATCCCCCTGTCGCAATTCTTGTCGGTGGTAAATCCGATTCTATCCACTCGTGATCACAATTTGGATTGCCACCCCAAACTCTACAAGTCTCTTCTCCATAGTCTCTCTTTGCCCAATAAGGCGGTGAAGTAATAACACAATCAACAGAGTTCGAGGGTAACTTCTTAAGCACAGTTAGAGCGTCTCCATGAATTATTTTATTTATAGGCAGGGTACTTGGTTTCAAATCCCTTTCTTCTACAATCATAGGGGTTCACCCTTTAAGAGTCTCAAACCATGCGGGTCGTATCGTCTTCAGCCTAACTTCCGTGAACTTTCTAAGCTCTTTAATTAACCACT
>Ga0190310_1000129_pt1 | contig 28232 bp, 32 predicted proteins | sample 48700778_MG_FD_165059 | JGI IMG/M metagenome (GOLD analysis project Ga0190310, IMG submission 165059) | Hydrothermal vent sediment bacterial communities from Southern Trench, Guaymas Basin, Mexico - 4870-07-7-8_MG | ecosystem: Environmental > Aquatic > Marine > Hydrothermal vents > Sediment ... | reverse complement strand
GCCTAGGGGGGAGGAGAAAGTAGAAAAGCTAGTAGTGGGTCATCATTATTACGGAGAACTTTATGGCTGTAATCCGGAAAAATTAAGCGATCCAGTATATATTGAGAACATTATACGTGAAGCTGCCCATATTGGCAATTTCACATTACTGGATGTTAAGGTCTGGAAGATTAGCCCTGGTATTAGCGCTATTGGTATAGTATTGGAAAGCCATATATCAATACATACATGGCCTGAATATGAGTTTGCAACTGTTGATGTCTATACATGTGGTGATAGAAGTAATCCTAGAGACGCTTTTATGTATATTGTTGAAGCATTAGAAGCCAAGTATTATAATCTAAGATATAGTGATAGAAGCTATTAGATTTTATTAAAGGGTAACTTTTCTTTGTCTAAGAAAATAGGTATCATTGGAGCCGGTCCAGCCGGTTTATCTGTTGCATCTCTTCTTCCTAGAGACTATGATGTATGGGTTTTTGAGGAACATAAAGAAGTTGGTTTACCAATTCATTGTACAGGAATAGTTAGTTTAAATACTGCACGTTTTTATGAGAATATTGCTGGAAGCAAGATCATTTCTAATAAATACCTAGGCGTGCACATATATGCAGATAATAAATATCTAAATATTACTTCTCCTAGGCCAATGGTTTTTAGAATAAATAGGCCATTACTTGAGAAGAGATTATATGATTACGTTTTAGCCAAGGGATTTAATGTAGTACTAAATAGTAGTGTAAAGAAGATTAGAAAAAAGGGAGACAATGTAGTTACGATACTAGATCAAGCTGAGTACGTATTTGATAAAATAGTAGTAGCTGAAGGATCTAAGAGGAGGATAGCATATAGTCTAGGATGTAGGAGAACCGATTACGTTTACGGTATCCAATATTTGGTTAGAGTCAAAGGAATAGATGCCAGTAGCTTCTATGTTTTATTTACTAAATTTATACCTGAATTCTTTTTATGGCTTGTACCAATAGATAATGATCTAGCATTACTTGGATATGGATATAAATATAGGCCGTTCAGTCTTGACCTGCTTAAGAATATTGTATGGAGAAAAATGAGAATAGCTATAGGAGAATGTATTGATTCTTTTGGCGGATTAATACCTATTGGAAACCCTTGTAAACCTACTCATTTTAATGGTAAAATATACTTAATAGGCGATGCCCTACCATTTACAAAACCATTTAGTGGCGGAGGACTTTATGGAATATATTATCTTGCACCATACCTCGTTGAATCAATTACTTCGGAGGATCATGGAATATATGAAAAAATAGTTCATGATAAGAAGAAGTCGTTACAAATCCCATACTTAATTAGGAATATATCATTAAGACTTGGCGGACAATATACTGCTGTAAAATATCTTATTGCCCTCGCTAAAGTAGGCCTAAAGATCGATCTTAAAAACTATGACATGCATGAAAGGATCTTCTTTAAATCTATACCAATCATGATTGGGGCTCCATGGCTACTAGTTTCCTCTATAAGTAATGATAAATAGTGTACGTAATATATCATAGAATAATTAGATGTATTACTTAGACAGAGTATATTGTTTAAAGAAAAAATTATTGTTTAAATACTCTAACTTTATTTGGAAAGAGTTTATTAAATAGTTTTACGACATTGTCAAACGAACATTCGTATTCACCAACAACTTTTATAGATTGGCCGTTTTTAAGCCGTATTATAATATATCCTTTCTTTGTTCTAATAGTAAAGAAACCTGTTTTAGGCATAGTAATATCGATCAGGTCTATGTCTTCTAATGGAATTGCGTATTTCTTATGTTTATCTAGGGCTTCCATAACCTTAGCCATGTCTTTAGGCCCATATTTTATGTCACCTGGCCATAGAACACTTCCCGTTATTAGTGAATATAAATAGATATTGGGGATCCGTGGGTATTTTCCAACTATAAGGTATTTGTCAGTAATGATTATGAATTGCCTCTTCTCTAACTTTTTCACGCCACCAAGTATTTGAGTTCCAAGGTAACTTATCAAAGCTTTCTCCTCTCACTATAAGTTTAATCATTCCTTTATAAAAAGTTTAATATTACATCAGAGCCCTATAATTTAGGAAGTTTATAGTTTCCTTAATTATCTGACGAGTTCTTATAGCATACACTATTCATTATAAAACATTTTGAACTACTTTTATACAAACCCCAGTATTTCTCATGGGGATAAAGATATAGATAGACTAATAACCATGGCATCCATAATCTATTGTAACCAAGGTTGTATAAATAACTTGGATCGAAAAAGGGGCCGTGAATTCGGTATAGGAATCTTGTTGATAAAGATTTTCTATAACATGGAATTTCTATAATTATTTATTAGTAAGGCATGGATATTGCTGCCGATACATGTTAAGTCCTCACTACTTTATAGGATCTTATTCCTTCTACTAAGAGAAGTAAAAACGTCATACCAGTAAATATGATTAATATTATAAGTTCTATTGTTGGAGTTATGCCTCTGAGTAAATTTAGTATAAGGCCAGCTATCTCTACTATTAGTAGTCCAAGATATATGAAAGAATATAATATGAGTCTAGGTATGAGTTTTCTACCAATGAAGATATAACCTTCTATTTTTAGTCCAGGTACTGCAATATATCCATTATTATTCCTCTTAACAAGACCTAATTCTTCAAGCCGCTTTAAATGATAATATGCTAAACTAGGGCTACTAAGTCCTAGTTCACGCATTATTTGCCTGGGTCCAATAGGCTCATTTCTACTTAGTAGATACATATATATCCTCAGACTAGTCTTTGAAAGTTCTTTATCTATATCGTTTCTACTCAAGGCCATAGGCCACCGTAAAAGATCTCTATTTGAGAACCTCTTAGCGCAAAATCCCCATCCCACCATATATCATTATATACATATGTATAGTTCTCTAATCTATCAAGATACACTTTCTGTATAAGTTGGCCAGCAACACCATTGTCTCCATGAAGTGTTTTACCCATAAACTCTACTACAGCATATAATTTTATGGTAGAGTTTGAGAATTTATCTTTCCAGACACCGGGAAGCTCTACAACTCCTGATATTACATAGTATTTGCGACTACCTATGTCATTACCCCCGAAAAGCCAATTATTTACAATATCACCATCAATAACGAGTACTCCTCCATCTGACAATATATTGTCAACACCCATATATGATACTAGTCTTCTTTCCTTCCATGCATCGAATAATACATTCCCGGGTTTATAATATCGAGAATTTTGTTCTGACATGTTTTCATTGTTTTCACCACTATCCATGATTTCTAGATAACTATATAGGTTCACAGTAAGCTTATTCGGGACCACTATTGTATCATTATACGGATTTTGGACTCTAACAATAATTATGTATTCAAGCAACGTCTTATTTCCGATAAAAGGAGTATTGTCAGGAGGCATGTATATGTGTAGATATATGTAGTATAAAGTAGTTTTAACATAGTATATCTTTGGATTTCTCCATTTAATGCCAAATATGTCGTAGTCAAGAGCCATACTAAGTCCAATAAATCCGGCAATACCTATTAATATACCAATAATAAGTCCTAAAGCCATAGGTTTTAACAAAGGATTAACCAAGTATATCCCCTATTAATGGATAAGAGTTATTTGGTTCTATATAGAACTAATTATAGAACAAATGCGTTTCAATACTAGAACATGTTTTCTAATTTCCTCATTGTTGTAATTCTTAGTAAAGAAAGAACTAGTCAGTAGATCTTCTTGTAATGTTTTCAAAGCTTAATTATGTAGCTATGTAAGCCATAATCCTTGTAGTAATATGAAGCTTTGATTAGGTATTGCAAGCATAGTTAAGATGCTTAGGGCTGGAGTTAATGTTGCCCTTGATACTGATGGTGGTCCATCTAATGATGACCATGACATTACTCGTGAAATGAAGCATATCCTTTTGCTTCAGAGCATATCAAAGCTTGATCCAAGGGCATTGAATGTTGAAGAGGCTATAGAGATGGCTACCATATGTGGTGCTAGAGCTCTTGGTCTAGGAGATATGATTGGTTTTATTGAGGTTGTTAAGAGAGCCGATATTATCACTATTTATTATTGGCAGCCTCACCTAATGCCATTGAATAATCCACTATCTCACATTGTACTGTCTGCATTAGGTCATGACGTTAGAGATGTAACCATAGATGCAGGATAGTAATGCTTGATCCTAGAATAAGAATGTTTAATGAAGACGAAGTTCTCAAGGAAGCTGAAGAGAAGGCGTGTAGCTTATTTGGTAGAACTAGTATATGCAAGGGTATTGATACTCCATAGAATATCCTATAGACCATTTAATAACAAATTTATTCCTATAAAGAGTTTTATCTATGATTTGTACAGTTTATAATAAATTGTTGAGGGGCATCCAAGACATTTATTTTCAATATATGCTATGCATTCCCTACAGTTTCTACCACATGGAGTATTTTCGCTCTTTTTAAGTAGAGGATAATATATTGGCAAATATTTGGGTTTAACAAGTTTAGACAGTATATATACTTCAGTTCTTCTTATTCCAGGCATTGTCCTAATAGAGCATATGCTACTAAAGCACTCTAGGACTTCATCGTTCTCTGCATAGAGGATTGCTATCAAATTATATCCCCCCATAATTCGGGCCAACAATACCATTCGAGGGCATCCTTTGAACTTATTTATAATATCCCTCATATGCTCTTCATCAATAATTTCCATAAACACCAGTATTAGTCTTAAACTAAGTAAATCAGGATTTATATTTCCCTGAATTCTTAGTATACCAGATTCTATTAGTTTATCTATATGTCTTTTAACAGCTACATGGCTAATACCTAGTTCATGAGCTATGTCAGTAAGATTTTTCCTACCATCTTTAGTCAATATCGACAATATTTTCTGCCTTGTTGTACTCAATAACTTTTTATTGATCTTAGTCACTGTAAATCGCCTCTAGATTATAATATACTAAAATAATCCATTGTAGGTCTAACCACCATAAATAACTTATCCAATAACAATATTAAGTCTCCCATAATCTATCAATTACATATATTATTATATAAGTTTCCTAATGGAGTTAAGGGCTCCTCTTAAAGCACCTCGGAATGCTGCTAACCATAATCCCAGTAGCAGAAGATATATTGCTAAGCCAAAATAATCGAATACCTTTACTCCAAGTATCATATAAATGACATGTGTTGCGGCAACATATGCTCCTAGTGGGAATGTGAATGCCCACCATGTCGGTGCATATGGAAGTCCTTGTCTACCAATATAATGTATGGTCATAATTATTGCTAGCAAAAGCCACCATACACCACTTCCCCAAAATACTACTAGGAACGCTTTTAACGAATAAAGCATTTCATCATTAAATAATCCTGTATTTGTAGACAAGTTATAAAGAGCTACTGTACCAGCTCCGATGGGGCCTAAGTTAATCCACATTGTTGGGGCTAGGACGTTTGGTAGTGGTTTATGAAGAAGGAATCTATGAACACATACTGCAAGTAATGCCAGGTATATGAAGAAGCCGGAGCCCCATGATACAATATTAAGGAAAAATACGAGATCATATATTGTGCCAGAAAGTCTAGTTAGAATTACTCCTCCAGCAATAGGAATAACTATCAAACCTACAGGTGGAATAAAAATAGAAGGATTAATATGCTCTAGGTGAACAGTTTCGCTTCTAAATAAGTTGTAAGGAATAATTATTCCAAAGACAAACGTTAAAGTAGCTCCCACAAGCCAGAGAAATAAACCAATAGTAAAGTTATTCTCCACCACAATATAGTCCATGCCAAGAACCATAAACCCTATTGGCAAAGTTGGATAGAAATTAGTTTTAACCGGATGCATTAAATCATCTAAGGCTTCTTTTCTATAAAAAATCCATCTAAGAACCCATAGAGGAGTAATAATGAGTGCAAGTAAAGTATTCAGAATAGTGAAGATAATCGATAGAGTACTTAAAATAGGTAAATAGACAGAATAGATTTTACTAGTTACAGCAAGAATACCTGTACCCATAATACAAGCTCCATAACTAGGCGAGAAATTCTTAATAAGATCCCCAAATCCGCCCATGATAAATCATCCTCGTATATTCTATTAGTATTTTTACAAAATGAAACCTAAGTTATAAATATTTTGTTACAAAATGAAAAACTATCGGTAAATGATTTAGATAATAAAGGAATAAATCTTCCCGGATCTAAACACTGATATATAATTAAGTAGGTAGTGATACGCATGGTCACAACTATATGACCATTATTGATGAACATCTAACTATCTTCTCATATTGTGATAATAAAATAAATGATCCCCTAATTTAATGAATAGAGAGATCATATTTTATACATGAATAAGTATTTTAATAAATTATACCTATGAGCATAGTTGATCTAAGAATAAATGGAAGGACAGGATTATCGTTACTACACATATAGCATGTATTATTATGATAATGTCTATGAGGGGGAAATTCAGATATATGGAACGTCTTCGTTAACGATATATAAACTAAAGCTATTTTTTAAATTTTACTTTCTCTAGATATTCTTTAAGGATTTCTATATTCCATTCATGTATTGTTCTCCTACGCTTATCAATAGGTATTCCTAGCTTAAGTGCTTCCTTGAAGGTTAATCCTATAGCTTCAAGTTCTCCTTTACTAAACCCTCGTCCAATTCTTTTGCCAGGATCAGCGCCTCCATACTTAATCAATCTTGGTTTTTTAACTATGGCTTTTGGCTTTTCCATTTTCTATCACCAGCTCTAATTATCCATTGAGTATTAGTAGTTTAAGGGAATTAAAATGTTATTCTAAAAAGACTGATCTCTTAATGAATCATTATTGGATAAGTAAAGGGAGAGAGCTTATAAGTTTAACTTAGTTATGTTTAATAAGCTCCTATTCTGTATATTATAATCCGGGAGTTAATGAGCCTTGATAAAACGGGTTGTCCTTGACGTTATAATACCTAAAAGAGGCCCCTCAATAGTTGAGATCGCTGAGGGTTTATCAAGGGTTAATGGAGTTGAAGCAGTTAATATAACTGTTAAAGAAATAGACATGGAAACGGAAAATATTATAGTTGTTATAGAGGGCCATAATGTCGATTTTGAAGAAACTACAAAGCTTATTGAAGAAATAGGTGGAGTAGTCCATAGTATTGACCAAGTTGTTGCTGGTGAGAAAATTATAGAAGTGCCAAGAGAGATTATTGAGGAACTATAGTAATTAATCCTATTTATTTACCAATATTTCACATTAATCATATCTTAAATCCTATAACATTGTTTTTAATTTTTATTGAAAGAAGGCTACTATTACTGTCCAATACCTTCTTCTCAGATAAGGTTAATAAAATGCTATACCTATATCAGATTGACGGGACTATGATTGAAATCTTTAATTGATATCATTGAAGAAACAATAAAACAGACCTATGTAATCGAAGAAAATGGCAGAAAATATGTTATTAAATACTATTCAGTCGAACCGGGTTTAGTCAAATGGTTTATAATAAAGAGTTTATCCATACCATTACAAATATATCCATATGTAACTGGTCCTAGGGACCGTATGAATAGAGAGATTGACTTCTTTAATAAGAAACCTGGAAATGTATGTACACCAAAGATTATAGATATTGACTGGGATAATCTTTTTATGAAGAGAGAGTATATTGAAGGAAAAATCTTTCACCCCGACATGCCTCATCTAAGATTTGTTGAACTAGCACATATACTGGCAAAAATACATAAAGCAGAATATGCTTTGGGTGACTCGAAATATACTAATTTTATCATTACAGATCATGGCGAGATTTATGTAGTTGATGCAGAACAAGCCATAGAAACAAGTAATGAAATCCATTATTCATGGGATTTAATAATATTCACTGTAACAACATTGTACTCATATGGTTTTCTAAAAGATATAGAGGATCTATATAGTAAATTACGCTCATTTTATGGTTCTTATATAGACTATTATAACATAGATCCGGTTTCCAATATTATTGATAAGGTTAAGTTACGTACTGTCTTCTCCATATTAGTACCTCTACCTTACAATATACAGTTAATTAATATATTAAAGGAAATAACTTCTAAATAAGAGATTATATGTATTCTATAGATAAATTACTTGCCAAAACGAATTCCTCAATAAGATCTCTATGCTCTTTCCTTGTACCTTTCTTTTCAACAATTATGATCCTCGGTCTAGGAATTGATCGCTCCAATGCTTTTAATAATATATGTTTATTTAAATATGGTAATGCATATTTTGCAAATATGTGTCCATAACAATAACCTTCATCAAAGGCTTTCCTAGTATGTTTTCTCGGATAGTGTCCTCCTCCTATACCTAGTACTGGCTTACATTCCATTTCACCAATAGATAGAAACTCAATAATTGATTCTGCTAAAACAGTATGATTTACCTCGTCAGTCCATTCGTCTAATGTACTACCTATTTCTATAAACGTTAATGGTTTATTAACTTCAGTAGGCCCATGATGTGTTGCCTCATAGCTAACTTCATATTCTTCCAATCTATTGTATTTTTGAGCATATTTTCTCAGGAGTAACAACAATGTGTATGTTACTGGCGGGCTTGCTACAGCAAATGATCTAGGTTTACCTCCATAAGGAGCCTCATTACCGGGATTACCCGTGTGATGAACTGTATAGCTTTTAACCTTTTTAGCACTACTATGCCTCGATAAAACAATGTATTTATTGACACTTGAAGGAAGTCTTTGGTCTAGGAAATCAAAATAAATAACATCTTCTCTAAAACCAGCTAATATGAATTTTCCACTGCAAAAACAAGTCTTAGAATCAATGCATACATTACAGGGCTTAGGATCAAGAAATTCTATAATCTTGCTAGCAATCCCCATGCCAGCAGGATCATTTACTGAATAAACAATACCATATAGTGCCACGGCCTCTAATCACCCATACAAAAATACATGTAATGGACAAGGGGAATATAATATATTACCCTAAGGAAAAATAGTTATTAAATAGATGTTGAAGCTCGCCGCTAATGAGCCGGATAGGCAGTGATTGATAGACGAACCCCTGTCTGAACCACTTCTATAATCTATAGCCTATTTCTTGTAGAAATTGATTAAGTGACCTCTTTGTCCATTCAAGAAGCAGGAGACTTCTTTGTCTAGAGTATCGATAATGCATTAATTCATGTAGTTTAAATATTTTTTCATAGAAGTGGTTGATTGTTTCCTCTAAAGTTCTACCATTTTCCCAGCTATAATGGAATACTCTTAGAAAACCAACAACTCCTAATGCATCCAATTTATCTGCGTCACTAAGTACTTTTGCTTCTTCACAAATAGGCCTTATACCATGTTTTCTAGCGTACGAAAAACTATGGTATAGAATAGCATTAGTAACTTTTTCTATGACATTAGTGTCTACATCGAGTTCCGATAAATATGATCTCACAAATATAGCTGAATAATAGGCATGTGGTTCTCCCAATACGCGGCCAATATCATGTAAATATATTGATAGATCTAGTACTAATGGATCTATATTTAATTTCTCATGTTTAACAATATCCCATGCAATTCGATAAACGCGTTCAACATGTGGATAGCCATGAGCAAAACTATTTCCCAGAACCTTCTTCACTAGAGCCTTTACGTTCTTCACCAGATCCTTTTTCACTGCTATACACCCTTGTTAAGGACCATGTACGTATAAGTGTTACTCCTCCACTAAGAGTTACAAAGCCTATAAGTATAGATAATAAACTTGAAGCTACATCACGATATAGACTCATTAATACTATTCCATTATAGAACATATAGAGACTAAAGAATAAGAGTATCAACCCAGATACAGGTGTAATATAGTCCCGGGCAGGCATATCTAACCCCATAGTATATTAATTATTGTCTTAATTACTTCTATTAACCAGTTAAACTCCGTTTCAACAAGATCTATATACCTATTCATTAAATAAGGTAACTGCTTAGAAAGACTTATAAATCCCTTATCCATTATCATGATATATCTATATAATTCGAAATCATATTTAGGAGTATCAAGTCCTATTAGTAAATATAGGGCATGAATTATCTTGTTAGGATAGAATATAGCGAATACAATAACATATGATGCAAGAATACCTATTGATACTATTAATGATGTATAAGAACGATTTAATTCACCTTTTTTGAGTTCTATAGGTTTTGGAGTGAAAATAAATTGTACTAAATTAATTAATCTTCTACGTAATAAACTATAGATTAAGAACGCAATGGTTAATGATAATATGGAGCTAAAGCCGTATCTCATAGCTTTATAAGGCACTAACCAATTAAGGAAATTCATTATAGTTAGTATAATGGGTGATATTAGAGCCCAAGTAAAGAATACTATCACTATGAGAAATGATCTTGTAAACATGCGTTGATGCCATAGTCTTCCTTCATGAAACCTGGTTATAACTTCTCTAAAATAGTTTTTTAAACGATCAGCTACATACTCTTTTGACAGTAATATCGTGTCAGATAGAAGACCATTTATATAGTTATAAAGAACATAATAAACGGCTAAGGCCACTAGTGTAAAAAGAATTATACTGCCAATTCTTGTCTCTAGAAAATAGCCAATAACCATCTTAGCTATTATATTGCCTGTACTTGCATAGTTTGTTAATTCTATAAATACATTTGCCAAACTATATGAGATCATTAAATACGTGCCTATTATTATGAATACTAAAGAAATCGAAAATATTATGCCTAAGAGACTGGCACGTATACGTCTAATACCTATACCCATAGTCAATAACCTTGTAAGAGCGTCGCCATGAAGAATCAATAACGTATAGACAAGCATCTCATAAAGAGATGGTGCACCGGGTGTTCCAAGAACCTGGTATACCGTGCCCGATATTATATATGATAATATAATGACCTCTGGGAGAAAGAAGTATATACCTATAGCAATTAGAGCTATGGAGGAATATATTATCATTTGAAAAACAGTGTCTAGCACTTGGGCAGATAATATGATCTTATACAATGGATAAGCTATTAATATACAATATATTATCGAGTACCTAAGCCTATACCTACCCATAACCCCAGCTCTTAAACTCTTCATTCTAGGCCACCAAAGACCTATAAGTCTCAATAAATCTTATGAGCCTAGGTAATAGACTTGATGGCCCGACTTGTATAACTCTTATCCCATTTCTCTGTAATTCATAAGCATAAGATCTAGCTTTTTCGAAAGCTCTATATGATGTAGCAAGGTACAAGGCTGCTTCAAAACCTGTTAAGTGCCTTATCTCATATAATTCCGGTAGAGGAGAGACAATAACCATACTATGGTTTAACGAGGCAAGTCTATAATGGATCTTTATGAGCTCATTAACTTCCTGCTTCAATTTATCCTTTGGATAAACAGTTGGATCTAGAGATAGGAATACAAGGAATATGTTCTTGGCTCTACGAGGTATAAGTGCAAGTGATTGTCTTATGAGCTCTGCCATTGTAATATCAGGATATTTTCTACTCCATTCGATCATTGATATTTGCCTCAATAGTCTACCATAATGTACCCTGCCTCTACCTTGTCTAAGTAATAATGGTCTTATACTACGTACTGCTAAACCAACCCAGTCTCCACGTTCAAGTGTAACAGATGCTATACCTGATATCACTCTAATAGATTCTTCAAGCATGGTCTTACCAATGACTCCATAGAGCATTGCTGGAGATGCATCAAGTATTAACATGAGGTTCAGACTTGCTTCTCTCTCAAACATTTTTACATAGAGCCTTTGTAGCCTTGCATATGACTTCCAATCAATAAATCGATAGTCATCGCCATAGACATATTCTCGTAAGGTTATGAACTCTGTACCAATACCTTTTAACTTAGACTTTGTTAATCCAAGGCTTGTAGAGATCCATCTAGATAATAATCTCCTCGATATGGGATAGGGTTTCGGATGAACATACACTCTATATTTACTTTCGGGAACTATAGCTTTATACGCGAATAGTCCCATAGGATCCCTAACTATGACCTCCACGCCATGAAATACATGAGACCCTATTCTAGGTTCAACAACATATTCTAATTCAACAAAGCCTTTGCCAGGTAGAGTTGCTACAATATAATTTGATCCATCGACTAACTTGAATAGACTTGGATATAGATCATTTATTTCAAGAAATAATATTGGAAACAAGGAATTATTGACTAGTTTAACTTTAACTTTAGAATACTTGCCTTCAACTAAGGGTTTATCGAGAACTCTGTATGTTTTTAACCTGTAGATAATCCTACTCGATAATTCAATTAATAGGTACATTGACGATATGTATCCCAGAACTATAGCCATTATAATGTATAGTTGAAACGGTATAACTGGCTGATAAAGTATAGTCATAGCTACAGTGAAGCCTATAATAAGTAATAAACCCATGAATCTATTAGTAAAAATAAGTTGTCCATATTCTTTCCCATATTTAGTGGACATAACTATCTCCTAACCCTCAACTCCCGGTGTAGGAACTTTAACGGTCTTTAAGATTTCACCTATCACTTGATCAGTTGTTATACCTTCAAGTTCTGCTTCAGGCTTCAATATTATCCTATGCCTAAGAACAGGATATGCTACATATTTTACATCATCGGGTATGACGTACTCTCTACCTTCAATTAATGCTCTAGCCTTGCTACACAGGTATAGTGCTATACTGGCTCTCGGGGAACCACCTAAACGAACATGCGGATGCTTCCTAGATTCCTCAACTATTGATACAATATAGTCCATTACCTCCCCACTAACCCTTACATGAGGCAGCATTACACGGATCTTTAGTACATCAGATGCGTCAGCTACAGCATTAACACGGAATTCCTCAATAAAGTGTATCCTACGGAGAATTTCAATACTCTCTTCACGGCTCGGATAATCAACAATAACTTTTAATAAGAATCTATCAAGCTGTGCTTCTGGCAATGGAAATGTTCCCTCCATTTCAATGGGGTTTTGAGTAGCTATCACCATGAATGGCTCCGGTAATTTAAATGTTACACCTTCAATAGTCACTTGTCTCTCTTGCATTGCCTCAAGTAGTGCTGATTGAGTCCTTGGACTTGCTCTATTTATTTCATCAAATAAGACTATATTCGCAAATATAGGGCCTTTACGTGGCCTAAACTCTCCTGTCTTAGGATCATATACAAATGTACCAATTATATCGCTTGGCAAAAGATCTGGCGTAGCTTGTATTCTAGAATATGTCATATTAAAAGTACGTGCTATGGTCTTAGCCATTAATGTCTTCGCTACACCTGGAACCCCTTCTAGTAGAACATGGCCTCCGGAATAGAGTGCTATAAGTATATAGTTTATAATATCTAATTTTCCAACTATGATTTTAGATACTTCGTCTACAATAGACTTAGTAATTTTGTATACAAAGCTAGGGTCCATGTTAATGGAGAATTTCCTCGATTCCACGATAACCAGCCCTTCTAGTTATTGAATAACCCATTAACTCAAGTATATGTTCGACTCGATTAATATATTTTGACAATGTTCTACCCCAGGATAAAATGATTGGCAATCTTCTCCTACCCATAGCCTTTAAGTAAATGCCATAGAGCCATTTTAATAATGAACGAAATTCCTCGACGTCAATACCTAAAGTCCTTGAAGTTTTCTCGAGTAACTCGTGATTGCGATAGATCTCTTCTAAACTTGATCCTATAGCTTTGTAAAAGACGTAGTTAAGCAATTGCCACAGATCAACTATGGTCTCTCTAGGCTTTATGATCCCCTTCTCTTTCTTAAGCAAACCTCTTCTAATCCTTGTTTCAGCTAGGAAAGCTACTTCATCAATAGATGTAGGAGAAATACTCTTTAGAGCTTTGAAGCCCAATGCATATTGTAATATTATTGCCATTATCAATATAATACCAATGCTTATTATGAATGCAATTAACTGATTATTTAATACAAGATCCGTTAATATCGCATCAAATCTATGAAGACCTTCTGCAAGAAAATACATGATCATTGCAGGATGAAATGGTATCCCTATTTTAGTAATTGATGAATAATAATGAGTATTATCTATAATTATTTTACCACTATTTGTATGGGAGAGTATATTCTTTATAATATTAATACATGTATCATTCATATCCTTTAGTAAGAGAGCTTGATTTGTAAAGATAAAGCTATCACTTAAAATAATGATGTCTCCTCCAATCGTATCAACTATTAATCCAACTATTACATATGGCATACTAGAGCCATAGAATATATATTCATCATTAACAAGTAGATCATTTGATTCATAAGACAATACTGTAGCATATGCGACATTAAATACTTCATCGATCTTTGAGTTATCATTGTAGTCAACATAGCCTGCTCCTAGGAAAAATACTTTATAGTTATTGATAGTACTAAGATCTAGATATGCACTAGTCTTTGATAAAATAATCTTAATATTTGATGCCCAATTAAGTCTGAGTATATATGCAGGCTTTCCATAGTCTAAGGGATAGGTAAAGATGAGCTTGTTATCCAATCGAGATTCTTTGAATAATAAATTATTGTCTATATCGAAATATATTGCTGGAGGATAAGGTGATTCATATCCTTGTATACCATAGAGTATTGCGTGTCCAGTAATACTTATTCCGAGTAATTTTAGGAAATTATTAGAAGTGATGTTTTCATCAGCTATAACTATATCTACTTTTTTCTTTACAGCAAGATCGTATAATTGATATGATTCCTCCATTGACAAGGGTTTATCAGGAGCTATAATGAATATAGTCGTATTACTATCAGCATTATTAACTAAATTATTCCATTCATTAGCGACAGTAACTGTATAATTATTCTGTTTAAGGAATCCATAGAAACGGCTTGTACCCATGTAATCAATGTTATATGGACTTGCTGTCCCACTATATATCTTTATAGCCATCTCATATACTCTAGCTGGTAAATATAGAGAAGCAATAATACCAATGATTAAGAGGATTATGAGAAAAGCCTTAAATCTAGGTTCATCATACGGCATTTACTAAATCCCTCCAAGTATCTTATTAATAAGTGATCGTAATTCTCTCAATCTTCTCTCTTCAATAGATCTATTACCATATATCCTCTCTTCATAGGCCTCTGTAGCCTTAAATACTATATTTCTCAATTCTTTTTCTCCTATTTTAGTAGAGAATTCCCTTAACGTTTCATAGTGTCTCCTCTTATATCCATGTAGTCTAAGGTAAAATAGTAATCTCCTATATATCTGGACAACGGGATCATCTATTCTAGTACCTAGAACGAGGTCTAGATAATCCTTAGACTTAAATACTATTTTCTTAAAGCTCTTAGATAAAGTATTGTATATTTGCTGCCTATAACGCACCAGAAGAAATATTAAAGCTACAATTAGAGAAATAGCTAGAAATTGAAGAAATGTCCAAGAAGAAGCAGGCTGTATAATTGTTGGAGCCAATAATGACGAGCCAGACATAGGAGCTTCAGATAATGCAGGTAACTCGGACATAGGAGGCAATTCTATGCCTCCTAAACCCTGACTAATATTCTCTGGTATCTCAGGCAGTTCAAAAGTCCCCTGTGTTTCACCATGTAAAGAAGATATAAGTTCATATATTCTCTTAATATCATCACTGGTAAGTTCTGCAGGATTATACTTGATCTTCTCTGCAAGGTCTATTAGTGAAGTACTATTCAATAATTTTCCATACTTTTCAATGAAGTCAACAATGTCTATGTATGCACCAGTATCTGTTATGTTCTTTGTACTCATTATTAAAGAAATATTACCAGCTAAATCCGGGTTATTGGTAAATAGTTCATCACCATATTTTTCTTTAAGATAACCTTGGAGTTGTTTAAGAAGTTCATTAGCTGTTTCATAATCTCCTGCACTAATAGCTTTCTCTATAGCTGAAATATATGCATCAACTATAGAATCATTTAATGCCTTTAAAGCTTCTAAATTATTGATAAATTTTTCAAGATCTATATTTATTGTTTCTCCAATATCCATATTCGGATCCTGTCTTTTTGGTAAAGTTGTCTCGGCTGGATAGGGTATAATGAGAACTATGATAACCATAGCAATAATGATCGCTACATATATCTTTTTATCGGTTTGCATCTTTCTGCAACCTACTTTACTTAATAATTAATTACTCTAGACCATATATATCTAAATAGGTGTAGAGTCTTTGAGGAAAACAATATACTTGTATGCTCCAAGGCAAATAGAAATATTCAATGTAGTTAAGCCCGTCATAGGAATGATCCATTTAAAACCGCTACCAGGGACTCCTAGGTGGGAAAATGATCTTGAAGATATTATTGATTATGCTTTAAGAGATTTTGAGGCATTAATAGCTGGTGGAGTAGATGGAATTATTCTTGAGAACTTTATGGATAGACCGTTTAAACAGAGAATAAAGGATCCTGAGACAATAGCTGCTTTTTCCATTATTGTCTGGGAAATTAGGAAGAGAGCTACAGTTCCTATTGGTATTAATTTACTCCGTAATAGTGGAGTTGAGGCCATGGCCATAGCATGTGTTGTTGGTACTGATTTTATACGTGTTAATGCCTACTCAGAACCTCTATGGGGTCCAGAGGGTCTATTACAGCCTATAGCTCGTGACATACAGAGTATTAAGAAGAAGCTCAATTGTAAAGCCAAGATATTCGCTGATGTAAACTGCAAGCATTCTAAGCCTATAATGGACCTCGTAGAAGCTTCGATCGAAGCCCATAGAAGAAGTTTAGCAGATGCATTAATTGTATCTGGTTCTCGTACAGGCGAACCAGTTGATCCCATAGACCTTTATCTAGTTAGAAAATATACCTCAATACCAGTTATACTTGGCAGTGGTGCTAGACTGGAAAATATTGGTTTATATTGGAGGCTTGTTGATGCATTCATTGTTGGAACATACTTTAAGCGCCATGGAAACATATTTGGGCCTGTGGATATTGATCGTGTTAAGAAATTCATGGAGAAGATTAAATGGTTTAGGAAAAAATATGGATATCCTACATAGTAGGTGTTATACCAAGACCTCTAGTCTTACCGGGCTTTATACCTATATTTCTAAGAAATTCCTCAGCCTCTTCCTTCTTCATTCCAACAATATTTACTAGGTAATCAATTAGTTTATCACGACTCCATCCCTCCTCAAAATGGCGGGCAACAAGTTTTGCAAGCTCCTCAGCCATCTCCATATAGATAGCCTCCTCAACACCAAATTCCTTAGCTACAGTTACTAAGCTGGATATAAGGAATGCTAGTGCATCATTGAATTCCTTCTTTCCTAAAGTAAAAGTACTTAGATCGACAGCTACGCCTATAGAGTCTTCATCTCCATACAACATGTACTTTGCAAGAGGCATATTGTTTAATCTTAATAACTTTCGATAAAGCTTTACACGACTAGCGTTATCAAGATTAATTGTTTCAAGAGGAGTGAGTATTGTAGCACGTATACTCTTAGCTTCATCACTACACAATATATCTATCTCAATAGGAAACCTTGGATGTACAGCTTTAAGAGTATTTTTATCTATAGCCTCAACCTCCCACGGAAAATCAACAAGATTTTGTGCATTAGGCGTACCTTGTACAAGCCATTCTTTAATCATTTTAAGGGCTTCATTACATGATGTCAAATCTATATACACCCTCATGGAGAATATTATGTCTTTAATATATAAAAGAATTTCTTGATAAGATAAAACATATTTCTACATACTATTACACACTTCATCAATAAGCTTTTCTAATGCTTCTAATGGTTCATAGCCTTCATTAAATACTAGATCATACATCCTCCTATAGTGGTTAGAGACCTCGTCATAGTACTGGCCAAGTTCACTCCACGGAGGCTCTATTAAAGGACCCTTACCAACACCAGGACAATACCTATCAACATAAATGATATCACGTTTGCTAGGGCTAACAGGTAGAAATGGATATAACCTGCATCTCAATGGACGGACTGGGTAAATAGAGCATATTGGAAGCCCGTCCTTAAACTCTAGAAAAGCACACTTACCATCACCCATCCCCCTTAATGCAGGTACAGCGAACATGTCAGCGATAATAGCAATAATATATTTTCCACGAAGCTCTCTCCAATCAACACCAAGGTAACGAGCTATACGGCATACATCATAAGCTGTCAAGGCAACATTAGGTCCGCCACTACAGCAACGACCACTACGTACACACATATATCTTAGGCGTTCACCTCGTTTAATTTTAAGGTATTTATTACTCAATTTCACTGTACTCTCCAAGATACTATTAGGGACTTTATTCTAGGGGATCTCTCGTCTCTCCAAATCTATTGCTTTATAGACTTATGAATATAAAGGTTTCCAATTAATGAATATAGTCTACGAGCAGATTGGAATTAATACAATAGATTAGTGAAGAGTTGGATGTAGGAAATAGACAGTAAGTGTATTAAGGACTACAGACTATATGTTCCAATGAAGCAATAACGTATTTTTAGAGAGGAACCTAGTATGAGAACTATCCTAGCTATGTTGATAGTTCTTTTGATCACCATAAACTTATCAGTAATAGCTGTATCAGCAGATGATCAAAATGTTAGAATTATTGTTTATGGCTTTGGATTATGTGGGAGCTGTAGAGATTTTATGAAGTTTCTAGATAAAAATAATATTCCATATAGACACTACGACTTAATTAATGAGAGTAGGGCTAGAGAGTTTGATTATTTAAGAAACGAACTTGCAAAGCTACTAAATATTAATAAAAATGATGTAGTGGAGCCTTTATCGATCATATATGATCGTAACGGCTATCCTGTAGGAGTTATTGTAGGTGATATTGAGGATATTGACTTCATCTATATGTTGCTTAGAAGTGAGTATAATGGTTCAGTACTTGTGAGATTAGATAATAGTATTAGAACAATACATAGTAGTTCCTTTATAAACTATCTCTGCACTATATATAGTGGTTCTAGCACAGGTAATTCTGAAACAATTGATCTCAGCATACCCGGTTTCCTAACTCTCATGTTAGGACTAGCAGTTGCAGATTCTATAAACCCATGTGCTATCTCGACTACACTTATGCTGGTAATTACAGCTGTCTCTATGGGGTTTATTGGTAGGAGAAAATATTTGCCTGTTGCATCATTTATAGCAGGTGTATATTTGGGCTACTTATTACTTGGCTTCTTAGTATCATATATCATATCATTATTTAATGTTCTCCTCTTAATCGTCTTAGGCTTGGCATTAGCAATTATAATAAAAGACGTAATAGATTTGATCAAAGGAAAGTATAATGGAATCGAATGTACTGATCGGGAATGCCTTCCATCATTTATCTCTAAATTACCTATACATGTGGTTCCAATAGCATTAGCTGGATTTGGAATGATCATTTCATGGACCTTTATGTCCTGTTCAGCAGCTCCATACTTCATCTTCCTATCCTATATAACATTATATGTAAAGGATATGCTACTAAGGTCTCTCTACATGATGATTTACTGCTTTATCATAATACTTCCATTAGTAATAGTCACATTCTTACCTATAGAAAAGGTATTGGGGTTAAGGAAAATAGGGAGAATCATTCTCATTAAAGATATTTTATTAACAATTATTGTTATCTATATAGTATATAATATATTGTTATCGTTAGGCATTATCTAAGTCGTAGCCAATGTACGTTCTCCATAAAGATCGCTCCCTAATTGTATTTAGAGTAATATTTAGACTTACTCTATAAAAACTCATTATAAACCCTACCATACTTTTTGGGTGTCTAGTTTAAATGAGAGATGCTATGGTCATTGATACATCTATATTGTGTGAAATAGCTTATAAAGAAGCTAAAGATCTAGGTGAATTATTAGGTGTTGATAAGGATCTTGTTGAAGAAGTTGGTAGAAAGAGCTGTGAGATTTTGGAGAAGTACTCTGAGATCGATCCCCGTGATGTTGTTAGAGCTATATATCATATCGTGCTCAAAAGAAATTCCCTACTTAATATGAAGAGAAGAACTATATTGTCTAATACAAGTTTATCTTGGCTAGAATTAGTTCCTATAGTCTATAGATATATTTAGTCTTCTCTTAATAAAGTATATATTTGCCTTAAGCATAATTATTTAATAGTAATCGGTATTACCGATGTGATCGATCATGCCTCCTTTTAGACGAGTTCTTGTAACAGGACCTCCACTTAATGGTAGGGATGAATATTTAGAGAAAGTTGTTGAAAAATTAAAGAATCTTGGAGTAATAGCCAGGATCTACAAAGTATTTGATTATATGAGAATCGCGGGGAAGCAACTAGGCCATCCAAATATAACTAAGGATAATATTCTTGACTTGCCAGAGCCTTTATTGCGAGAGCTAAGAGCTAGAGCACTTAATTTAATAGATAGTGAAATACGTAATGACAGAAATACCATGGTTCATATTATTTCAACACCAAATGTATTTATCGTGAGACCCCACGGTTTAATAACTACTCCAATAACTTATGGTATAGACTATGATCTTGTTGAAACATATATTGATCCAGATATTGTGATAGTAACATTAGATGATCTTGTAAAGGTTAGGGAAAGGATTAAGAAAGATCCTGTTTGGAGTAAAAGAATTGTAAATCCAGGTCTTGAACTCGTAGCTAATTGGAGGCAAGAAGCTATCAATAATGCTCTTAGGATTATGAAGCTATACTATGAGAGAACCGGGAAGCATCTAAGAGTAATACAGTTTTCAGTAAATCATCCTCCAGAGATCATGGCTGAGCTAATAAGGAATGTTAAGCCTAGAATCTATATGAGCTATAATATGACCGGATTACCCGAGGAAAGCTTTAACAATGTTATGAGATTTTACAATAAACTCTCTAAATACTTTGTAGCATTCGATCCTGGAACAATAAGGGACTGGGAGATCATTAGTGGCTATGATGAGATTCTCGAGAGCGGGGAAAAAGAATATGTTGTAGAAGCCTATGGGCAAAAATATGTATTGAGTATAGAGGAAATTGAGAGAGCAATTGATCTTATAAGAGCACAAGTTGTATCACGTGATTTTAACTATGTACATAATGCTGACGCTATAGTTGTATATCATCATGCTCCGTATCCATCTTATGGTGTTATGGCAGAAGTTATTGAAGCCTCAAGGACTGGGAGGCCAGTATATGTATTATATCCATATAGGAAGAGACTCAGTCCATTTTTTGAACACTATGTCTATAGTTCATATCGAGGCGAAGAAAGAATAGTATCTTATAGAAACTATCCAGTAAATGAAGTAGAAGAATTAGAGGATATACTAATAAATAAAATGATTAATGATGCATGCAGTAATCGATGGACTACATGGAGTCCGGCCAAGGAATATATTGAGCAATACTGTATATAATTTAGAAAATTAGACATTTTCCTCAATATATAATAGGTCTTCTAAGCTTAGCCTCCAACCCATTGATCCAATTATCTCGATCAAATGTTCCATCTTCTCAGCTTTGGGAATAGCAATTACTCTTGAATGGGATATGAGGTAATTCAATGCTATTTGAATAGGGGTCTTGTTGTATTTTCTACTTAGTTCCTTTATAATACGTAAATGCCTTATACGGCCTCTTTCTAACGGAGTATATGCTTGGATAGTTATATTATTCCTAATACAGTATGGTAATAGGTCTTTCTCAATACTTCTTTCAAGAACACTATAATGTACTTGATTAACGACGATATCTGCTTTCTTCGTATAACTAAGGGCTTTTTCAAGATCTATTAAATCAAAGTTGCTTACACCAATATGTCTAGATAAACCCTTAAGGTACACTATTTCAAAGTTCCTTATCTGGGTCTCTATAGGTAGTGATGGATTTGGCCAATGAATAAGAAAAAGGTCTACATAGTTTACGTTAAGTCTTTTAAGACTGGTTTTTGCAGCCTTAAGTACTTCGTCTTCTGAAATAAGATGATGTGGAAGCATTTTTGTTGTAATGAAAATGTTTTCTCTACCTATATACTTGATTAGTTTCCCGACAAATTCCTCGGCTCTACCATTATCATACATTTCAGCTGTATCAATATTATCTATACCGTGTTCAAGGGCATAGGAATACGTCTTAAAAGCTCTATTATAGTCTCTAATGGACCAAGTGCCTAGGCCTATTGCAGATACATATTCTCCTGTTTTCCCAATCTCTTTCCTATCGTTGTAATCTATTTCAAAAATATTAATCACCAGATTTTATATTAGTAGGATTCATTTATAACTAATACACATTTGACCATGTCTCTGTTCATAGATATATTTTTAGCATAAGAATAACCCAGTTATAATAGTTCTTATAGAATTATGGAAATTAGCTTTACCTATAGAAAATTATTTTATCTTTATGCAGTAATCACATATTATAGACATAATAATTGTGGCTTGTAATGGTGCTAACATTGAGTGTTCTAAAGTCTAAGTCTAAATATAGACCCATATTTTATCCAGAACTCTGTAAGGGATGCGGAATATGCATCGATGTATGTCCAGTAAAGATGCTGGAATTTTCTCCAGAGTTTAATGAAAAGGGCTATCATTATCCAAGGATTAAGGATGGAATGGAAGATAGATGTATTGGATGCCGTTTATGTGAACGATATTGTCCCGACTTAGCAGTTTATGTCGAGGTGAAGAAAGAATGAGTAAACTCTTAAAACCAGGTACTTATTTTCTCGAAGGAAACATAGCTTGTGCAGAAGCAGCATTACTTGCAGGATGCCGATTCTATGCTGGCTATCCAATAACTCCTTCAAGTGAGCTAATGCATCATATGGCTCGTAGAATGCCGGAAGTTGGAGGAGTCTTTATTCAAGGAGAAGATGAGATAGCCTCTATAATGATGGCTTTAGGTGGATCTGCTGCTGGATTAAAGTCTATGACAGCAACTAGTGGCCCTGGATTATCTCTTATGCAGGAAAGTATTGGTTTAGCAGCTATGCTTGAACTACCAGTTGTTATTGTTGATATACAGCGTGCAGGCCCATCAACAGGTATTCCCACACTTATGGGACAAGGAGATATTATGCAAGCTAAATGGGGTAGCCATGGAGACTATGAAGTTGTAGCGTATCTACCTTCTACTCCGCAGGAGCTATTTGATATAACTATTGAGGCGTTCAATACTGCTGAAGAATATCGTGTCCCCGTTATTGTTCTTGCTGATAAGATTATTGGCCAAATGTATGGTAGGATAAAGGTGCCTGATCATTCTGAGATAAAGCTTATTGAGAGAAAAAAGCCGGCTATTCCTCCAGAGAAGTACATGGAGTACCTACCATATGATTCTAGAGAACTCATACCCCCATTTGCAGCTGCTGGCGATGGCTATAGAATTCACATGACTGGCTTAATGCATGATGATAGAGGTTATCCGAATCTTTCTCAAGAAGCTAGCTGGAAACTTGTTACAAGGCTCGTCCGTAAGATCAGGGAGAATGCTAGAAAGATTGCTAAGTGGGGAGAGCACTGGATTGATGATGCGGAATACTTGATTGTTGCCTATGGTAGTGTATCTGGGCCTGTAAGATATGCTATTAAGAAGGCTAGAGAGGAAGGCTATAAGGTAGGGCTATTTAGGCCATTGACTGCATGGCCATTCCCGGGATGGAGGATTAAGGAGCTAGATAATAGCGGTGTTATTAAGAAGTTTATCGTGATCGAGGTTAACATGGGACAGATATACCATGTAGTACGTGAGTATGTTAGGAATGCTGAAGTAATCCATGTACCAGGCGCTCCCGGGTACTTGCCCGAGCCTCAAAGAATTCTTTCATATATTAAGAAGTTCTGTAGGTGATGGATATGATTAGAGAGCTTCCTCCCGCATATAAAGATATTGAGCCATTGATACGTATTGAGAGATTACCGACTATATGGTGTCCTGCATGTGGACTAGGTATAATATTGAAACTCTATACTAAGGCTATTGTTAAATCCGGTATTCCTCCCGAGAAACATGTTATTGTATCTGGTATTGGATGTACCGGTAGAATGGCTGGCTATGTACGTGTCGATAGCTATCATGTTACACATGGCCGTGCAATACCTTTTGCCGTAGGAATTAAGATGGCTAAGCCTTGGCTAACTGTTACCGTGATCAGTGGCGATGGAGATATTGCTAGTATAGGCGGTAATCACCTCATACATGCAGCACGTAGGAACCACGACATAACAGTCATTGTTGTAAACAACTATATCTATGGAATGACGGGTGGACAGTCTAGCCCCACAACTCCAAGTGGATCAAAGACTATGACATCACCCTACGGCCATATCGAGGAACCATTCAATATTCCATACCTAGCATATGCTGCTGGCGCATCATATATTGCAAGATGGACGGTATTCCATGATATACAGCTCCTAAATTCTATATTGAAAGCATTTAGGACCAAGGGCTTCTCAGTAATTGAGGTATTAAATCCATGTACTGTCTTTAGTTATAGAAACAATATTGATATGCTAGAGCTAATTAGATACTTTAGGACAAGAGCGATTGTTAAACGAGACGTTAAATTCGAGGATCTAAGAATAGAATTTGGTAAACCGATAATTATAGGTGAGTTCCTACATAGGACAGATAAACCAAGTTTTGAAGAAAAATATCTTGAATTGAAAAAGAAGATTGGAGGAGGATAATGTATGTCTAGATACGAGTTTGTAATTGCTGGACTAGGTGGACATGGCATTATATTCATGGGCCGTATACTTGGTTATGCAGCCATATTAGCTGGTAAAGACGCAGTCATGACGACATCATATAGTCCGGCACAACGAGGCGGATGGTCTAAAGCATACATCGTCGTATCTGATGAGCCTATTGCTTATCCAGTAGTGTCTGAGGCTAATGCCTTAGTTGCTACAACTCTTGAAATGCTTAAGAGCGAAATAAAATGGTTAAAGAAAGGAGGTATATTAATTGTTGACTCAGATCTAATAAAGGATCCCATGGTCTCAAGAGAAGAGTATAGAGTCTATAAAGTGCCTGCAAGAACAATTGCTAAACAGGCAACTGGTAATGAGAGAACATCCAATATGGTCTTATTAGGAGCATTAGTTGGTCTAACGAGAATTGTAGAGCCTAAGCATGTAGAAGAATCTATAAGAACAAGTGTTAGAAGAAAGGAACTTATTGAGCCAAATATTAGATCATTTAGGAGCGGATACAGTACTGTTAAGGAAATAAAATAGTTTTTATAACCCATACATAATTATCTGCTAAATCCTTAGACTATTTTTCCATAAACACTCTTAGCCTTATATCCAATAACCCGCAAGTCTATAGTCTTTTTAAGAGGATAATGACCCTCAATATAGAAGACAATAGGATAGCTTGCTGGCTGTCTTGCTACAGTGAATCTACCAATATATTTCTCTGTATATAGATATTTTACTATGATATTTTGAGGCAATATTTTCCTTAACATCTTCCTATCTATCTCATCCATAATTCTTCTACGATATATTTCGTAAAGATTATGATGCTTCTTTAATAAATATTCGACTTCATCTTTCCTCAGCCATAATGGCGTATTCTCCAGAACAATAACTTTACGAATATTTATTCTTCTAATCAATAAGCCTTCATTAAGTATCTTATATAAGTACTCAAGATTTATACGATATGTATCCCTTGACTCGCCCGGCAAGCCATATAGTAGATTTATCCCAGGAAGTAGTTCCGGTAATCCATTCCATCCTCTTTTAGAACCGACTCTATTTATTATTCTAATAGCCTCTAAAGCTTCATCCGGATAGACTTTTAGATTATTATACTTTATAACTTTTGGATCGAAAGATTCAATGCCTAAGGCTGCTACATCGCCAGGCGTATGATACTTTATTATTATCTTTAAGGCTTCTAATGCTTCATCCTTATTGTGCGCTATTGTTCCCGGATTAACATTATCTATATGAAGAATCTTCAAGCTAGTTGCAATAGATCTTATGCCATGAAATAATCTCCTTAATGCATTAATATTAGGCTTAGGAAACTCTATCTTCCCCGTATCATAAGCCATATAAGCAAGAATGTCAGGCTGCTTACCAATACGATAATGCTTTGCACCAAAGCGATCTAGTGCCTCAATTTCCCTTAAAATGCCCTCGATACTCCTATAGACAACCATACCTGTTCTCGGCTCAATACAGAAGCTACATCCACCAGTTATATATCTTGGACAGCCACGAAACGTCTCAATTTCCACGATAAGATTCCATCCATAATTTGGATGTTGCTCAATAATCTTAGCACCATAATAAAATGACTTATTAGCAAGATCATAGTTTTGACGGATTTCTGTAGTAGAAGCTTTTTCCCATCCATGCTTTATAGCTTCATAAAAGAAGAACTCGGGATCACCAGGTACTATGTATTCAAATAGTCTCTTAAGCCTTTTAATCGAGAGAGCTATAGTGCCTCCTCCAAGACCAATTCCAAAACGCGCAGCAGGCCCTATAAGTACTCTAATCTTTTCATCTAATAGCATCATTAATCTTTCAAGTTCACTTACAGTTATTGGTTTACCACCTAAATACCTGCCTGGAACCTCGGCACCAGCTATAACTACTACTACATCACATGTCTTAGCGATCTTCATGAATTTTTCAATATTTTCTCTAATCAAGTCAATAGTGAAGTATATGACATTAATGTTTTTATCAGCAAACCATATACTCCCGGCTACGAGTCTTGGATAAGTATTTATATATGGAGGCACACCTAGGCCAGCTGGTTCATCGGTATATCCGTCAATTATTATTACTCTTCTAACCATATTCTACCCTGCTTGAAGGAGCTTTTGTTTTTATTATATATTATTTTATTTACAACCATGATAATAGAAAAATCATTTAATAATATTGTTGATTAACTACCTTTCTCTGCTATCATTAATGCTTTCTTAGCTAGATAGAATGCTATAGGTATTAGGACTATTGCAAACGCTATTGCCAGTCCTAATGCAAGATTATTTATAACTTGTGTTGTCGATGGGAATTCACTAAATATTGCACTAACACCGATCATTAAGAATATAAGTATTATTAGGAACTGTAGGAATGGAGCTAATTCTTTAAACTCTGGATGTTGCTCAATAATTATTCTCAAAGCTGAATCTGCAATAAATACACCTAAAGCAATAACTAAAGCACCTACTATGAGTGGATAAATGAGTGTACTCTGTAGTTGTAATAATTCAAGTGAAATAGTTACTATAACTGCAATTAGCCCCAATAATATGAAGTTTTCAATAAGAACTGCTAGAGATGCATAGCTTTCTGGAAATGCTTTCTTCAGAAAGCTGCCAATGTACTTTGCAAGTCCTAAAGCCAATATTACACCTATTGTTAAGACCGTTATACCTCCAATAAGGTAGGGTAGATAATTAGCTACTCTTGTAATAATAGTACCAGCTTCACCAGGTATAGCTAATAAGTCAACTGCCGCTACAATGGATATAGAGATGATAAATGCCTTTGTTAAGCCTCCAATAAGATCAGATAAATCAAGTCCTAATTCTCTAATAGTTTTACCAACGTCTGTCCTATCAAGTGGTTTTTCTACAAATTTTTGGATAATCTTATTAACAGCACTACCTATGAATTCTCCTGCAACATAGCCTATAAGCACGACTATAATAGCACCTATAATGTTTGGTAATCTATTAACGATTTCATTCAAAACATCGATCAAATTCTGCTGGAATTGATTAACAACTTCTACCATAATCCACACCTATATTTTACTACCTTGTTAAAGTTAATAAATAATCCCTTGTAAGATATATTCTTATTTTAATTTAAAATAATTTCTTTAAAAATAGTAAATAATTAATATTAACCAGATTTATATAATTCTTAAATACTCTATATTGATTTATAGAAAAGCTACTGTTCTATGGAAGAGAAAGAAATAGTTTACAAAACAATTAGTAGGATAATTCAGTAAACAATGGTCAACACTATTGATGAAATAATGTAATAAAACAAAGCTATAATTCTATATTGGCATGTACATTTCTTAGATCTTCTTCAGTTTT
>Ga0190310_1000128_pt1 | contig 28478 bp, 24 predicted proteins | sample 48700778_MG_FD_165059 | JGI IMG/M metagenome (GOLD analysis project Ga0190310, IMG submission 165059) | Hydrothermal vent sediment bacterial communities from Southern Trench, Guaymas Basin, Mexico - 4870-07-7-8_MG | ecosystem: Environmental > Aquatic > Marine > Hydrothermal vents > Sediment ... | reverse complement strand
GGTATTCCTATCTCCTCCTTCCTAATTTTTATAACTCCTTTTTCTATGGCAGGTTGTGCAATTTCAAAAATTGTGTCAATAGGTATAAAGGACGCTCCTATGTGCTGGGTCTTCCCATGTACTTCCTTAGCCTGTACGCTCGTTTTGCGTACCCAGTCTAATAGCGTTGTTTTTCCGTGGTCTACATGACCAAGTACAACTACTATAGGCGATCTAAGTTTCATAACTATCACCGGAGTTAAATATTTGTTTTTTCTCTTTGCTTAATAGTGTGCATTTTGTTTTTCCATAGGACATATGGAGGTGAAGAAAGATGCCAGTAGATTGGAATACAATAGAATTTCTGCTAGAAATATTATCTGTATTAGCGGTACTATTTGTGCTCCTTAATCATTACCTCGAGGAGAAAAGAAAAGCTGAGGAGGAGTGACTCCCTCTAGAGAATTCAGGTTCAAGTATAAGAACCTCCCTGTTTTTTCTGGAAAGATGATACTCAATCTGCTTAACTCTTCCACTGGCTTCTTTAAGATTGATAGCTCTCTAGGCGCAAAACTTAGAGAGATTTCTGTGAGGATTCTTGGAGACAGTATTGTGTTTCAAACAGAAAACTTTGAGATAGACGTATCAAGAGAAAGCATTAGCCAGATAGTTAAAAACCCTAGACGCATCTATGGGCTGACAAAAAGTGGATTTCTACCATTAGTACTGATGGATCGTGATAATAAATACTATCAGCTTACATTATTTGAGGGGTGTTTAACCCCTACGATCGAAATTTCTGGGATACATATGCATAGAACTATTGTCGATCCGCTTTTTGTAGATGCTAAACAGAAGGTTCTTGCTCTTAAGCCAAAGCCTAAAAGCGAGGTTCTAGAAATATGCACAGGTCTAGGATACTCGACATATTGGCTAATAAGGAGAAAATGTCATGTAATAAGCATAGAAAAGAGCCGCGAAGTCCTTGAGTTAGCATCTTGGAATCCTTGGAGCCGGCATCTTAAGCATGTAGAAATCCTCTTAGGTGATGCTACAAAGGTACTTCAATACCTGCCTGATAAAAGGTTTAGCTATGTTTTTCATGACCCTCCTCGGATATCGATTGCACCAGAACTTTACTCATCAGAATTCTACTCAGAAATACATCGCGTTATGAGACCTAAAGGTATTCTGTTTCATTATGTAGGGGAACCAGGAAAGAAAAGAGGTAAACGATATCTTCGCGGAGTATTAAGACGTCTAGAAAGTGCTGGTTTCAGAATTCTACGCTACGATGCCCGCTCACGGGGAATAACTGCGGTCTGCATTAAAAGATAAATAGCACATGAAAATAAGCAACATTGGTACTTAATTAGATTGATTTTGATGAGGTGACTAGTATTGAAAAAATTCATTCCACCAGCACGTGCACAGGAGATACGATATGTTATTAGAGAGATCGTCCTAGAAGCAGAAAAATATGAGCAGAAAACCGGCAATAAGACCATCCGACTAAACATTGGCGATCCATGTAAATATGATTTCTCGCCTCCTCGGCACATTATCGATGCATACATAGAAGCTTTGGAATCAGGAAAGCATTACTATGGGGATTCTAGAGGAGAAAAAGAATTACGTGAAGCGATAGTTGAATATGAGAAAAGAAAAAATGAGGTCGATATAGACATCAGTGATGTCCTCGTAACACAAGGCGCTGCCGAAGCTGTTAACACAATATTAGCAGTTGCTTTTGAGAATGGTGACGAACTGCTAATACCATCTCCAACATATCCTCCCTATTTGACCGCTGCGCGTTTCTTTGGAGTAAAACCTCTCGAGTATAGATGTATAGAAGAGGAAGGTTGGGTACCAGATATCGATCATATAAGAAAGCTAGTTAGCCCAAAAACGAAGGCAATACTTATAATTAATCCTAACAACCCTACTGGCGCTGTTTATAGTGCAAAAAGGGTAAAAGAGATAATCGATTTGGCAGGTGAGTATGGCTTATATGTTATCAGCGATGAGATATATGATCTAATGGTCTATGATGGTTCAGGTAAGGCACCAAATACTGCTTCTTTAGCGAATGATGTGCCAGTAATAACGATATACTCTCTCTCAAAGGTTTACCTAGCTACTGGATGGCGGATCGGATACATGTATCGCCACGATCCTCAAGACCTCCTTGAGGATTTATGGAATGCGTTTACTCGATTTCTAATGATCAGACTATCAACAAATACTCCTGCCCAGTACGCAGCAATCGCGGCACTCCGAGGCCCTCAGACCCACATAAGAGGTATTATCGATAAGCTTAGAAAGCGTCGTGATCTAGTATATAGGAGAATCAATGAGATTTATGGGTTAAGCGCAGAAAAACCAGAAGGAACGTTTTATATTTTTCCAAGAATAAACCTAGGCATCAATGACAACGATTTCTGCAAAAAGTTGCTCTGGAGCACAGGTGTTGTTGTGCCTCCTGGCTATGGTTTTGGAAGTTTTGGAAAGCAACATTTTCGAATAGTATTCTTACCTCCAGAGGATATTCTTAATGACGCACTCGATCGCATAGAGAAATTTGTTAGACAATTACAGTAATTCCTGTCTTAGAGGCATAATACGATGGAAAACACAAATCTAACTGCTAATATCTTAGTCTCTCTGAGATTTTTTCTTTCCTTAACTTATTCTCTTTAGCTTAATTGATCTTCCTTCTACACCAAGTTTCCTAAGTGGGAGATTTTGTCATCTCCCATTGAATTTATATAATTGCTAAGCAGAGAGCGACCTATAGGGCTTCTGGGAGCCTCAAAATATACCGATGATATTACCACTTTATTATGCTTCATAGCCCAACTCTTGACTATTGTTTTAGAATAGAAATCATTTCTCCAGATACAATCTAGGACTCCCTTCCACTATTTTTGTAGTCTTCGCCCAATGAGGCTTACGACGATTTGCGGTATCGTGATTTTTATTCCGTAGATCTTGTCGTATATTTCTAGTATGTTGTCTAGGATCATACAGTCTAAAAAATTTGTGAGACTACATTTTTTGTTTTCACTACCAATCCTTATGCTGCTGTTCTCGACGCTTTTCCTTGAGAGTGAAGAATAGTCACCTTTCTCGATATTATCGAAACTCTCTAAATGGATACCTTCTCGGTGCCCTATCCCTAAGCTTACAGATTCATACAAAAGCTTTATAAAATTCCAAGGATCAAGAAAATTTTTGCTCAACATGATAGGCAATCTAAATTCTTCTATAACATTAAGAACCACTTTTTTAAGCTGCTTTATCGGCAGGAATTCTATGCTTAAATATCTGAGGTTATATGATGCAAAAAGTATTCTACCAAGAATCTCCAATACTTCTTCTGGATTAATTTTCACAATTATACAGACCCCCCACTTTTTCCTATGAACGGGCATTATTATTAGAGCTTCCTCGGCGCTCTGACATAATTCTTTAAGATATTCCACCAACAGTATTGAGTCCCTAGTTTTGTTTATTTTTCTATTGCTTTTTCTATAACTTATCAAGAGTGGTAGTATATATTTTCCATTATCAGTTCTACCTAAGATTCTTTTTAGAGGAGCAGAAATTAACTTAAAGTTGTCATAAATTTCTTCTTTAAGAAACATATATACTTTCCTGATAACAGAAAAGTCACCAAAAGGCATAACTTTCTTATTATCACCATACTGAGATTTCGAACATAGACATAAATATTTGAGACCATTCGATGATTCATAGGAAATCACCACCAAACATGGCAGACGATCCGAGCCTTCAACCAACAAAAACCGAAGAAAATTCACGTAGTCTGCCAAAGATACCATGGAGAACCCTCATCAGAAAAACAGTCCACCAATCCAAGAAAACGTTTCAGCAAAAACTTAAGTAACACAATGTCGGCAACAAAACGTGGATAAAAGGAAACAAATGCTAGGCACTACGCAGTGTATGGTAGGCCCGGCCGGATTCGAACCGGCGTCAGGGGCTATCCCCGTGGAGCTCCAAAGGCCCCCATGCTTGACCACTACACCACGGGCCTATAATGGTGGGGGGTGTGGGATTCGAACCCACGACCACTGGCGCCCCAGGCCAGCATCCTACCAGGCTAGACTAACCCCCCACTTTTAAGCCCGGGGCGGGGATCGAACCCGCGACCTCTCCCTTACCAGGGGAGCGCGCATACCGCTGCGCTACCCGGGCACTATTTGTTTTTTCCTAGAATTATTACTTTAAGACTATCTTTTGGTGTTTAAAAAGTTTTTCTAATCGTTTTCTAATCCTATTATTGGTGGTAGAGTTGCTTGTTCTAAATCCGTCATATATAGTATCCATGAATGAGAATATCGGAGTTATAAAGGATGGTTTTGTGGGAATAGAAAAAGGCATTATTACGTACCTCTCGAAGAAAAAGCCCCCACAATATGAAGAACTTATACCACTTCCTGGAAGGGTACTTCTCCCTGGATTCATAAACACTCATACTCATGTAGCGATGACTTTGCTAAGGGGTCTGAAGGATGATGTAGATCTTCAGACATGGTTGATGAAGTATATATTACCTCTAGAGAAACTTCTTAAGCCAAAGGATGTCTACTATGGTGCTTTATACGGCATAGCAGAGATGATAAAAAATGGTATAACTATGTTTATGGACATGTACTACCATGAGATAGAAGTCGCTAGAGCCGTAGCTGATGCAAGAATACGTGCCGTTCTAACCTATGGCTCCGCAGACGTATTCTTCAACGTTTCTCCAGAAGAGGAATTTAAAAAAGCGGAAAAATTCAGAGAAGACCTACTATCATTTGTAGTCTCTAAGAATTTAAAGAATTTTATATTCTTCGCCTACGGTCCACATTCACCTTATGGGTGTACCAAGGAGCTGCTTCAAATAATAAGGGAAGCAGCCAGCAAGCATAGGGCCCGAATTCACATACATCTATCTGAAACGGAAAAAGAAGTCAAGGAATTCCTAAAAACATATAGGATGACTCCTATCGAATATCTGGAGACACTAAAATTCCTCAGGAACGATGTTATGGCAGCTCATGTGGTTTGGGCCACTGATAAGGATATCAAGATTCTTAGTCGGAGAGGGGTACATGTACTTCACAACCCAACATCAAATCTTAAGCTTGCCTCAGGTATAGCGCCTATACCTAAACTGCTCAGTAGCAAGGTAAATGTTGCGTTGGCTACTGATGGGCCAGCATCTAACAATAGACTTGATATGTGGAAGGAGATAACCTTGGCGGCGCTGATCCATAAAGGAGTCTTAAAAGACCCCGAGGTTATTCCAGCAAAGATAGCTTTAAAAATGGCGACGGCGAATGGAGCAAAAGCGCTTGGATTAGAAGATAGGCTTGGATCAATAGAGATTGGAAAATTCGCTGATTTTATTCTCATCGACATAAAGAAAGCATTGGAAAGTACACCATTTCATGATATACACTCTATGCTCGTTTACGCATTAGATTCCCGCTATATCGAGTCTGTTTGGATACATGGAAAACCCGTATATAGCCAGGAAGAAGGATTTCTGACGATTAATGTTGAAAGATTACGAGATAAAATAGAAGACATTCGAGCAAGGTTGCTTAGTGAAGCAAAATAAGAGATTTATGGGGATAAGTAGCATCCAATACTTGCTGGGTTTAAGTTTTTCAAATGTTTTCTAGCCATTGTCGGTAGCTACTTCTGAGAGCTTCCCAAGACGCTTTGCTAATATATCCTTTCTCGAAATTCCATTTCTGTAGGTTGTAGACTGGACGCAAAATCTCTGGGTCTTTCTCTAATAAGTTCCGAACGGGTTCTAAACGCCGAATAATCCATTCTGCAACAGCATTCTTAAGGTCTAATGGATGTATTTTTCTTTTGAGGAAATCCCTCTCTAACTTATCTAAATCGTTATATGTTACGGGCCCTCCGTATTTCTCGGGGCGATCAATTTTTAATGAGCTGGTGTGAGGAAATATAACAAATCTCAATATCGAGAATATTGGATTTTCTGAAGGATCCGTTGTTGTGGGTGGACAATAAGCTTTCTGTACCTTTCTAATGATTGTTTCAGGTTTATCATGTACAGCAATATGCGTGTCTGGCTTCGACGACGACATTTTCTCACCTTTTTTCAATCCAAGGACCATCGGTAAATGTATACAGACAGGAGTTCTCATTTCTCGCCTTAGTAAGGAACGTATCTCGCCGCCTATAATGTCACGTACAAGAGCATGGATTTTCCTTTGATCAGTACCTCCAAACGCTAGATTAACACCTAGGTAAATTATATCCAGTACCTGCATTATCGGATAGATAGATGCTGCAACTGAAATTGATTTTGTATTACGCAAGATTATCCTGACGGCTCTTATAGCCCTCTTAGTCGAAACAAATCGAGCCAATGTGAATAGGTCATGCACATAATCTGATGATAACTGAAACTCAGAACCAAGTACATACTCAGCATTAACACCCAGCGCCTTGAATATGGGTATCCAGTAATTTATAGCTAAATCCTGGATTAACTCAACGGGTCCTTTATCATTTAGGTATGCGTGATAATCTGCTAAGAGTATTTTTACCTTGCCCACCTTTAAAAGATCTATGGCCTTTTGAATCGTAGGGAAATACCCCAGGTGTATAGGGCCGCTGGGTTCATAGCCACAATAAGCAACAATTTTCTCTTTCTCAGAAATAAATTTCTCTAAATCATCCATGGTTATTACAAACTCCTCTAAGGGCTCTGCAACATTGTTAAGAATAAGCGATTTCACATCTATAGACATTATTAACACCAAAATACTATAGGAAGCAAAGAAATATTATGAAAAATATGGCAACAACAATAGCAGTAAAAATTGATGTCGCCTTTTTTAACAAATGTGTAAAAGAAAAACTATAGCCAGCGAAAATAGCCGCAGTAAATACAAATGGTATGTAGGCATATGCTGGGTACAGACCTCCCGAACCCGATGACATAGACACAACTATGAAAATCATGCTAAATACATGACCAATACTAATATATATCATTGAGTACCCAAGCACATTGAGAACATCGCTAAAAGTTCCCTTGCCACCCATAATTACAAGGGCTATGTGGAAAAGAACAGCAAAAGCTAACCAAAGAATAGACTGAAGAAATAACGAGTTTAGAAAGAGATAGAGAAACGCTATTTCTGATATGCCACCTACAAAGCCTAAGTAGACAACAAGATTTTTAAGAAACAGAAGCAGGGTTCCTATTATGAAAACAATAAAGGCACCTAGGAAATCCGGAGCACTCGCTATATGCTTCATCGCCACTAGAGGCGATCTAAGCAGATAATATATTCGATATAGCCGATCTTTCAGAGAAAGACCCATGATAAGTTTTTCTCGAATAATAAATCTTAGATCATATCCACAGAAGGGACAGAAAATATAGATAACTGGTACATCATTCTTACATCTAGGACATCTGAGATACTCCAAATCTAGACGCCTCACGTAAGCTCATAAAACTCCGTCCCACGGATCACATGAACCGTTTGCTTTCTCATAGTTTTTTCAAATTCGCTATAATAACTGATCAATTCTGGGCTTATTGACGGCCTAACCTTCGCCAATGCCTTCTCGAAATCCTCCATCCTCACTTTCGTGGGCTTAAGATTAGATCTTCTCAATGCTTCCATAGCAGCTTCACGACATACAGCTTCTATATCGGCCCCAGAATACCCCTTAGTTTTTCTAGCTAGCTCTTCTAGATCGACATCATTGGCCAAAGGCATCCTTCTCGTATGCACCTTGAATATCTCTAACCTAGCTTTAAGGTCGGGAGGAGGTACATAGAGAATCCTATCGATACGCCCAGGCCGCAGAATTGCAGGATCTAATAAATCAGGTCTATTTGTCGCGGCAATAATAAAAACCTCGCCCCTACCAATCAAACCATCCATCTCCGTCAAAAGCTGAGAAATTACACGCTCAGTGGCGCCAGAATCCCCAAAATACAGGCCCCTACGTGGTGCTATAGAGTCTATCTCATCAAAGAAGATTATCGCTGGAGCTACCTGACGAGCCTTAGAAAACACTTCTCGGATTCTCTTCTCGCTCTCCCCATACCATTTTGATAATAATTCTGGTCCCTTGATCCCAATGAAGTTTGCTTTGCTTTCAGTTGCAACGGCACGTGCTAGAAGCGTTTTTCCACATCCTGGTGGTCCATATAGAAGTATACCTTTTGGTGGTTCTATTCCCATTCTTTCAAACGCATCAGGATATTTTAGGGGCCATTCTACCATTTCTCTTAGTGCCGCTTTCACATTTTCGAGGCCGCCAATGTCTTTCCATCTAACATTTGGAACCTCTATCAGTATCTCCCTTAAAGCTGAGGGTCTAACTTCTTTCATTGCATTTCTAAAGTCCTCCATAGTTATTTCTAGCTTCTTGAGAAGTTCCTGCGGAACTGGTTCTGGGGATTTTATATCTATATTATGTTTCGCGATGAATCTTCGTAAAGCATGCATAGCAGCTTCTCTGACTAGGGCTGCTAGGTCGGCTCCTACAAATCCATATGTTTCACGAGCTATTTTTTTGAGGTCAACATCCTCGGCTAGTGGTGTTCCCCGGGTATGTATCTTCAATATTTCATATCTGCCCTTCTCATCTGGTACTCTGAACTCTATTTCTCTATCAAAGCGTCCTGGTCTTCTAAGTGCTGGGTCGATGGCATCTATACGGTTGGTGGCTGCTATTACTATCACATTTTCTCTAGGCTGCAGCCCATCCATAAGCGAAAGTAATTGTGAGACTATTCGCTTCTCAACTTCACCTATTACCTCACTCCTTTTTGGAGCTATAGCATCTATCTCATCAATAAATATTATCGAGGGAGCGTTTTTCCTTGCTTCATCAAAAATTCTTCTAAGCCTTTCTTCGCTTTCACCATAAAATTTAGAAACTATTGCAGGACCTGAGACTGATATAAAGTAGGCATCAGTCTCATTAGCTACCGCACGTGCCAGGAGAGTTTTACCGGTACCGGGAGGCCCATAAAATAGTATTCCTTTGGGGGGATCCAAGTTTAAACGCTCAAATAGTTCTGGATGCTTCAGGGGTAATTCTACTAGTTCCCTTACTTTTTCTATAGCATAGTCAAGCCCCCCTACGTCCTCGTATCTAACTAGTCTTAGCTTCATCTGCGATGATGCCTCTCTGATAATTTCAATATTAGTATTCTCTGTAACTATGACAACACCTTTTGGTTCTGTTTTTACAACAACAAAAGGCATTTTCTTGCCAAGGATTTCAAGATATACTATATTTCCCTCCATTAGAGGAGCATCATTTAAGATCATCTTTATTTCATCAATGTTAATACCAACATATTTAAGTAGAGCGGCGGAAGTCTTCGGAACAAGTTCGATTCTCATGGCACTAGGAGGAGGATAACTAGTAATCTTCGATACAAGTACATATCCTCCTATTCTAGCACCAACGTTTTCCCTTAAGTATTGATCCATCTTGATATAGTAGGGGTTGCCACCAGCAGGTTCTCTGTCTGGCCATATATACGCTGCGACTACTCCCCGAGACCCTTTTATAAGAATTACCTCACCCGTAGATACACCAAGTTCGTTCATGACAATTTTTGATGTCCTTACACGAAACCTAGCAACATCTCTTGCTAGTGAGTCTAGAACCAAAAGTTTGACTTGTTTTTTCTTCATCATCCCACTCACTAATATTATTAAACTCCTAGAGTTAATAAGACGAGATTATTGATAGATTTTTAAGAAACAGTTAACACTAGTGAGCATAAATGCGGGCCTGGGGAGCACATAGAATAAAACCATTAGCTATCGGCTTGATTCTACTGCTAGCCTCTATAAGTAGCCAAATGAATAGCAGTGCTGGAGTCAATAATCCGCTGTTGCGATCACTAGGCGAATATCCTCTCCACGAGCCAATTTCATCATCAGCACACAAAAACAATGAACAGACAAAAATCCTCAACTTCGCATTATTGAGGGATTTCATTAAAAACAGACTAATCACGGAATATGGTGCTTTTCCTCTGAAGCAGAAAGGCGATGAATTTATAAATTCAACATATTACGGCTATGTGACACTCTATTTACTTGGAGAATACAAATTTGTTAAGGAGAAGGCAGAAGAAGCACTTGATTATTTCTATGATGAAAAAACAGGAGGGTTTCGTGAATGGTTTGGTGGTAATGCGACTCTCAAGGGCACTCTTTGGGGAATATTGCTTGTTGATTTTCTAAACATAAGTCCAAGTGAATACGACATTCTGATGCCTCTAAGGTTTATAAACGAAACTCTAATTAACGAAACCATCAAAAATATAGATCTTATAGAAGCCGCTTTGCTCATAAAGGTTATCTTGAGATACCAAGATATTATAGTTAGAGAGAACCTAACAGTCATAGAAAACCTAGTTGGTGAGCTCATAAATTACATATTAGACCTATATAACCCCATGGACGGTCTATTCAGGGACAGTAGAGTTTCATTAAGCCCAATAATCCAAACATACTTTGCACTAGATGCGCTTATTCGGTACAATTCGTCTCTGATAAACTCGACATTATCTAAAAACATACTTAGTGGTATACTCGCTTATCAATATATATCAGCAAACTCCAAAGAGAAACTTAATGGCGGTTTTGGATATGAAGTGCCGACAGTCTTCGAAACTGGTGTTGTTGTCGACATGATATGTAGCCTCTCAAAGAAAATTCCCTCCAATACTACTTTAGGAAACCTAATTAGAAATAATACTTTTTGGCATAACATTACAAAGTTCATTAATAGTAGCCAACTTGAATCGGGAGGCATATCTAGAAATCCCCTATCTGAAGATGTAGACATATTTCAATCATTCGGGGCTCTAATAGCTTTTCTAGCACTAGGTAAACTTAGGCAACATATTAAAGTGACTGTTAAAGTTGAGCCTTCAACACAGATTGCGATAGACTATAATAAATCCATCCAAGCCGAGATCAGTGTTAAATACTTCAACAAACCTTTGCGACTACTTCGAGGCTATATTCGGATCCAAAATATGATTACGGGTGAGATTAATACCAGTACTGTGATACGTGAGAAAGAAGATGGGTACATAGTTGATATCACAAGGATCGTATCTTATCAATTCGGTAATTATCTTGCTTCAGTACTATTATGGAAAAACATAAGTCTCTCTCCGCTTATGGCGAATGTTTCATTTTACTTCAGAATAGGCTATAATATAAGTCTCAGTCTCTCTTCAGATTATGTGCACCCTGGTGATCGAGTAAACATAACCTTAAGCATCCAATTTTATAACGGTACACCTGTTAGTAATAGTTCATTGATTCTAAGACTTTACAGAAAGTGCAATAACATAACATACTTTTATAAAAGCACGGTGTTAAACGGCTCAAAAAGCATAACTCTAACCTATGAGTTCCCTCCTAATATAAGTCTTGGGGAATACGTAATCTCTGCAGTTATAAATGACACTCATGGCTACAATCACACATTCGCTTTTAGGTATATTCAAGTAGATGACATAATACTCTACGGAGAAATCTCAGAAAAGCATGATAAATATTACATCGGAGACAATGTCTTATTGCTCATTGAAAATCTTACATATAATTCGACGGGAGAACCTATATCTACTGACGCTAATATTTCAGTTGAGATTCGTTACCAGAAACTCAATACAAAATATGGTGACCTCAATGGTGTTTTACTAAGGAATGGTAGTCAGACAGTAGCTACTGTGAATACCTCCCTACCCTACACCTTACCTAAGGAGCTTAATATAACGTTTTACCTGGTACTTACTTGGGATAACACTTCGGCAGGAACAAAAATGGTGAGGCTTTTCAACGCAACACTAACTATTGGAGAACTTGATATTGATAACATAAGTATACTTCTCAATAGCTCGGTGAAGCCTATCAACGAAACAACATTATATATAGGTGAGACATACAACATATCTATGAAACTCATACACAAATTTAATTCATCAATTCTAGGTGTTAGAAAGAAGATTCCTATAGAGAATGCAACCCTAAGAATGTATTTCGAGTACATAAATAGGAGCTGGAGTAAAACCGATGTTAAATACAACTCAAGCCTCAAAGAGTATATCTGCACATTATATATAGATCCAAACCTACCAGCTACTCTTCATAACTTAACCATACAGGTATTCTTAGACTTCAACTCGTCATATGTGAATATAACCAAGCAAATACTCATAGGTGGAATACCAAAAGTGATATCTTGGTACGCTCCTAGTAGGATACATGTGGGAAAACCTTTTGTCGCTACATTTAAGCTTATATGCAACCACACGAATAAATATTTGATGAATGTAAGCCTATTAGCTAATGTTTCATTGCCAAATGACAATGAAAATAAAACAATTTTAGTTCCAGTCGCGTACATTAACGATACCTACTATGTGTCGCTAAGCATCGATTTCGAAACAAAGATCACGGGAACTATCTTTCGAACTTCCGATAACTTGACAGTATACAATTTCTCTGCAGAATTTGTTGCTGAGAAAAGACCTTTTAGCATAGACCCCTGGATTATACCGACAGTAACTATAGCTGTTAGCTACATCAGCTACATCTTACTAAGAAATCGATACTTGTCTCGAGTTTCTAGACGATTCCTTATTGAGAGAAGATCCCGGAGAGATTAGTTATTTTTTTATATTGCTAAAGAGAAAGGCTTTTGACTTAAGTGAAAAGAATAATTTGAGGAATAACTAGGTGGTACTCTTGGGCCGAATAAAACCTAAATTCATAAAGAACGTTGCTCGATATCTTGTAGCGAATTACTTTGACTTATTGAAGGATATATGGGATAAAGCTGAAGAAATAAAGCAATTAACAGGAAATGCTGAGCTTGCTGGAGAGTTTAGATTCAACTCATATAAAAGAGTAGTAGACAGATTGACGAATATAAGATCAAAAAAAGTCAGAAATAAAGTTGCTGGTGCTATTATACGCTTGATGCATCAGATACTAATATTAGAAAGAGTAACATTGGAAGAGCTTAGAGCAAAGTACTATCTTCGTCTACCTGAGACCACAGAAACTTCGGAATCCAAAGAAATCTCCGCTTAATAATTTATTATTTTATAATATTTTGGTGCGCATCCACTATAATCAACATAGCATATTACTTCTCATGTACTAACTCGAAAATGTTTGGAGGGCTATGTTCGATGAAAAAAATTGCTATTATCGGTGGGAATATCTCTGGATTGACGACGATATTCTCATTGCAGGACGAGTTAGAGCCGTCGGAAGTCGTTTTGATAGAGAAAAATCACTATGATCTTAAAACAACACCACTATACGGGGTAACTTTAGCCTCAATATTTGAGAAAATTTTAAACCGCTTTGACATTAGTTTCACTACAGAGCCGCTCATATATGATCTAACACAAATTCATGATTCTGATGGAAAAATTGTTATGGAATTCCAAACACCAATATCTGTTGTTGATTTACCCCTTTTCCAGCTAAAGTTTTCAAAAAGCATAGGGCAAGAATATGTACTCGATTGCACCAAAGCAATGAAGTTTCAAAGTCTACATGGAAAAAACATTCTGCGAATCTCAACAACAGGTAGACACTCAGGGATCATAGAAGCAACTACAACTATAGACTCTTCGGGTTTTGATTGGTTTCTTGCGAGAGAATCGATGAAAAGAGAAGAGTATAACCTCTTCAAGCATAACTATTTCACATTTTATCAAGTAATTCTAGAAACGACAAGAACATCTATCGAGAAAGAAGCATTGCATATAATTTTTAATGAATATGCTGTTCCGGGAGGCTTTGCAGTTCTATTTAGCCCGGCATCTGATAAAACCTGGATTTTAGGTTTTTATAACGCTTTCTTGACACACAGAACGCCTCTAGACAGCATAAATACTGTAAAAAATTCACTTGGTATTATTGGACGTGTCACACATCTTTTCTCAAAGGAGATTTTTCTAGGACGACCATTACTTACAATTTCTCCATTCAACTCCATTTTTCTGTTTGGGGCTTCGAATTTAGGGGTATATCCAACGCTCTTCTCTGGAATTGTGTATAATATCACCGCTACGCAGAAGCTAGCAGGATTCCTATTGCGTCTTTTGGATTCTTACATGTCTCCTGAAGAGATTTCGCTAAGGATAAATAACCATTATGCGAAAATACTGTTTCCCATATCAGAGATTTTCGATGTCATTAGGATATTGCTACTGTCTATAAGGAGTAATATTTTAGAAGACCTTATCACCTGGAGCCTAGAACTATTAAAGATGATATTCTTCGGACAATCTAGTGATATCAGTGATAGACTCCTGCAAATACTTATCGGATTTCTAAGTAGCCCTCAAATCTCTAAAAAAGCCATGATTATACTCAAGTCTATTCATGAGCTTTTAGAAGTATTCAAGGACATGCCAAGCGACTCCATGAGTTCATGGATAGAATTCGCTCAGTCATTTAGCAGGGAGTATTCAAAACGTGTTACTCAATTAGTACCAAAAAATTTAGCGGAGAGCATAGCCAAAAAATAAAAAGGCAGAACTACTCATTTTTCAGATTCCTTTTTGTGCCTCGAATAACTCCGTAAAACACTTTGACCATACCCGTCCCTACTGGTATCGCCTGACCAGTTACAACACTCTCAGCTATTCCAGCAATTCTGTCTACCTCCCCACTAATTGCAGCTGCAACTATATGTTTTTTAACCTCCTCAAATGCCGCTCTTGCTAATACTGAGGGCTTCGCTCGTATTAGACCATAACGACCAATGGCCATCACTCTGCCATTCCACATCTGAGCGTCAACCGCAAGCGCTATGTGGCGTGGATCTACATCCAATCCATAATAGTCTAGTACCTCTAACGTTTCTTTTATAGCCAATAATCTAGCAGCCTCAATACCATATATCTTCGCGAATTCGCGTATATTGTTACTCTCCAGTCTTGAGAGATCTATACCCTCTTGGTAGAGAATATTCGACATGTTCTGTGCTGCAATAACTATATAGTATTCCTCAACACCCTCCCTTTTAGTTAATTTAGCATCAACATATTCAGCTATGCCTTTAATGATAAATGATGTTCTTAATTTGGTGTGAAGCTCTCCGAGAGAAAGTCCTCTGCCCTTCTGTGCTTTTTCTGGGGCTATCTCAACAACTATCTGATTGTTTTCCTTATCAGCAATAACTTTCAGCTTTTTGCTTGTCTGTATTTTCTTCTCAATATCCTCAATACTAATTCCATATCTGCTTAACTTCTTCGAATCTAAGTCGATTATTATTTTTCTGCCTTCCGCATCTAAGATTATATCCGTAGCTACATCCATTAGACTTATCCCTTTAATCCGATTCAGAATAGAATATGCTTTTTTCTTGTTGTGGCAAATGTTTTCCTCGAGATATGCTCTGATTATGGGTCTTCTAATATTCCTAACAGCATCGAAGATTTCTTTGATTCGTGGCAACCCTCTTGTAATCGCTACAGCACCCGCCCAGTGAAAAGTTCTTAAGGTTAATTGGGTAGCCGGTTCACTTAAGCTTTGACTTGCAACAACACCGATTGCCTCACCAGGATCTATTATCGCTTTCACATATCTATCCAGTATTTTTCTAACGATAATGTTTATTTCCTCTTCCGAAAAGATTATACCTTTCTCAAAGAATGCTTGGAGAGCTTCTTTGAGGTCGTCAGCAGTGGCTTTGGAAACCTCCTTATAAACTCTGTCTACTGCTTCATCATAATACTTTGGCCACGTTTTCTTTGTAACTTCAACACTTTTACCTCCTCTCTCTCGCTCCAGAAGAATCTCATCTAATAGCGTTTCGATGTCGGTCAATCTTCCATGATAGGATTTTGCCACATGAATTCCATCGCCACCATATTTAAACTGAATTATTTTTCCGTCTATAGTTCTTGCACTAAGATCATATTCAATTCTAATGTCTTGTAGAGCATTCACAAGTCTTCTATAGAAATATCCAGAATCTGCAGTTCTTATCGCTGTATCCACCAGCGAATCTCTACCCGCTGCGTTATGGAAGAAAAATCCTATCGGATCTAGACCCTCCACGAAACTTCTTAGAACGATACCTCCCGCTAGGGGACCAATGTCCCCTTTCTTGAAATGCGAGAGTGTCCTATTTATATATCCTCTCTCAGGTCTCTTTCCCCTAACTAACATTGGGCCTAGTGTCGCAAGAACTTGTTGGATATTTACGTCTCCTCCACGTGCTCCAGTTAGGGTCATAATCATAAATTGGCTTTCTGGCGGCATATAGTCCACTATGATACTACCAGCTTCGCCTCTTGCCTTCTCAAATAGATTTATTATTCTCTCTTCCAATGTTTCCCTTTCACTAAGACCTGGTTCTGGCTCGAGCTCTCCTCTTAAAAATTTATTCACAAACTCATTAGCTTTTTTCATATAGTCGTTAATCATGTTCTTAATCTTCTTTCTCGCAGCTGGTGGAACATAGATATCCCAAATTGTAATGCTGAATCCACGGTCTGTTATATACCTCAATAACAATGCCGAGAGGCTATTTAGGAATTTTTTAGCTTTTTCATACCCATACTTTTCAACGATTTTTTGGATTAAATTTTCGGGTTTTTCAGCGCCTATAGAATTTTTATCTATAAATCCTTCTACGATTTTCCCGTCTTTTATCTCTATCAATAGATCTTTTTTGAAGCCTAGAGGTCGTCCCTTGACCTTACCCCTATAGAAGATCCCTGGTGGGATTATAGCTGAGAAAATATCCCGTCCAGCCCACAATTCCTTTGAACCATCTATTTTAGATGGCGGTATAGGCTTCGTTATTCCTGCTGAGTAGAGAAGTTGAAACACCTCATCCTTATCAAGATATGTATCGGGTTTTGTTAGAAGAAAAGCGCTAGTTATGTAATCATGTTTCGGACCAATAATAGGTCCTCCATACCTAGGCGAGATTATTTGTTTCTTCACCTCCATTAGAATGGATACTTCAGCCCTAGTCTCATAGGACCTAGCTAGATGTAGATTCATCTCATCTCCGTCAAAATCGGCATTATATGGTGTGCAGGTTTGTATATTTATCCTGAATGTATTGTATGGCAAAACCTTAGCATAATGCCCCATCATCGATATTCTATGCAAGGTTGGTTGCCTATTGAAGACAACAATATCACCATCAATAAGGTGTCTTTCAACGACATCTCCTATGCTGAGTTCCTCTGCGTGGCGATTGATTACTTCTTGGCTTATATTTTCGAGGCTTATCTTCGTGTAAGTTCCATCAGACTCCTTCTTGTAGATATAAACCGCTCCTGGGTAGCGCCAAGGACCACGTCTCACAAATTCCCTTAATTTTTCAATATTATGCTTATTCGCTACTTCCGCAACTAGAAATCTCATAGCAACTTTTTGTGGTACACCTACCTCGTCTATCGATATATATGTGTCTGGGGATATAACTGCACGTGCACTAAAATCAACACGTTTACCGCTAAGATACCTCCTGAATATTCCCTCCTTGCCATGCAATCTATGAAATATTCCTTTAGGCTCTTTAAGTGATTTCACACGTTTTCTCAAACCAAATAAGATCTCAATTAGATGTTGTAGTCTTATAAAGTATTGCTCCAAAACTTTTCTGGGTCCACCTTCCAATTTGTCTTTTATTCTATTGTTTTCACGAATAATATCTCGTAGGATTAGAGTCAACTTATCTTCCTGTCGCTCTCCAGAGGCTGGGATTGCAGGTGGTCTTATAGTTATTGGAGGAACCGGAAGGACAGTCAAGATTGTCCATTCAGGTCTACTTCTTTCAGGATGGAATCCCATGAGAATTAGATCTTTCCAACGTTCTTTTACATCTGGCGTGTCAAGATGCTCATATTGGCTATAAATAGATGCCAAAATACGTCTTATCTCCTCAGGCTCATATCTCCTCTCATAGTAGTAGTGAACTTTTCCTCCCTTTGTCTTCTTTATGATTTTTGCGTTCTTCGATTCCAGCGCTTTAGCTTCCTCCTCCGAGACCTCAACAATCTTAACGAATGTCATAATCTGCCTATCGAATTTAAATGTGGCGTTTTTGGGGTGTCCGCAATATGGGCAAGATTTGACCTCCGCAGCTTTAGCCAAAACCTTCTTTGCCAATTCAATTCTGGGATACCCATACAAATCTAAAAATCTCTTCATACGCTTCCAGAAACGCTCACGAGTCTCACTAGGTAGAGTCAGACGCCCACACTTCTCGCAGATACCATTCAGAACCTTCTGGATCCACTTAACAAATGCAAGATGGTATACAGGTATCGCTAAGTCTATGTATCCGAAATGGCCAACACATCCAAAAGCGCCGTCCCTACGCTTCAAACCGCATGTTTCGCATGATTCATTAGTTGCTGGGCCTAGTCTGGGGTCTAAAGGTCCGCCCCGCATAGGTTTACCGTCTGAGCTGTATAGCTCAGCTGTGTTTATTGAGGCAACAGCCATCGTTATTATTTCGTCGGGAGATAAAATCCCGAATATTATCTCCGACAGTCTTTTAGGTATCAAAAATTCTCACCACTATCATAAAACATGCAGAAGACTTATAATCCTATTGGAGACAATGTCATTGATAACTTAATAAATTATCAATTTTTAAGCTCACTATCGACAAATCAGAATGTAGGCTGAGAAAACTGGTGATAATCAATGCCAAAAAGAAAAGCAGTAAAAATGCCAAAAATAAAAGTATCCGCGGGAATTGTTACAGGTACTGTACTAGATATTACTGATAATAGTGGTGCAAGAAAAGCTCAAGTCATAGCGGTTCTTGGGTATAAAGGCCGAAAAAGAAGATTACCCAGAGCAGGAGTAGGTGATGTTGTTGTTGTAGTCGTAAAAGCTGGGGCTGAAAACGTGAGACATCAGATTTTTCGAGCGGTTATCGTGAGACAAAGGAAGCCTTATAGAAGAAAAGATGGAACATGGATATCATTTGAGGACAATGCCGCCGTAATTATTGATGAGGAGGGAAACCCTAAGGGTTCAATAATAAAAGGTCCTATAGCTAAGGAGGCAGCAAAGAGATTTCCCAATGTTGCGAAAATAGCTACGCAGATTGTCTGATCCTTACTAATTTCACAATGCTTCCTATATACTACTCTTCTTAAGAATTCTTAGCTAGGAAGTGTACATAATTAATCCTCAAGGAAAACAAATTTTTAAGTTCTAGATTAAATTAAGAAATTATTTTAGAAAGCTAACAGTTAAGGATGTATTGCAGATGATAATACTCTAAATGGAAAGTAAATTTGGCGATAGTAATGAATCCCAGAACATCTTCAAGAAGAAGATCAAAGGGGACATCTCAAAATCTAAGTAATGGATCTTCTAAAAAGCAAGAAGAAACAAATGCACTAAAGCTTTTAACTTCTTTAGGGGGGGTAGGAAAAGCCACAGCACAGAAACTTATTAATCATGGATACATAAACCTCGAAATAATCGCAGTTACCCCACCTAAGATGCTTGAGGAGGAAGTAGGCATATCATCAACGTTGGCCATGAAGATAGTCGAGGAAGCAAGAAAGAAGCTTGGTTTGGGATTTCTAAGCGCTCGAGATCTACTTCAAGCAAGAAAAAATGTTAAAAGACTCACAACCGGCTCGAGGGCACTTGATGAGCTACTAGGAGGCGGCATAGAGACTCAAGCTATCACCGAATTTTACGGCGAGTATAGAGTTGGAAAAACACAGATCTGTTTCACATTAGCTATAACTGTACAGTTGCCTGAGGAGAAAGGAGGGCTTGAGGGTAAATGTCTGTTTATTGATACTGAAGGCACTTTTAGGCCTGAGAGACTAATACCTATTGCTCAAAGATTCGGTTTGGACCCAGATGAGGCCTTGAGCAATGTCATTGTTGCTCGCGTTTTTTCTACTGACCAGCAACTAGAGGTCGTTAGGCAAGCACGTAAGCTTATAAAGAAAGAGAACATAAAGCTTATTGTTGAGGATAGTTTAACAGCATTATTTAGATCTGAATATGTTGGTATAGATCAGTTGGCAACCCGCCAGCAGAAACTCAATGTCCATTTACATGATTTATCCCGGCTATCTTGGGCCTTTAACATAGCCGTTGTCGTAACTAATCAAGTAGTAGCAAATCCTGGCACCTTCTTTGGCCCACAAATATCGGCCATTGGTGGGCATATAGTTGCTCACCATGTCACCCATAGATTGTACCTACGTAAAGCTAAGGGAGATAAAAGAATAGCAAGAATAGAGGATTCACCCTATCTGCCAGAGGGCGAAATTGTGTTTAGGATTTCATATGATGGTATCCGGGATGTTGAGGAGGAAAGCCTAGTTGAATAGTTTTAGAAATATTCATAAGTCTATCACATAAACTCTTTTAAGAATCTCTACATTCCCTATACCCACTTCCATAGGCTCCCAGCCGTATATATGGCTTATCCAGAAGCTCCTAAACGCGAGTGAGATTCTATCAGCAACATCCTCGCTAATAGCTGGTCTAAGAAATCTGAAATTTACATATATGTTCCTGTTTCTATGGATATAAAGCATCGCTGCGAAGATTTCTCTGTATGCTTTGAGAAAACGCATTAAATCATCAAGTGAAACAGGTGGTATTATCATCATGTCGCGAAGCCTATATATAACCCCGAGAGCAAAACCGCCTTCTGGCTCATTCCATCCAGGTTCACCTTTTAGAGCAAGATACATAATATACTCACAGAAAGCTTCCTCTTCACGTGAATCTCTGACTATAGAGTAGTTGTCTATATTATTTAGCTCAAGTAGTGTTGATACGTCTTCTAGGACATGATGCGCCAGTGCATGATAATACAAAGCTTCTATATATAGGGCAATAAGAATGCTCAGCGAAATTCCTGGGTGTCTTAGTAGGGCACGTATATCGCTTCGATCGATTTCAGAAATTCGAAGTCGTTCATAAAACCTCTCATTTCTTAGAAGACTCCAAGCTAATCCAAGAAATTTTTCAATATCCTCAAGAATCTCTTTTTCTCTAAAATATATCCCATACAGCTCTGAAACATGGTAGTGATAAGGAATATATAGTGTTTGAGGATCAACCACATATATAAATTTTGTGTAGCGATGACCCATAGGTATATTCAACTCTATGTCCTTTTTGGCAGACACCTTAGGATACAGATCATATATTGCTTGTAGCAGATCTCTAGATAGTCTCACAATATTCTCTTCTAACTCGCCCTCCACATCAACAAAACGCATCAAAATGTCACGAGGTACAACATTATATTCACCGATTGCTAAGCGATTCTTCTCACGGATAGTCTCAATAATAGATTTTTTCTCCCTCACACCAGTATGACCCATAGCGATCACCAAACAGCGGAAACCATCAGAATCGACTTTAGATTAAGAAGGAAAAGCCAAAAATAAAAGGAAGAGAGACATTACTCAAATAAGCCTTCCAATTCAGCTTCATCAATTATAGGTTTCCATCTATCCTTATATTGAGGTAAAGATTTTCCAACTTCATCCATCAACAAAAGTAGTGCTCGTCGAGTATCTACCTCCGAAATCCATGCTGTTTTGTCGTCAAAAATAACTGAGACATTTACCCACTTACCCGGTTCTTTTTCATAGATAGCGTATAAATAGTCAGGAGTCTTTATCACTAGCCCAGTCTTAAGCAGAGCCTCGTGAATATGTCTTTGGGCCTCTTCTAATGATATTTCCTTTTCTTCCACCAATTTACTCTTCCTCTTTCCATCCTACAATTTTCCTCAGCCAATCCCCAAAATCGCCTAAGGTACCTGTGTACTTAACTACTATTTTCTCCCCTTCGTAGGCTTCAGCAATCCAGTTTTTACCTCTTATGACCCACTTGTTATCTTCCTTTTCGACTTCTTCGCTTTCAGCTTTTAAAGCTTTGAAGACATTTTCATCCCACTCAAGTTCTCTCACATTTTCAATAACGTCTTCTAGACCGTGCTCAGGGGGAGGCAAATTCTCAAGAACTGTATGTTTCTTGTAGTGCTCTATTGTTAGTGAGTCCCAGTCAACATTGATCTTACCGTTCTCCACAATGTATCTGAATCTTACTCGAACAACATCTTGTTTCTCGATGCCCTTCTCCCGGAATATGTTAAACAGATGTTGGTTTATCAGAGCTGAGACCCTAACAGCCTCTTTTGGATCCACACCTAAAGGTCTTGTCTGAGCCAATAATGTTCTCCTAATTTTATTTGCATAGCCCGCAGCTATAACTAACCCACTAGAAAATTGTTTTTCCTCTGCCATATAGCGTCACCTCCTCGGCTAAAATTACCCTAATTAGGTCGGGGCTCAGTGTATTTTACCATACAAATCATAATATACTATATAACCATTCCAATAATATATTTATAATCATCATCATGCTATTAGCAAATGTTAAACAACATTATTCTAGAAAAACACAGCGACAATCGAAGTAATTAGGTATCACTAGGAATATTCTTTTGTATCCGTTGCCGAACCTCTGAGGACGAACAAATACCAGCATCAAACTTAGGTAATCTGACAATCCTAAACTTTAGGCCATGCCGATTCGCCCATGAGATAAGATCTTCTTCCGAGACTTTCTGATCGTATCCTAGTGCTACAATATCTGGGCGAATCTCTCTAAGAACTTCAAATATATTTTCTGAGTCAGACCCTAAGATCGCCTTATCAACAGGCTTTAAGGCACTAACTATCTCAAGCCTCTCTAACTCGCTGAATATAGGTTTGTGGCCCTTTAAACGTTCAACAGTTTTATCGCGAGCAACAACCACTATTAGCTCGGAATTCTCCGCAAGTCCCTTGGCCGCATATAGGAAACGTATGTGACCAACATGGATAATATCGAATGTCCCCGCCGCAAAGATCTTTACTTTCCTAGCAGACTCATCCATCTGGATTCCCAATCAGCAATCTATCGGCACACTTAGAAAGTACTTCAACAATACTAGGAGTAGATCTTAACTCTAATGAACATTTATACACCGAGTCGGACCTCCCAAAAATGCTACTTAAAAAACTTTCAAGACATATAAACACCGCAATTATATGAGCACAAAAACGTCTACCAGAACGCCTCCCAACATTAAAGATAAAATCTGGACATGAACAGTAGGCAGACACAAAACCTCTAGACTTATCAAAAGATACTAAGACCACATGCCGATAATCCCCAATAATTATCAGAAGAAGCACGGAATTCTCCCTCACTTCAGAAAATATAAGGCTTACTTTCCCAGTGACAACATATCTAACAGCTTTTGCATATATCTGGTGAAAATAGGCACGGAACCTCCTAAGAACCCGCATAACATAACTATACATTCTCTCAGCAAAACCACGACTAATAGCACCACCCAGAAACAAAACCACAAAACTCACTTTCCCTAACAAAATGATAAAATAAAAACGAACTACTTCTTCTTCCTTCTACTAGCCAGAGCCTGCTTAAGCTGAAGAATCAACTGGGCACGCGGAGGCAACGCTGAGGAAATAGGACTCGGCGCAGAGACTTGAGACCGCATCGATGCTTGTTGCTGAGGCTGTACAGGTGTTTGTGGGATGACCTGGGGCCGCTGGGAAACAGCCTCCTGCGGGGTAGGCAAAGTCGAAGATTCTAATTGCTGAGGCAAACTCTGTGTGGAAGGAGACGCCAATTTCGCCTGCGAAATTTGAGTAGTTTGCTGAGTTATATGTTGCGTAGGGGGCACAGAAGGCTGAGGAGGAGGAGTCGAAGGAGGCTTGGGCCCCACTTCTGGTACTTTTCCCGGAACCTCCAACGGAGGTTTTTCCTCTTTTGGCACTTCCTCCTTCTTTCTTCTCAGAACATCAATAGGCTCCTCTCCCATCAGGATAGCTTCTATAATATCAGCCCGCTTCTCAAGCTCATCTATAGTCGCGTGGAGATTATTTATAATATCAATCATCACCATAACAGCTTCCCGCATAAAAATATCCAGATCATTTACCTTCTGAGCAATATCATCAAACTTCTTCTTAAGCTCCACAGCCTCCTTAGCTAACTTAGCAATACTAACCTCCGACATCATACTCACAAACACACCAAGACTATACCATACAAAAACAACAATTAAATAATATTAAGCAAAAACAACACCAACAACAGACAAATCCACCGATTATAATAAAGATCCAATATGTTCCAACACACTTAAAAGTTTAGTATGAAAAAAACTGCCATAAGCAACAAAGCAAATAAGCGATCTAATAGATCGTTCTTACAAACAGTTGATAGTAGGTCTCTTAAAATAATAACCACGTAGTGCTGGTAGTATCTTACCTATGAGTCTGCTAATAAGCATCGATTAACATATAATGAAATAACGCAACAGCTAAATTATTTCGGCCTCCTAGAAGTGACTAGAACCCTCTGTAGTTCCATTAAAAGTCTGAAAGGAGAAGACCAGGACAAGCGAAGAGGAAGAGAAAAGGCAGATGGTCCGGGGGGAGGGATTTGAACCCTCGACCTACCGGTGTCTATGTTTGAGCGGCGGCTATTATACGCCGCTGGGGTATTTCCAGCCCCAGCACTACAGCCGGCCGCTCTAATCCAGGCTGAGCTACCCCCGGTTTTTTAGACATTTTTTGTTTACGTTCAATTTTCTATGGGAGATCCATTCCCCAATTATTATATCATACTTGTTTAGGCATTTTTAAATGTTATGAATCATCTGAGGTCGTACTGGGTTAGGCTATTGCGTCCTCAGACTACATACATTTAGCTTGGCTATACCAGCCTTAGGTCTAGGTAACTTCAGTGGGTGATATTGAATCCTTCATGTGCTTGGTTTTGTTTTTCTCTGTTTTTATGTTGTAATGCTATAAGTTATGGCTTTTATTGCTTGAATTTTGGTTTTGAAGTTCTTGAATGTGTGGGTTGTTTAGATTTATTGGCCGTGTGCGCTGGATTTTATTTGGGTTTGTGGCATTTGGAAAAAAGAAAAAGTTGAAGGCTAAATCTTAAAATTTTCGAGTTGTCTTAGTTTTAGTACTTTCTTTGCGTGCCATGGAGTCTTTGAGAATCTAAGAAATTTTGCTAGCTTAATTGCGTCTTCGTTCCAAAGATAGCCTCTCCATGTTACTGTCACATTCCTTGTTTTTTCATAATAGCTTACTCGGTAGCATATATTCACAAAGATGTCGAGGCTTTCGAGTATTTTGATCTCCTCCTGAAACATTTTTGGTATGTAGTGTTGTTTGATTATAGCGCTAATGTCAGTTGGTATATACGATTGTGATAGCTTAAGACTGTTCATGTATGGTGAATATTGCGCTCGGGGGTGTGTTGTTATTAGATCGACCAGTTTTCGCCATACGATATAATGTTTAGGTATTTTTAGGGTTCTACTCCATTCTATGTATTGTTTATTGACACGAACATTGCCATCTCCTAGTATTACTCCTCTGAACCAGTTTTTTATATATTCTGTTTTTTCTTTGATCCATTGTGGTATTGATGGATTCACCTTAGTTTTCTTCCCAATTACCGCTCCGGCCTTTAGTAGCATTTCTACGACTGCTTTTGAGTTTATTTCTAGTGCTACTCCAGTCCTTTTTCTGTTTATGTATCTTGGTGGTTTGAATTGAAATCCGAGTCCTCTTGCGATGTCCTGGTATACTTCGATCAAGTCTAGCTCGTCCGCGGACATTATTATTCCAAATCGGTAGATGCGATATTTTGGGTATATTCCTATGTATCCGTCAGCACTCCAGACTCCAAGTAAAAATGCTAGGGCTTCTTTGTGTGGCCCACACCCGCGTGTGGGAAGGATCATCAGTCTCTAGGCCCAGCCGCCTGTATTTCGGTACTCTTGAGGCGAGGAACATAATTTGTATGGGCGGTCTGGACTTTCTAGCCTCTCAAAAGTTATGAGATAAAAACTATAAAAATCATTTATATGTTGAAATTTTTCCTTAATTAATGCTTTGTGTGATGGGGGGACCCACACGCGGGTGTGTTTGGCCTGAGTGAAAGTTTTTTCTTTGATGCATCTTCCTCGCCTCAAGAGTACCTCTATAATAATGGTTTCACTGAGGGTTTAATTGAACATAGCTTTTGATTGTTTTGTGAATTTTTGAACACTATATTATCAACGCTATAGTATTTCTATAAATTTTTGTCTTAATCTAGGCCAAATATTCATAGTTTTTATGATACCTATTGACAAGACTTGGCCGCCTCATACCATCGAAAAGACAAAGCCACCGAGCAACATCAACAGCCGACAGAAAAACTCTATAGGCATACTCACGCTTCACAACTCTCCAGAGATCCTCAACAGGATTAAGATCAGACGAATACTTCGGCAAGAACACAAGCTCAATCCTCGGCTTGCTAGGAAGAACAGCACCATGCAGGGAATGATATCTGGCGTTATCAAGGACAATGAATATGGAGTCATAATCACGATAGACCTTAGCCAGAACATCCAGAAACATGTGAAAGTATGACTTATTTGTCCTCGCGTAGGCCCTAATAGTGACCCTACCATCGAGATCTATAGCTCTGAATGCTACGAATCTTTCAGTCTTATCAAATCTAAACACGGCAATAGCGTCCTCCTTACGTTTAACCCATATTCTGGCTAGCCTTATATTGAGCTCAAATATGGACTCATCTGGAAATATTATCGTTGCTCTTCCACCAGACTGTTCGATCTGCCGCTTTTTTATAAGCTCTGGCATGGTATCTGTCAGGAATTTTTGACACCATCTTCATTTCTCCGAATGTCTCTCGGCCTTGGCTTAACAAGTTTATATCCGAGGCTTCTCAGGAGAACACAACTGACTTTGCAAGTTTGGTGTGATGAGTTTCGTTTTATCTAAGTACTGTTAATTGATCTTTTATTCTAAAACTACACATGTATTAGATTCCATAAAAATCCAATCGATCTAAAAATAATCACTCACTATTCCCGTCGGTTTTTGGTCTAGGAAGAATATCTCGCCCTTGAATGGGGTCTGAAGTTTCCGAAGTTTCTCATCGCACACAAGCATCGACATTCGCAACTATATGTGGCAAGAATAATATTGCTTCCCTGCGACGGCTGGGCTCTCTGAAGTTTCTGAAATTTTTGGATGACACGAAACCATTGTTGTTTGCTTCTAGGTGAAACCATATGGAGTGGCCATGCGGCTGTCTTCTGAAGTTTTTCTGTGTGACCAAACACTTGCTGTGATGGATTAGATTTGATCTAGCAAAGACAATGTCTGATCCCAAGATGTCGGTGGTTCTGAAGTTACTGAAGTTTTCCTTGTGAAACCAAACAAAGGATATTGATGCCTAGAGGAGATGATATGCATCAAAGCTTTGAAGTTATATCGTTATATCAGCATCAAAGATAAAGAAGATGCTAGTTAGTGTTCTAAATGTACCCTGGTAATTTGCGTATTTTCTTTACACCATATGGCGAATACACCACCAGATAGCCATATTTAATAGCTCCGCTCCCAATAGCCATAATTATGGTCTCAGCTGTTTCTGCGGCTTTAAGGAACTCTATATCGACCAAGAGCAAGATTCCAGGCACCTTGATACCTTCCTTAAAAACAGCTCGAGGGAAATTTTTATCAGCTGTGACAATTATTCTATTGTGAGAAGAAGCTATGATAGCTACCTCCCTGTTCTTCAATCTAGGGTTTATCTCACGGATGGACACGATGTCAATGCCTTTTCCACGAAGAATATCAACAGCTTTCTGAGGGATGTTTGCATCAGCAAGAAGCTTGATGGCGATTATTACTTGACCTCATAGAGTTTTTCCAAGACTTTCTTTGCAAAGTATAGTGCAGCTCTGATGTCCTCAATGGTTAGTTCTGGATAGTTCTCGAGGATTTCGCTTATGGACCAACCAGCGGCTAGTTTCTCTAGTATGAGCTCGACGGAGATTCTTGTGCCAGCAATTACTGGTTTTCCACCGAGTATCTCTGGGTCTTGTATTATCCTTTTGAGATAGTTTTCGGATAGACTCCTCAGATCCGTTGTGGTCATTTTGTCCATGGCCTTGATCACTAGAATTAAAATTGTGAATTCGCGCTTTAAAAAGGGGACTAAATGTGTCTTCATTCTTCTGATAGAGCAATCATAAATTTGCTTATCGGTTTAGATCCTTTCCTAAAATAATGATTATCGCGCATCGTATAACTCCAGCAAAACTTCAGTTTTTCCAGAAACTTCGGAACCACCGACATCTAAGGATCGGCCAATGCCCCAATAAGATCAAATCTAATTCGCGACGACAAGTGTTTGGTCCCTCAGAAAAACTTCAGAAGACAGCCGCATGGCCACTCCATATGGTTTCACCTAGAAGCAAACAACAATGGTTTCGTGTCATCCAAAAATTTCAGAAACTTCAGAGAGCCCAGCCGTCGC
>Ga0190310_1000126_pt1 | contig 28639 bp, 35 predicted proteins | sample 48700778_MG_FD_165059 | JGI IMG/M metagenome (GOLD analysis project Ga0190310, IMG submission 165059) | Hydrothermal vent sediment bacterial communities from Southern Trench, Guaymas Basin, Mexico - 4870-07-7-8_MG | ecosystem: Environmental > Aquatic > Marine > Hydrothermal vents > Sediment ... | reverse complement strand
TATGAAAAAGAATTAACTGAGCTTGAAAATAAGTTTGATTCCGAGAAGACAGCACTTGATGAAAAATATGCAGCAGTAAATAATACTGTAAAAATTGGCGACCTCGTAACCGACCATATTGGCACAATAAAGGTTGAAAAAATCAAGACGGCTATAATCAATTCAGTAGTTCCACATTGTGCCTATTGGGGAACAAGAATTACAAAAGATAGCGGAAAACCTTATAAGCGTGGTGGAAAAAGATGGGTTGCTCAATACAATATCAAAAAAGGAGATGAATAATGGTAACAAAATCAAGACCTTACATAGAAGTTAACCCGAACATGGATCTTGTCGAAATTGAAGAATCTATGTCCAACGGTATCGATATTCTTTTTTTCGGTATCGAGGAGAGCGTCAAACGTCTTTTAAAAGGCTGGCTTAGTTCGGATGACAAACAAGCGGCTACGGAGTTATCGGATGTCATTGAGAAATTAAAAGATGTTCTTGACGAAGGATATCAAGCATCTTCATCTGATTATATTGAAACGCTGCTCTGGTGAAAAGAACAGGAGAAAAATGCAAAAGCTAATCACGAAAAAAGTGGGTAAAAAAACTAAATATTTTTATTGTGGGGAGCAATACGATTCCAAAGAAGAAATATATTTCAATTGGTTTTGTATCGACTTGATCAAATCAGGTCATATAAAATATATTATTTTTCAACCTGAAACAATAACTTTGATTGACAAGCCCAGATATTACTGGAAAAAACGAAATGTAAAATCTATAACTGAGAAAACAGGAAATATAATAGATAGTCTTGCTTATACCCCCGACTTTCAAATTACATGGAGTAAAAAGGGAATCGAGCAATATGTTTATATTCTCAATGAGGAAAATATGTCTATCAGGTCAAGGGCAAGAAAACCATTCGTGGCAATCAGGGACAAGGATTATCCGCTTGACAGCTTGGTATCTTATATAGACGTGAAAGGATCTTACGGCCAGCATGGAGACGCTGTTAAGTTCCCTGTTTTACAGAAAATAATATTTTTCTGCAAGGGAATCTATGTGGAAAAAATAGTGCCTGAAAAGCTTTTTAAAAAGACGTTTTATCCTGCAAGATATTTGTGGACAGACGGGCTTACAAAAATAAGGAAAATATGATGTTAATATGGTATTGTTGAACCTCACACCCCAGAAGATTTTAAATATTTAAAAAAACTACGGGAATCGTCAAAAAAAATAATGATGGAAGTTGGAGAATAGGAGAAAACAGAATGAAAACAATTAAAACATCTCGGTTTTGTAACATTAATATGAAAAATAAAAAAAAGATTGCAGCATACGACATCGAAACGATTGCAAGACCAGATTTATCAGATGAAACAATTAATAGTTTTTGTAAAACTGGAAATATGACAAATGAAAAAAAAATAGCAGCAAAACAAGCAGAAGCACGAACAAAACTCGGAATGAATCCCTTGACGGCTATATCATGTTGCGGCGGTTGGTATTCATCAGATGCCGACCAGGGATATATTATGCTGAAAGACACTTCACCTGAAGCTGAAAAAAGTTTTTTGCATAAATATTGGTCACAACTTGCGGAATATGATATTTTGATAGGTTTTAATTGCTTTTCATTTGACAGCCGGATTATATTGCTCCGGTCAACTGTTCATAATGTTGAAATTCCTTTCAAACTTGACCGTAAAAAATATAGTTCATCGGGAAATCATATTGATTTGCGAGGTGTGTTAACGGACTGGGGTACATTTGAAGCCGGTAAGCTTGATTTTTTTCTTGAAATGTTCGGTCTTGGGAGGAAAACAGAAGGGATGGACGGAAGCATGGTGCAAGGGTATTGGGATGAAGGAAAACATGATGAAATAGGAGGGTATTGTCAGAGAGATTGCAAACAAACTTTTGAACTTTTTGAAAGAATTAAACCATATTTTTTATAATTTTAATGTAAGAAAAAAAAAGGAGATAAATAATTATGCCTGTAAATGGACTCATGCCTGGCTTATTGGAAGTCGGCAAAATTAAAATCGGTATCAAAGGGAAGGAAGTCAAATCAAAAGATGGTAATTCCTTTAGATTGCCACAAAAAATTGATCACTTCCGAATCGTTAAAAATGAACGTGATGAAAATGACGATTATGTTCTTGATGAAAATGTTATAAAAATCATTAAGGATAATCCAGCGACTGTATATAATAAGGAAGAAAATATAATCGGAATACCTATTCGACTGCTTTACAATGAAATTGATTTGGTCTTTCCTACTCAATATGTTTCATACGTTAACGGGAAACTCTCTTGCAGTGGCAATGGAATTAAAGGCAGTACAAGGGATGGGCGAGAAGTAACTTGCCCTTGCAAACGGCTTGATGGTGCATACACTGGTAAGGATAAATGCAAAAGCAGCGGGACGCTTTCATGTATTATTGAAGGCTGCAATGTTGGTGGGTGTTATAAATTCAGAACCACGTCAATTAATTCTGTGAGGTATATTCTTTCATCTTTAATGCTTATCAAGGCAGCCACAGGGGGTTTATTATCGTTTATCCCTTTACGCTTGATTGTCAATTCCAAGAAAACAATCATTCCTGCAGTTGGGCAACCAACAACTATTTATGTAGTAACTGTTGAGTTCCAGGGTGGAATTGAAGAGCTACAGAAAAAAGCCCTTGAAATGGGCAGAGAGAGAGTCAACCTTATTGAAAATATGCGAGATATTGAGATTGAAGCCAAAAAAATTGTTTCGGTTAATTCTGAAAGGGAAGAAAAAGAATTTGCAGAAGAGTTTTTCCCTGAAAATGTGACGGTTAATGAAACTGTTGAACCTGTAAACAATAAGTCTGATGAAACAGTCATTGAAAAACCTGATAAAAAGGAGGTTATAAACACAGAAAAAACAAAGGTAGAAGACAAAAAAGATGATGAACCGGATGAAGCAGAGCTTGAACTGGATAAAATAAAACAAGAGTCAGAAAAGGAAATAAAACCGGAGCCAAAGTTGGTAGGGGCAGCTATTAAAAAAATTACAAAGGATCAACTCAAAGCAATTTTAAACCTAAAAATGAATGTTTTAAAAATTAAGGATATGAAAGGATGGTTAAAATTAATTAAGGATATGAAGTTTCCAAACGTGAAAAAAGCAAATGAAATGAGCGCCGAGCAAGGGGATGAATTTATTAAATATTTAGAGGAACTAAAAGATCTCCCTTTTTAAGCCTGCATTCAAAATACGGCCAGAAAAATATTGATTATGCAGGCGAACAGATTTTAGGATACCCGGGAACATGGGCGACAAACAATAATGAAATTAATAAAATCAAACAATTTATAAAAAGTAAAGGAATATAAAATTATGAGTAACGAAATCGTAGAAGGACTGTCATGGGATGATGATCTTGGTGAAATTGACGAGCAGGTATCAGAAGAATCAATAAAAGCTGCTGAAGATATGGGCAAAGTCCCAGTTGGAAAATATCTATGTAGGTGCGCTGATAGTATCCCAAAGCAGAAAGATTTTGCAAATTATTCCTGCATTGCAGCCGGTTTGCGTTTGGAAATTATTAAAGCTTTGGAAAAAAATGGGCAGCCTGTCAAAGATGAAGATAGCGAGAATTATGCGGGCAGGTCAATTTTTGATGATGTTTCTTTATATTCCTCTGCTGAAAAAGACGGAATGCGGAATAGACGGATTATGATTGCAAGCAGATTTGGATTGATCAATAGTTCTGCAGACAAAATCACCAAATCAATGTGGAAAACTGATATCATCGGGAAACTTGTTGTGGTTGAATATATCGAAGAGGGGTATATTCCGAAAAGTTCGACTGTTGAAAGAAAGATAAGGAAGGTGGCCTTTGATGGTTATACAAGTGCTGAAGGTATTGATACTGCGAGTTTAACTCCTGATATTGATGATATCTAAATAAAATGCCTGATAAAACAGCGAAAAATAATAATTTAACCTGTCTCTTTTCAGAAAAAGATCATATTTATACTGTGAAAGAGACAGGGCAATTATTAAAATCCGTAACGACTGTTATTAACCAATATACCCCTCCCTTTGAGGCACAAAAAATGGCTCAAAGGATGGTTGATAAACAAAAACCTGCTTATACAGGTATGAATACTGAACAAATCATCCAGAAATGGAAAGAAAAAGCAGCTTTGTCGTCAAAGGAGGGGACTTTAATCCATAATTATCTGGAACAGTGGCCAGTTAAAAGAGCTGCTGATTTTTTTCCGGTAACATATCGAGTTTTTTTGATGTGCCAGCAAGTCAATAAATTATTTCCAAAACTAATGACCCGTTTTCATCTTGTAGAATCAGAAAAATTTGTTTTTTCTCCTTCTCTGGGAGTTGCTGGCCAGATTGATTTGCTCATGTTTGACGATGAGACAGAAGAGGGAATCATAATCGACTGGAAATCAAACAGCAAGATTACTGATGAAAGCGGAGCATTCGGGACATTGCAAGAACCGCTTGAACATTTAAAAAATTGTGATGTGGTTAAATACGGTCTGCAATTAGGGCTGTATGAAAAAATATTAACAGATGAAGAATATTATCCTGAGTTTAAAGGATATCGAAAAACACTTATTCATGTTCAGGAAAAGTTTGGGCGTGTGATTAAGGTCAGTGATTATAAGGAGGAAATTGAGTGCCTGATGTTATAGGAAAATTAAAAAAAGTTATTTGGAGAAGTTTGGAAAATGATTTTACAATTGCCTCTTTTACCCCTGAAAAGATAGGCATGGAATTTATTGCCACAGGCGATCTGTTCAAACCGGCTGCCGGAATTACTTACAACCTGACAGGAGAATGGCAGGATCATCCTAAGTACGGCGAGCAATTCAAGATAGACAGTTATTGTGTGCAAGCTCCTTGCGATTATGAATCAATATCTGTTTACCTGGAGAAGTACGTTAAAGGTGTGGGACCGGTTTTAGCGGATAAATTAATTGAGAAATATAGAGAAAATACAATCAGTATCTTGAAAGGAGCTCCTGAACGTGTGAGTAATGAGAACCAAAGAATTTCATACAATTTAGCGCTTGAAATTAGTAACCAACTACAGGAGGACGATAAACGGCGGGATGTGCTAATAAATCTGGAAGGGTTGTTTGCAAAAGTTAAAGGGCTATCTAAACGCCTGGCACAGGATGTATTAAAAATTTATGGCTTGTCAGCACTTGAAGTCATTAAAAGCAATCCTTATCAGTTAATCGGTATAAGCCGAATGGGGTTCGTATCAGCAGATAAGGTCGCAATGGCTTGTGGAGTTAAGGCAGACGATAAACAGCGTGTTCAGGCAGGTATTTTGTACGTTATCCAGCAAACCATGCAAGAGTCTGGGGATGTCTGGCTATCACCCATTACGATTTCAGACAATTTAAAAGATATGGTTATAAGTGAAATAACGGTGGATGCTATTAAAAATATATTAGATAATTTTATTAAGGATAAAATGCTGGTTGAACATGAGGGGTTTGTTACACTTGAAAAATATGCACAGGATGAAGATATAATTTGTCAGTGTGTGGGAGGATTTTTATTATGATTGAATTGACAGACGAACAAAAAAAAGCATTGGAAATGGTTAAGAATAATAAATTATCATTATTGATAGGCAACCCCGGGTCTGGGAAAACAACAATTACAAAAGAAATAGTAGAATGGGCAAAAAATCAAACTTATTCAATAGCGTTAATGAGTCCGACAGGCAAGGCTGCAAAGGTTTTAAGCGAAGCTTGCGGACATCCAGCATCGACAATCCACAGAACATTAAAACCAATGGTGGAAAAAATTGATGGGAAAGTTCAGTTCTTTTTTCAGCATGATAAATCAAATCCTTTAAATGAGACTTTCATTATCGTTGACGAGTGCAGCATGATTGATAATAGTCTTATGTCAAGTCTGCTGCAAGCGATTGATTCTACTAAAACAAAAGTTTTATTGGTGGGTGATTCTGCCCAGCTTCCTTCAGTCCAGCCAGGGAATGTATTATCTGATCTGATATCCTGCAAAATGATTCCCGTTACTAAATTGACAAAAGTTCATAGACATTCGGGAGCTATTGTTAATTTTTGTACGGCTATAAGAAAAAATGAAAAAATCTCCTTGCAAAAAACATTAGACCTCAAATCTGGTCAAAATCATGCTCATATCGAATGTTCTTCACTACAAGCGGTGCATGACACAATCGTCAAGCTTGCAACAGAGAACATGCCAAGGAGGGGTTATAACGTAGAAAAAGATGTTCAGGTACTTTCACCCGTTAACTCAAAAACGGTTCTTTCCTGCGATGATTTTAACAACTCAATTCAAGAAATTGTTAATTCTCAATCTGAAAAGAATTGTATTGAAAATAGTGTGTTCCGGTTAGGTAGCAAGGTAATAAATACACAAAATATTTATGATGCTATATCTGCAGACAGCCGGAATGAAAAAGAAATATTGTTAAACGGTGATACTGGTAAGGTCATTGACCTGTGCGGAGATAAAAAAAGTATGATCGTAGAGTTCCAAAACCCTGATAGAAAAATAATAATTAGTAAATATTATCATAAATTAAAGCTTGCGTATTGCTTAACAACTCATAGAAGTCAAGGGTCAGGCTTTAAGGTAGTTATATTTCCTATACATTCATCTTTTTCTTTTTATTATAATAGAGCGATGCTTTACACAACGGCTTCAAGAGCTATAGAAATATTGATTTCAGTGGGACAAAAATCAGCCATTAAACAAGCTATAAACAATACAAAAGTGTATCAACGCCGAACTTTCCTTGCTACAAAAATTAAAAAGAAACTATTAGATAATCTTTAATATTGACAATTAAGATAGGGTTTAATATAAAAATATAAAAGGCAATTAAATCTAATGAATCATGCAGGATTCACAATCATAAATTTTAAAAATACAAATAGCTCAAGACAGGCCATATTCTCAATATGGTTGGGGCTGCATACCCTTGTCTTGGGCTATTTGTATTTTTAGGATAATAATATAATGTTAACTTTTATAAAAAAAACAGATCGCAGAATGAGTAAATCAAAAAAATATATGGTTACATAATCAATAACAAAATATGGATAAAATAAATGAATGATTTTATTATAATAATTGATTCAAAAGAAAAAAAACCATATCTTTTTCAAAATATTAAGCCCAAGCCTCCAGTAACTATCGTGCGAGGTCTGAAAACTGGAGATTATTCGGTTTTAGATTTAGAGGATAAAGTTTGTGTTGAACGTAAAAGTTTGCCAGATTTATTCGGGAGCGTAGGCAATGGCAGGCAAAGATTTGAGCGTGAAATGGTTAGACTATCTAAGTTTAAATACGCAGCGCTGGTTGTCGAATCCGATTATAAAAATTGGTTTGTCAATTCTCCTGCAAGGTCTAAGATGCCAGCGAAGGCGGTTTTTCGCACAGTCATAGCCTGGAGCCAAAGGTATAATGTGCATGTGTGGCCAGCCTGGAATCGTGAGTCAGGGGAACGATTTACATACTTAATTTTGAAACGATATTTTGATGATTATATTAAAAAAATGGAGGAAGTATAAAATGAAAAAAAGCTTACAAAATACAATGTTCACGGGGATAATTATTGGGGGAGTAGTCGTTGTAGCCTTTTTTATTTATGGTTGCTATTGGGCTGCGAAAACAGTGAGTTATAATGTTTTTTATGAGGACATGGTTCGTGATAGTATTGTCGAAATGGTTAAGCCGGAAGCTTTGAAAAAATAATTAAGGAGGAGCTTAATGAACAATATCGATAAACTTAAAGCGGTCATTCCTTCAATCCCTGAAATAGCTCCTAATCTTCAGCAAGAAACAGATGCCAGTATGTGTGGATCTTGTCCAAATTGTGGAGGATCAGACCGCTTTGTGTATAAAATAGATGAAAAGAAATTCTGGTGTAGAAATTGTTTACCCAAAGGAGGTGATGTTGTAGATTTACATTGTCTTGTTTATAACACAACCGTAGCAGCGCTCTATAAAAAATATAATATATCTGACGATTCTACTCCTGCGCTTTTCCCCACGCCCACACCCACACACATACCCTCACAAGACAATGAAAAGCAGCCTTCCAAAAAGAATCTTTATACGCCGCAGAAACGCTGGAATGATATTTTAAGCGGCGGTAATACAAATCTTGACCCTGTGCATAGGTTGCTTCATAAAAGACGTAATATCAGCAAGAAAACTATCCTCCAGGCGTTTAAAGACAACAAGCTCCGGTTTATAAAACATCAGTTAAAGGGGTTTGACGAGCTTTCATCCGTGGCATTCCCTTATTCTGAGTTGAAAAATAAAAAAAAAGTGTTGGCAGTTCAATGTTTATCAGTCAGCGGAGCCTCTTACTCAGAAGATAATGAAAAAAATAAAGTTTTTGTAGCCGGCTCAAAAGCAAAGGAAAATTGTTTTTTTCAAGCCGGAGTTGATATTGATCAGGCAAAAATAATTATCTTGTGTGAGGCTGTTATAAATGCTTTGTCTTGCGTTGAATGCTGCCCTGAAGCTTGTATTCTTGCGTTAGGCAGTGCTACAAGTGCTGAAAAAGTTAAGGTATTGAGAGAATACAGAGACAAAGGCGCTCAAATTATTTGTTTTTTTGATAACGACAAAGATGGTCGCAAGATCACTCAAAAAGTTGCTGTTGTTTTAGGTGCTCAGACCAACGAAGTTATATGGGAAAAGGGGACTCCGAACAAATATGATGTTAACGATTTATTGAAAGCCGATAAGCATAAAATTATTACTGAAATGGTTAAAAATGCAAAATTTGTTGAGATTAATGATTCTGGAACAGACGAAGAAAGTGAAGCCCAAATTGAGGAACTTAACAAGACTCATGCGATTATAAGGATAGGAAGCAAGGTCAGAATTTTAGATGAAACCTTGGACATCGAAGGTAAACCGGATATTCAATTTTTATCTGATTACGATTTAAGACTTTTATATTCTAATAGAAAAATATCAAACCCTTTGGCAGGACAAAAAGGACAACCGGAGCAAATAAACCTTGCAAAGGCATGGCTTGATTCTCCCACCAGGCGTGAATATAAAGGCATTGTTTTTAAGCCTGGGGTTGAAAACGATAATTTTTATAACTTATATAAAGGATTAAATTATGAGCCTGTCAAAGGGGATTGGTCTTTATTCCGTCAGCATATATTTGATAATATTTGCTCAAAAAACATGGAAAACTTTGATTGGCTGATCGCATGGCTTGCAAGAATTGTGCAGCATCCAGGCGGTAAAAAGCCTGGCACGGCAGTTGTTTTGAGAGGAGAGCGTGGAACAGGAAAGGGTGTTTTTGTTGAAATTTTTGGTAAAATATTCGGACATCATTTTTTGCAAGTTACAAACTCAAAACAAGCGGTCGGCAAATTTAATGCACATTTAAAAGATTGTATTTTGTTGTTCCTTGATGAAGCTTGGTTCGCAGGTGATAAGTCATCAGAAGGCGTTTTAAAAGGATTAATTACTTCAGATAGGCACATGGTTGAGTTCAAAGGAAAAGACAGTGTGATGGTATCAAATCACGTTAATTGTATTGTTGCTTCGAACAGTTCGTGGGTTGTGCCAGTCGGGAATAAAGAGAGACGTTTTTTTGTATTAGATGTCTTAAATAAGCATATTCAGGATCACAAATATTTTGAAAGAATCTCTAAGCAAATGTATGAAAATGGTGGAATTGAAGCCATGCTTTATGATCTTTTGAATATAAATATTTCAAAATATAACCTCCGTGAAGCTCCAAAAACAAAAGGACTTTTTGAACAATTAATGCAAAACTTTTCATCATTTGAGAAGTTTTGGTTTGAAATGTTGTTATCAAATTTTGATTTTAACGATGAAATTGGAGTTCAAACGGCTGTTTTATACGATAAATATACTGATTTTTGCAGAAAATTAAACATAAAATATATTATAACAGCATCTGTTTTTGGTAGAAATCTGTCTAAATATTGTGATATTTCTATCGAAAGAAAGTACGGTTTAGACAATTTACGGCATAGATTTTACATTTTTCCTGGCAAGCAAGATTGTAAATATCAATTTTCCAGGCAAATAGGGATGGAAATTCCATGGGATGAAAGAAAAAAACAAAAAATTGAGATTGATATTGACGAAATTTAAAAAAATGAATATTTTAGAATGTCCAAGCAGGAACAGCAACGGGCAAGCAAATGTCCAAGTAAATATTTTATAACCATCTGTTTTTATTGAAATAGTCAAGCAACCATAGTAAAGGATTAAAAAAATTGTTTTTCAAAATGAATAAAAATGGTTTTGTTGTTTTTTTAGCACAAAAAGTTTATTATAGGCTTATCTATGACAAATACCCATGCAATTGCCTATGCAAAAAATTTTTAAATGCTTGTTTTTATTGCACTACCCTAACAACCATAGTAAAACCCATTCTTTATCAGTAGAGGGGTATATATACAGAATGTATAAAGGGAATAGTGAGAAGGTAAGAAAGAATGATATATAAAGGATTTTAAAAATTACTATGGTCTTGGACAAAAAGGATAACATATTGATATAATTATAGATACAACGGGAAGGTGTCCACGTAAGTTTATAACTAATTGGAATTATTAATAAAAAATGATTATATCTTAGATTCGAGTTATTCAAAAAAATAATCTTCTTGCAAGGGAAAAAGAAAAACGAATTAAAAATTAAACAAATAATAGAAATCAAAAAAAGGAAAACAATGGCAAAGCAGAAAAAAAAGAAAACACTGGCACAAAAGATTGCAGATGATCCGAGACAGAAAAGCGTGAAACAAAAGAGACGTGAAAAAGAGGCTGCAAGAAAAGTGGCAGCACAAAAAATGAATGCTGAGTTCAAAGCGGATGTTGATAAGTTGCGAAAATGCAGGGTAGCAGCTCACAAAGGGGCTTAAAACGAACGATAAGGTGTGAAGGCATACACTGGGTTCTATTTTATAGAAAAAAAGGAGAATATGACAAAAGACCAAAAATATGAGAGCGAAAAGAAAAAATTAATTGAACGGGCATTGTCGTCAGAGCAGTATGAAATTGAAAGGCGACTGCATCGTCTTATATTCAGCCCATCGGCGTTTGAAAAGGATGTTTATAAGCTCAGAAACTTAAAATTTAAAGGAGGTTTAAATGGCAGTAACAATCAAAAAAATAGATGAAGTTTTGGCGGAGGTGAATCGGTTTGTGTATGCTGCAAAGGTTGCAAGAACTACAATACTGAAAGATAGTAGTGCCAGATACGGGTGCAAAGAGACAGGCGCAGTGAGAAGGGCAAGTATGGATCTTTCAAGGGCGTTAGTGACTATAAGAGATACAAAATTTTAATAAAATTTAAAGGAGAATAAAAATGAGCGTAAATAAGGTATCGTTGATCGGGTTTGTGGGACAGCAGCCAGAAATGAAGTACACCGCAGCCGGAGCAGCTATTTGTAATTTCAGCATTGCAACTACTGAAGCCTGGACTGATAAAAAAACCGGCGATAAAAAAGAAGAAACAGCTTGGCATCGCATAGTTGTTTTTGGAAAACGTGCTGAAGTTGTGGGGAAATATGTTGAGAAGGGGCATCGGCTGTATGTTGGAGGACGTTTGAAATATGGTGATTACCAAAATAAAGAGGGCATAAATGTTAAGACAACTGATATTATTTTGACGGATTTTGATTTCCTGGAGCGTAAAGGGTCTGGCGGTGGATCACAACAGCCCGAAGAAGTTTCTCCAGTTTTTGATACCGGTGGAGCAGAGTTAGACGATGGTATACCCTTTTAACCTACTGAAATTGTTACAAAAAAAATAAAAAAAGGAAAATAAAATGGAACTTGTAAAACAAAGCCATAAAATTTTGTTTATGCAACCTGAATTATTACAATTAATTGAAAAAGCAGGGCGGACCTGTTACAAAAGCGAAAGCATGATAACAAATGATAGTGCTGAAAAGTTTGCTAAACGGATTGTTAAAAGAGGTCATCATTCTGTGCTTGAACATGCAAATATCACAGTTCGGCTTACCTGTGATAGAGGAGTAACGCATGAGCTTGTAAGGCATAGATTAGCGGCGTATAGTCAAGAATCAACAAGATATTGTAATTATAGTAAGATGGGAATATTATTTATAATTCCAACAGGATTTAAGTTAGACCCTGATGATTTAAAATTGTTAGAGTTAATCGAAGCTCATTATAATAAATGCTTAAATGAAAAACACCGAAGTCCTCAGCAAGCACGTTATTTTCTGCCCACTGGGCTAAAGACAGAAATTGTAATGACAGCGAATGTTAGAGAATGGATTCACGTTCTTACACTTAGAACATCAAAGGCAGCTCATCCTCAAATAAGAGAGCTTATGTTTCCGTTATTAAAAGAATTAAAAGAAAGAGTTCCAATAATTTTTGATAACATCTAACAGATATTAATAAAAAAAAATTTGATGACCGATAAAAAAAAGGAAAATAAATGGCAAAGCAGAAAAAACGCAAGACCTTAGCACAAAAAAAAGCAGACAACCCGAATAAGAGCGTGAAACAAAAACGGCGAGAAAAAGAGGCTGCAAGAAAAACGGCAGCGCAAAAAATGAATGCTGAGTTTGAAAAGGGTGTTGATAAGTTGCAAAAATGCAGGGTAGCAGCTCACAAAGGGGCTTCAATCGTTCCGGCCTTGCTGAAGCCTTCAATTTTTCGTCTGTCTAACCAGTCCAGAACGTCAAGCCCCAGCCTGGTTGAAAATCTTTTTTTTGAATTACACCTCGACAAATCCCTGAAATTCTGTAAAATTACAGGGAACTCCTTCTACAAAGGAGGCGAAGACCCTAAACGCCTCCTTTCCGATTACAGCCTGAAAATCCCACTCTCCCGACCTATGAACGATCAGGAATCCTTCTGTATCAAGAGGAATTTCCTCTTGATCTTCCGCCTACCGGTTTTGGATAAGCGGGCAATCCCTTAACAATATTTTTTTAATTTTTGGCACATTTTCTTCTCTCCTTTTTAATGAAATTAGTGTTTTAAAAGGCATAATAATGCATACCTTTTGTACAAAACAAATGTTTCTTCGTCGGGGCATATATGACCTTTAAAAATAAGACCAGTGGTGCCTTTTTTGAAATTTCTGAATGCTTTTAGGCATCCATGTTTTTTCTCAATTTTTTTTCTAATTTCTGTTATTTCTTTTCTTATATTTTCTTGATTCATTTTAATTTTTCCTTTTTATTAGTTGATTTAAGATAAATATAGCATAAAAATAAAATACTTGTCAAGACTTTTTGTCAATAAATATAAAAGAATTATTAATTGACAACTATATATAGTTATTGCAACTCATATGCCAAGATGAAATAAAAAATGAATACAATATGTTGTGGTATGCCATTGGCTTAGGCACAAGATGCAGGGAATTTATAAACTGGCTGTATCGATTTGGGAACCGCGATGTTTCCGTTTGGAAAATATTTATATAAGGTATTGATATTATTATATATAATAGTGTATCCATTTGGATATCTAAGTTTCCATCCATGGACAAATTTGTCGAAATATTATGTACAAAAAATAATACTTGCGAAAAGACGCAAAGTATGTTTGAATAAAAATTATTGAAATAGAATTGCACTTCTCCCCGAAAAAGCAGATGTCGTTATGATGTCTGCTTTTTTGCGTTTTCAGGGCATACCCTACTATCTGTTTTTATTTGTAACGTCATTCAGGACTATATTTGAACCACAAGGTATAGGGAAATCCGATAATAGGTATTGGTAAAATAATACTTGACATGGTTATTTATACTTGATACGGACTAATTTAGTATCGGAATAAACTATTTAACGGATTGGAAAATCCTATATCATAACTGTTTTGGAACTATGAAAATTAAAGCAAAAGATATGCACAGAATCAATTTGCTTTCCTATTTGCGAGAATGGGAAAATCCGTGGCCGAAAGGCACGAAAGGCCTGGCAAGGATTTGCAAAGTAAAACCTGAAACTATTTGTTTTCATTTCACACCTGCGGAACTGGATGAGATCAGAAGTGAAGGGTTAGAATTACGAAAAAAGAATTCTCATAATCAGAGAGCAAGTGTATATGATGCAATGCTGAAAGAAGCAAAAAAAGGCAACACAACAGCACAAAACAGTTTTCTTGACCGGACGGAGGGGAAAATTACAGAAAAAATCGAACATGGTTTTAACGGTTCAGCCCTGAAAATGATCCTTGCAGCACTACCGGCCGAGTATGCTGAGGTTGTCAAGGCGCAACTATCAGAAATAACTAAGAAATAGAATCAAAGCCCTGAGAGGCTGTATAAAGCACGATTTTTTGAAACGAATAGCAGACTATGGATAATTTAGACCAAAATAAATCACCTGAAGCATTCGCAAAAATTTTAGCAAAGAATCTTGCGCCAGGAGTGCTGGCTGCATTCGTTGAGAATCAATCGTATGAAAGTTACGCAGAAAAACCTATTGAGTTTTGCGAGAGATACCTTGATGAAACTTACACAGATGATGTCAAAGAACTCATGCTATCTGTCAGGGATAATACAATCACGGTTGCGAGGTCAGCCAATGCAACTGGTAAGAGCCATGCAGCCGCAAGAGTCGCAGTTTGGTTTATGCTCACGAGACCAGGCGCACAGGTTTATACGGCCGCTGCCCCGCCCGAAGACAACCTAAAGCGGATTTTATGGGGTGAAATTAATTCTATCATACAGAAAAAAGCAAAATTGTTCAGTGATTGCAATTTCAGATCATTGAATATTGAGAAATCGGCTACCGAGTTTATCACGGGTGTGACGATTCCCACGTCTGGCACGGCCTCACAGCGAGAAGCGAAGTTTTCAGGGAAACACGCACCTTACTTGCTTTTTATACTCGACGAAGGAGATGCAATACCGGACGAAGTTTACCAGGGTATTGAAAGTTGTATGTCAGGCGGTATTCAGGTTAGGCTATTGATTATGTTCAATCCTCGAAGCCAGACAGGAGCACCGTATAGATTTGAGCGAGATGGAAAAGCGAATATTGTCGAATTGACAGCTTTTTCACACCCGAATGTCATAACAGGAAAAAATATAATTCCTGGGGCAGTGACCTGTGATGTGACAGTTAGACGAATCGTCGAATGGTGCAGACCTCTTGCAGATGATGAACAGATCACGAATGATTGTTTTGAGCTCCCGAAATTTCTTGAAGACGTATCGACCAAATTATCAAACGGTTTTGAATCAGAACCTTTGAAAGCAGGGCATTACAAGGTTGTTGAGCCAGCATTTTCATACATGGTACTCGGAAAATATCCTGCACAATCTACAAATCAATTAATCAGTCGTGAGTGGATACAAGCAGCCAGACTGCGCTATGATGTATATACGCAGAAAAATGGGGCCAAGCCTCCTGAACAAATACAGCCGACAATGGGTTTTGACATTGCTGAAGGTGTCACGGAAGGCGATAACAATGCAGCATGTTTTCGCTATGCCGGTTATGTAGCCCCGTTACATACATGGGGGGGGATGGATTTACTCGAAACAGAGCAGAAAGGTATTGAACTATACAGAAATTATCATGCAAAAATTTGTATTGTAGACGGTACAGGCGTGGGTGCAGGTGTAGCACCTCATATGGTACGACATAATTGTTTTGCTGTTTCACTGAAATTTGCATCGAAAGGGACAGAAAGGACAGAAATTGGTGATTTCTTAATTATTAGAGACCAGTTGTGGTGGATGTGTCGTGAATGGTTACGGACAGACAGTTCATCTATGTTGCCGCCGAACGAAAAATTAGTTGAGCAACTCGCAACGCCCACATACAAGGTTGAAAACGGCAAAATTAGAGTAATGAAAAAAGATATTATGAGAGAATTACTCGGCTACTCACCTGATGAAGCTGAAAGCCTCATATTGACTTGGGGAGATACACTGAAAGCATCGAAGCCGCAGAGGGGAGTTCCGCAGGTAGTAATTGAGCGTTCCAAGAAAAAAGCACTAATAATGAAGGTGTAACTATATGCCAGGCTTACTAAGAACAGCGTCGAATCAACAGATTGAAAAAGAAGAAAGCAAAATGCTTGCGGAGGCGGAGAAGGCGAACAATAAGCCGTATGTAAGTGATTTAGTTTCCCATATTCACCGAAAATGGGAAGAAGCAAAAATAGCAAAAGTTGAGATTGAAAAAAGATTATTGGCTTGTTACAGGCAACGGAAGAGTGAGTACGACCCGGCAGACCTTGAAATTATACAGGCTCAGGGCGGAGCGGAAATATTCATGTCAATCACAGGTGTGAAATGCAGAGCAATAGAGGCATCCATCAAGGACATTTTATTACCATCAACAGAAAAAATATGGGCAATTAAGCCAACTCCGGTATCAGATATGGAAGTTGATGGGTATGAATTAGCCTCACAAATAGTTGAAAAAGAGTTCACGGAGGCCCTCGACGATTCAAATGCAGTAGAAAGCATCGACAAATTGATGATTGAGCAACGGATGGATATAGTTTTTGAAGGTGTCCAGAAGCAGCAGAAAACAGAAGCCGAAAAGAAGGCAGAAAGCCAGGAAAATTATATATATGACATCATGGTTGAAGGAAAATTTGAAAATGCTTTAAGATTTTTCATCAAGGACATTGCTACATACCCAGCAGCTTTTTTTAAGGGACCGGAAATCAGGAAAAGAAAAGATTTGCAATGGGTAGAAACAGAGCAAGGAATGAAAATACCACAGCCTGTTGAAGTTTTTAAGCGAGAATTTAAAAGAGTATCACCATTTGACATTTATCCATCACCAAGTTCAAAAACACTTAATGACGGATATTTATTTGAGAGGGTTCGTTTAAGACGCAAGGATTTGCTTACCTGTATAGACACAGCAGGGTTTCAGACACCAGCGATAATGGCGGTTTTATCTCTATACGGCGAAGGTGGATTACAGAATTGGTTGTGGACAGATCAGGAAGTGGCATCTTTACACGATAGACCACAAGCAGAAACAGACTCAGACGCAATAATTGATGCTTTAATTTTTAATGGAGAGATTCAAGGAAAGAAATTGCTTGATTGGGGTGTGGACAAGGAGCAAGTACCGAAAGTTAATGCCGAGTATGCCGTAACAGCGTGGATAATAGGCAACTGGGTAGTTTGTTTACGATTTAATGCACACCCTTTATGGCATAGAGGATATTATAATACAAGTTTTGAACCATCTAACGACTCAATTTGGGGTACTGCTCCGCCCGAAATTATAGAAGACTGTCAACGGATGTGCAATTCTTCGGCAAGAGCGATAGCAAACAATCAGAGTATTGCCTCCGGACCGCAAGTTGAAGTACACACCGACAGGATTGATCCAGGGGAAGATATCGAAAATATTTACCCCTGGAAAATCTGGCGAACAAAATCAGATGAAGCTGGGCATGGAAGGCAGGCGGTCTCTTTCTACCAGCCGAATTTAATGGCGAACTCTTTAATGCTGATTTACAATCAGTTTTTTGCACAGGCAGGAGATCAGCTTGGAATACCAGCATACGAACATGGCTCAGAAAATATCAAGGGAGCTGGTGAGACTGCAAGGGGCTTGCAAATGTTGATGTCAGCATCATCTAAGATTATTAAGGATGTTGTTAGGAATATAGACAAGTGTATAATAGAACCATGTGTATATGAAACTTGGTTGCATTTAATCCTTACAGACGAAGACGCTCCAGAGTGCGGAGATATCAAAATAATCACAAAGGCAAGTGAATACATGATAGCCATGGAACAATTGCAGTATCTTAGAAGAGACTGGCTCGCAATTACGAATAATCCGACTGATATGGCAATAATCGGCATGCAGGGCAGAGCAAAGGTGCTGAGAGCAACAGCAGCACAGTTGAAAATGAATGTTGATGATATCATTCCAAGTGCTGCCGAAATTGAACAGATGCAGCAAGCTCAACAAATAGCTGCGCAACAGGAGCAGGACAATGCTAACGCCAATAGACGATAGAGTTTTATCAGCGGTTGCCAAGCTAAATAACAACGATGATTTTAAAGTGTTTATAGAGTACCTGAAGTTAGAAAAGATTAATCTGGTGCTTAAAAGCATAGTGAGAAAAGATGATGTAGAGTGTAGATGGGTGCAAGGTGCAGCGCAAGTTGTAGGTGAATTAATTGTTGAAATAGAAGTGGCAAGGAATAGGTTTAACATGCTACAAAACAAACAAAATAAAGGAAAAATGATATGAGACACGAACAGCGAACGGTTAATGAACTGACGGTTAACGATATAGTCGTAGAGGACAATATTATCGTTATTACCGACAAGGCAGAGCCAGGGACAGGAGCAAAAACGCTCACGGCTGCAATGTTACTCGGAGGTCTTGTCGATGAAGATCCAGGAGGTGCAGCAACATGGACAACAGACACAGCAACTAATATTGTTGCAGCAATACCAAACGCAAAAATAGGCAGCACGTTTCAAACTATTATAAAAAATAGTGCGACTGCCGGGTCTACTGAAGCGGTAACTCTTGCGGGAGGGGTAGGTGTTACGACTCATGGCGTAGCTTTAACAGTTACAGAAGGCACTAATGAGACAGCGTTACTGATTTTTAGAGTAACGGGAACCGGGACACCGGCGGTTGATTGTTATGTCCTGACGAATGCGTAAGATGTGTAAAAATGTATAATTGCAAAGTGAATATCTGAAAAGACTCACCTTGTAAGGCAAAAGCGGAACACTGTTTTAACAAACAACTCCAAAAAAGGATTTATAAATGGCTAACACACAAGAAATAAGTAAAGATCAAACGGAAGTGCCTATACCCCAGAACGTATTGAGGCAGGCAGAAGAAGCTGAAAAGAAATTAAATTCATCACCCGGGGAAGAACCTGATGAACCGGCAAAGGAGATTATACCACCTAAAAAAGACACACAGCTTGAAGCTTTACAGCACAAGTTTGATGTTTTGCAAGGCAAGTATAATGCAGAAGTCCCAAGGCTCAATCAGCAGGTAGTTGATGCAAAAGCTACCATAGAAGAGAAGTTAAGGCAGATTGAAGACCTTGAAATCATATCGGAAGAGGAAGAGCAGGTTCAAGAAAACGAGCTGGATTTAAAAAATTATGAAGGTTTTGAGAGTGAAATACTGGATATTGTTAATAAGGTTAATAATCTTTCAGGCAGCAAAAAAGACACTGCAATTATGAAAAAGTTAAAGGGTCAGATTGCAGAGCTTGAAAAAAACAGTGAGAAGATTGCAGAGCATGAAAGTTATATTAACGACAAGTCCATAGTAGACATCGAAAGAAAAGAAGGTAAATATTTTGACGAAATTTCAACAGGAGTAAAAGACTGGGAAGCAGTCAACAATAATCCTTTATTTTTAAACTGGCTGTCTAAAGAGGATGAGTTTTCAGGGTTTACAAGGCAGGAAATACTTACCAAAGCAAGACAAACCCTGAACAGCAAGAAAACAATTACAGTGTTTAACGCCTTCAAAAAAAGCTTAAAAAGACCAGTAAGAGATATAAGCGGTGAAGTCGTACCTGGTGGGTCAGTTAATTCAGACGGTTTCAGTAGAGAGACAGGAAGCTCACTCACGCAGGCTGATGTTGCAGAGGCGGCTAATGCTTTTGCAAAGGGAAAAATAACAGAGGAAGCGTTTAATAAAATTGCGAATGAATTTCAAAAAACTATATAAAGTGGGCTTAATTCATAGCCTGCTTTCAACGGAGGTTATAAATTATGGCTATTAACGTAGCGGCGGGAACACCGCAGTATTCCGGGACTTTTATTCCAGAGGTTTGGGCAGGCAAAATATTGGTAAAGTTTTATGCTAATACGGTTATCCCTGCAATAAGTAACACGGATTATGAGGGGATTATTAAAAACCAGGGCGATAAGGTTATTATTCGTACCGGCCCGGACATGGTAATAAGAAAATACAGCAAAGGTCAGAATCTTATTATTGATAGGCCAGAAGCCCCAAATGTTGAGCTGGAGATTGACAAGGCTTATTATTTCAATGCTATTTGTGACGATATTGATAAGCATCAGTCAGACATAAGCCTGCTCGATGACTGGTCTAAGGACGCTGGGCAGCAGATGAAAATTGAAGTTGACAGAGAGTTTCTTGGTGAAGTTTATGCTGATGCACATGCTGACAACAAGGGCGCAACGGCTGGCGCAAAATCAGGTGATATAAATTTAGGAGTTTCAGGTACGCCATTAACTTTAACAAAAGCTACTATTCTTGATACTATTGTCGATTGCGACACAGTTCTTGATGAACAGAATGTGCCGGAAGAGACTCGCTGGATGGTTATACCGCCGTGGATGCGTGGTATGATTATGAAGTCTGATCTGAAAGATGCTTCAATGACTGGAGACGGACAGAGCATTCTTAGAAACGGCAGAATAGGCAGAATAGGAAATTTTACACTGTATGTATCTAATTTGCTGGCATCTGTAACAGACGGCTCCGACACTTGTTATCACGTAATGGCTGGTCATAAGAGTGCGATATCTTTTGCTGCACAAATGACCAACATGGAGACTCTGAGACCTGAAAGTACTTTTGGGACTCTTATTAGAGGCCTGAACGTGGTTGGATATAAAACACTTAAAGAACAGGCACTTGTTGACCTGTATGTAAAGAAAGGATAGGAGGATATAGAAAATGGCGACTTATTATCTTAAAGGTGTCCCTGGGACTACTCACGGAGGTTTGGCTTATGCTCCAGGAAATGACATAAAATTATCGATAAAGGTGGATGTGCCAAGTCTGATTGCAAATGGCGGGTGTGTTGATGTTGATGGCAATGCCCTTGCAGTCCCATCAACAGGCTTTGCAATAGGGGATGTGGTTACTATTGCTTCAATCCCTGAAGGGTGTATCATTGATTTTTGTGAATGTTATGTTCATACCATTAATACTGCGCAGGCTGAAGCTAATATAGGCATAACAGGCGGCACAACTGACGGTTTGTTTGAAGATGCGGATATCCATGTTCTTGCATCATCAACTGATCCCGATGCTGACTATATCGCTGCTGCTCATTTTTGCGCTGCTGGTTCATATCTTGCGTTTATCCCGGTAACTGCTGCAATACTGGAAGGTGTTTTTACCTTAAGCTTCCATGCGTATCGGTTAAGAGCGCCTTGCGCAGCTGAATAGAAAGTTTATTTGCATGGTTGCAGCCTAAAAATTGCAACCATGTTTGAAGGATTAAAAATGTCAAAAAGATATTTGTTACAGGTAAAAAAAGCAAAGAATGGTGTTTTAAAACAGTTTGTTTTTGGATGGACACCAATTCTTGCAGTTAAAAAAGGAATAACAGAAATACCGGCTAAAACTGCTGAGGCTATTATGGCGGGTGAAACTGTACAGATTGACTCTTTGTCTGAGAGCCTTTTAAATGATGACCAAATGATTTCAGTCCACATAAAAAAAGAGTTTTTGACACAGGTGTTTTCTTTTATCGAAACACTGGAAAAAGAAAATAAGTCCAAAATACCAGCAACAGCAGATTTTCCTGAGGTTACAATACAATCAGAAGAAAAAACGATAGTGGTTGAAACTGAAGGAAGTGTAAATATTTCTGTATTAAAAAGAGAAATAAACAGCATAAAGTCTAAAAATGGGCTTGAAAACTATATTGAAGAAAATAAGATAGCTGCTGATATTTCAAGATCTAATTCTCTTTATGATATGAAACAGCAAGTTATTAAAATAATGTTAGAGCGGAAATAATGGCTAAAAATATTACAGACTGGTTGCCGGATGTTTACGCAGAGATTGGCGGAAATGATTGCCCCCCTTCTAAAATTGAAACTGCTATCGTGGAATCAATCAGAGATTTTTGTGATAAAACTTTGACCTGGAAGGTTAATCTTGACCGAATTTCCGTAGTTGCTGACACACAAAGCTATGCGCTTACAATAGCAACCAGTGATATTATTTCAATAATGAGCGTAAAATATAAGCAGAATGGGTTAGGTGATGACCAGTTCGGCACTTTAACGCCTATTACAGAGCAAGACAATGACGTTTATAAGCAAGGAAGTTGGGAGTTTTTAACGAGTTCGTCACCCTCAGAATTTTGGGTTGACAGCGGCAGGACTTTAAATTTATGGCCGACACCAACAGATGCAAGCACAGAAGGACTCCTTGTAAAAGTTTTTGTTAAGCCGCTTGTAACAGCAACGGAAGTGGAAGACTTCTTTTACAATGATCATAAAAAGGCGGTCACTTTAGGCGCTGTAAGTAAACTTTTACAAGAGACAAACACACCATGGGCAAACATTGAAGTGGGGTTGTTAAAAGAAAGGCAATATATCACTATGTGTAACGATGCAATCAGAATAAAAAAAACTGGCTATACAAATAAGCCGTTAAGCGTGAAATTTAGGAGATTTGTATAATGTCAACAATATACATATCAGCAGTATTAGATAAAGTCATGGAGGTAACGGGAGATGCCGTACCTTCCCAAACAAGTAAAACACAAATGGTAGCATGGTTATGTGAGGGAGAACGGGTATTCGCTAAGAAAAAACCTGATGTGTATATCAAAACAGCTTCCTTGCAGATGGTGGAGGGCACTATGCAGTCTTTAGCCGATGATGGTGCTATGTTCGCAAAGCCTGTTTGCAATATGGGGACGGCTGGGACTACTCCAGGCGATGTTGTTTTTCTTTCCAATGAAAACCAGATCAGTCGCTCTAATCCTTCATGGCACGCTGCAACGCCTAACGCTGTAATCAAGTCAGTAATATTCAACATTGACGACCCAAAAGTTTTTTATACATCTCCACCGCAACCGGCTTCAGATCAAGGATTTTTAAGGTATCGTTACTTTGCCATTCCACCTGAAATTACAATAGTTGGTGATGATTACGATGTTGTTTTTAATTTAAGCGATGAATACGAGGCTGATCTTGTCAATTATATTCTTGCAAGGATTTACAGCAAGGACGGTGGGCAAATTCTTAGTGGGGATGCACTTGCGAGAGCAAATATGTACAACGGATTATTGACAGGTAATTTACAATATGCGGATGCAGTAGAAGATGCAAAAGACCCAAACAAAAAGGCATAAATCATGGGACAGAAGTTTAGAAACAACTTTACAACCACCTTAACTGCAACCATTACGGCTTCAAGCACGTCTTTAAGCCTTACCGCTGCACCTTCACCAGCTATAACCCTGTCTGCTTCAGACGATTATTTTTTACTCACTATTATAAACAGTTCCGGCGTACGAGAAATTGTAAAATGTGTCGGGATTTCTGGGCTTACTGTAACAATCGGTACTGTTTTAGCCACACCTTCAGTCGCAGGAAGGGCGCAGGAAAACACCACTGCTATACCAATTACTCATACTGACGATCACGCTATTGCAATGAGGGTCACTCGTGGGACGGCTGAAAGTGTTTTGACGAATATAGACACTCTTGAAGCTAATACTGCGATTGCATCAAGCGGACAGGCAGGAGCAGGAACAGATGATGTGCAGCCATTATCGTCTTTAAAAGGGCGGCAAATGATGGATGGTTATGCTCCTGTTGCTTCACAAGCCCAAGCGGAAGCAGGCACAAATAACACTGCAAGAATGACACCTTTAAGAGTAGCACAGGCGATTACAGAGCAAGCTCAATTGGAAAATGACAGCTCCCCTTCCCTTGCAGGGGATTTGACGCAGGGTTCGTTCTTAACTTTTTACAATGCTGATTTGGCGGCTGACGGAGATTCTTCAGGGAAGGCTTTCACTGGAACAGTGGATTCCAATTCTCAGGGTGTAGGCGCACCTTTGTTTTGTGCAGCAGACGGAAATTTTGAGTCTTGCGATGCAGACGATGAGGGAAGTATGCCTTGCAGGTGTCTTGCGCTTGAAACAGGCACAGGTGCAGGGAAAAAACTACTCTTGGAAGGCTTTGTACGTAACGATTCATGGAACTGGACGTTAATAGGTAAGAATGTCTATGTTAGTACGGCAACTGGTGAACTTACGCAAACGCTTGTATCTGGAACAGAAGATTGGGCGCAGGTTGTAGGGCATGCAAAAACATCAAATATTATGTATTTTAATCCAAATGACGTTATGGTGGAGATAATTTAAATGGAAATCAAAGATGTAGATAGTCAAACTTTTACAGACGGCAAATTAGCCTGGAAGGTATCAAGGCTTATATTTTTATCCCAAAAACTAACTCCATTTGATTTGCCACTGAAGCACTTAAATATATATAATCTTTATCCAAAAGATATTCCGAATACTATGAAGTTCGTTAAACATGTGCAACAAGTTAATGAAGCTGATTTATCGTATCCTATTATTTTGGATGATGAAGGATTTGTTATGGACGGTAGGCATAGAGTTTTAAAGGCTTTATTAACAAAAGCAGAAACAATAAAAGCGGTCAGATTTGATGAAACACCAACAGCTTGTTATGAAAAGGAGGCTCCATGAAAAAGTTAGACTTAGAAAATATTTATAAATACCATTCACCAAAATCAGGACAAAATGAAAAATACGAAGCTTTAAGGGCTAAAGCCAAAGAGCTTGCTGAAATGATTATTGAGTTTTGTCCTGTATCCAGGGAGCAATCCATATCTTTCACTAACCTTGAAACTACTGTGATGTGGGCGAATGCAGCAATAGCGAGAAACTAAAAAAGAAACAACTGATTAAAATAAAGTAAATAAAGGAGTTGAGAATTGCATTGGATTTACGCACATCTAATTGGAGATTATTTATTACAAAACGATTGGATGGCTGAAGGTAAAAAAAAGAACTCTTGGATATGTTTCGCCCATGTAATTTGTTATCTTGTACCATTCCTGTTTTGTGACATAGCATTATGGAAATTGTTTTTAATTGGGTTGCAGCATTTTATACAAGACAGGACTAATTTTGTTGTTTGGTTTATGAAAATTACAGGGTCTAAAAAATTTACAGAAGCGCCTATGTCCCCATGGTCAATAATTATAACAGATAATATTTTACACATTTTATTCATTGCTGCAATAGTGGCTATGTAAACAAAAAAAGCAAATTATTATGATAATAACAAAAAGAAGACCAGCAAGCAGAAGCCAAGAGGTTGTTGAATATGACAACGGGAGAATTGCACGCTTATGTTATGCTCCTCATAACCCTCATTATTTTAAAAATCGTAAGGGCAAATTAAAAAAGATAGAATTATATCCTGATAATATTCGTACAAAGTTTAACATGGCTCTATGGGATAAAAATGTTGTTTCTATGGGGCTGAAACGTACCGGAGACCCATCAAAATACATAGGGTATAGACCAGATACCATGCAGGAAGAAGGGACTGAACAGCTTGAATTTACGCTGTTATCGGTCAAGCTGGACGGAGAGAACCAAGAAATAGAGCTGGGGGAACCGTCAAGAATCCATACAGGCATCCAGTCAGTAGGTCAGCAGGTGTACGTAACAAACACACGGCAAAGTTCAAGACAGTGCTGGAAGGTTGAAAGACCGATAAAAGATTTTGAAATTCGGTATAAACTTAACGTCAAAGGCATGATAATCAAACCCCACAAAGGAGAATTTTGGTTTTACAGCATTAAGACCGGTGAGTTTAGATTCAGGATAAAAAAACCGTCAATTTTAGATGACAGATTTAAAACAATTCAGACAGAAGGGATGACTCATACGTTAGTAAAAGAAAGCGGGGAGTTAATTTATAAAAAGAAGAACTTGCAGCCAATTGATATTAAAAAAGATATTTACTATATTGATGCTGAGACTTGTTATAGTTCTACTGAAGATGGATATATATATTGTGGTGGTCTTGCATCAGGAAATACATGGGCTGAAGCGAGGGATGGAACTGCTGATAATTTGGAAAGCACATCTGGTGGTGAAAATTTTTGGGTGAGGGGAAGTTATTCTTTATCTACGGGTTTTTATTGGTGGTGGGTATATCGTGCTTTTTTAATGTTTGATACGTCTTCAATATACACCGAGCATATAAGCGATGCATCTTTATTTGTTGAAACAACTTCTACTTCGTTTTCTAACCCTGTTGTAGTCTCTGCACAACAAGGTACACAGGGCGGCACTTTAACAACTGCTGACTTTAATGCTTTTTCAGGAAATTCTTTTGGAACTGTTAATTGCCAAAAAGAAAGTACCTGGTATGAAATAGTTTTTAATGATGATGGTAAAAATGCGATAGAAGTAGACGGTATAACTTATATTTGTTGCAGGGAACACACCCATGATTATGTAAACTCTCAACCTGATGATGAAAATGTTGGTTTTTTTTATTCGACAGATGCGACAGGGGTTGAAAATGATCCTTATTTAAGTATTCAAATGGGGTGGTCTCATAAAATATTTGGGACTTCGATGTTTAGGTCTATCATGGGCATCCCGAGAGAAAATATTCAATCAGTTATGGGGATACCAAGGTCTTGAAAATATCAATAAACAGTTTTGGTTCAATGGCGCTCGGCATAGCTGCTCATTTACTGCCTCCAGACGGTGCGCAGATAGCAAGAAATGTTTGTTTTGATAAGGGTGATTTAAGGGCATGGCGGAAACCGCTTGAAATTGAAACATTCACCAGCACTTATGACGCTACTGTCCAGTATCTTGCTACAGATGCCAAACGGATAATACACGACAACAGGCTATATTATTGTACGAGTGATACTCCAAACCCTTCAGGAACATTTGACTTAACAAAATGGACGGTTCTTGACAGCAAATCTTTATTCAGATTTGAAGAAAACACAAATGATCACTGGATAATGTCGGATGCCGATAGGGATTATGTGAGAACTCCGATACCGGATGATGCCTATGAAAGGGTATATTTTTCAGGTGAAAACGAATTAAGGGCTTATTGCAACGATTTAGTTTCAAGTCCGTTTGATCCGTGGGGTGATTATTACAAGGTTGGCACTCCGGCTCCTGCAGATCATGTGACTTTGGGCTCTTACTCCACAGGCGGTATGGTTTACAGGGGATATTTCTACACATACGTCAATAAATACGGCGAGGAAGGTTCTCCGAGTGACGTTTCGGAAGTCACGGACTACACAAGCGGGAATATAACATTGTCATTATTCACTGAAAACCCTACTGGCAGAGCGCTTGAAAGTGGAAAAATACGAGTGTATAGAACAAACGCCTCCGATGCAGGAACAGCAGCCTTTCAGTATGTTGATGAATTTAACATATCCGGTTTTAATTTTACAACTGGAACATACGTTGACAGCGTAACTGATGCAAATTTGGGTGAAGTTTGTCCATCAACCTATTGGGACGTGCCTCCAGACGGGTTGACAAATGTAAAACTCTTCAAATCAACCATTCTGGTAGGGATAGCAAACAACAAGCTTTGTTTCTCAGTGCCTGGCTTTCCTCACGCCTGGACGGACAGTTCAAGTTATCGAAAACCGATACCGTCTGATGCAAAGGGGTTCGGCATCCATGGTTCAAACATATACGTTTTAACTGACGATTTTTATTATGTTTTTTATGGTGATACACCAGAAGAGATGGGGATGTCTCAATCGGGTGCAAAATACCCCTGCGCTTCCAAAAGAAGTATCTTTGAAATGAACGAAGGTGTGGGGTTTGCAGGGTATGAAGGGCTGATGCTTTTGAATCAGAGTGGGTGCATAAATCTTACGGAAAAAAACATTTACGGCATTATAGACTGGATTGCCTTAAACCCTGAAAGCATGTATGGTGAATACTACAACGGAAAGTATTTTTTCTTTTATGTAGATGGTGATGGTGAAAGACACGGAATGCTGCTTGATATGACCGGAGGCAATAAACTCACGGAATTAACAATACATGCTTATGACTGTTTCTGGGACTATGGAAACGGTAAATTCTACATGACGTTGACAGATGACAACCTTTATAAAGTCAATACGGCAGTTTTAGTGAAGGAATGGAATGCAGACCCTTACAATTATTTGAAATATTATTGGAAGGGCAGGAAAGAACTTTTAACCAATAAGATGATTTTTAGAGCAGGAAAATGTTTTATTGATACTGAATACTATAACAGTGTTGTAGAAAACGCAGAGGATGAAGGCTATTTGGCAGGACTGAATGCAGCTATCTTTGCAGCAGGAGTGAACCAGTCAATAAATAATGATGAAATAAACGGCATTGAAATAAACGGTGATGATCTTTATGCACCTTCTTCGCTTGCGATTAATTCAGACGTTGAATTTAAGGTGTATTTGGATGGTGAAGTCGTGCATACTGAAAACATACAAAACAATGACATATTTATGATTGATGGGTCAGGCAAAGGAGATGTTTTAGAACTTGAAATTTCCGGTTATGTGCCGGTTTACAGGATGGCGATTGCAGGTTCAGCACAGGAGATAATTGTATCGTGATAATTCCAGAAGTCCCTTTATTGCCGATTGAAAGAAAGGCTGAATATGAGTTTTTTCAGGCTCTCAAAAAAGCTGGTGGTAGCGGTACGGGAAGTTCAACTTCAACCACTACAACTATCAACAGATATATTACTGAGCCAGGCGGCACAAGCGTTATAGAAAACATTACCAGGGGCAATACCTACTACCCAAACAGCCTTGAAGTCGATCAGGGACAGACAGGTGAGGG